>ERZ773229.240-NODE-240-length-58018-cov-34.619775_pt1 | contig 58018 bp, 86 predicted proteins | sample MGYA00580992_ERZ773229 | MGnify/ENA primary metagenome ERZ773229 (study PRJEB29015, sample SAMEA2737795) | human gut metagenome | biome: human gut; feature: human-associated habitat; material: faeces | place: China | collected 2012 ... | reverse complement strand
CTGTGTGTAGCTGAAGATTATGTTTATCAAATTAGCTATTTCCATTCTTCTACTCTCTGGGGCGCTATCCCAAGAAACAACCTTCATATCTGTTTCATTGTCTCCTTGGTAAACTCGTCCGACTTCTCCCTTGTCGGCGAATCCCTTCATCCGTCCTTTGAAGAAATATGTCGGTGAGCCAAAATAGTCGTTTGTATCGCCCCAATCGGAAATACTATTTTCTAATCGTTCAATGGTTTTTTGAACTGCTTCCCATTCTGTTTCTTCCTGCATATAATAGACAAGAGGGATTTTTGTAAATCCATGAGGCTTTGCGCTGCGCAATGTTAATCCTGCTTCACTTTCATCGCTTGCAAATTTGTAGAGCGTGGATGATGTGTAAACGTCAAAGCAATGCGTTTGCGCTCCTGTTTCATCTTTAAGGACATATTCGCGTGCAAATCCGTCCATCTTGTCGTAATTGTCGTAATGAGGGTACAATTTATCACCATACAACGGAGAAAGCAATTTCACGCGCATTTCCTTTTCGTTGTCTTCGTTTGTGGCAATATACCAAAGCTCAGCGCATTCACAAGCACGAAACAAGCACCTCGACAATTTTTTGTTGAAATACTCTTCTTTGTTATCTTCAAGGATATTCAATACCTCATCAAATAATTTTGCTTGCATTTCATCGGCTTCACCCTTAATGCTGTATGTTACAGGAATCGTGAAAAGAAAGCCCACACTTCTTTCTATTATCACTCTTTGACAAGGAACAGCAACACGGCAACGGTGTCTCACTTCGGTCTTATAGGCGATGTTGCCGTTTTCGTCTTTTTTATCTGTCGGAGTTTTAACAATCTTATCCTTTCTGTATTGCGTGTCAAAAATCAAATGACAATTAGGGTCGTACTCCCGTTCTGTAACCTCCAGCGGTTTTTTAAGTGGTTTCTTTCTCGCTGTCAGCAGAGAATAAATCTGGTAAGGGTCTCCGACTGATAAAATTTCTTGTATGGTCTTCATTTTTATATGATATTTAAAAAGTCTTGGGCATTAAATGAATTTTCGTCTTTTCCTAATAGCTTTTCAAGAACAACATAACGGACGGCATCTATACCGTGGTTGAATGAATCTATTGGCTCATTAAGCCATTTCCCATCTTTATTCTGCCTGTATGTATAATTCTTGAACTCCTTCTTTAAATTCACGCTGCGGTTTGTGATAAAAATCTTCATAGTCTGCATCTTGTTTATACCAGCAATAATTGAACCAGCATATTTTCTTACAGGTTTTACATCAAGCCCAGCGTTATTTAATTCATCTATAAGTCTCGGGTCTGCACTTTCAGATATTATTTCAATATTCGACCTGTCACGATTATTGGCGTTCTTGATTTCTTTGATTATGTCTGACGACAGCATCTTTGTCTTATAGCAAATCTCATCCAACCATAGCTCATCGCCACAAATGTACACGTCTATAATCGCCGTTGGGTCGTTGGTATATCCGAAGTCCATTCCACGATAATGATGCTTTCTTTTTTCAAACGGTATGTAATCATGCTTTAGTTCTTTTACATTTTCAAAAATCAAGCCTTCAACTATCGCTTGCAAGCCTAAACCATAGATTCTCCAGAGTGAAGGATTCTTATTTTTTAAACTCTCTATCTCTTGGATAACCTTATCCTCCAAGAATGGATTATCTTTATATGTTGAAATGAACCAATATGTTGATGGCTCTTGGTTAATTTCGCAAATCCAGTGGTCATCCGTAAATGAGGGATTGTAGTCAATAATCGAAAAATCAGTGGTTCTCATTTGAAGCTGCTGCCATTGCAAGAAATCTAATTCATTTGCTTCATTGACGAAAAGAATCATTCTCTTTGAACCTCTGATTTTTTGCTCGTTATCTGTTGAAAAAAATTCTATCGTTGAGCCATTTGGAAACGTGTAAACCAAATCCGACTTGTTCATCTGTTTGTCGTTCCAAATGTTCAACGATAGCATTATTTCCTTGAAATCTCTGTAGACAGAACGTTTTAATGACGGAAGGCCAGCGCGAACAATTGATACGGTTGTTCTTGGATGCAACGAACAATAAATGCAGAGATATTGAACGATGGAATAAGTTTTTGCTGAACGTGAAGAACCTTGCAGAGAGACGGTTGTAAATCCCTGCTCTTTTGCAAATTTTACTCTCGCATAGTTCTTTGTTACATAAACATTATTACTCATCGTAGCCAGTCTCTTGCTCTTGTTGCTCTTTTTCTTTTCGCTCCTTCTCTGATTGCACTTCTTCTTGAATCTTTTTGAAGTCATCAGGGTTAGAAACGAAATTCAAAACAAACGCCTCCTTGTTAATGTCTGAGCCATTTGTCGTTATATCAATCTGTTTCTTACTCTCGCCGAATTGCCTATCTCTTAACTTGTCAATAGTTTTGGTTACTCCGTTTTTAATATCTGATATGATGGCGATTGCTAAATTTCTCGGGTACATTGGCGCGTCCTCCCATTTTGCCAATTTGCTTAACTGAGGCGCTGCCAATGATAAAACGGCCTTTTCCCATTCGTCTATTTCTATATTTGACAGGTTAAAAAATTTCCTCGCCTTCACCTTAGAGCCAAATATATTTTCAAGTTGTTTTGGAACTCTGTTAGGTGGCCTCCCCTTCGGATTTCCGCTCTGTCCTTTTTTCCATTGATAAGGAATGATATTCTTTGGGTCTCTCATCGCTGAAATCTTTGAATTTTGTCGTTGTTTGGTTTGTTAGCGAAAAGTGTCTTTGGCAGGCGCTTTATTGCTCTGATTTTATCTTTCCTATTTTATAAGATTGAAAAATTCATTACGCAATTGTGCATCATTTTTAAAAGCTCCTACAAGGTATGATGATTTCATTTTGCCTTTTTTCTTTGCTCCACGCATAGACTTGCATAAATGTTCGCCCTCCATTACAAGAGCGACACCAAGAGGTGGATATTTAGATTTAAGAGCATCAGAGAGAATGTCTACAATTTCTCGTACAAGTCTTTCCTGTATTTGTAATTTTGCTGCACAATAATCTACAACGCGACCAATTTTAGAAATTCCAAGAATCCGACCTTTAGGATTGGGGATGTAAGCGAACCAGTAGCGGCCAAAAAATGGCATCATGTGATGTTCACACATTGAATAGAAGTCGCCTTCATCTATAATCATATTTTCATAAGTTATGCCATCTTTCCCATTTTCGAATGTTGTTATTTTCGGTTTTTGTGAAGCATCGTAACCTCTGAATATTTCATTATACATTCTGGCTATTCTATCGGGCGTGCCTTTCAATCCTTCTCTGTTTACATCTTCCCCAATTAAAGATAAAATGCCTTTTATATGGTTTTCTATTTGTTCTTTCTTATTCATCTTACATTTATAATTTTCTGCGTCTGTAATGAAATCGCCCATTGTGGGTGAGAAAGGCAATAATTTACAACACCCTTGATGTTGTTTTCTGTTTTTTCTTTATCTTTCAAATCACATGGTTGCAAGTAATAATTATCAGCAATAATCCTTTTATACTTATCCATGCAAGTTTTTTCGGCATCGAATACAACTTTTAATTCATCAATATGCTCTAAGGCAATATTCGCTTGATTGCAATATTCAAACTTTGGCGAGCATGTTATCCAATTTGCAAAAGAAAGTGCCTTATTGTTTCGCGTGCCATTTGTTTCAATATGAATATATTTTCCTTCTTCACATAACATGAGCATGAATTTTTCTGTTATCTGCAAAGTAGGCTCGCCGCCTGTCAGAACAACATGCTTTGTCGGATATTTGATAATTTCTTGAATTATCTCTTCATCTGTGTACTCTTTATACGATTCGTGCTTTGTATCGCAAAAAGGACATTTTAGATTACATCCAGCAAAGCGAATAAATACACAAGGAGTTCCAGTAAAAGCACCTTCACCTTGTATTGAATAAAATATTTCGTTAATCCTCATTTTCTTTTATTTTTCATAGATTGCGGTATTACCCTCACTTTCTTGTACAATTGCTTTATAGCACATTGGTATCTGCTCTACAATCCATTTTGCAATATTTTCTGCTGTTGGATTGAAGGGTAACAGCTCATTAAAATTTCCATGGTCAAGAAATCCATGAATTTTATTCTTTACATGCTTAAAGTCAATAACCATGCCATCAGAATTAAGATTTTCCGCTTTGCAGAAAACGGTCACAATCCAATTATGACCATGCAAATTTTCGCATTTGCTTTCATAAGAAAGATTGAGGTGATGACATCCTGCAATCTCCATTCGTTTTGTTACGTAGTACATATTTTATTTATTAAAGTTTCGCAAGTGAAAATTCACAAGCGTGATTTAACGTAATTTTGGAATAAAAAAGGCTCTGAAGTTTGTATAACTCACAGAAAATGAGTATCTTTATAATCGCTAAACAATAAAGATAAAACTTCAAAGCCGTGAGCAAAGATACAAAAATTATTTCAGATCTGCGAAGCTTTTTCGCAAAGAATAACGATAATCGTGCAATTAAGTGCATTATGGGTGTGATGGAACATATAAATATACGCTCCAGCCAGATTGGAGTAGAGAAGAAAGAGAACTGCAAGTTCACCACTTTGCAGGTACTCAACCTCCTCATGCTCTTCCCGTTCTTCGTAGTCAAGAATGCGAGTCGATACTCCAACTCGTCCTTGAGTAAATTGTTCAATTGTGATAAAGACATGTTCTATCGTTTTATGAATGATGGCAACGTCAAGTGGCGCAAGTTACTATATGCAATGAATCTTCAGCTGATAAAGAAGATATCAAGCAGCACAACTGTTCATCATAACAAGCCAGTTTGTTTGATTATTGATGATACTGATGCACCTAAGACTGGTATGACGACCGAACTCATAGGAAGAATCTGGTCTCATGTTCATCAAAAGAGCATCCTTGGTTATAAGTGTCTGACCATGATGTTGTCCGATGGCGTTAGCCAGCTCTTTCTCGATTTCTCTCTTCATGGTGAGGAGGGAAAGGACAAGCAAAAGGTTCAGGGACTTACTGCTAAGCAACGCAAAGCTCGCTATACCGAGGACCACGAAGGGCAAGCGGTAAAAGAGCGTGTGGATGAATATCTGATGAAGAAGACAGACAAGGCCATAGATATGGTCAAGTATGCCATCAAGCGAGGTGTTCGCTTTGATTACTTGCTCGTAGATAGCTGGTTTACAAACACTAAGCTTGTGCGTTTCATTTCCGGCAGACATATCAAGTGTCACCTGTTGGGCATGATTAAACTGGGCAAAACCAACTATGCAACGAAGCATGGTAAGATGAATGCCAAGCAAATCATCAAGCACCTGCAAAAGGAAAAGGCATGCAAACACAACAAAATACTTCGTTGTACCTATTGTACAATGGACGTTAAGTTGGATGGTGTGCCAGTCCGTTTGTTCTTTTGCAAACGAGGACGCAAGGGAAACTGGAATGGGTTGTTGACCACAGACCTTTCTCTTAGCTTCCTTGAAGCGTATCGTATTTATGCCAGACGATGGGCTACCGAAGTTGCATACAAGGATTGTAAGACCTTGCTGAACTTTGGCAAATGCCAGTCTGTACATTTTGCCGCTCAAATTGCTAGCTTCACTTTGACAATGATGCAGTATAACATCTTGTGTACAGTGAAGAGATTTGAAGCGTATGAAACCATCGGTGGTCTCTTTACAGAGGTTACCAATGACACTCTCGAGTTGTCCGTAACGGACAAGATATGGGCTATTATTTTGGACTTCGTTCTGGAGGCTGCAGAGCGTTACTCTATAGATGCCACAGAGTTACTGGCAGATTTCATCGAAAGTAATCCTGTTGCCCATACGCTACGTAATATGTATATTTATAAACAAGCAAGTTGATATTTATTCACTTGCGAAACTTTAGTTATTTATAATAATCTTGATTTCCACATATATCCTGATAGGATTTCTTTAGCATCGTTATGTCTAAAACTAAGGCATTTAAGTTACTTTGCTCGTAATTAAACGATAGTAGTTTTTTGTATTTTTCTTCACCAATTAATTGAATAATCTTTTCTGTTTTTATATTGCGTATATGTCTCTGTTTAATAAAGCCATAACGAACCGATGAAAGCCAACTTGTAGAATCAGCAGAAGTGCAGAACGTATTTTGCTTTAGCAGCTCTTTTTCTGTGCATCCTAAAAGATGAACGTCAATTGTTGGTTTTCTTTTCTTAATATAACGAGCTATCTTGCCTACATAATTACTTTTTCCAGCAAATCTTAGCTCTGGAACTGAAATAGCAATATATTCTGAATAATCAATCAATCTATCAAGCCCCTTCATGCCATCTTCAAGGTGAAACACATTGATAATGCGATTTGATTTCGGCAAATCCTTTCGCATACGCTTACGAAATTCCCATGCTGCATCAACTCCTAAAACTTTTTGACAGTCTATTTCTACAACGGTTGCACCATTATTGCAAGCGAGCGTGAACTCTACAAGACGGTCATACCATTTATTCATTAGTGCTGCATCCTTTTTGCCTTTCATTGCCCCAAACATCAGCGTAAAAAGTCCACTATCCTGTATTACGTGCTTGCAATTACTTGATAAATGTCGCAGATATTTGTAGTCAATATCTTCAATATTATTCCTTGATTTAAGAAGTCTACTAACAAAGGGATATGCGGTGTAAAGAAAATAATTAACACCAAGCGTATGTATTATCTGATATTGGACTAATTTCTCCATACTCGCAAAATGCACCTTTATATTATCTGGTAAGTGTAGCGCCTCCATAACCATCCTCCCTTACCGTTACAGAATTTGCATTAAACTTTATCAAAATCCATTCGGCAATACTTTCACATGACATAGTTTTAAATTTGCATGGTTTGCCGAATTGAGAGTTTAATGCTCGTTCTATTTCTTGTTGTTGAGTTATAATTTCAATTTCACGTTCATTGTGTGCTACTTCAAAGGCGCAATCAATAACAAATACGTGGCGATGAATAGATGATAAAAAATTGCATTCTTCTGGAGCACAAGGATAATAATGAAATCCTTCTACCTCATTGTGAGTTAATACGTATCTTTTCATTTTATTTTTACTCCTTCGTATAATTTTGTTATTGTATTCAACTCCTTTTTTATATCTTCAATTTTCTCTGAATAAGTTTGAGGGATTTCAATTTGCAAGATGATGGAATTATTATGTTGTTCATCTTCTTTTGCTTTATTTTCTTCTTTCTCAAACATATCATCCAAATCAATATCTTGCTTATCTTTTAAGAATTCACATTCAAGGCCAAAATCCAACAATTCTTCCAAATTCCAATCATTAGCAAGCAAATCCCAACTATTCTGACCGAAAGCAATATTGTCTTTTTGGATGTATGCCCGCAATTTCTTTGCGCTCGTGCCCGTTGGCAATACTTTAACAGGAGCATCTTTGTAGCCAAGCTCTTTCATGGCCCTGTAACGCATATTGCCAAGAATTACGACAAGTTCTCCGTTATTATCGTATGCAACAATTTCGCGTAATTGAAGCATTTCTGGGTCATCCTCAATGCTTTTTTTAAGTGCTTCATAACGCTCATCCTTGATAAAACGAGGATTCTTTGGTACATCCTTAATTTGTCCAGTGTTAAGGTGCAAATCAGAAATTTTTATTGTTTTCGTCTGCATTTTTATTACTGTTATTAGTTTATTCCCATATCTGTTTACTTTTGACGATAAAACAATGAGGGATTATCAAGCACACTGTCAAGTATACACATTCCCTGTTCTTTTGCCTTGATTTCCTCTTTGAGTTTATCAAGTTCCTCACATGTGAGTTGGCTTTCGGTCAAACCGTAATCATCCAACATTTGCTTTATTTTATCTTCCATGTTGCAAAGTTATATAATTAGTTATTCTTTTTACTATAATCCCAACCGTATTTCTTGGCAAGTATTTTCATAACCTTGTGGAAATGTGTTACATCTGCTCTTGCAATGTTACTTTCATTCCACTTTGTTTGATTAAGATAATTGTATCCTTGTTTATACACTATTCTATCCGCATCAGCAAATGCCTTTTTCGCTTCATCTGCTGAAACACCCCAACCTCCCTTTGGGCGTTTTATCGAAAATGTATATGTTGGGGTTACTGCTCGCATTTCTTTTGCATTTACCATAATGGCAGACCTTATATCATCACTTGAAAACGAGTTGCCAATACGTCTAATACCTCTTTCACCAAGTGAACGAGGGTGATTGTGGGTTAATATACTATTTATTGGTATCTTTTTAGAGTCAAATTTCACCTGTGCGCCCTTGCCACCTATTGAAGAAACAATATCGCCCTTGGAGTTGAAGACGTGCAATGTTTCGTCTTTGTTGCGTCTGTATTTCTGCTCAATGCCGACAATATTCTTTACCATCTTTGCAGTATATCCCTTTTCGGTTGCTCCCTTGGAGCTGCCAGAACTCCCACCCTTACCGATTGATGTTATGCCTCCACTGTTTCTCCCCATAGCTTACTTCTTTTTGGCGTTGATAAAATCAGCAATATATAGCAATCCATGCTTTCGGCAAAAGTCTTGCACTTCCCTACCTCCACCATAGATAATCAGATTTGGGCGTTCAAGCCCGCTTATCTCCTGTGCTACCTGTAAATCAGATTTCAAGCTCTCCATCCAGCCATCAAGTCCACGTGTAAAGAAAGCATTGTAGCCTTTTGGAATACCCATTTTGTTGTATTCTATAAATTTATGCGACACATTCAAATCTGCATAGACCTTTATACCGCATTCCTGTAAATATCTCGCCAACCATCTTTTCTTATAAATTAGTTGTATTCCCCACGCGATAGGTGTTTGGTCGTGACAACTGCAATTTGGCTCTACGACAGCCTTACATCCGCTTGTAAGCAATTTTATTGGGTCTTTGAATAATGCTTCAAATCTATAATCGTCAACATAGAAGTGATATGTGACAACGTCCTTTCTCAGTCTGCTGTTTGCACCCCAAGGCGATAATGGCAATTCCAATTTTCCTGCTTGCATTTCCTTCAGCAAATTTGGTATTTCAAAGTCATTATCACTTTCGTAGAGTACATCTTTAAACATAGAGCGATAGAAGTTTTCTTTTTCTTCTTCGCTATTGTTTTCAACATTGCTGCCTTCTGTCTCATTCTCTTGGCTTGAAATATCCTCCGCCTCCTTTAATTGGCTGACTTTCTCCTTTGGAAATTCAATCCCAATGAAATCGAAATCTACATCCTTGAAGGCATCATCTATCTTCAAGGCATCAAAATTCCACTCTCCATTCTCCTTATTGTCTCGCAATATTAATTCGTTTTCTTCATCCTTGCTTAAATCACGATATAAAATAGTGGGAAGTTCATTGATTTTCAGTTTTCGCGCAGCCTTCAATCGCTGATTGCCACACAAAACAATCAATCGTCCATCCCTCTCAGTAAGAGCCAATGGTCTATGTTCCCAAAAGCCATTTATGGTAATGGAATCAACCAACCTATCCATCTCTTCCTTCTTAATTTTTCGCGGATTATTAGGAAGCGGATGTAAGTCAGCCACCTTTCTATATGTGATTTCTTTTTCTGCTTTCATTTACATGGATGTTAAAATGGAAGTTCACCGCCCATCTTTTGTTTTTGCCTTTCGATAAAGTCATTAGCCCTCTTCATACGCTTACCTCTTTCTTTGGCAGGAGTATTACTCTTTATCTTTGTTTTATCCTTTTTCTTTTCGCTACCACTTGCCATAAGCCTATTTGTTTACAACATTCCACAAATTATTTCCTCTTATTGGTTTTCTTATCGTTGAGTATTCATCGACAATCTTGCTGTAAAAGTCATCGTAAAAATCATAAAGCTGTTCATTTTCTTCAATTGTAATTTGTTCCACGTTTGCTGATGAACGCAGATTTGCACTTCCATGAATTACGATTTTTCTTCCATCTTCTGTCAGAATCTGACAAGTTTTTGTGTGAACGCCAGCAACAGCAAGTTGAAATTTATTATCAATATCAAGATTGCTATAAATGTAAGGAATCAAAACACGTATTTCGTTTGAGTAGAAATATGCACTAACAATCAAAGATAAGTCTTCAATCCATCCATATTCCAGAAGATTTTTAAAACTGTCAATATTATTTTGACTTAATGACAAGGTGGAAACAACCATTTTCTTAGCTATTACATCTTTGTTCGTCAGAAATGCTTCAATAAAATCTCCAAAGATGAAATTACCACTAATAAAAGCATCATAGCGAAATCCCTTGCTAATATCAATTTCCTTTGCCAGCTTTTCAGCGTTGCTATAGAGTATTTGGCTTTCTTTTATCGGTTTAAGTGTTGGTCTGACATATCGCGTTTCGATTTGGTCGCCTCCGTCAAAATCCACTTCAAACAAGCTGGAATCTATGTCGCCAATCTCAAAACCAACATCACCGAAATTTAAATCGCCTTTTATGTCAAAATCCTCGTTCATACCTCATTTATTTTAATTTTCATGATATATAGCATAAGTTTTCGTTTGATGATGTATTCGTGATTTTTTCGCGTAATCTCACTCTTCACATCTTCTACAATTAACTTACCGTTTTTCCGATAACAGAAGTCTGCCCTATAAGAACATTCACGCTCAACAACCCTTCCATACACATCTCTTTGCGAGGGAATAAGAGTAAATTTCTTTTGTCTTGTCAATTCACTTATTATACCTTTCTTTTGAGCCGCAGAGAGATAAAGAAAGCGTCTGTACTCCCTTATCGAATCAAAAATACCATACGCATTCTTTATCTTCTTGTTCCTGTATTTGTTGGTTGTCAACATCATTTGCTAAATATCTAATTAATACGCAAATATAATAATTAGATACAATATATCAAAGTTATTGTTAGTCTTTTTGTAGACCATTTTCAATAAACATTTCGATATTAGACAATCGCTCCCTCTCCTTCTTAACCAAATCAATATTCTCTTCCAAATAGTGCTTGATTAATCGTGAAGTAGTCTTTAAAATTTCCTCTTTGTGGCAGTTAATCGCTTTAACCATAAACTCTTCCACCAGCGAATCATCTTTAAATCTCAACCATTCTTCCTTGATTGGTTCTCCCTGCTCATTAGTACGATTCAGTTCAAGATAAGATTTCAGTTGAATGGTGAAAGGGTGCATACAATTCGCATTGACTTCTGTATTGTTGAATCCGTAGTAATTGGATTTATATTTTACAGAACGATATATTTTGCTATTCTTGTCAACAGCTTCATCTAACTTTCTCGCTGCTCTGTAGAGGTTCTTGTAGTCAGTTATATCCATGATTGTCAGGGTTTGATTTATTATTTCTTAATCATGTTGAAGTCAGCCCAAAGGCTGATGAATTGTTTGCCGCAATACGTGGCGAGAGCTTCGCTCTTAAAGCAAAGGCGAGAACCGAAGTGCGAAGGCGCAGACGAGGGGGGGGTAAGCCGAGCCCGAAGAAGCGAAGCCCGCAAAGTCTCCTGAATAGTCGCCTGTTGATATGATGTGTCGGTCGGCTTCCCACTCATCACTCTTCTCAGACAGTTCTTCTTCCGTCCATAGCGTGAACCAAGGATACCAACGCCACTCGTCTTCTGTGAACTGAGGCTCCCAACCCTCATTCAGAGCGGCGGCGATGATGCGAAGTTTCAAGTATGCAATAAAGTCGTGACCGTCACTCGTAAAATTTCCGTTATCCACAATCGCATGATATTGCTCTACAAAATGGTTGTCTTCTCCCAACTCACGGCAAGCGTCCTCAAATGTCTTCACACGTTCTATAATCGGGCGATTTACGACTGTCTGTGCCTCTGTTTCTTTCAATTCGGGTAAGAGCGCGAGAAGAACTTTTTTGACGCTCTCATCGGCTGTTCTCAAAGCAGCCTTTGCGTTTTCAATCTTGATTTCCATAAATGCTGTCATTTTTAATTTGTTCTAATTCATCATTCGATATCAATCCGCGTTCAATCCAGCCTTTCAAATAGTCATCCAACGTTTCTTTTGTTCGATTTCGGTTGATGTAGTCTGGACAATACGAGTCATCTTTTGTTCCGACATCTTGCGTGAAACAATGATTCCATTTGTACCAAAAGCAGTTCTTACAATATCCGTGATTCATGTTACCATATTTCAATGGGCTTTGAATCGTGCCATAGCCAAGGCGCACGATTCAAAGCCTGGTTAAACTATTCGTAATATCAATGAAGGTTAGGGTTTGATTTTTACCCTTACTTTCCACATATCAAGCAGCGCTTGCAGTTCATGCACTGATTCTATTTCGTACATGAATATCGCATCGCGCTTTCTTTTTGAACAACCTGGAAGCAATATCGGGTTGAAAGCGTTGTCAAAATCCGCAGAAGGTATAAGCCCTATTCTAATAGCCTTAAATTCTCCAAAGAGCACATTCTCTCCATCCAATGATTTCTGCCATCCGTATGCTTTCAGTAGCCCTTCTGATAGCGGAAACGGCGACATATCTTCGTATGAAGAAATAGCCATCTGCCTGCCTCCATCTTCATACACCTCTCTGTGACGAATCGTACCGCTGATATTGTCAATACCTTCAACGATAGAGTATTTATACCCTTCATATTTATCAGCTCTGGTGATAATGTCACCAATTCTTATTTCTCTAATGTTTATCATTTTATTCCTCCTCATCTTTTACTTCTTTACCTACAAGATGTTCATTACCATCATAAGGTATGCAAAATTCGTAATGTCCTCCAAGGGTTCTAAAATTAGAAAAGCCGAATTGCTCATAATGCGAGAACAAGTCTATCTTCCAGCTTTGTTTTCTATTACGAACAAGAACTTTATCGTAAGTCTTAAAGTGTGGAGCTTTCTTTCCGACACTCGTTATTCTTCCGCAGTCAACAACAATGGTGTAAGATTGCTCCATCAAGTCAAAGAACCATTTACGTTGTTCTTCATCGGCTTTATGAAAGTCTTTTGTTTTAACAGTCAAATGTTTTAGTCCAAACTTGTTTCCGCCAAACGAACTTGGCTTGCCGAAGTAGTCAATTATACTCATCTTTGTATAATTGCCATTTGCCCAGCAATGAAAGACAAACATATCTCCGTCTTTTTGATTGATAACGACATCACCATGTTTAAAGAACTTATTCCAATCGCGCATTTCTGACGAAGGAAATATAATACATTCGCCGCCCTGCGCTTCCTTTATTTTTCCGTATTTATCAAGCACGACATCGCGTTCTAAAGTTCCTCTTATAATTGTGTTCACGTTCTCGAGGATTATTCCACCATCGCGCGTGAATCCTTTAAGGAACGCATTGCCATACATGGTTGTGTATAGAATTATTTCATTTTCTTTGTAGTCGCGAAGAATCTCAGCGACATTAACAGGTTCTTTTTCTGTTTCTTTCAATTCTGGCAGTGTGCAGCACTGCTCTGTGTCTTTATTAGTTGCCATAGTTGTTTATTTTATTATTGATATACTTTTTTGTTTGAACTTCACAGGCTCATTTTCGTGTCGGCAGAAAATGAGGTTTCATGCTGCAAGGGGCTAAATGCGGCAACGGCCCTTGTTATTATGTTGTCGAACTTGTCTTTGCTGTAAAAGTAACCAGCACATGAACTGGCGACCCAAGTGTTACAACGGTCGGACTCGGAACTACTCCAGGCACAATAGGATTTACGTAAAAGGTTTGCACCAAGCATTTTTAGTACCTTGTTCAATTCATCACGATAAGAAACGATTGTACCCAGCTCATACAGGCTTGGAAGATACCACTGAATACTGCCTTTTTTGTACTGCCAGCAACGCATAGCAGCAGTCATCTCTTCCCCGTCTTCCTCGTTCTGCTTAACGATATTGCGAGTGAGTTCCAGACCGCTCAATGTCTGCAAAGCTTCTGCTTCGCTACACGTCTTATTAAATACTTTGCAGTTTTCCTCGCTGCACCAGATTTCGTTCCACTGGTCAAGAGAAATAATCACACCTATCACCTCCGTTTGGAGGATGACGCCGATTACATCGCCTCTGTCAATGCGGCCATTCTGATAGTCTTCAACTGAGGCGATGCCTTGATTTGTCTTTAGTGATATTATATGTTTCATAATCCATCAAATTCCTTTCTATAATCCTCAAAATTCCTTCTTATACACTTCTCTACTAAATCTTCTATCTCGCTACGTTGAGCCTCCGATAGAAACGGATAAACACTAAATCCGTCCGTTGTGCGCACACCTTTAAGCCGAATTTCAAACGTATAGCCTCCTTCTATCTTCTTTATAACCTCAGAGATGAATTTCATTTCATCGGCAATCCTGTTAATAAGTTTAAGTCTTTCTTCTGTCATGATTTTAGTCAATTGTGTAGGGGAGGTATATGCACCGCTCCTTGGTGTTGCAGTGAATACCTCCCCTACGTAGAATCATTTAGTTTTAGTCGGTTTTATTGCATCTATCTATTGTCTGCTTCCAATATGCAATCCATTTCCTCATTGTTGCTATATCGGAATCTCTAATATTGTAAACGGTTGAGGTATATAATTGGCCAAAAGCGCTACATTGCTCGATATGGCTATTTGCAACCACTGCTAAAACAATGTTCAGCATTGTTCGTATTTCTTTGTATTCCATAGTCGTCTTACAAGTTATATTCTAACATAATCGCCATTTTCTTTAAATATCCTCGCCTCCATTTTGTGTGATTTTATAACCTCGCCCTTTCAACTCTTCAATCATAGCCTTATCGTCAAGATATTCAACAATCTCTTCGTCAAGATATCCAACAACCTCTTCCGCGCCAAGCTTTTCGATAAACTTTTGCTGCTGTGATACGCCAAGATAATTGTAACATTCATACGCGAATTGCATCCCTGCTGATTCAGACAAACAATCCATTATGTCATCTACACCCATTCTGACAACTATTCTTGATTCACTCATAATCTTACCATTTTTCTTCTAATAATTTTACCAATCCTTTACCATCGCGGAATCTGTCAGTAACAGCATCAACACACCTGCGCACATATTCATCCTTGTTAAGATTTACATCCACGCTTCCGCGAATGAATATCCTCTTCTTAATCAATTCTTCAAGCGAACAAAGGAGAGGTATAAGCGTCTCAGTGTTGTAAGCGTAAATACCTTTGATATACGAGTAATCTCTGTATTTCTCCATGTCTCCTTTGCGGCAAGCTTCTGCCAATTCTGCAACAATTCTCGTACATTCCAACTGAGCATACAAGGCAGGGTCTGTCAAGCATGGCTTACAAGCCTGCATCATGCAGTAACGCAGCGCATCATATTTCTCTTTCATGTGCTCGCTGAAGGTGTCAACGAAGTGGTCATAGCCTTCAAGATAGCTTTCTTTCTGAATGACATTATACATCCAAGCATTCAGTCTCGCCACCTCGTCAACAATTCTTCTGCACGTCCGCTTGACTTCATGTCGATATATGTCCTTCCGCTTGGCAAGCGTGTCTACAGCATCACGTGCAAGCTTCATGGCATATTCAACGCGCATGAAATGAAGGTAGCATAAAGCAGTACAAATGCCGTATTCACGCCGCCTCTTATCGTTCATCTTCTTCCACATCATCGCTTCTTGCTCCTGCTGAGCTTCCGCGTAGGTGACGAGCAGATTGATGTTCCTGTGAGGCACGGGCATCAATGGTTCGTGACGTATGATGCCCGTATTTGGCCTCCATCTTACATCTGGCTTCCAATCATTCATGGCAAATCCTCCACATTAATCCATCTAAGAATATCTGCCTTAATATCTATATCAGTAAACAGGCAAACATCGCGGCCCATGACATCACGATAAACGGCCGCATAGGCTGGCGCGGTTTTCTGTCCGCTTGGCAGTACTTTTTTCGCAAATATGATAACCTCGCTATTGATTGCTGGTTGTTCGTCTGCTCCATGCCACAAGCCTTTTGCGTATTCCTCCAGCGCTCTTCTCGCGCCAAAAAGGAAAACTTCCTGCTCTGTCTTACTCTTATAACGCTCTTTACATTCATCGTTAAGAGCATTCATAATTTTTTCTGTTAGCTTCATGAATTAAATCGTCTTATTATTTTGTCAATTCCATATCTTTCTTTCTCGTCTTCGCGGATAACTCCAGCCCTGTACGCATACATTGCGCTTCGAGGAAATCTTGGAAAACCACTTGGCGACAGCCACATCTTACGAAAATAGATGTGTGTTATTTCTTTTCTTGTCATTACAATTATAAATTTCGTTGGTTTATCGATTGTCTCCGTTACCGCCAAGCATACCTCTTTCTTTGCGACTTGATAGTTTTTTAATATTCGCTTCTGCCACTTCTTCCAAGGAATAACCAAGGTCATTTGCAAGTGTTGCGCAATACCATAAAACATCGCCAATCTCTTTCATTATTTCCTCCCTCGTAGAGGGGTCTTTAAAAAATTCTCCGTTTTTGTCGCGGAGAACCTTTTTCACTTTGTCTGCTACCTCTCCAGCTTCCCCAGTTAAACCGATGGTAGGATAGATAATTGAATTTGGGTAAATAGCTGTTTCCAGCGCTCTTTCTTGATATTCGTTGATAGTCATTTTTTATGTTTTAAGATATTATACTTCATCCAATTTTCTCTAACTTTTTCTGTCAGCTTAGCAAGATTTTCAGTAGTCCACTCTTGCTTGATTAGTGGTGTGTTACGATGGCAAAGCCATAGCTCACCATCAAATTCCATCACTTGAATTTCATTATTTGACCTCTCTTGCAATTCTTTTTTGTATTTCATTTCTGCATTACCAAAAAAGAAATCATGAATACGCAAAAGGAGAGTGTAAAGATTCACGTTTCCCATATTTTATTTGATTGATTCGCAGGATAATACTGTGATAAGATTCTTTGATTGATATTCGTGAATAAGATAAATATATTTCTTTGGCAAAAAACTCACGCCTATGCCATTAACGTTTAATCCAGATGCAATGCCAAGTTTTTCTCTTAGTTCATTGCTATCTTTTAGCACTTTCACTGTCGTTTTAAAATCCTTGCTTTCTTCATATTGATTTCTTGTTATTTTTGAAACCTCATCTTTTATATTTGAAGCCTTACGCCTTTCGAGCCTCGCTAAAGCCTGCTCCCTTTGCGGCAAAAATTCAGAATGAAAAGCAACGCCAATCCTTCTTGAATTGAAAGTGGAATAAGAATTGTCGTACATTCCAGCCGCATATCTTGAAAAGAACAGCATCAACTCTGTCAATTTGTATGGCGCGGCAACGACAGAAAAATTACTTGCAAACAATGAAATTGGTGTCCTCATGTTCTCTTTGCTTGAAGACATCAGGTACATCGCTGTTACTTGTTCATCTATCCACATCCTTGCAACGCCTTTCGCTTGAAAGAGTTCATCTAACGCGCCAATGGAAGGACATTCGCGTGTGTACGCTTCGTCACCTATTTGCGGTAAATAAGACCAATTGGCAGGAGAATAATTACTCAACAAATTAGATAGGCATCTGTTCTTCTGAATCCATTGGTTTGAGATTTTGAATGCTTTCATTTCGATAGGCTTCAACGGCTTTATAATTAGCTGCCTGCTTATCCGGTCCGCTGTTGTATTTACCAAATCCATTTCTACTTCTTTTTTCCCATGTTTGCAATCGTCTCGTTAAATCCCATGTCCGCTCCTGCTCAAATCTCATCTTTGAATGTGACTTGTTCGGCTCGCTCCAGTAATCGAAAAATTCTCTTATCATTTCACGGCCATAAGTATTGACGAATGGAACTAACACGTTATAAAACTCCCTCTCTCTTGACTTCATCTCTTGCTCTTTGTTAACTCTCGTAGGTTTAACAATAGGAGATGATTCAACCTCTTTCTCTTTTTCTGGCACAATAATATTTTTCTCAGACACCCATCTTTTATTTGCAGCCTCCTTTCTTTTATCTTTTATTTTCTGCCTCTTTTCTATTTGTTCAATTACTTCATCCGACCAAAACGATTCTGAATCATATTGAAATAAAGAAAAGGACTTTATGACACTCACTACAAAGTCTTTTCTTACGCATAAAACTTTTGAGATAGGTTCAATTTCTTCAAAAAGCATTTTGCCGCCGCTTTCGTACAATTCCTCCAGAATATACCAATACACGCCATAGGCCGCAGCACCTTTTCTTTCAATTAATTTTCTGAAAACATATTCGCTTCGGTTTGAAATCTTGTGATTGATATACTCTGACATTATAAATATAATTTATTTCGTTCTACTTGTATTTCAGCTAATTGCAACAAATGATGTTCCTCTGCTGAAGGAATGTAGATACCTGCCGTTTCTGCTGACCAGTTTCTAAACCGCTCAATCGCAATTGACATTTCTTCTGTTGTCAATTCACTTGATGACCGAATCCTTCTTGTCTTGCCAATGAAAACATCTTCTGCATCAATCACAAAGATTTCCTTATTACATAAGAGCTTGAAGTAATTCTGTTTTACGTAGTCTGCTGAAAGACCTATCGAACAAGCAAAATAGGACAATATAACATGTAGATACCTGTTTTGCTTTATTGTTCTTTTTGGCTTGCAAACACTAAACTCTACAACATTGTTTGCGTTTTCAAGTTCCTTTTTTACTCGCAAAAGTAGATTTTGTTTATCAAGCGGATTTTTCAGGTCGTATTTCATAATTTATCAGAAAGGCAAATCATCGCTACCGACATATAAATTATTACCGTTTACATATTCTGGCGATAATACTTTCTTTGTTTCTTCGCTCTGATTTTGTGGTTGTGCAAAATCAGATTGCGGATTGCTCGTTTTTGCAACATTAAGCAATTGCAAATCAAAAACGTTTAGTTGCAGGGCAAATTTTGGTATTCCTTCTTTTGATACATAAGCATTACCGTCAACGCTGCCTTCAAGTAATACATACGTTCCTTTTTTTAAATATGGAAGTAACTTGCTATTGTCACCGCCTTTTATGCAGGAGATAAATTTTGTTATTTCCTTATCTTTCAATTTTCTGTTCACTGCCACCGAAAAGACAGTAAAAGCACCACTCTGTGAAGTTTTTTGTTCAGCGTCATTTGTCAAATGTGCAAGACATTGGTATCTTTCGTTTCCTATCATTTTATTTCAGTTTTATTAAAATACTACTTGAAGTTTTTGTTTTCGTGATGTATTGCTCATACATCTGCGGATAATCATTTTTGAATGCCTTTGAATCAAAACATAATCGATAAGTTTCTGGCTTTCTTGTTATGGAAATTCTCTGTCCGTCATATTTCTTTATATCATGTTGCATCATAATAGCCAAGATTCCTTCTTTGAGCTTATCGTATTGCGCCTTATAAAATTCCATCGCTTCTTTATATTCAATTAGCGCTGCCTCCGCGCGATTGATGTCTGGCATCATTGCTTCGTCAACGGTGGTGACTGACAACGCTTCTTCCGTATAAAGCAACTTCTTGACATCTTCAATAGATTTTCGCTCTACTTCAACGACCTTATATTTGTCTTCCCTAAACCAAAGAGCATAGAGTTTTTTGACCTCTACATCTGGATTGATAAGGTTAAAGAAATAAGCATAAATAGACAATTGCCAACTTACGTATTCCTCATTAAGATGGTACGTGGTCTTCACATCACCGAGAATAACGCCATCATCTTCTACATAAACCTTATCTATTGCTGAAGCATATTTTTCGCCGTCAGTGATAAGATATTCGCTTTGCAGATGGTTGGCAAGGAAAGGAAATTCCGTCTGTGCCTTCATGTAGTTTTGAAGTTCTTGGCATTCATTCGTTATCAATCCTACTTCATCATACAATTCAAGTATATTGTGAATCCTCGTGCCTCTTGTCGCTGCACGTTGCAACACCTCTTCGGGAACATCTTTATACTCATCGGGGAAGGCTCGTTCTTTGAGCCTTCCCGTGATTCCGTGCAGTACTTCTCCATCCTTGGTGCAATAGGTGTGGCTCTCTGCATCAAACAGGATTCCGCTGTCATTCAGTTTTATCTTCTTCATCGTCCTCGTCTTTATTGGCTATATGTTGTGCATATACAACAACGGTTAACATCGCCACCATAATCAGCATGGCGATAATACAAAATGCAATTCTTATCATTTCGGGTATTTTTTAGATGCCTCTTGAACGGCCTCACTAAATCTCGGATTGGATTGCAAGTCCTTATTCTCGTTCCAAATCGTTGTAAGTGTCTTTCTGCTTCTCGCGTGGCTTATATCTTGCAGGAGCAACATCAAACGCTCTTCATCGACCTGCGGCGCTTGCTGTTTCACTTGCTTTGGCGCTTGTTTTGGCTTGGCCTGGCTCACCGTTGCTGTTGTACTCTGTTGTGCAGCTTGTACCTGTTGCGCGTATTCATTCGTATCTGCATCTTTAGTGTCGTCAATAGCAAAGAGATTACCAAGCGCATATTTCTTGGCATAGCTCATTGCAGCACCTGTAATCTGCGAACCATCCATACCTTTTTTCGTTTCTTCCTCGCGTGCCATACCGCTTGCACTCTCGCTTGTTTTCCCATCCGAAATCGTCACCGTGCATTCTACATAGATGCGATTTAGATGTTCGCTGATTTTCGATTCCGTCACAAGCGTCAAACCCATCTCGCGGAGGAAGGGTTTTGTCGCGGCCAATATGCTTTCTGCGCTTCTATAACGATAGTTACCAAACTTGTTATACAAGTCCTTCGGCGCTTCTAACTTTGTCTGAATCAGATTCAGTTTTTCGTGTAATGTCATTTTATTTTCCATTGTGTTTGAATTTAAAAAGCAAAGCCGTCCGTACTTGCAGGTACGAACGGCCACCTTAGTATGAATTATGAGTATGACAAGCGGAAGAACTAATTATCCCAATCCGTTGCGACCGCCCCTGTTAACTATAGTCTCCTACCATTAACAAGTTGAATATTTGATAGAAATATCTTTCTTATATATAGCATAAAATAAACGTAATTGTCAAAAATCCCCATTAAGGAGTGATTCTATCTCTTCTATCTCGTGTCTATCGCTCCAATAGGAAATCAAAACCATTGTGACATAAACAAGCAAGCATGCTGCTGCTTTTGTCAGCACCAAAAAGGCAATAAACCTCAGAGTGCTCCAGCTATCGTCTGGCATAGCGATAAACAATATTGCCGACATAAAGTTCAAGGCAAAGAGAACGTAATATCTGTAATTTGTAAATGCTTTCATGATTATAGTTTTTTATTCTGCGTCACTTTTTCCATTACTGCTTGAACCTGCCACCCATCGCCTTACTGGACTTAATGTCATGATTGCAGAAGGGTAATCGTTGCTTATTATACTCTCAAAAACAATTGTCATCCGTCCTTCCATACCTTCTTTAATTGCAAGATGAATATCTCTGCTTCGTCTATTTAAAGCATTAATTTTATTAAGACGATGTCTGAGGTCAGCTAAAAAAATATCTAATGTATATTCCTCGTCAGTTTCTACAAGTAAACCCTTGAAGCCCGACAAATATTCTCTAAGCATCTTTTCTTTGCTGTTTCTAACATTACATGAAATCGAAACAACATAATAATATTTCTTCATAATACATTTTATTTATTGGTTGGTGCAGGTGAGAGGAATCGAACCTCTTATCTCACATATTCTATTTAATCATACAACCATGGAACTTTAAAAACATGAGACCCAGTCTCAATCACCTGCGTGTAGCTCGCTGCGTAACGGAAATCTTCTCACCCATAACTTTTCACAGTATCATTTGCGATGCAACGCTTTGCACCTCGTGACGCGAACCGCAGCGAGCTTGTATCAATAAGGAAAATCGTACATCAGCGATTGTTCATGCTCCTCGTACAATTTTGCCTCTCTGTCAAGTTTTTCGTACGCCTCTCGTTTGAGAGTTGCGTAAAGCCCTGAATATTCGTTGAGGATAAGGATTTTCAATTTCACATCCTCCTCATCTTCTTCTATGTTATAGACGGAGCAATCACTACATTGCCAATCCTCATCAACGATTAATTCGACTTCGTAATTCTTCTTGCATATCTCCATGTAGAAGTTGGCAGTGAGATAACCGCGTGTGCGGCAGATACATTGCTCTTCCGCATCCTGCATCAGCAATTCTCTTATCTCAGCAATTCTCTTAATCTTATTCATACAACAAGGTTTTAAATTGGCTCAGATAGGTGGTCTCGAACCACCTGTGCCGCCAAGTCCAAACGCAAACGAAAGGTGAATGCGCCAGCTATCGGCATATCTGAGGAGTATATGAAGTTGATTATGTAGTTACATGATAGTTACATGGTAGTTACATAATTTCTCGTGGCAGCTCACGCGGTATGGATGATGCCGAACCTCATCCGTTTACAACTTCACGACATAGATAGTTACTATCACGTGATACCACTCATTCGGGGATTTGGGCCTTGCTACTTCAATTTTCGCTTCCGTACCCCTTTGCCAATATGTCAAAGAACACTTTTCGCTTTGTGAGCTGTGGCGGAATCGAACCGCCAACACCAAGCATAACACCAGAACACAAACCTTTTGGTGTAACCATTCAGCTCTTTGCTCATCCGATAATAATTGCGTTGAGAATTAGTTATGACATTTACGCAATATCAAAACCGAAGACGATTTATTTGGAAAATGCGAGAACGGACTATTTCGGTTTTGCTATCGAATGAGCTATTTTTCAATATTGTGTCATCCAGAACTTCTTTAAATCCTTGCCAAGAAAAAACTTCCGTCCGTTTATCTTGCTGAATCTCGGCTTTAAAAGGCAGCTATTAACCCATCTTCTAATAGTGTCTCTGTGAACTCCAAGAACCTCAGACGCTTGGCACACCGTGTATTTTGAATTATCTGCTATTTGTGGCATTACTACCCTCATTGCTTGCTCCTTTCTCTTTTTCTCGTTTTACCTTATAAACCGTTGCTATCGTTACATTAAATGCGTTAGCAGTCATCACAATTGCATCATACGCCTTTGTTCCAAGATTCAACTCCCTTAAATAATAGGCATATATCTTATTATACCTCTCGATTGTCGCCTTCCTCCGTATCTCCGATGGTATTTGAATTAAACTTTTTCTTGCCATTTTTATATATAATATTTTGCTATTCTATTTTTTCTTTTTAATTTTGCACAACCATTAGGCGGATAAGCTATCTACCTCCTTGGTTACATGTGCAAAGATACATATAATAATTATATATGCCAAATAATTAGATACAAATATCTAACGAATAAATATTTTTTAACATTATGAAAGATAGACTACTTAAATTCATTAATTACAAAGGAGTTTCACAAAGACAATTCCTTCTTAAAGCAGGCTTGTCGACCAGCTATTTATCTGTTGTCAAAGATGATTTCGGTGTTTCCGCGTTGTTCAATATTTCACAAAACTTTCCCGAGCTAAATATTGAATGGCTTAAAACTGGAAAAGGGGAAATGCTTAATAAAGGATTTGAAAACAACGACAATAACTTTGACAAGCTGTCTAATTTCTTCTTCGCTAACGGTGAGCAAAAGCCAATCATTACGGAGAGTATTGCTAAGATTCCTAACATTGACGTGTTGGAGCTTGTCAAAAGCGGAAAGGTTCAGAATCTGGAATACATGGGAGCATTTAATCAATTTCCACCTTTTGATTTCTATTTTAGAAATGATAGGGTATCAATGGAACCTCAATTTATGCGTGGGGATTTAATTGCGTTGTCAGCACTGCAAGAGAATGCGGTTATTGAAAGCGGCGCTCCTTATATAATAGACACAAAGAGTATTGGATTTATTTTCAGAAACGTTTATGAGCGCGGCGATAAGTATGAATGCAAGGTTTCAAATCAAAAAAGTCAGTTGGAAGATATAAATATAGAAAAAAGCGATGTGATTAAAATTTATCGTGTCGTTGGCTTAGTAAGAACAAATTTTTAAATTAAACAATTATGATTTCACAAAAAGCACTATCTGAATTTATTGACGTTTCCTTCAGCTATCGCAATCTTGACATCATGTCCAAGGCTGTTATTGCAATAGGCATAATTTCATTTATTGTTGGAATTATTGTTGCTATAATAGGAATAAATAACATTGGAACTTATTACAAGGATTTTTTAGGGCAACAGCAAGTTGCGGCTGGAATAATGAGCGCTGTTTCTGGTTTTTTATTTTGCCTTTTCGGTTTTATCGGATTAGCGATAAATGACATAAGAAAGCATATTGCGACAGACTTCAATCTTAAATACGATGACCCAGAAGAACATGTAGGATAAAAACAAAAAATCCACTGGCAAAATTAATTGTCAGTGGATTTTTTTACATAGTCTATTACTTTCTTGATTGCTTGGTCAACCTTCTTTTCATTCCTTCTTATATATATATCTGCGATTTGGTATTGTGGCTTGTGCCCAAGAGCAGCATCAATAACAGCATCTGGAATATCAATGTCTGCGGCGATAGTCGCCCATGTGTGTCTTGCCCAATATGTCGTAAGATGTGGAAACAGAGGCTTGAATATTTTTTCTTTCTTCACTCGTCCATATCTGTTTCTCACATTAATAATGTCTGTCTTTCCTATTTTCTGTAAGTTCTTGTTTATCGTTCTAACGAAAGACCTTTTATCCTCATGTGTCTCTCCGAAGTTAAGCAGTTTCTTTTCTCCGCGATATTTTCGTATGAGCTTCATTGCTTCGTTTGGAATTTTAAGACTGCAAAGAACTCCTGTCTTACTCCTTCGGTATGTTATTCTCTGCTCTTCGTTTGGGTGCGGCAAATCAAGCAAATCAACCATGTTTATTCCTGCGCAATAAAAGGAGATTAGGAAAATGTCAAGATATTTTTGCTGATAATCTTCGCATTTAAAATTCATCAGTGATAATAATTCCTTGATTGTCAAAGAGCGTTTTTCAGTCTGTTCAGATTTTATTCTGAATTTCCTGAATGGGTAAAATTCTTGTGCTACATAATCTTCACGAATTGCCTCGTTGAATAAGGCGCGAAGATTGCGCAAATGAATGGAGCGCGTGTTTACTGAATTTCCTTTTGCCTGCATCCAAGTATCGAAATCGACTAACCATTTGTAATCAATCTCCTCAAATGATAAATTATCAATATCGCAATAATTGCCAATCTTAATTATTGTGCCTTCGTAAACCTCTTTTGTTCTATCTTTTGTCTTCCTTGAAATGAATATCTTGAAATATTCTTTGATATAATGTGGCCGTTCTTCTTCTGTTTCTTCGCGAGGGTTTATTTGTTCACGTATATCTTTGGCCGTCATCTTGTCAAGATTCTTAGATGAACTTAATAAGATGATTTGCATCCTAAGATATTCCAATTTCGATTTTAAAACTTGATTCAATCTTTTTGCCAGAGGAGTGTTAATAACCTCTCCGTTCAGCCATTCCTCCTTTCTTAAATATACAGATGTCGGAATCATGGAGGATGTATTATTGTGCCGAATTACAATTTTTACACAATATTTTCCAGATTTATTTTTGGCCCTTGCATCGAGGTACAGATTAATTTTTGCCATTTGCACGGATTTTGCACGGTTCTACATTTTGATGGATTGCACGTGTTTTGCACGGATTTTCGGCAAATTTCGGCATAATACGGCATAATACGGCATAAATTTATGGCTTTAACATTTGAATATAGAGACAAAATAACCGCTGACAATTAGCAAATGTCTAATTATCAGCGGTTTAATTATTGTCGGGGTAGCGGGATTCGAACCCACGACCCCCTGCTCCCAAAGCATTAGTCTTACTCTTGTAAGTGTATGATATTTAGTCGTTTATCTCTTTAGATAAAATCACTTGCACGGATTTTGCACGGTTAGGCGTTATTAGACATTGATTGTACATATCTGTACACCTTATCACAAGTCGCATCCTCATCGTCAAAGAAGAAGGAATGCGCTGCTAAGATAATCATTTCATCCGACATAATCTTGTTGAAATCTGCATAAGCGTAATTAAAAGCGACATATTTATCCCAGTCCGTAACACAATCTTTAAATTTCAGTTTTTCTGTTGCTTTTAGGATTTCATTCACTGACCAGTGAGCGCCTTTGTGCTCTGCTCCGTTTTTATCCGTGTAGAATATTCTTTTAATTGCTTCGGCTGCACTTTCCCCATTGAAATGAGAATCTGATTTGTTTGAGATAGCAATATATAATTTCATGGCGTTTTGCTTTTAAACTCAGAGAAATTTAGTGGTAGGAAAGAAATTCCCTACCACCTTTGTTTTACGGCGTTGTTGTCGTTTTCAGAGCTGCGATAAGCTCCGCATTCTGCCTCTGCTGTGAGAGTTCCAGACGTGCATCATTGTAGCGCTGCTGCAAATCTGAGTTCCAATGACTGTTAAGTGTGTCGATTATGCGTTGCGTATTGTCCTGCCCTGCGCGAATAATATCGCATTTGTCCTGCGCATTTTGAAAGCCAAGAGCACTAAAACCGCGTTCGACTGACGAGTTAATGAAATTCATACTCTTATTCAAAGATTCTGTTTGGCCTTGAATTGCAAGCTGATTCTCATAGCCCATTTTCAAAATACCCTGCTGTGTGTTGCAGCAACAATTCTGAATTGCACTTATAATGCTGGCATCACCTCGCTCAGCCGCATTGATAACACGTTCAGCACTGAAACCTACCTGCCCTGCAACGTTATCTACTGCCGAACGTATAGCGCAAACGGCCTGCTGCAATTGGTTGAAGTCGCAATTAAGATTTGCGCCAAGCGTTTTGAGGGCATCATCGTTACCCTTGACTGCTGACATCAGCAAATCTGCATTGTGATTGTCGGCCATCTGTGAGCGTAGAGAGGCAATCTGATTTTGGATTTCTGCATCCTGCACGGCATTCCCTCTGTTGCCAAAGCCTCCGAATCCTGCACCGCCAAACAATGCAAGAAACATCATATAGGCAAATGGATTATTCATCCACTGATTACCCATGCCTCCGTTCATCATCGCTGCCATTGCCATAGGGTCTGTTTGTTTGTTGGCCATCGCTGCATAGGCCAGAGCATCGTTTCCCTTGTCGCAACAAATCACTTTTTCAATTCCTTCCATAATAAATTTGTTTTTTAAGTTATGAAGCAGGACTTTCCTGCTTTCTAAAACAAATTTCGGCTGTTGCGATTTGTTTCGATTTTGTGGAATTTGTAATCTGTTTGTTATATGAAAAGCTAACAGCATGAAGCACAAAATAAGGCTCGCCACAATAGCTGTGACGAGCCTTATTTTCGGTTATAATTCGGTTATAATCATGAAGTATCAAGACAGATTTAATTTGCTGGTAATTTGCTGAAACGCGCAATATTGTTTTGATTGGATTTCAAAATCAGCACCTTACGAATGGATTTAATTTGCTAAAATTATAACCTAAGATGTTCTTCGAGATATTCACCGACCTTCATTTTTTCTTCTTCGGCCTTCTCTTTTAGTTTAGCAAGGAATGCAGGCGTTACATTTGCCCACATTGTGACTTTGTTTGTTCTTGGGCGGCCGCTATTCTCGCGGCGGCCGCCCCAGCCTGATTGTTTATTTGTTGTCATTCTTTAGTGAATTATAAATGTCCGCTGAAATATCCTCTGGTATCGCTATTGTATATTCTTCGCCAATCTTCGTTGTTATCTTGATTCGGCCTTCTCCTTTGTTGCTAAAAAGCATTTCATGGATTGAAGTGTTACACTTACCGTAGATGCAGCTCGGGCCATTAGTGTTGTTATAATTGTAGTTCATTTCGATACCATCTACATGTAGAACTATATCATGAACCTTGACGTTTGACGCTGTTTCAACATCATATACTGTCACATCTAACTGAACGGACTTTTTATCCGTGTTACGAAATATATAACGAGTTGTTATGCCTTTGATTATTTCTTTCATGATGATTTTATTTTTCAATTATATACTTTTTGGCGGCCTCTAACACGCAAATAGATGTCGCAATCGTCTGTCTTTGAGCAAGTGGCCTGTCCTTCATTAAGGACATATTGGCTCTTATAATCACATCAATGCAATCAACGCAATCTTCTCGGCTGAGCTTTGTGACATCAACATTTTTTTGAATGATAGTTGAATAATACTCCATTCCTTTTTTGAGCAGGCTTCTAACCGCGGTTTCAGTTGGATTCTCACCCATTGCGCGAACTATCTTCATTCTGCAAGAGATTCCATTTTTGCTTAACCCAATTCTGTAATCACTTCCTGTCTCTTCTAATTCGCCATCAATGTAGTCAATCTTTGCAATAAATCCGCTATCTTTATCGGTGCAACATATATAGTCACATTCTCCTTTCTTGTGCTTTCTTGAAGAATCAACGATAAATAATGGTATTTCCCTTTTCATTTTGATTAATTAATCGTAATAAAAGCGTTCAGTTTCGTAAACAGTTTGTTTGAGGTCTGCAACTTCGCCGTCTTCATCATAAATAGCACAGTCCTCTCCTTCATATACTTCATACCAAAAGTTGTTATTACGTTCATAACAATTGTCTTCGGCACAAACTTCGTCGCAACCTTCTGTTCACCGTGATGTCGAGGGCTAATTTATTTAACGAAGTGAAGAAAAACGGAAATAACCATCTTCATAAACATCTATAACATAGGCGTAGTCAACAGAGCCTGGGTCGGTGTAGTATTCTCTAATACGGAACTCACATACTATCACTTCATCACCATCATTTATTTCGCAATTGACCTTTAAGGTTTCACCTTCAACTGCTGGATTGTATTCATCAGCAAAGGTGTATTCATTTATCTCCTGTTTAGATGTTGCAACATAACAGCCAGCTTCTTCCAATCTGCTAATAAGAAGTTTGTATGCTTCGTCAACTGAATTAAAGTTTGTACAGCGAAATTCACTTTGAATCATTGTTAACATATCAATTGACTTGACCGTGTTGTCGAGGGCTGAGGTGTTATTGCTATTTCTTTCTTTTCTATATTGCAAAGATAGTCATTTATCTTGAAAACACCAAATAAAAACCAAGATTTTTTCTTATAAAAATGCGTGCATTTAACATTTATATATAATTAATTTACAACAAAAAGGCGCACCCGAAGGCACGCCATTTTTATCCGATAATATCTTTCAGACTTTGTTTTAAAACTCTGCACATAAGTGTTTTCATGCGGTAGATGCGTGAATTTTTCAAGGCATTTACCCTTTGCTGGCTCATGCCGCTTAACTCAGCAATAGTGCCTTCACTCATTCCTTTTTCTATTAGGTAATCAACGAAAACCACACGTGCATTCACACTTCGTTCGCTCCTACTGGTTGTCAGTTCTTCAAACGTTAAGCCGCTTACTTCCATTGTCGCGCTAACGGCTTTATCAAAAAGATTTTTTAATTGTTTCATTGTTGAGGATTTTAAAAGTGAATAATCGAATTATCCTCACTTTTTGCTCCTCTTAGAATAAACAAAGTAATACCATGCGCCAATTATCATCAGCAATACCGCTGCAAACTGAAACAAGCAGTCTTTGAATCGCTGCAAAATCGGCGGTTTCTCCTTCACCGTCTTGTTCTCCTTCTCCTTTCTCGTCTCTTCCTTGTCTGTTACGCTCGTCTGCCGCTGCTCCCGCTGAGCGTTGATAAAGTGCTTTGCGTCTCGGTTGGAAATGATTTTCTTTTCGCGTTCCGTATCAGTGCGGAGAACCTTTCCATCTTCATCAATCGTAACCATTTTTAGCTCGTAAACAAAGACGGTATCGGAGAGATACACGGTGTCAGCAATCGTAAGAATCTGCCGTTGTATCAACGTGTCACGTCTCTCTATCCTCACTGAATCTGTGAACTCCTTTTCAACGCTCGTTGTCTTTCGCGAACACGAAACAAGAGAGAGAAGAACAATAAAGAATAACAATGCCTTTTTCATATCATCGCTATTAAAATGCCTGCAACATCACAGAAGAAATCCTTCCACTCTGATGTTCCCTGCCCTGTGAATTTGTCGAGCAATTCTTTGGAAACGGCAACAAGCAGCATAACCGCCACCATTACCCATACTGGCAGGAAGATAAGTGTCATCTTGGAGATAATAGTCATTACGATAATATGTGTAAGGCCATCAATGCCAAGTGAGGCAGCGAAGCCTGCCACCTCGCTGCATAGCTTATAAAACCACTTAATCATTTGTTCAAAATAAGATTGTCGTACATAATTGAATTAATTCGGCGCTCCCAGCCTCTAAGATTTTCCCGCTGGCTCTTATCATTCTTGACAATACTCTTGACGAACAATAGGCGCATTTGCTTGATACGTCCAAACAACGGCAAGCCGCTTGTGCTGTTGACGGCAGCCAACGTCTTGTTTCCGATGATGCCGTCAACCTTCACGCCTACGAGCTTCTGTAATTGTCGCGCCGCTGTGCCCACGCCGCTTGCCCATGCCCAATCAACCATGATGTTAGCGACATTTTGGTCTGTCACATTATCCAATTTGAGCGCATCCCAGTACATGGTTTTAAAAATCTCTTCCCATTCGCTGGTAGTCATCGCTTTTAAGGTTTCAATCGTTGCAGGCTTGCCCTTTTTAGCGCAATAACCTCGCCACGTGTTTATCGTCACGCCCTTGTTTGTCGCGCCTCCTCTGTCGTTCTTTCGGTTGCAAAAACCGCCCTCCCATGATAAAATGAAGGGAATTATTTGTTTGTAATTTGCCATGTTGAATTATTTTTGTAATTTTGTTGTGAAAGTTCTGATAGAGTTAATGGTAAGCGCGTCTAAATGTTTGTGTGTCTCAATTCGTTCAGAACTTTTTTATTTTTATTTTTCCTCCATCATTCCATACTACGACTTTTTCTTTCTTTGTTGAATAAGTTCTCGATTTTCCAGAGCGAAACTTTACTGCATACGCAGTGAAGGAGAAATTCTTTGAAGTTTTATTTGTTATTATAGCTAAATTGATATTTTTGCAAACTCGATGGTAAGTCGTTTTGTTATTAATTTTTATCTCATGCCTATTGAGTTTAAAGTTTTCAAATGTAACTTTAAATAATTTCCTTCTTTTATAGGTGTAAAATTGAATTAATTGTACATCATCGTAATATTCAAAACTTTTTGAACCGCCAATTCCTGCTGGCTCGCAATAATCAATTAGATTTCTTTTATTATATTCATCAATGTCATAGCCATTATCATAACTATAATCTGAGCGTCTTATCTCGTATTTTTTTGATGACAACATTAATCCATTATCCATCAGAAATTGGTTTAATTGCTTAGTTATAATTATCTTAATATCCCCCACCTTGGCGTTGTAATACAAGTTTTTAGTACGGGTAATTTTAACTAATAAAGATGTAAGAGGTTGATTATTAATATCCGATAAATGGAGATATAAGACTAATGAATTACTTATGCGCTCTGGCTTAGCATCTCCATAACTACTGTCTATTAATCTTTTTATTTCTGCAATACTCTTACCTTCAATATCAGTATTAATACGACCACAATAATCAACAGAATTTTTGTTTAAAATATTATACACAAAGGCAATGATTCTTTTATCGTTAACTTTGTATCCTTCTATACTTGGAAAACGAAACACCGCCGAATCATCCAATTTATCCAAGTCAACCTTGAATTTAATCCAGCCATCGTGGAAGTAATAAAAATTCCCCTTCTCTGGTGTCATCGGAATGGCCTTGTGTACAATCAACTTATTAAATCTTTTTGCCCCCCCCTGTTGACAAAACTTCATTCCGTTAAACACAATCTCCCCATCCGTTGTGTAATGCACAACAGGTTCGCCCGTCTGATGGTCACTTGCGATTGCATCCCCTGTCGTTGACCCGACATCCACCTTAAAAAATCTCCCCTCTAACTCATTCCAAGGGGTTACTGGCTTATTGCTCATATTACTTCTCCTCCTTCGTTGCCTCCTCAAACGCCTCGCCTGCATCCTTATCTTTCTTCTTTAGTATAGCGACAATAAAGCGTTTGAAAGAGAAATTAAACTTTACATTATGTATAGCACACACATGCCCTTTTATGCTATCCAGTTCAAATATGGCAGCAAAGACAGAGCCTAACGCGCCGCCCTCCTCGTATGTGCCTATGCCCATAGGTTCAAGGAATGACTTGCCAAGCAAAGCTCCAGTCATTATGTAAATCATGTACTCTATGAACTTGCAAACGGTTCTTCGTCCTGCTCTGCTATATCTGAACGATTCCTTTTTCACCTTCACACTCTCAGTCAGACCCAAGTAAAAGTCCGCAATTATCATGAAGATAATAAACAACACCATCCATCGAAGACCGTAAAACGTCTCTTCTATCTCTGTCGGAATGGTATAGTACGCTCCGATGCCTGCCAAGGCAACCAACGGATTTAAGATAAATGACGATTCCATATTCAGCCCTCCTAAAGAAAATCAACCATTCTGTAATAGGCATCGCTGAACTCTGCCTTTCGTCTGAACTTCGCCCACATAAAAGGAATCGGAAGCAACGTCTTCCAATTGTCCTTTGCCAAGACATCATAGGCGGCAGTGTAGTACGGCATATCAGAACTTGACCATAATACGCGCCAATCTGGCTTCTTAACGCTCAGTTGCACGCATTGAATGTTGCTGAATCCTTTGAGGCATTCGGCAAGTTTTCGGAAATTATCGTAGACCTCTGTGCCTTCTTCGCATTCCCCTTCATAGGTAAGCAGATACATCGTCTTGACTGGCGAGGATGCTGCAATGCCGTTAAGTTCTGCCATGAGTTTTAGCAGGGATTTCTTAGCTTTCCACAAGCCATGTGCGGCAACGAATCTCCCTCTGCCCTTGTCCCATTTTACGCGAAGGTCAAACAGACGGCAGCCGCATCTGTGCTGTTGCACCAAGGTTTTTGACTGGCATTTTGAAAACGCGGAGACAAGGAACGACAAAAGGCCGTCACCTTTCTCTCCTGTAAAGCTGTTGTGTGTTGCAATTTTAATCATGTCTTTATATATTATTTATTCAACGTTCCTGCCTCTTCCAGTTTATCAACGAGTGTTTTGCAGATAATGCGTAGATGATTGATGGCGAACTTCGCCTCATCAAGAGTGGTGACGCTTGGCACGGCTTTCAAAAACTCGTACTCACTTTGAAGGTTGAGGTTGGCTTTCTTTACGCCGCCAATACTCGTTGTTGTAGCACTGGCAAGTGATATGATGCCGTTGTTGTCGTCTTCTGGGTTTTTATATCCCTCTATGCCGTCATCCGTGACATTCAGGCCATCACCGACCTTCACTATGCCGAACTGATTTTTGGTGGCTCTGTTTAATGTTAGAATTTCCAGAGGAACTTGTCGAAGGTAATAGTAGCCTGTCTGTTTATGGTTTCCACCGTCATCATAAATAACATAATTTTCGTAGCCTGGAATATTCATATCAGTCGCATAAGAGTGGCTCCTTATTGATATCCAAAATGAAAATGCCATCATTTCCTTTGCGTAAGCATCAACTGCATTGCTCTTGCTGATGTAATATTTAGGATTACCTTCAAGTTTCCCGAAAGCGCATAAATGGCGTTTTTTTTCATCCTCCGTTAAAAGACCAAAATATTCCTTCCACACAGGAGGAAAGTCGTTTAAATCTTCCACTGTCGGTGTGTAATCCACTTCTGATACCGTAGCCATATCTTGAATCGCATACCCAAAATCCTCAATAAGCTCATTATAGCCTGCAAACTGCACCCCATTAAACACAATATTCCCCTCTGTCGTGAAATGAATAATCGCGGGATTCGTAGCCTTCAACGCATCCTCTGTCGAAGTATTCACGTCAAACCTAAAAATTCGACCTTCAAGCTTTTTCCAATCTACTGTTGCCATAACCTTATAAAATAACAACATTCTCTGACAATGTGAAATGACAACATCTGCACATTGCCAAAGAATGCTTGGCCCGAAGGCCGTTTAACCACACTTGTTAATAATTAGTTTTTACTTTCTTTGTTTTCTCCTCCAACAAGATTGATATTCGTTATTTCAATAACGTTCAAAAGACGCATCGTAAACTCATGCCACTCTCGCTCGAAAGGAGCAACCATCTCGGGCGTGACGTGAATCTTATTCAGCGTACCAATGATGTTGACGATAAATCCTTTGACGTTGACGGCCTCAAACATACCTTGGTCGTGCTTCATAAAGAACTCGTACAAGTCAATCCAACAAAGGCCCTTGAACACTACATCCTTAATGATGTTGGTTGTATGCGTCAGAGAATCTTTACGCATTCGGTAGGTGTAACCGATAGTGTCGGCATACGCAACCTTGTTAGCAAAGAACATCATCGGAATAATGGTCGGCGTGTCCTCGATGTAACGTCTATCGCTGTAAGGCACTTTGTTGCAGATTTCCTTGCGGATAATCTTGTTATTCATGAAGACAATTCGCTCACCCCAAAACTTGGCAACCTTGTCGCGGCCTTCCGTTACGCAATTGCCGTAAGAGGTGGCATCCCATGAGCCATCTTCTTTGAGGATTTTCACGCCGCCGCTGACAATATCCGCGCCCGTAGCATCGGCTCTCGCAAGCAGTCTCTTGACAAAATCAAGGTCAATGTAATCATCGCCATCAAGCGTCATTACATATTCTGCATTTGCGTAGTCAATGCCGCGTCTGCGCGACAGACCAGCGCCAACATTTTCGCTATTCTCCAAGAGCGTGATTCCCTTGATTCTTCTGAGGATGTCGAGTGTACCGTCTGTTGACTTATCTTCAACGACAATAACCTCACACTTCTCTGTCTGATTCAAGGCGCTTGCAACGCTCTGTTCGATATCTCTTTCAACATTGTATGCCGTAATAACAATGGCACATCTGTACATCTTTTTCATATTTCTTGTCTGAGAGGATTAGGCAGGATGCACTATTGCACACTATTGTACACTATCGTACACCATTGCACACTATTGTACACCCTGTCTAAATGTTAGTTTGGCTATGCCAGTTTCAAAAGGTCTTCCAGCGCGGAGACACGAATTGCCAAGGCGGAAATGGCATCGGTGGTGGCGGCGGTTTTCGTTTGATAAACTCCTTGTATTTCTCTTCCAAAGACTAATAGGCAAGAATCATCAACCGCAATTCCTACACCTTGGGCAATTTGAACACCAGTGCCAATTGCGATTTTAGTACCGAAATCTTGATGAATTCCTTGTAAATTAGTCCCAATCGCGTTAGTGCCGAGCATTACGCCTTCATAAGATTCAAAACCATCTGAAATATAAATATTATCATGCAAATCAACGCCATTATCGATATTGATATTGCCTCCAATATTCACAGAATCTCCGATTTTGGAATTACTTCCGATTTTGGTATCTGTACCAATTACCGCTTTAAGACTATTATATTGGGCATTCTGAATAATAAAACCTTCAGTATTACTATTATAAACCTTCACACCCTGAACTCTTCCATCCACCGCATCAAGTTTTACCTTATCAGCGGCAGACATAACGCCAGCCGTGGTAGAGGTGGCAGGAAGAATACCAAGGTCACTTTCCGTAGTCGCCTCTCGTCCGTTGACAAAGGTAATGGTCTTCTTGAATGATACGCCATTATCCTGCGGAACATCTTCCTCCTGTGCGAATTTCACATTTGCAACGGCGGTGTCTTCAATTTCGCTCTTCTTGGCGTATGGTGTCAAATCCTGAACACCTTGCAACGCGTCCCAATTTTTGGTAGTTGCTGGGTCAATGGCAGCGCTGAAAGCCGTAACACATACCACGTTAACGCCAGCAGGATAAGCCTTGCCGTCAATGGTCACGGCATCGGTGATATTCCAAACATCGCCAGCCTTTGCAGAAGTGAGGGCCTTCAACTGAGCGGCAGTGCATGAACCCTTAGTTGTGTACACACTTCCAAGGGCAGAAACCTTGCTATCTGCGTAGCTCTTGGCAGAAGCAAGGGCGCTGTTAGCTTTCGTAGTCGCGTCTGTAGCGGCAGCACTGACGGCCTCTGTCTTCTTGGTATCGGCATAGCTCTTCGCTGATGTCAGCGTGGCAGCGTCCTTGCTGTCAATTTCGCTCTTTGAGTAAGTTTTGCCGCTTGCAGAGGCGATAGATGCTTTCAACTCTTTGTTGATGTCGCTCTGCAATTTATCCTCTTCAAGGTCAACGACTTGCGAGGCTTCAACTGCAACGCCGTCACTCGTATCTGATTTAATACGAGAGGTATATTTGATATAGTCGGATGCTACTCCGTATTTTTTTGCCATTTCTCTTTAGATTAATAAAGTTCAACATTATGTACGCTCACGCCCATCTTTGATGCCATACGATACACTTTGTAAGTGATACCAGAACCTGTTGCATCAGCCTGCTTTACAAAGTTGACTGGCAACGGCCCTTCGCGACCTGCGAGGTTGTTTGCCAAGTTCGGCGAAACGGTAACATCAGACGGAATCAGGACATAACCGTAAGGCTTTTCTGCCGTGAAGGAGAATTTATACGTACCGTTTGAATTGCTCTGCAATTTCGTGCCGTTGACCTGAGCAAGGAACTTGGCCATTTCAGCCGCATCGCTGACAGGTGCTGTCTCGTACGAGCTAACGCCAAACAAAATCTGATTGTAGGCGTAAACAGTCTTTGATGCAGTTCTTGCAACACCCTTAACGGTAGCATGTACGTCAAAGAGGGTGGTCGAACTTGCATTCACCGTGCCAGAATAAACGCCAGTAGACTTCTTCGTAACGGTGACGGAAGCACCTCCTGCGGTCATCGTCGGCAGTGCATCAGCGTCAACATTCGCACCTGCAAACGTACAGGTAACGGTTAACGTGAATGCCGTTGATGTACCCTTGACGAAAGTCGCGGAAGGTGAAACACTAAACGAAATCTTCGCCTTTGCGTCATTTTCCTCCTTGACCTTTCGGTTCACATACTCTGCCTGCGTGTCCGAGATTCCACGGATAACGGCAGAGGCTTCATACACGAGCGCATTTTCGCTCTTGACCACGTCAACGCGGCCTTCTGTGCCTGCTGTGTCAGCCTTTGAAGCCGCCACAGAGGCTTTCTCTCTGAATTTGATAAATTTTGCCATGTTTTTTTATTTTGTTTTTAACTCATGAGTTTTCTTATTCATCGGCCAAATCTTTCCATCTTGCGCCAGCCATTTCCTTACCTTCTGCATTAAGGTGAGCCTGTTTAACAAATTCTACATGAATATTAGGAAAGCCGCTCTTGCCCATTGTTCCTGCCATAGTAACATTAAGTTTCATATTCGCCCACTCAAAAACCTTTGCTGGGAAATCTGAAAATTTCTTTGTCTGAACGCGGACAGCCTTATTTCCAAGTTTAAAACCAACGGTCTCTGTGATGTAATCGCCTACCTTTGTATAGCCAAGCAATTCTTTGGCAATCTTCTCGCCAAAATCATAGACATCCAAGGTGAAGCCTTTTTGTCCCTTATCACTTTCAAGCGTTGCGTAATATTCGTCCATGTCCTCAACTTCAATGTTATTGGTTGAAGCTGCACTATCATTGAAAGAAAAACTATCCTTCACGATTGCACTAAACTCAAAAGCTGTTTCCCATTTTGAATCAATTGGGAAAGAGCCATCTTTCTCTACATCAAGCAATTTAACGCTTACGATTCCATAAGGTGAAGTCTTTGCCATAATTATTTTCTTTTTTAAAATTGAACTTTAATTCTCAAATTGATAAAATGTGTTTCATCGTTATCTTTCATCACATTGCTGTCTGAACTGATAGAATAAGCAATACCATCAACCATCAATGGTTGGTCTTCTGTTTCAGTCATCTCGTTAGTATAAGGGATAAGATTGCAGACATTTTCATACATCCGTGAAAGACTTTCCTTATTAAGACTTCCAGACGAATTGTCCTGCGCGTGGATATTAAGATTTATCAAATTGCTGTCAGCCCATTTTCCGTAATTGACAGACAGACTATTGACAGCAATATAATCACCTCGATAGTTTTCATCCTTCTCGTATGCGAACACCTTAAAATCACTTTGCTGCTTCAAATACCTGCAAAGCGATGTAACTACGTCTATTGAGTTTTTATATTTTTCCATCCTTAATGTCTTGTGCAAGTTTACTTAATTGCTCTGTCAACCATCCCTGTACATGAGATATAACCTTGTGGCCTTTTGCTTCAACATATCTTGCATAATACATTCCTGCGCTCACTTTGATTTCCCAAAATGCTGATTGGTCGGCATCCAGCGAATTAGCTGCAATTTCTGCATTCGCCTCGCCTTCTGCACTTCCCAAACCATCAAAGCCACATCTTTTCACCTCGCTACCACCGTAATAGATTGTCGCACAAATGCTACCGCGTAAATTCCGCGTGTGGTCATCGTAACCACCACTCATGCGGTCTGGATACGCATCACGTGCAATATTGCACGCCTCTTCTGCTATGATGGTCAATTCTCGAAGTATTGCGTTACCTCTATTTGCTGAATTGTTCTGTTTCTTCGCTCCAGCCTTTTTTAAAACATTCTCAAACCCTTCTATTGCTATATCCATAATTTCAGCCAATGCCCTTTTGTTGTTACTCCAAGAATCTGTCTTTTGGCATCCAATGTTGAATCGTTCTTTACGACCCTAACATAATCGCCAACCTTCGGAATCCTGCCGAAACATCTCACGTCATTAAGGAGAATATCGTATGATGTGTTATATTTATATCCATCATTGAGCGTTATTTGATTGGCCTTAGAATTTGGCGCAACCGTGCATCCTACGCATTTCGACCAGCATATCTTTTCTATAATATTCAAGTCTTCATCCTCCTGCTTGACTACCGTCTGTAAGGATATTGTTGCATTCTTAATCATATATGTATGCAATAGATATTGTTGTCGTTCTCTTTCAAGACCAAGTCTGGCGAAATTCCAGCACTTTCAGCGATAGATTTAATTCTCTCCTTCAGCAGCTTGGTATCATAGCTTTGTGAAAAGCCTCCAGCACTCTCAGAAGATAATGAAAGCATTTTCGATAAACACAACATTGAGGCTAAAGCAACGGTCTTTCTCGCCTCGCTGTTGTATTCATCTGTCGGCGCGTATGGCGTAAAACGAAATCCAGCGTCTATCAGTCCCTTTTCCATAGATGCCATAGATTGCTCGTATGGCTCTATCTCCGTTGCAATAGCCTCAATAATATTCATTTTTTATGCTGTTTTATCGGTTTCCATAATAAAGAAATCATCAAGACCATAGAATACAGGCGTTGCCCACATCTCATAGTCGATGAATCGTCCTTTTTCGTTTCGCCAAAAGCCTACAAGTGCATCGTCATACTGGCTATATGTCTTGTTAGGCAGAGGATCAATCATTTCAAGAGGGTCTGATACCTTCAACACGGCGACATTCTGAACACATTGGAACACAACACGGTCATCAACGGTCATGTTAATTATACTTCCATCCTGCAATTTCACAAAACGGTCAGGCTCTATTGTGATTGTCGGCAACAAAAGGCTTTCAAGATACAAGTTCGCTTCGTTGAACGTGATTTTTGCAGGACTGATGTCAACCTTGCCAAGTTTCAGTTTGAACGTATCTGCAAACTCCTTGCTCTTGCACATCTTGCGGAATGTGCGTGTACTCATACGCATCTTAACAACCGTCTTACCCTTGGCAGACAATTCGTCTACAATACGCTGAATATCAGAAATCGGCGTTGAAGCCTCCTCACCCCATTTGGCGGTAGGATGATATTTCTTCACGCCCAAATCAATCTTGTAAGTAACATTTGATTTCTTGTTGTTCTTGGCATCAACGGTCTGTGTGCCGCTGAACAAACCTTCATAGTAAAGCAAGTCGATTCGTTTCTGAGGCGCGATAACTGCTTTTTCAAACGGGTCAAACAAATACTTCACAAGTTTGGCGTAATCGTTAGAAGCATACATCGCAGGAGTGTCATTTCCGTATTTATTGCGCAAACGGCCTTCCATGTAGTAATACTGGTCTAATCGGTCATTATCCATCTGCCATTCGTCACCCATGTGCGAAATTGAACCAACAAGCTCATTTGCACTTGGCATGGTGTGCGTTGGCTTTTCGCCGTTTTTGTCAATTACACTACCGACCATCGCTGCACTATACTCCGCAATCGCGGCACGATACGTGCGTGAAGCCTCGTAGTCAATTGTGGCAATCTCATCTTTCCAAAGTGGTTTGTACGTGGAGTTTTTCATTTGCTCCTGCACAAACACATCAAATCTCTTAGGCTTTTCCAGCTCTTTAATTAGACTATCCATCTCTATTCTTTAGTTAAGGTTTAATTAAATACTTATGCGTAACAGTCAAAGCCTCCTTAATCGCCTCGTTAATAGGATAAGGCAAGGAATCTTCGTCAATCTCATACGCTTGCAAAGTAGGCGTGCAGCTCTGTTGGCCGTCAAGTTCAACGGTGGCATAATTCAAGCCGATAACCTTGCCTGCGTTGCCATCGTCAACTACGGCGTTAGCTTCCACTTCGTTTTCAAGTGCTGAAATCGTCAGCTTCGTAAAATCACTTGACGAATCATCAACCTTGGAAATTGTAGAGCCAGCAATCTTGTCACCGACCATGAACAATGAACCTTTGTTTACTTTAAGCGTTGTAGCGGCTTGTACTGCTTTCTCGTACACCTTTGCCGTTTTGCACGCACTAACCATACCGTTAGTAAGCAACACCAATGGCGTTCCCTTTGGTAGCCATTTCAACGTTGACGGCAAATTGGTTTCATCAATCGTGAAACCAGCAACACGCCGCACGCAGCTCTTTTCATCCCAAGCACCTTCTTTGATGTCTGTCGGAAATTTCTTCTTGTAGTACATAACTTTCTTATTTTTCTTTTGTTTCAAGTGCCTTTTGCGCTCCCTGCATCAGCTTTACAAATCCTTCATCGGAATCAGCATCACCGCCAGAAGTTGGAGGCTCAGCAATTCCAAGCGATTCAAGGATTGCCTTACGTTCGTCTGCATAATCCTGCGCAATCTGTGAGGCAACATTATCGAGGTCTTCTTCTTTCTCCAGCTTGTAACGCGAAATGAACTTTGCAGGAATACCTTTCAATTTCTCGTTGCTTGAAAGAACTTGCGACAAACGCTCAGATTCACGTTGCTGTTGGATTGGTTTGATGGCCTCTGCGATACCCTCAGAAATAAGTTTCGCAATCGCCTCTTTGGTCAAAGAATTTTCTTCAATTGGTTTTGTTTTGCCTTCTTCTATTGTATTCGGCTTCACGTAACCTTTGTACTTTTCTTCAATGGCGCTTGCATATCTATTACCGACCTTTTGAAGCATATTAACGTATGATTCAGCACCGTTTGCTACGTTACTAATTTCCTCATCCGTTGAATCTTCTTTAAGGCTGCTTGACAAAACGTCAGCAAGCTCTTCAAGTTCGTTTGCCTTAAAACCCTTGCTCGCGTACAAGGTTTTCAAAACTTGGATTAACTTTTTCTTCATGTCTCATTTCATTTGTTTAATTACATCCACAAAATTAATTGAATTATTCAACACAACAAAATGAAATGATTAAAAATATCTATCCCATAAACACCCTTTTAAAATTCAACTCAAAAACACGAATCCCTTCCCCCTGGATATTCGGCGAGAAATTTGAAAAATTTCGAGCATCGGCTAAATATATAGGGGTGATTTTTTGGTCTGCCTCACTTATTACAATATATGGTTTATTAAGATAAGTAATATGAACCTGTGAATATTACTTAGATTAATAAATTATATATTGTAATATTAGTGAGGCAGACCAAAAAATCCAAGGAATTTTCGAGATTTTTTTCGCGGCTTTTAAATGTCTGAAAATCAGAGATTTAAGGCAAGAAAATATGCACTTGCAATGCACTTGCAATGCAAATGCAATGCAAGTGCATAAAACACCCACTGATTATCAGTGAGTTACGCCAATAAAATTTTTGAGTAGTCAAAAAAGCTATGTATTTATGTGTATTTTCGCGCTGCGTGAATATGGAGCAGGTGAAAAATAATTGTACTTCCATCTAAAATATTAGCGAAAACATTTTGTATATATAAAGATTATATCTATCTTTGCAATATAAAAGAAAGGTAATTGACAACTAACCACCTAAAAATGAGAATTATGAAGTTGATTTACGCAAAAGATATTAAGGCAATCACGAAGATGTTCAATCTTTCAGAAGACGAGAACTGGTTCTTGAAGAATTTATCAGATTCTATCAATAGCGAGAAATCAGAAATCTGCATGGATATTCAAGAAGTATTGCTATATGGCACAAGTATCGGTGAAAAGAGAAGTGCTGTTAAGGCTTTGTTGGTGTATTTTGGTGCAAAGGCGCAGAAAGAGAACGATTTGCGGATGGCATTTGACCAAACCACTTGGAAATTGGCAGATATGCTCAAATGTGGCTCTTACCAAGTGAAGCAATGGTTTAAGTCTATTGCAACGAATAAAGACCGATTCGGTAAATTCGTTGAATGCTCTGAAACATTTGGTTTGAATTATTTGGAAATAGCATAATGGAAAGTTTAAAGCAGGTTGGCAACTCCTATAATGAGTTTGTCTATGATAGTGGAAACGAGATTATACCTAATGGCGTAACCCGTTCTAAAGTTATCAACTTTGCAGAAAGAGTGCTTAGGCGATACGCTTCTCATACTGAGAATTATGACACATATAATGCCAAGCGAACAGATTTAGAGATACGAGCCAATAAGTTGTTCATGTCGGAAAGTCGCTGGTTCTCTGTAAAGAATGGCAGAATTATTGCTGTGAATGATATACAGGCAAAGGCTTGGTATGAACTTGTTGCTCACAAAGATGCACAGGGTCGTTTAAAGTCTGTTTCTGTTATAAAGTATCATGATTTTGACCATAAATAGCATAGCGTAAAAAACAAACAAAACAATATAGAATTATGGAAGCAACAATAAATCAAATACAGGAAATAGTGTCAGTTCTGACATCAGACGAGCAGCAGCTACTTAAAGATACCATCAATTACGGAGCATGGGGCGATAGCGATTGGGAGTTTCTTGATGATAACGAGAAAGTGGAAACTGTTACAATGTATGGTTACTGCACCAATGACGCTAAGAGAGCTGGGCATTTCAGCGGAAGAAAGGTATCTTCCATGTTCCGTTCTATTTATAAGAAGTTATGCCCAGCAAATCACAATCAAATAGGCAGATACATTTCACATTGTAATGATTGGTGGGGCGATGGTAGCGGCGATATGCTGTTCATCAGAAAAGGCTACTATAATGCCTTTGAGGAATGGGCATGGAAAAAGTAAATAGACTAACAATGAGGCTTTTGCTCAAAATAAACAATCAATGGAATACACAATAGAAGAAATACAAACAATGCTGAATATTGTTTCGGCTGTACTTCACAATAGGCGTTATCAGCAAGGTAGCACATTACGCATATCAACGGTTTATAATATTGACGATTTCGACATATCGACAATGGAAAAATGGATTGCGTATTGGAAGCAAACAATAGATTCAACAAAACCGACTAAAATTAAATAATAATATGAAGAATAGTCTTTCCAACTTTACGACAAAATGCTTGATTTTTAAAAGATTCTTCTATTTCAAGATGGGTGTGACTACGCACGAAGTTGAAGACACTGAACAAGATATGTTTTCGGGAACTGTGTATATTAACCGACATGAATTTATCTGTGTTGAGAAGGAGAAAGACAAATATATGGTGTATATCAATAATCCAGACGGACACGATGGCGAGCAATGGGTTTTCGGATATTACGAGGATTTTGAATTGGCTATACAGGTAATGGATGTTATCATAGATAGAGGAGAATATCCTCAGCCATTAGAAGTCTGGTGATGGTAATAAGACAATGAGGAAATGTGTTGCATATTGGAAGCAAACAATAGACGCAATAAAACCGACTAAGAAATGAAGAATTGATAATAACAATGTAAAACATACAGATATGGCAAAATTAAAAATGATAATTCCCAGATGGAACATTGAAGAAGAAACAGGCTACAAACCTTTCACTACATTCTGGCAAGATTTCTCTATTGCTGACACATACGGCTTGCAAGCTATTCAAGACACGTTCAACCGTGCCTTTGATGAGTGGAAAGAAGATTACAAATACCTTACAGAACTTGTACTTGTTCTTAATCATAAAATTTGCTACCATTATATTGAGAATGGTACAGATGAAGAAAACGTTAAAGCTTATCTTTACAATAAACTCTGGAATGAAGCCAACGACTACGCATTAGATAACTTGCAAGGTGAGCAAGCTGATTACTTCTATCGCATAACAGATTAAGCTAAGAGAAACAATGAATGATAAAGAAATAAAAGTGCTGCGTCACATTGTAGCTGAATTGCTTAATAACGTGCAATATACGGCAGAAGAAAAGGTTATTGTCGAAACAGAAGACGGAGGATATCGCATTTGCGGAACGCTAAGAACTGCAAAATCCAAAATCTATAGCCTTAGTATGTCAGAGCTGAATGTAATGCGAAAATTCGTTGAACAATGAAAGTAAGACTATTGAAGAAATTACGCATGCGAGCTTCTATCCTTCTTGAATTGCACGACTATGGAGCGAAGTACTCCAAGATGGTAGGAAATTGTAGATATGTACTCGTCAGAAGAGATAATAAAGAGTTCATGGCTAATGGCAATAACATTGGATATCTTCTAAATGAGGCAGATAGAATAAAGCGCAATTACATCCTTTCAGAGGTAGAGGCATACAGAAAGAAAAAGGGAAAATCAAGGCAGGAATACAAAATCATAAAATTGGAATAAAATAAAACGCAATTATGTTTGTGGTTACACATAAAAGTGGTATCTTTGCGGTGCTAAAACTTTATTTATCGAAGGAATTATTACCATAATAGCCCTTTCTGTCCTCTTTGAGGATACATATAAGCGGTATTGTACCCCCGTGGAATTGCTGTAATGGCATTCCGAACCTACCTTCGATAAGTAGTTTTAGCAGCGGGAAAGGCAATACCGCTATTTTTATTGCCTATAATGCTAAAAAAAATTATCGTTATGACTGAAAATCAAAATCTTACAGTGATTGACAGTGAGGTTATTTGCAATCAACAAGTCAATGTTTATGGCACAATGGAAAAGCCTTTGTTCTTGGCTAAAGATGTAGCAAATTGGCTTGGTCATTCAAATCCATCAATGATGTTGTCTAAAATAGATAAGGAAGATAAAATTATTATTTATGCAAAGTTAAGTTTGCAAAATTCGGATATAACTAATGCTTATATCTCCTCAGAATCAGATAGTTGCAAATCAAACAACTACCTTTTCCTTACCGAATTTGGCGTTTACGAAGTCTTGATGCAATCGCGCCTGCCAAAAGCTAAGGAGTTCAAGAAAGGGGTGAAAGAAATCCTTAAACGAATTAGGCTCACAGGTAAATATGAAGCAGACACACATTCCGATGATGACCGCTCCAGAGATTTAATAGAAGCCCTAAAAGAGAATAACGCTCTGCTGCGCCAAGCATTACAGGCAAGTACTAATACAAGGCAGCATGAGGCAAATAACCAATACTGTGATGATGCACCGAAAAACGGCCCTTTCTTCAATATTACAACGATAGCAAAGAAATTGAAGACCACGGCTCAGTACTTGAACAATATGTTGTCAAATAACGGATATATCGTCAATATTAATGGCTCTTGGTATCCTACGGAAAAACTGACAAACCTTCCAATGGTGGTGTATTGCAAAAGGACATATCATGTTTTTGGTGATGATATTAAGGCGTATGTCGCGTGGAATCATCTTGGTTTCAACCTAATCAATCAGCTCTTCCAAATGGAAAATAGCGACAAGTCTTTGTTTGACGAAGAATCGCGCCCTTTCTAAAATCCAAAATAAACAAATCCATCTTATTAATTAAACCACATAAAATTTCACAACAATGGCTGAATTTAACAACAAGAAAGCAAACGAGATTATGAACGGAGTTATTGATTTCAACACAAACGATTTCGCCCAGTGTCTTAACCAAATGGCTCTCGTAAGAGAAAACGTTTATCAGATTCTCAGTAAGACTTATCCCGAGGAGGAAGTTGAACACATGATGGATAATTTCAATTTTGATTACCACTTCGGCAAGTTGATTGAATCGCTTGGCTCGCTTCAATGGGAGCAAGTTAAACACAAGACGTTAGTCGGGTAAGCAAAGAGAATGCGGCACGCTGGCGGATTGGCTGGCGTGTCGCATTTCTTAATGAATTAACAAAAACTGAAAAAGATTTACATTTATTGTGTGTGGATATTTTCTTATTCCAATCAATATTTGTACTTTTGCATTGCGGGGGGAGCGTTTAATCCCCGAAAGGGGACACGTCCCCCGTTCCTACCACCATCCAGCATTTTTATGTTGGATGGTGGCGTTTTATAATACTACCTTTGTCTAAGAAATAAACTTCTTGAAATAACTTCCATTGTGTTGTGTTCTTTAATCCATAGAATTTTGAAATCGCTAAATCTATAATGTCATAGTTGTTGTAATTCTCTGGAAAGAAAACAACAGCAACAGCGCAATTCGGCTTTGTTGCGCAATGTTTTAGCGCACGTAGAATATTGTTTGCCGTTCCTGTTTCTGCTGCTGCAATCTCAAATCGTTTTCCGTTCCAAGTGCCTTCTACGTTCTTCATATTCTTTACTGTGTGGTCTTCCTTTTGAAGGATAACGGAATAACCATTATCAAACGCGATTTTTTGAACATCGGTTTCATACCAGCCTTTCTTTTTGTCTAAATTATGTTCTCTATGCGTGGCCATGAATGCACCATTCTCATGATTGAATTTTACATTTGTATAATTCTGGTCATTTAGATAACCTTGGTATTTCCTTTGATTAATCTCATATTGTACATTTCTCCAGCCAAGCAATTTGCCTATTTGTGCCTGATTCTCTTTAACGAAGTAGGGGAGCTTGTTGTTTTTCCTCGCCTTATTAAGTTTCTCTTCATTAGCTCTACACCACTTATTAAAGACTGATGGAAATCCTTTTATTTTATTCGGAGAGACATAGCGTTTGTAATCATCTTCCGACAACGCGCGTAGCTTCTTCCACTCTTCGCTGTCCCTATCCATCAATATAGATGACATAGAACAACGGCAGCGCGGATGCCAGCCAGTGAAAACAAAATCAGAAGGGTAATCGCCTTGAAGCTCGTCACATATATCTGTCAGCGGATGGTTCTTCGATAAACGAATACGGATGCCAAGAACAAATGGCTCTTCGCTCCATCGCTTACAATTCGCGTAATTGTAAGCCATATTTATTTCTGTCATCGCAAGGCGCAAACCATTTTGACGTGCAGAGCGATATACGCCACGGCCCACCTTTTCCAAATCTTCCTTGATAAACCTCACCTTTCCATCTTGACCTATTACCCTCCTGCGCCATTCAACGACATCTTTCTTCGTGCCATCGCTCATCAACTTTTTAAGGTGATAACGGCGGTACATCATGTTTGGGTTATTTAGCTTGTCACGAACGGCACGGCCTAACTGCTCAGCAGAATTGCCGTTCTTTAGAGCATCCTCGATAGACTGCGACATCGCCAACTCAAACTCTGCCTTAGTTTGCTGAGTGTAATTCCAAACGCTTGTGGATAGGTCAAGCCCACCCATATTATGTAACCGCTGCTCACGGAAGGCTTCGGCTGTCGTTTTACGCCAAGATTTCACATCGTCCTCATCAAAACGCGTCATTCCACTAAATGCCATCTGTGAAGTATTCGATGATAACAAAATAGCCTGCGTGATTCCTGCTTGAATTGTGGCGGTCATTTGAGCGAAATACTCATTTAGCAACCTGTCAATTTTTTCTTTTGCTGCTCTTGGGCAATGCTTCGCAATAGAGAATAATTCGTCTGAGGAAACGTTTTTGGGCGCTTCCCCTGTGGCGGCGATTAGTTCACGAACCAGCGTTTCATATTGCTTTCTTAGTTTATCGTCTGCCTTCAATAATAACTTGGTGATATTCTCCTCCTGGCTCATTACTCTTTGCTGTCTTGCTCCTTATTTTCATCAACGATTAATCCAGACAGCATTTCTTTTACTTGCTCGCCCGTCCAAGGTAAATCGTAATATTGTGAATCGTTTCCTGCCATAGCTTTTATAAGTATTGGTTTTTTGTCGTTTGTTCTAATGATTTTCTTTTCTGACGTTCTGAGGTACAGATAACCTTTTGGCGGTCTTTGTGGCTTTTCTGTAGGAATCTTGCAAATTGGTCTTATTGAAACGCAATTTAAGCCGTCCAGCCTCACAACCTCAACCAAAGGTGGGTCTGTCGCGCGTCTTACCTTAACATTGATACAAGCCATAATTTATTTGCATATAACTACATCTGTCGTTAATGTAACAATCTCTTTTCTGAATCCATCATCACAGTCTTCATCTGGAATCTCCGCGGTGATACGGCATTGCAACGGGCCAACGCCAAGTTCATAGCTGTTGAATGAGGCGACATAATTGCCTGAATCAATACGTATCATTTCTTTCTTCTTAATAGTCAAGGAGCGATTGGAATACACGAAAAAATCAACCTTGAAATCATAGTCATCCATAGAGTACCCTCCGCAGGCATCAATATGAATGTTCATTTTTAAATCTGTGCCTAAAGATGGCTGCAACAAATCTTTCATATCACTTTGAAATTATGCCTGCTGCGTCTAACTTATCAACAAGCGTTTTGAGAATTAAACGTAATCTGTTAAGATAATTATCAACATCTCTGAGTTCACTTGATTCTGGCGTTGTTTTAAGCGTCTCATAGTCAGAGCCAAGATTAAGAACTGCCTTTTGCGGCATCTGCATAAAAGTCCATGAAGACCAAACGCCATTTTCATTCCTTGACCTGTATGCCTCAGAATAAATTGTTGATGAATTGGCAAACCCTGCTGCCGTTGATGATTTGATTATCCCTCCTCGGATAACCTGTAAGACAACGCCTTTCGCCATCCACATTGGGTAGTTTGTTCCTGTTATCAATCGTCCGTTGACGGTCAACTTAAAATGCCCTAAGTATTTCGTGTTGGTATAGTCAAGAGCATTCAAACCAGCAACGGCCTCGCTCTCGTTGTTGTAATCTGCAATCTTGATAAATGGGTCGTAGTAAGCATCAGAATCAGCGCTAATGCCTCTAATTTGCTCATGCAGGAGTTTTTGAGCCTCCGTGAGTGCTGATTGCGTTGCTTTGTTTGGGATGTCCGCTAAGAGCTTGTTTATGTCTTCTGCGGTATAGTTTATTTTAGCTTCTGCCATTTTTTGTCTCCTTTCTTAGTTTATGTTCTATGTCTGCCAAACGCGAATAAATTCCGCTTACTCCGCACATTACCTGCGGCGTGTCGTATGGAATATCACTTTTTATCTCAAAACCTATAATTCTGCTCTCTCTTGCACTTTTTGAAACCTCGGTAAAATCCAACGAGACAAGTAACTTGCCTTCTTTGTCTGTTAATGTATTTCCATCTGCATCAATCAACGTGCAATTTGTCATTTCAGAGCCTGTAATGGCTGGGTCTTTTATACTTACCCTTTTTCCCTTCTTCATTAAGTTGGCAATATTCTCAAAAGCGAAATTTGAAGCAAAACTTATGGTGTAAGTCCTGTCGTCAATCCTTGCCTTTTTTAGGTATTCCTCCGCTTTGGCTTTTAGCTTCTTTTCTGCCGCCTCGACAACGCCTGTTGCTGCCATAGCTCTTAGGTCAATTCCATAAAGCAAGACTGAATCTCCTACCTTTGGGCATAGCGTTTCATTTGGAAAATCACTGCCGTATGTCGTGTTTCTTACAATTTCAAACCACTGGCTCTTGCTGTCATTCATTGAATAACCATCGGGGTTGAATTTTACCTCAAAATCCATTCCTGCCAGCTTGCTGGTGCTGCTTGTGTCTTCGTTGTCCGTCAAAAAGGAAATAGTCAGAGTTGAGCCATCCTTTGCCAAATAATCATCACAGAAGTAGAAAACACGCCCTTGCTTATCGCTGAGTTGTACGCGGTATTGCTTCCAGTGCTTTTCTGTTTTCTCTCCGTCTGAATGCTCCTCTATGTCGTATCTATCTCTCGTTTCGATGGCTGAGATATGAAGCTCTTCATTTGGGAATATATCATCAAAGATTTTTATTTCTTCAATGTGCTGCCACTCATTGAGGCCGCTCACTTCAACGCAATTCAGTCCATTTGGCAACATTAAACGTTTGTCCGTAATATTGTTGAGCATTTCCATGCCCTCTGCTGTTGTCGGCGTGTCTTCCTTATATTCATTCAAAAACCACGCAATAGGCAGTTTGTATTCAAGCAAGCCTATCAACACAAACTCTCTGTTAAGCAAATTCGCCTTGACTTCTTCCTCAGTCGAACCATATCTTGCTGTTCCGTCTGCTTTTCTCTTTGGCCTTATGACAAACCAGCCTTCTGACATTTTGAAAATTTGCTTATCTTCAACAGCACTTCCACCTATTAAAGGATTAATGTAAACATCATTTGTTGTTGTGTTGCCAGGCACATTAATAGTTACCCTTGGATGCTGCTTGCTCGTCCAGTCTGAAACAGGTGCTTTGTAGGAGGTTTTGACCAACCCTTGTGATAAGATATAGTACTCATGATTGCTGATGCCTCCATACACTTCAAAACGCAATTCTGCAACACGTGAACCTTGCAGTTGATAATCTGTCGTTTCGTTAAACGTGAGAACTCCGTTATCTGGAACACTGCCTTGCTTGATGATGTAGGTTATCTCGTCTTTTGAGCCGCTTGTCGTTATTCCTGTAACAACGTACAATTTGTAATGAAGGACATTGCTGCCTATTGACTGCTGCTGCCCTGTCTGAGTATCTTTCGCCTTTATTGTTACCTGCCATGAGCTAACATCAATCTTCTTGTATGCTTCAAGATTTCTTGTTTCAAGGAGCTTAGAGAATCTTTTTGGCGATGATTCGGTTGATGTATTATCTACTTTGCTCGAAATCTCAAACGAGTAACTATCAGCGCCAGCGTCTATAAGGGCAGATGAAAAATAGCTCTCGGATAATTTATGTGAAGAATCTTTTATAGCGATGTATGGATTTCCGCTATTATTATCGTCATAAATAGCGACATCTGTTATCTTAAAATCTAACTTTTTTCTGTAGTTCTCTGGTATATTCTTAGTTGAGCCAAACGGAAAAACTCTTGTAATATAGCTGCCTTTACTTTGGTCAACAATCCAACTTACAACATTGTCATCTAATGAAGCGTCAATAAAAGATTCTTCATCTTTCTCACAATACCCAAGATGGATAATATTTCCTTCCATCCACCACTCACATTGCCATTCCTCAGCAATTTTGTCAAGGGCTTGCAAAATGTTAGTGTTTGAATATTGAATGAGCTTAACGGATTTCTCTACTGCTCCGCTTCTCGGGAAAAGGCTGCTGCCATCATAATGTATGATGTATTCATACTCTTTTCCGTTGCCATTACAGATATTCAAGCCAAGGTGTCTCAGTGTTGCCAGCACCAAATCTAAATGATGGTCAATTGTATCAGTCAAAGAAAACTCGCCCTCAGCGTGTGAAGCAATGAACCGCAGAACTTTGTTTCCCCACAATTTATACTCGGCTTCAAATTTCAATTCATATTCCCATGCTCCGTTATTGCCTGAATATGAAGGAAAGACAGGAGAGGTGATGTAGTACCTTTGTGGCTCACCCCATTGCCCTTGCTCGTCTGTGAAATAATCGCCTATCTGAAATGGTATCGCGTTGGGTAACTTAATTCTGAGTGTAATATAATCGTCTCCTTGTAACTGCCAGCGCCTTACTCCTCCTTCATATATAGGCAAATTGGGGTAAACGACTTCTTCGCCGCTTACCCCTTTCCTGTATATCGTCACGTTTTCCAGCATCTTATTCATTTTCTTGGTTGCTTGGATTCGGCTCTTTAAACTTATACCCAGCAATAATAAAATTATAACTTTGATAAAACTCCAGCGATGTTTGCTCTACGAACAGAAGACGGAAAGTTTTGCCAAGTTCATCAATTGCAAATTTAAACAAATCTCTTGATATTAATGTATTAAATTGCCTATAATTAGATACAGTCTCTTTATAAGATAAGCCCCTAAATATAAATGATAAATTGACTTCTCTGTCTTCCACGCGCCTTCTGCTTCCAAACGTCAAGACGGTTACATCAACGCCATCTTTCAACCGTGATTTATTTTCTATCACGGCCTTTGTTTTTGGCAATGACATCAACTCCTTATATCCGCCTTTCACCAACTTTGCGCCATAAGTCTTAAAAATATCTTCTCCATTAATCTTTGCTGCCATCTTTAAAGCCTCCTTGTATTTCTTTCGATTTGGTTTAGTCGTTCGTTCATTTGGTATAACTCATTCGTGTTTTTGGCTATCGTTGCCAAATGACTTGCTGAGGTCCGTTGTATTTCAAGAATCTCTGCTGTGGATGTCTCTGCTTGCGCAAAATGCGTCTTTAAATTATCCAAAATACTTTGATTTGAAATTTGAATGGCTGCAAACCTACCGTTCAGTTCATCGCCTTTGTCTGCTGACATAGCTGTGAAGGATGTAGTTTGGCTTCCACTCGAAGAACCACTCTTGCTCCATCCATAGATGTCTTGAAGATTCTTCGCTTCATTACGAGCTTTCTCAACAATCTGCATATAGCTTTCTTGCAATTTGCTCACCTCACCAACAGAGATGTTTCCATCTTCATTGGATTTAGCAAATTCATCGTACCATTCTTCAAGCATATCTTTGTACTTCTCGCCAAGTTTAGTTTGAATTACGGCATTTTTGAGATAGCCAGTGAAGTTATCAGCAAAATCTCTTGTGCTGCTATCCATATTGGAAATTAGCTTGGTGAAGTCATTGTAAACGCTGTCAAATGAGGTAGCGGTTAACTGCTGTTGCAATTTGTCAAGAGTGTCTTCTGCGGTATCTCCAAGACTGATAATCTTGTTGTAATAGTCGCGTGTCTCAGCATCTAATTTTGACCAAAAATCTGCATCTGATATCTTTACCTTTTCCAGCTCTTCGGCAGTAAGGCTCTGCAAATCTTGAACTGAACTAATCGTTTTGCCAACGGCCCTTGATACATTCGTCCAATTATCCTGCGTCATCCAAGAGTTTTGTCTGTAATTGATAGAGTGGCTTCCTGCACTTGCGCCGCTCTCTCCGCGCACCTTAATAAGATTGCGCAAAGCCTGCTCGTCAGCCTTGACTATTGACATAACATCATCATAGGCGTTTTTTGCTTCGATTCCATACGACAAATTAATATACTCTGTCTTCTTGCTAATAAGCTCGTCCCAGATGGATGATATTTTTTGGTATTCTGCCTTTAATTTATTATAGCTTGAATAATCCGCGCCAAAGCCAAGCATCTTTCCAATACCTTCAAATGTATGTGCAACTCCTGTGATTGTGCCAGCAACAGCACTGACGGCCAATGCAACATCATTGATTGGATTCGTGAGGCTGAGCAAATCTCCCAAATTTGTTATATCAATATCTTTGAATGAATCGGCAAATTCTGACAGGCCCTTTGTAAACTCTTCAAATCCTTCATTGAATGAATCTGAATATTTCACACCGAATGCACCAAGCATATTTTTAACACTCTTAAATGCTTTAGCAACACCGCTGATGGTTGCAGAAACACGAGCCTGCGCCTCGGCTGCTGCATATTGTGCCTTAATGTATTCCTTGGTTGATTCAACTGCTTCTTTTAAAGCATCACCGAAGGATTTGTTGTAAGAGTTTTTTTGCTCTTTTAATTCCTCCTGTTGCTTGACATCGCCTTTGGCAACTGCCTCTTGGTAAGCCTTATAGATATTCTTTCCGTTAACGGTGAAGCCTTCTAACGTTGCTTGCCTTGCATATTTGGTGGCCCTTGCATCAGAAAGTTTTCTTAATGATGCCCCAAAGGTATCATATTGCGACCTTGCCGACTGAACTTCTTTTAGTTTCTCTGTTATCTCCTTAATGCTTTCAACGCTAAGATTTTTTCCGTTTCTGATGATGGATTGCAATTTGGCTTCCAACTCGTCCAGCATTGTTTTTGTCATCTTTGAAAGGTCGCCAAAGACGGCCTCCCAGTCAAGATTATTCTTCATCTGGTCGAAAGTCAGCTCCTGCAACGATTTTTCGTATTCCTTTTTGCTTTTCTTGTAGACAGGAGAGTTTTGGTCAAGGCCAGAAGATTCCATCGCAAATTTATCTTCCAGTGCCTTCCGCTTTTCCAAGAATGTGCCATAGGAGGATAGATAATCATTCCATTCCTGCCTGTAGCTCTCTGTGTCTGAAAGCTGCCGTTTGGCATCATCCAGGGATTTTTGAATTTCTATCTTACGTTCGCCTTCCGCTGTCTTTAATTGCTTTTCTAAAAACTCTATATCGTTTTTTAATTCCTTGATTTTGTTCGCCCTATCTCTTTGCGTTTTGTAATATTTGTCAAGAATCTTATCGACAGCATCCTCTTCGCTTTTTGCAGCATTGGCAGATATTGCTTTCGCCATAGCTTCATAGTCGAATTTTATTTTTGGCTGAGTTTTCAAAACATATTCTTCCCATTGTTTAAGATTCCACTTTCCCTTGTCTGTATTTTCCCATGTGGCTTCATTGTTTGAGTTGCTCGCATTTATATGTTTAAACTTCTCCAGCTCTCTTGCTTTTTTAGCAATATCTTGTAACCATTTGTCGTTTTCTGCCATTTGCTGGTCTCGCTGACGTTTAATGCTATCCAGCTCTTTTTCTCCTTCATTTGTGATAAGTTCGTTTCTTAGGTTATAGATTTCCTTCAGTTTGTCGTTATGCTTGTTCTCGATGCCTTCAAGATATTCGCTGATTTTCTGACGGATTTCGGCAAGTCTTTCAGCAGCGGATTTCCCAGTATCTTTATTATTATCTCCATCACTTTCACCTTCACCATTTTTATTGAAGCCCCCATCATTGAATAACTTCTCGGCATCTTCAATCAGTTTTTGATAATCCAGCATGAAACCATTATATCTCCTCATTGCGGCATCTCTCAACGCGGCCTCTCCATTCATTGCGTTGCGTGCTTCTTCGGCTACCTCTGTGTCTGATTTTTTCCAGTCAGTCTTCTTGCCAGTTGTGAGGTCTTTATAATCTTGATAATGATACAATCGGTACTCCCAACCTTTGCTGTTGCGGTCATGGATAAGTGCCTCTTGAAGCGATTGCACAGCAATGTTAAACAATGCCGTTGCCTTAATTCTTAGCTTCATAGATTCAATAAACTTATCAGAACCTTTATTGAAGAGGTTTTCTGCATCGGCAGCATTTTTGATTGATACGCCTAATCCGTCAAATTGGCTTTTGTTATCTTTTAGGAACTTATCTAATTCCTTGGATTTTCCTTTGACTTTCTCATATTTATTCTTCAATGTTTCAAAGGTCACGATATTTTTGGCAATCTCCTTATCGCTATTGGCATATTCATTACGTAGAGATTCTTGCGCCCTCGCATTATCCTCCGCAACCTTTTTCATCGTCTTTTCTTCATCTGTTAATTCGGTCATCTTATTGTAAATATATGTAGCCGCAGCAACGACAGCGCTAATTGCGGCCAACACCCAACCGATTACAGGAATTGACTTGATGGCAAGTTTGACAGCCTTTAATGCGGTAACGAATCCCCATGTTGCGCCAGTCTGAGCAACGGTTGCGGCCGTCTCAACTGATTGAGTCGCAGTTTGCGCGGCAGTCGCGGCGGTATTCTTGGCCAGTTCTGCATTAACGGCTGCTAAAGCGGATGCCTTCAGCGCATCCCACATCGTTGAAATCTTAACGGCAGCACCTAACGTTTGCTGAACGCCCATAGAAATACTCATTACTGCCTGTAGCTTCGTTTGTATCTCCATGAGTTTCTTTTGGTCTTTGGTGAATAAGCCTGCAACGCCCATGTACGTTGTCATTGCACCTGTCACGCCTTGAATACCTGTGGCAAGCATACCAAAGGAGTTTGAGGCAAGACTTTTTCCAGAAACGGCAAAACTAACCTTGTTGAAGGCTGCTTGCAATTTATTAGCTTCATTAACAGCCCTTCCAAATTCAGCCGTATTTTGTTTTCCCGACAAAATAAGTTCTGCAACGGCCTGCCTTGCGTTGCGCAATTGTGTACGTAGAGCAGTAGTCTTGCTTGATGCGTTGCCTGCTTCGTTTGCAAACTGAGCCATCCGTTGTTTGCTTTGCTCCAAATTTGCACTTGTTTCGGCAATCGCATTGCTAATGTTTTTTATCTTATCCCTCGTTTCGACAAGGTCTTCCGAATTATACTCCAGTCTTCTTTCTTTTGACTGCTGACCTGCTGCGGTTGATGGCTTAGTATCTTCAATTCTTGAACGCGCCTTTTTAAGACGTTCCTCTTTTTCATAGAGTGATTCTAATTGCGTGTTTAATCGTTTCAGAATTGATTCGTAAGCCTTCACGTCTTCCTGCGCTTCCTTAAAAGCAGAAGATGTTCCTGCCTTGGTTGTAGCATTTCCAAGATTATCAAATTCTGTTTTCGTTCGTTGTGCGGCCTCGCCTTGGGTATTAAGCCCTCTTGTTACTTCCTCCAGTTTCGCCTTTAATTCAGTGTTCTTGCTGAGGAGAGAATTAACTTGCTCTTGCAATTCGTTAAATTGCCCACTGGTATTCCCGACACCGATAGATGAGGAAAGAGCACTCAACTTTTGGCCGCTTGCATCAATAACGGCAGCAAGTTCTTCAACGACTTTCTTCACAAATTGAAAGCCATCGGCCATTTCGTTTGTCGCCTTTTCGGATGCAGATTGCATTTCACGAATTTTGGCGACAAATTCATTCGCTCCCGTCTCTATATCTTTTCCGTTGATTACCGCTGATACGCTAAGTACGTCATTATTTTCTGCCATTGTTTTAGTTCATTAAATTCATGAAAAAATTATTGCAATTGTCTTTGATTTGACTTGCTGTCTGCAAGACTTTCTTTCCTCCTTTGCTTGTAGGTTGGTTCTTGCAAGGACTTTCGCCTTCTTCTTCATCAAATGGTTTTATACCTGGAATCGCTCTGTTGAGTAAAAGGATGTTGATGTAACTTCGCTTGAATACAACTTCATTGTACGACATTCTAAAGTACTTCATTACACCGCCAATCAATCCCCACGGGCTATCGCTTCTTTCGTATTCGTTGTTGTCTGACTGCACCCTTTTAGGAAAGTTATACTTTGCAAAAAAAAACTTGCATCAAACGAGAGTGAAGCGTATTGCAATAGCTCATTGTATTTCTTCATCGTCATGCGTTTGCGGATGAATCTGCCAAATATCTTTCTCATCAGTCTGGAACGGAAAACTATAATTGGTGTGATTTCATTTGCGTTTTTTACGTCTTTGAACATTGAGAAAACTTTCTGATATGGATTAAATTCACCTTCAATATTTATTTCTTCAATATCACCAATCTTTTCACCGATTTGCCATATCTGCGCCAAAGTCATCGGCCTAACCAAGAATGGAATCATACCGATAAAAACAAAAATTGGTCTCTCTGTTATTGCTCCTGCTGTGCTTTTTTCTTCACTTTTATTCATAACTGCCAAATGTATTTTGTTTGTTTTCTTCCATATTTTCTTGCTTGATTTGCTTCAAAATTTCTTCTGGATTTGAAACAAGCGGATTTTGTCTTATTCCTTCCTCCTGCGACATCGTTGCCTTTCCTCCTGTAGAGCTGTTTATTAATTGCAATGTCTCAGCATCATTCTTTGGAATATACGGCGTAAATCTCGGCTTCACCCTCAACCTGTCAACGTCATTCTTTGGCATCGCTTTTATGCTCGTGGAATATCCGTTTTTGATGATATTGAAGCGCCTTGTAAACATCTCACCGAAGGTTTCAATTTTCTGCCCAGCCTTTAAATGAGGGTCGGTAAACATCAGTCTGATTGCTGCACCACTGGTGTTATTGCCAAGTGTTTTCATATTCTCAAAGGAGATGTCAGGTGTCTGTGTGTAGCTGAAGATTATGTTTATCAAATTAGCTATTTCCATTCTTCTACTC
>ERZ773229.237-NODE-237-length-58305-cov-5.983073_pt1 | contig 58305 bp, 67 predicted proteins | sample MGYA00580992_ERZ773229 | MGnify/ENA primary metagenome ERZ773229 (study PRJEB29015, sample SAMEA2737795) | human gut metagenome | biome: human gut; feature: human-associated habitat; material: faeces | place: China | collected 2012 ... | reverse complement strand
GTGAGATTTGTGAAGTAACTGATATTCAGGAAGGTGGAGTAATCTGCTTTAAGTTTGGTGGCTGTCATCTTGGCTGTATGTCATATGACGAGTACGAGAAGTATTTTGAAAAGGTTGAGACACCTGTAAAGAGAACTTGGAGTGAGTGGTACTTAAATGAAATTAGGTTTACAGATATTAACGGCAAAGATGTAAGATGTAATTATCTTTATCGAACTAACGGAAAGAAAGTTCAGATTAGATGTGGAGCATTTAAAGCAGAAGCTACATGTTGTAAAGATGATGAATTTGAAATTGAAAAAGGTTTGAATCTTGCTAAGAAACGTCTGGTTGTAAAATACCTTGATAATCAGGTTAAGTCGATTGCAAAGGCAATGTAAGGATAAGGCGGAGGAATTCTTATGACAAGAACGTATTGTGATATATGCAACAGAGAAACAAATTCTGTGGCAGAATATATGCTACCAAAGCGTGTTCCAAGATATGTGACAGACAAAGCTGGTAATAAAATAATGCCATTTGGAGAAACTGTTGAACCAGTAAAAAAGGAGTTATGTCCAAGATGCTCTCGTTTATTAAATGTATTTGTAGATGGTTATTTAGCAGCTTTAAGTACGGAAGATGATAAATATATAATTCAATTTAATCTTATTCACGAAAGAGAATAACAATATATAGGAAGTATTCTGAAAGAGCAATCAATCAGATAGTTACTATATGTTAATAAGTTGTATATATAGGGTTTACGCAAAGAAAGGAGAAGATAATAGATTGAACAGCAGTATTTTTGTTCCTAAAACGATAAATGTTGGATATCAAAATCGTTCAGGAACTTATACAGGAAAACTTGCCTATGTCATTTACTATGATGAAAAAGGTAAGTTGCGAAAAGAAGCATCATGGAACAGTTGGCGTGACGATAAAATTCCGAATGATGAATTTGATAATGTCCCAACAGAAGGATTTGTACTAAATAAGAAAGCTGGCGATTACTCTACAGGATGGGATCACAGACATGCTTATTGTAGAGTATATGATCCAAGAGGATTTGAGTTTGAAATTACCATTGAAAATTTATTATACATTCTCGAAAATGCGAATTGTATCAAAGGTAAGGGACTTGAAGGAGAATTTATATATGGATGGGATGGTAAGGATTTAGTTCTTATGCCTGTTGAGTCACCTGACTATAAGCAAATTGCGGCTTATAATAAGATTGTACATAATAATGAATCTATTAAGACAAGAGACTTGATTCTTGGTGCAACATATCTTACAAAAGAAAATATCGAATGGATTTATATGGGACGTTTTGAAACATACGGTTATGGTTATGAATTTATACATGATGGTAAAACTGTAAAAACTAAATCCTACAAAGATATTCCAGATGAACCAACTCGTTTTGTATATACAAAAATTTCTTATAAAGGAATTAAAAACCTTCCATATGGTAAAATGCATTGGTTCGCAAGATTAAGCGATGGAAAATATGAATTTGAGCAATTCAAAAGTGTTCCTAAAAACAAACTTATTAGTTGTCTCGATGACAAATGCATATCTAAATATTCTGAAATTTATGATTCAATGGAATCATCTTATCAATTCTCCCCTATGGACGATAGCAAGGATAAAATTGTAAATATCTCATTTGAAGATTTTTATGAAAAAGCGATTAATACATATGTTGATGATGATATAACAAGAAAATATATCAATGTTCGCTTTATGGTAAACAACGATGGAGAATATATTAAATATGAAATGACAACGCCATATAGGTCAGAAGATAACGGCAAATATACTGTTTATAAATATAGTGCCAAGAATATCTATCATGGAGATAAAGAAGCAATTGATATTTTCCCGACAGAAGAAAGAGAAGTGGAAGTACGTTATGGTCAAAAAGAAATTCAGACGCATATGATCCCAGTTTCTATTGAAACAGTTTTTGAAAAGTTAAAACCAGTATATAAACAGAAATATTTAGCAAATGGTAGAGAATATGAAAAGGAGTACGAGTTTAATGAGTAAAAATGATGACAGAATTTTAGAATTAAAGAAACAGATTGAAACTAAGAAGAAATCAATTTCTGAGAAGAAGGTTAGGTTTATTCCTGAAACAAATTGTGTTCTTAATATGGATGGTATGACAATTAATCTTAATGTATGTTCCGACGATGCATTATTATTACTTTTGATTAGATTGAATTCATATTTAATGTCTGCAAAGGATCTTAATATGGCTGATTTTGAAATTTCAGGATACAGTGTGACAGCATGGATTAAAGATATTAAGAGTAAATTAGATGTATCTGGTCTGAAGAGAGAAGAGTCTGATTTGAAGAAAATGGAGAGCAAGTTGGACAAGTTACTTTCTGATGATAAGAAAACAGAGCTGGAAATTGATGAGATTGCTGCTTTATTGAAGTAAAAGAGAGAATAATACAATAGGTAGTATATTTTATAAAAATACATACTATATATAGTAGTTGTATAAATTTAAACTACTATATATAGTAACAAAATGGACAAGAAATATCGGTTTCCCTGGGAGGTGAAATAATGAAGTTAAATAATTCAAAACAGATTGAAGAAAATCTTAAAACTGTACTCACATTAGAATATATTGGAATTCATATCGAAGACACAAAAGAACAAGGGTTTAAACAGTTATATTACTTTTCAGTGCCAGAAAGATCAACACTAAAAGTAGAATCAGCAAAAGAGCAAGCTGAGACAGCAGATGATTTAATTCAAGTTGCAAAAACTATTTTAACGGAAATAATTCTTGATACATGTAAAGCTGAACTTGCCGATGGCGAAGAAAATGAAGAGTTTTATAAAGATGTAGAAGATAATATTTCAGACTATGCTTTGTTTTTTGCAAAGGTTAGACAAGGTGAAATATGGAATAAAGAAATGGGCAAAGCTGCTGTTAATAAAGCATTGGGAAAGTTCCAAAATCCGTTATATAGGCAGGTTTAGAAGGAGAATAAATAAATGACTTGTAAATATCCAATAACTAGCAGAAGTTATAAATTTTGTATAGGATGTAGCTATATAGATTGTTGTGAAGATGCTGTTACTCCTGACATTCCTATGCCAGAAGTTCAGTCACCAAAGAATGTTATTCCGTCTGCATCAGAAGCAAATAAGATGACAAATAACGCAATTGATAACCGCACTATACAACAATTAGCAGAGTTATCAAAATTAATTAGAGATGCAATTGCAGATGGCAAATTTTCAATCAGTGAAGATGGCTGTTTAAAACCTGAAACACGAACAAAATTAGAGGGACTTGGTTATAAAGTCGAGACTGGCACTCAGTACAATGAGCCATATTACAGTATTAGTTGGAGGAAAACAAAGTAAATTTCGATTTCTTTTGGAGAATATAAATAAGGAGGGTTGATACATACGAATTTAGTACAAGCATTAGAAAAGCAGATTGAATTCTGTAATCAATATACAAGATATAAATGTGGAGTATTTGTAAGAACAAAAGCACAACGTGAAATTGTAATGAAATGCATTTCAAACTTATTATTAGATCTAAGTAATATCCAATTAAGAAATTATGAATGGAAATTGGGTTGTTATTGGAATAATGGTAACTGTATTGAAGTATTACCTGTAAACGATTCCGTTAGAGGACACAGATTTAATGGTGTAATAATTGAAAACGAAATCGAAAGAGATATTGTTAATTCTTTGATTATGCCATATTTAATGGTAAGGATTGATTCTAGTGGACATAAAATTGAAGAATTTAATAATGTTAAAGAGAGAATATTTACAGTAGATATTAGCAAGAATGATGTCATTGAAAGTAAAAATCGTTCAATTTATATTTCGACTGGTTGGCGTAGAGGATTAAGAAATTCAAATATATTTATTGATGATTTATGCGAAGAAAGTTTTAAGAAGGAGTATACATGTATGTTTAATAATCACACAGCAGCTTTTAGAGTTGCACAGGTAGGAACAGATAAGATTTATATTTACAATGCGATTGGTATTCCAAAGGAGAATATTAAATATGAGACAGAGTTTGTTAATAGAACTAAGGAAACTTATTTAAATATCAAAGGCGAACATAAAGTTGAAGGTATTGGATTTGAGAATGAAATTGATGTTCATTTACTTATTGATACTAATGTATATGATAAGTATGAAGTTGATTTCCATGATGGTCTTGTTTTTGTTTTTTTACATGAGATTATCAATAAGAAGCCTGTTTTAGAGGATGTTTCAAAAATGGTTAAGAGAGAATAACATATTGAAAGAGAGGTACATATATGCCAGTACATGATGATTTAGGAGGTGCAAATTATCTCACAAAAGAAAATTATTTTAGATAAAGATGAATTGTGTAAATTATATTGTGAACAAATGTTAAGTCAAAAGAAAGTAGCGGATATCATAGGTTGTAGTATTGATACAGTTAGACAAAATTTAAAGGATTATAATATTCCAATACATATTCCAAATTATCATGCTCATGAACAAAAGGTGTTTTTAAATGATTTACAGTTGGATTATTTATATGGTGCTATGTTAGGAGACGGATGTTTATATAAAGCTAAAAATGGAATAAATAGTCAATTTATGTACACTTCTAAATCATATCAACATGTAGAATTTGTCTCAAAACCTTTTAAAAACATTTTGTATAAAGAAGGTATAAAATATTGCTCATATTTTGATAAAAGAACAGGGAAAACATATAATAGATACACATTCAGAACTATAACTGATAAGTGTTTTAAAAAAGAAAGAGAACTGTGGTATCCAGATGGAATCAAACATATACCTAAAAGTTTAAAATTAAATCCTATGATTTGTTTGATTTGGTATATAGGAGATGGTGGAATATGTAATTCAAATCATTCTCAATATATAAAATTGTCTACACAATGTTTTGACAAAGAAGAACAAGAAAATATTTTAATTTCTCAATTATCAGATTTTGAAGCAAGTTTAGTCAAAGCTGATATATCGCAAGATCATATTCAACAGTATTGCATTTATATTCCCAAAAGAAAAATGATAGAATTTTTAGATTATATTGGTGAATGTCCATTTTCTGATTACTTATATAAATGGAAGTTTACAGAATATAATAATAAATTTTCTGTTCCACAAACTGAAAATGAAAAATATTTCATAAGATTGTATTTGCTTGGACTTAAATGCAAACAAATTTCAGAGGTTTTTGATGTTGATTTTAATACAGTTAAAAATTATTTAATAAAAAATAATATTTATAAAGGAGAATAATATGGATAGAAGCGATCTCGCAGAGAGAATGAAAGGTTATGAAACAAGAAATAGATATTATCTTCAGCGTAGAATGCCAGTAATTTTAAGATTAGATATGAGGGCTGGACATAGCTTCACAAAAGGATTTGAAAGACCGTTTGATGAAATATTTATAAAATCAATGCAAGAGACAGCCAAATATTTATGCGAAAATATTCAGAATTGCAAATTATCTTATCAACAGAGCGATGAAATTACATTACTTCTTGTTGATTATGATAAGTTAAATACAGATTGTTTCTTTGATTACAGAGTTGATAAATTATGTAGTATCGCTGCAAGTATGGCTACGATAGCATTTAATAGGGCTTTTGCTAATAATGTAGAAGCTGAAAGTCATGTTTTTACTAATGAATGGTTAGATGACGAAAATTTCAATCCCAATTATAAAAATAAAGAATTGAGAAGTTTGTGGTTAGTGCATAAAAAGGCTGTTGATAAAGGTGCAATGTTTGATGCTCGTTGTTTTAATATACCAAAAGAAGAAGTAACAAACTTAGTGTACTGGCGGCAACTTGATGCTACCCGCAATTCAATTCAGATGGTTGGTCAAGCCAATTTCTCACACAAAGAATTACAAAATAAGTCATGTAATGATATTCAGGACATGCTTATGACTCAGAAAGGTATTAACTGGAACGATTTACCGACTTATCAGAAGAGAGGAAGCTGTTGTGTAAGAAATAAGATTGTTATTCAATCCGATGGTGTCATGGCAACTGCACAATTAAGAGACACTTCTAAGTCTGAAAATGAGTGGATTATTGATACAGATATTCCTATTTTCAAGGGTGAAGGCAGAGAATATATTGATAGATTGGTATTTGTTGGTGAAGATTAAAAATAAAGGAGAATATACACATGAATGAAACAATTAAAAATGAAGAAGCGTTGAAAGAAGTTAATCCAGTAGATGAATATTTAAAAAATTATAAGGAACAGAAACTTGCAGAGTTTTGTGCTCAGAAGGACAAAGAGATTGAGAACCGTAAGGAAGAAAGACAGAAACTCATGGAACAGATTTCAGATATGAAAGATAAAGCACAGAAACATGATGAAATTTGGAAAGATATTGACAAATTATATGATGAAATTAAGAAAATGCCAGTAGACGACTTTTTAAAATTATATCATAAAATCTGCAATGATATATCAGGAAACCGCTCATCTACAACCACAACAATATTTCCAAATGGTATTGATATTAGGTGTAATTGGTAAGAAATAGAGTCGAAGGAATCTGACAATTCTTGGTGCAGATTGGAGAATATTATTATGGAATATAAAAGAGGTCGTAGAGCATGTCTTAATTTGATACGAGATCCAGTAGATAATTACATAGAACATAAAGATGAAATCGAAGAAATTCTTAAACCATTCACAGTAATTCCACGAAATAAAATATCTAAAGTAGATACAGACCAATGGTTATATGTTAGTTCAACTCAACAAGATAAAAGATATGTAAGAGCAGTTGAAATTTGTAATGGTAGTAAGATTTACAGTACGGATGAAAATGACTTATATGAATTAGACAAAGAATTGAATGAACTTGGATTTAAGACAAGAATGGGTAGAAATTGCGATACAGGAACTTTAAGTATTGCAGTTTTGGAAGAACCTGAAACAGAGAATATATAGTTGGAGGTGAGAAATAAATGAACTTACAGGAAAATGTAAATAATTCACTAATGTTATCAAAGGTGGAACAGATGCATGATTTTAGAGGTTGGAGTCATAAACTTCCTGCTTTTCACTTTGATAAAGAATGGGATGTGACGATTATTCCACCATTTGCAGGTGCGATTATCAGATTTGTAATTGATTATAACGGACAACATGTATCAGTATATTTTGATGCGTATTCAGAACTTGGATGGATGTATGATAATGATGAGCAGCCAATTCCGTATTTTGAATATTATGATTGCGTAGATGCTCACAGATATTATCTTAATGAGTCAGAACAGATGATGAATGACATTAGAAATTTCTTGAATAATTAGTCTTAGCGATTCAGCTAACAATTTCCCAAAATAAAAGAATAAAAGTTAGAGGTGAAAAATGTGAGTATGGTGAATTTAAATTTACACATAATTGTATTAATTGTGTTATGTCATTTAATTGGTGATTATGTGTTGCAATGTGATTTTATTGCACAGACAAAAGGAAAGAATTGGTATCATTTATTTGTACATTGTGCATTGTATTGTGTTCCATTTTTAATAGTATTCGGTTGGACATGGCAGTTGGCAGTAATTTTTATTTCGCATCTGATTATTGATCCGTTGAAAGCAAGATGGAATAAGATTACATACACTACAGACCAGACATTACATTATATAATCGGAATGCTTTATCTTATTGGTTAATCAACCAAACAATTTCCAATAAAATTAAAAACTGAATAAGAGAATAAGTAAGTGAGGTAACACAATGGTTATTTATAGACCACATAGAGGTGGATTAAAAGAAGCTATGGCAGAAGCGAAAGAATTTAATTCTATAGATGAAATGAAACGATATATTTGTGATAAACACAATAGATCAATTCCTTGGTTTCAAATTAAACCAACTGATATTTATATTCAGGATACGGAAAGTTCAGATGAAAGAGTTAAATGGCATAATTTATTCTATCTTTTATATGAAAGAGCAAGCAAAATTAGTGATGTAAAAGGATTTTGCAGATATATGGGTATTTCAGAAGGCGATCCTAATCTTCCAGATGACGATAGAGATATTTATTTCTTGGAAGATAAACCAATGGGCGTTATTGGTATGTGTTCAACAGATTATGAAAGAATATAAAGATATAAAATTGTTGTCTAAAATAAAATTTTGGAGGATTAAAATGAAGATCAAAGAACAAATATTACCAATGTATAAGCAACAAGTATTTGATGCAAATGAAGATTTATTTCTAAGAGATAAATATGTTATTTTTGATACGGTTGAATTGTGCTATTTGGATTGCTGCGGCAGAGAGCATAGTATTACTGAAAATCCAATACTAACAAAAAATAATGAAGGTTATCAAATTTCATTTAAAGGTCAAAAAAAGAATTTGAAATATTTAGTTAAATATTTTTATTTGATTGAAACATCATCAATTGAATTATCACAGGATGAAATACCTTTATATACAAACACAGATGGCAGTATGACGATTCCATATAATAATTATATGCCACATAAGATACATTTTTGGGATTTATGTCCTAGATTATATATCAAAGAATACTAAGTCTCTAATAATGTTTAGTAAAAATTAAAATCGAATAGAGAATAAGTCAGTGAAAGGAAAAAATTATATGAAATTATTTAAAACAGTAGATGACAAATTAAAAGAGATTGGGTTTGTAAAAACAAAAGAGAATGAATATGGTGTAGAGTATGAAAAAACAAATGCAACTGATACATACGAGTATATTCATAAAGTTTGTATTCTACATAAAAGTTCTGGTAAACACATTTTACAGTCTTATGATCCAGATTTGATGGATGAAAAGAAAGTTGGAAATACATGTGTTGGTCTTACGGGATATGAGATGAAGTTATTTCTTAAAAAGATGAAACAGATTGGGTTGTACAGTAAATAAATAAATCACTGTTTCCTGTGGATTTCGAGGAGGTGAGAATATGAAGTGTCCTAATTGTGATCAAGAAATGGACAATAAAACCTATTGTAAAATGGAAGGGTTTTATCATTGGGAAGATGAAGAGATTTATTATCAGAAAGTTGAACATGAAAAATTTGTTTGTAAGTCATGTAAAATTACATATTTGGATGGTGAATGGAAGATTCCTGAGAAATATAATCCAACAGAAAAACAGGAAAAGACAATATTATTCATCAACAATCACTTAGATATGGATATTCAACCTCTTACGAAACATCAATGTTGGTTAGATATTGGCAAGTATTTTGAAAGAGCTAAAAGAACTCCATTACATGATGACCAATATTATATTGATATGCAAGAGTATTATGGTATGGATGAAAGTGATTTTTGCTAAATTATCCTGTTCTTAGAGAATATCTAATCAGTCTTGAACGATTCAGTTCAAAAATTCCAAAACAAGATGTCTCAAAAATTATATAAAAATCGAGACAAAACAAGAGAATAAATAAATGCGAAAAGCATTTGTATGGGTGGAAGAACAGCATACCCTTGGGTTTGTGCGCTCAAAAATCACTGTTGAAGATAGATTTTACATAAATTTATTTTCTGTGTTCCAGTCGCAAGACTGTTCAAATATAGTTATTAAAAAATTTTATTACATATTATAAGGAGGACATTTTTTAAATGGCAGAGACAAAGAAAAAAGGAAGATTATTTGATTTACCTGAGACAAAGGGTGCATTCCAGTTAAAGGGAGTTGTATCTGGTATGGAGAAGGATACAGCATTTAAGGAGATTAAAACCAAGAGTGGCAAGCCTATGAGAATGCTTAACTTTGGTACAAGCTACCTTGATGGAGAGACATTATATGTTAATCTTCAGGGAATGGAGCAGGAGAATGTTTATTTCTCTAAGAGAGCTGAGAAGAAGGGCGAAAAGGCTGATACTGTAAAAGTACCTTGGGCTGATAGATTTTCTTATAACCGTGAAGGCTACCGTATGATTGGTAAGAATATTGGTGTAAAGAAGAAGGTTGATTCTGAGGGCAAGACAGTTAATGACAAGAAGGTTCTTACAGATTTTGATGCTTGCAAGGAAGTTAAGGAGAATCTGAAGGACGGTGCAAGTGTATTTATTCGTGGAAATCTTGATTATAGCAGCTTTACAGATGACAAGGGTAATAAGAGAACATCTACAAAGCTTGTTCCAAATCAGATTTCACTTTGTTCAGAGGTCAACTTTGATGATGAGAAGTTTGAGAAGCAGAACGATTTTAACCAGGTAATTATCTTCATGGGCATCGAGCAGGAAAAGGATGATAACGATAAGCCAACAGGTAGATTTATTGTCCTTGCAAAGATTGTTACATACAGCAATATTGAGGATGTTCAGTTTATCATTGAGGATAAGGCTCTCGCTAATAAGTTTAAGAAGTCACTTAATCCTTACAACGCAATTAAGGTAAGTGGACATATGGTTTCTTCTACTCAGACAGAGACAGTTGCAACAGATGATGATGACAACTGGGGTGAAGAGGACAGTATGGAGAAAGTATCTGCACCTACAAAGAGAGAGTTTATTATCACAGGAGCAAAGGGTTCTTCAATTGATAAGGAGCTTTACACAGAGGAGAATGTAACAGAAGCTATTGCAAAGATTAAGAATGCAAATAGGGCAGAGGAGAGTTTCGGTTCTGACTCTAATGATGATTGGGGAGATGGAACAGATCTCGATGATGGAGACGATGAAGCGTGGGATTAATTCTCACAACAGAGAATAACTAAATGGAACGTCAGAAATGGCGTTCCAACAAATCAATATTATAGAATTACGGAGGAAATATTTAATGGCAAAAGCAAGAAAAGCATCAGTAACAGAAAGTAAATTAGGAATGATTTTATATGGAAAACCATTTACAGGCAAGTCAACTATGGCAATGCAGCTTGCATATTTTAAACGTCCAGATGGAAAACCTTTCAGAGTTTTATATCTTGATCCTGAGTCTGGTTCAATTGATGATTACCTTGGCGACTTAGAAACAAATGGTGTAAATCTTGAAAATATTTATATTGTTTATACTCAGTCACTTGGAGAAGTTAGACAGTATATTGCAAAAGTAAAGAATAATGAAGATTTTTATGAGTTAGATGATGAGGGTAATGAGACAGATGATGTTGTTGTAGATGCAGATGGTGAACCATTTAGAGCAGATGCAATTGCTGTTGATGGTACTACAATTCTTAACTTAACTACAAAACAGGGTTTAGTTGAGTTCTCAAAAAAGAGAAATAAAGTTAAGGCTGATAAGGATGGACTTGTAGGAGATGCCAGACTTGTAAAAATTGAAGGGGCTGGAATGGAGTTAAAGGATTATCAGACTGTCAATTTCAAAGGGCAGGATTTAATTCTTGATTTAATGTCATCTGGTGTTCATTATATTGTAACTGCAAGAGAAACAGATGAGAAGGAAACAATTAAGTTACCTGATGGAACAACTCAGAGTGTGGTTACTGGAAGAAAGATTCCAGATGGATTTAAAGGAATGGATCACAATGTTAAGACTGAGATTCGTATGTTTAGAAATGAAGACGGAACAGTTTGTGCATGGATTGAAAAGGATAGAACCCATGTACATGATGATTATGTAACTATTGAAGATCCAACATTGGTTGACTGGCAGGCAGTTATTGATAAAACAGCAGGAAAATCAAAATTCGTTCTCAAGAATGATTTAACAAAAGCAGTTGATATTGAACAGGATATTTATAGAAAGGAAATTCTTGGTCAGGTTGGCGAACCAACTGAAGAGGATACTACATCTAATGATGGACATGCAGATATTGAAGCAATTAAGAAAGAAATCATTGCTAAAAGAAATGCACTTCCACCGATTGAGAAGAAAGCCATGAAGGAAAAACTTGAAGCAGCAGGACTTCCTACAGCATACAAGAATGTAACTGATGTTGAGATTCTTAATAAAGTATTAGCAATGTTTGATTAAATTTGGATTATGTAAAGGTAGGATTATGGCAAGATACGCAGGTAATAACAAAAATGGTGTTAAAAGAAAATGTGGTTGTTGCGGAAAAAACCTTTATATAAACAAGAATAATATTGACGATGCAATCTACTATGATAAAAAAACATATCATAGTAGTTGCTTTATCAATATATGTCAGAAGCGTATTGCTAATAAAAGGGCAGATGTATCAGCGAAATGGACTTGGATATATGACCACATTGATTCTATAAAAAAAGATACATATTCACATCTCGCAGTAGCAATAGAGCAAGATGAGATATTTGAATTTATTAAAGAAGCATATGATTTGACAATTATCCCTACTACCGTATGGCAGAAGTTAAGTAACATTTATAATGGAACTTTTAAAGGGATGTCGGTAGGTATTCCACCTTCAGACTTACTTGATATGTGGCAAAGAAAAATAGATATGCTTAATGGTATTGCGAAAAAAAATGAAGTAAAAGGTATTCATATGCAGCCAGAACAACGACTTTCGTATGATTTATCCATTTTGGTTAATAAATATGAAAGTTATTTAAGGTGGAAAGAAAAACAAAAAATACTTGAAGCTGAGAAAGAAACAGAAAAATCACAGAATATTGTCAGTCAATCAATTGGTTATACTAATGTGTCCAAAGATAGTAAAGCTGATACAGATGATATTTCAGACTTGGTGGATGATATTTTTGGATAGGAGATAATATTGGATAATGAACATGAATTAAAAGACTGTAATGTGCAAGCAGAAATCTTGTTTGTTGGTTCTATAGCAAAGGATTTGGACTTAATTGTAAATTACAGCACATTTATGAGAAGCAAGTATGATTTCTCTGATCCTGCGACAAAGTTCTTTTATGATAATCTTGAAACTTATTTTCTTACATTTTCACAAACATTAGATGAAACAAAAATGAATGTGTTTATGAGTCAGAATGAAGAACGACTTAAATTATATAAGCAGTATAAAGGTTGGAAAACGCTTCAAAGGTTTATGACATTGGCAGATGAAAATGATGTGAAAAATTATTTTGATACTGTTAAGAAATATTCATTAGTAAGAGAGTATGGAAGAAATGGGTTTCCAGTTGAGAAGATATTATCTCATAGGAACTTTGATAAAATGTCACCAAATGACATTTACAGAATTATCCGTACAAAAGCAGATAAGATAAATACAGTAATTAATGCTGGCGAAGAAGCTGTTGAGCTTACTGATAAAAACTCATCTCAAATCGACAAATATCTTGAAAAGCCAAATTTCGGCTTACCTTTCCCTTGGTATATGTATAACGAATTTTTTCTTGGTCTTAGAGAGACAAAGGTTCTCTTTGAAGGCTTCCTTTCTAACGAGGGTAAAACAAGAAAACTTGTACTTTTAGCAGCTTATGTGGCACTTGTACAAAATGAGAACTTTTTTCTTATGAGCAACGAGATGGATGAAGAAGACCTTCGTAGTTGTCTTATTACGACTGTTATTAATAATAAAGAGTTTCAAGAACTGCATGGCGTACATATTACAAAGCCTGAGAAAGAGATTGTATTAGGTGTTTATCATGATAAAAATGGTGACATTATCAGAAGACAAATTGACGATAATGGTGTTTATCTTGAAAGCAATGAGGATTATATAAAGAGAATAAAAGATACGTCAGAGGAATATTGGAATGTAAAAAAAGTTACAGATTGGATTGATAGTAGTGATCATAAGGGCAAAGTTATGTTTAAAGATGTTGGAGATGATTATAGCCCTGAGAGAATTGAATTTGAATTGCGTAAAGCAAAGATGGTTCAGAATATTAAATATTATGGTTATGACACGTTAAAAGGTTATAACACTGATGATTGGTCACAGATTAAACAGTTTGCAACTAAATTGAAAGAATTAACAAAAGAACTTCGTATGAGTGGATATGCAGTATTCCAGTTAAGTGATGATACGGTGTTTACTGATATTTTTAGTTTGAGTAGTAATAACATTGCCAATGCAAAGCAGATAAAACATGTAGCTGATATTCTGAATATTGGTAAAAAGTTAAATAAGGAAGAATACCACAAATATCAAGTGGTTTTAGAATGTGATTCTTGGGGTGAGCCAGTGACGGAAGATTTGGATTTAAGTAAACAATATTTTTGTATCAAACCAGATAAAAACAGAGCAGGTAGTAAGGACAAGATTATGTTATTTGAGATTGATTTGAACTTAAATATTTGGAGAAATATAGGTTATATCATTAAAAAACCAAAAAATAGTGACTAATTGGAGGGTGGCAGCTTGGATGTAAAAGAGTTGAAGAATTATATATATGAAAATAATTATTGTGAACAGATATTAGAATCCGTTGGTTGCCACCATATCAAATATCATTCAGTTGGAGCATATTGGACTGCTGGTAATCCTGATGGAGATAATAAAGGAGCAATTATTTTATATAATAATGAGTCCCTTATCTGTTTGAATAAAACTCGACAAATGATAAAGGGTAACAGACAAACAGATATTATTGATCTTGTGTGTTATGTCAAAGACCTTACATTTCCAGAAGGATTAAAGGAAATATGCTCAGAAATAGGAATGTCTTATTATCACGATTTTGAAGAGGATATTCCAGATAGTTTTAAAATACTGAAAATGTTAGAAGATATGGATTCTAATATATCAGAAGAGAAAGAAAAACCATTACAACCTATTTCCGAAAAAATACTTTCGTATTATAAACCTTATGTAAATGATTTATTCTACGAAGACCATATAGATTATGAAACACAAAGAGAGTTTGAGATAGGTTTTGATGAAGAAACAAACCGATACACAATTCCTATTCGTTCTGAATTAGGAGATTTAGTCGGTGTAAAAGCAAGATATTTTGATAGAAAAGTACCTGATGGAATGAATAAATATATTTATTTAGAGTCATGTGCAAAATCAAAAATTATATACGGATTGTATAAAACTCTTCCTTATATAAAAAGAACAGGAAGGATTTATGTTGGGGAATCTGAAAAATTTGTTGAACAAGCATGGAGCTATGGTTATCAAAACACTGGTGGTACAGGTGGGAAGGAACTTTCACAATATCAAATTGATATGCTAGTTAGACTTGGTGTTGATATAGTTTTATGTTTGGACAAAGATGTAAAAAAAGAAGAATTAGAGGAATTAGCAGAAAGATTTCCTGATGGTGTTCCGCTTTATTATATGTTTGATGAAAATAATATTCTTGGTGAAAAAGAATCACCAACAGATGATCCTATTAAATGGAAGCACTTGGTAGAGAATAATATATACAGATTAAGATAGGAAGGTGTGTATTTGAAGTATAAATTATATGAAAATAGCGACAATAATACTTCCAATGTATTAGAGGAAGTTTTAAGAGATAGAGGAGTTGATGATTATGAAAAATATCTCAACTTAGATGAAGATGTTTTAATTCCATACGAAAATTTGGATAATATGAATAAAGCAGTAGAGTTATTTATGAAACACTTTAATAACAAGGATAAAATTGAAATACTTATTGATGAAGATCCAGACGGTTTTTGTTCAGCAGCTATGATGTATTCTTATATTAAGAAAATGAATGCTGATTATCCAGTTAATTACATATTACACGCAAGAGCAAAGGCACATGGACTAGATGATGACATTGTGATATGTGATGATACAAAATTATTGATTATCCCTGATGCTGGTACAAATGATACAGAACAGTGCAGAGAGCTTTCAGAAAAGGGTATTGATATACTTATTCTTGATCACCATGAGTCAGAAGAAAAAAATCCATATGCATTGATTGTAAATAATCAAATGAGTGACAATTATTCTAATAAGGATTTTTGTGGAGCAGGTGTTGTATATAAGTTTTTACAAGCATTAGATACTGAGACCTGGAATGAGTTTGCAGATGACTATTTAGATTTGTGTGCATTAGCAAATATTAGCGATGTTATGGATATGCGTTCATTTGAGACAAGATATATTACAAATCTTGGATTACTCAATATTACAAATAAATGTTTTCAGGCACTTATTAAAGCACAAGATTACAGTATAAATGGTAAGGTTAATATCCACAATATTCAATGGTATATAACACCTATTTTGAACGGAATGATTCGTATCGGTTCAAGTGATGAAAAGGAATTGTTATTTAGAGCTTTTATTGAAAAAGATGAATTCTTTGAATATAAAAAAAGAGCCACAAAGAATAACCCAGCAGAAACAATTCAGGAAAGCATTTATGATAGAGCTGCTAGACTTTGTAAAAATGCAAAATCACGACAAGATAAAATGAAAGAAAAAGGTGTAAAAGCCATTTCAGAAGTCGTAGATAACCTTCCAATTGATGATAAAGTCATTATAGTTGATGTGTCTGACCTACTTGATAGAAGATTAACTGGTGTTGTAGCAATTAAAATTGCAGAACAATATAATAAACCTTGTATTTTGCTAAAGAAACATTTTGATAAAAAGACAAAAACAACTGTATTTGGCGGTAGTGCAAGAAATATTGATAATAGTCCAATTGATAGTTTTAAAGATATTGTTAATTCAACAGGGTTCGTTAATGGTAAAGGTCATGCAAATGCTTTTGGTATTGTAAATTTACCAATTGATGATAAAGAAAAAGCAATTAATATGATGAACAGTATTCTTAGAAATACTGAATATGATTCTACATATCGTGTAGATTTTATCTTAGACATTAATCATGTCACAATCCCTTTAATTATTAAGTTATCACAATTTGAAGATATTATTTGTCAAGGAATTAATGAACCTATGCTTGCAATAGAGAATATATCATTGACAAGAGATTGTTTTGAAGTATTTGGCAAGAATGAAGATACTATCAGCTTTATGGTGAATGATATTAAATACATTCAGTTCAAATGTAAAGAAGGTAATCAGCTATATGATTTTCTTCAAAACGCATGGGATGATAACGATAGTATTACATTTAATATTGTCGGAAAACCTTCAATAAACGAATATAACGGTATTAGAACACCACAGATTATTATCGAAGATGTAACTGTTATTAGTACAAATAGTAACGATGAAGACGATGATTGGTAGGAGGTGAATTATGTATAGTTCATTACATAACCATACATATTATTCATTACTTGATGGATATGGTAGTCCAAAAGAAATGCTTGACAGAGCAAAAGAAATAGGTGTAAAGGCATTTGCCGCCACAGAACACGGCAATATGTATAGCTCTATTTATTTTGACCTTATTAAAAAAGACTATCCAGATATTAAAATGATATATGGATGTGAGTTATACGAATGTGAAGATATTACTATTAAGGATAAAGACAATAAATATTTTCATTTAATTTGTTTGGTAAGAAATGAGCAGGGCAGAAAAGACTTAAATAAGGTTATTACAAAAAGTAACTTTGAAGGGTTTTATTTTAAACCACGATGCACAGTAGAAGACATAAAGCCTTATGCTGAGAATTTTGTTATTTCTTCTGCTTGTTTAGCAAGTAAGTTAGCAAGAGAATCAGATTTCGAAAAGTGTATTGAATATATCAATGAGTATAAAGAAGCTTTTCCTCATTTCTTTCTTGAGATGCAGTCACATTCTCATCAGGATCAGTGTTTATATAACCAAAAAATCTTAGAACTTTCAAAAAGAACAAATACCCCATTTATCATTACAACAGATAGTCATGCACCTAAAAAAGAAGATTTGTATTATCAGGACAAGCTTATTCAGATTGGTAGAAAAAGTAGCAACAACGACAAAAATGCTATCGAAAATAGTGAGGTATATGAAGGTTGTTATATGCAATCTGAAGATGAAATCCATGAAATTATGGATAGTCAGATTGGATATGAAAACGTATGTCTTGGGCTGGAGAATACTAATAAGGTAGCAGATTTAATTGAAAATGTAGATATGCCATTTCAGAAACCACAGTTACCTACGTTCCCATTACCTGATGGGTACAGAGATAATAATGAATTCTTATGGCATTTAGTTAGACAAGGTTGGAAAGATAGAGGGTATGACAATCTCAGTGAAGATGAACAGCAAGTAAGAAGAACTAGGTTGAACTATGAGATGGGCATTATTCATTCAATGGGGTTCGATGGTTATTTCTTGTTTGTATGGGATTTTATCAAAGCTGCTGAAAAACTTGGAATTGAGGTTGGTAAAGGAAGAGGAAGTGCAGCAGGTTCTTTAGTTTGCTATTGTTGTCATATTACAGATATTGATCCAATTAAATATGGACTCATTTTTGAGAGATTTTTAAATCCTGAACGAGTAGGACTTCCTGATATTGATACAGATGTTGGTAATAGAGATGCAATCATTGATTACCTTGTAGACAAATATGGAGAAGAAAGAGTATGTCAGATTATTAACTACTCTTATATTACTCCAACAGTTGCAATTACTGATGTTGGTAAGATACTTGGATTTCCATATAATCAGATGCAAAAACTTTCACAGAAATTTACATTTGATAAATGGGATGACTGTATGAAAGCAAATCCAAATTTGTTCACAGACAATCCACAATATGCTGATTTGTTTGATATTGCAAAGCATTTAAGTGGTCGTGTTAAAACAGTTTCTATTCATGCTGGTGGTGTCGGAATCGTTGATACAACAATTAATGACTATATGCCAATGAAAATAGGAACTAAAGGTGAGCATGTAATTCAAGTTGATAAACATTATGTAGAAGATATTGGAATTGTCAAGTTTGACCTTCTTGGAGTAGCAACACTTAATCTTGTGAAGGAAATTAAGGATGATTTACACTTAGATCCTTGGGATTATGATATCAATAATCCAGAATTTGAGAATGACAGACCTACATATGAATTATTAGCAAGTGGTAAGACTAATGGTGTATTCCAGGTTGAATCAGCAGGAATGAAAGATTTGCTTATTCGATTAAAACCAAAACTTGAACAACTAGACTTTGAGGTTATATCTGTCATTTTGGCATTATATAGACCTGATAGTATGGGAGCACTTGACGAATATGTTGAAATGGCAACAGGTGGAAGTAGACCACCATCAATTCATCCAGATATGGATGAAATCTTAAAAGATACAAATTACTGTATGATCTATCAGGAACAGCTTCTTGATATTGTTAAGAAGTTTGGTGGAAGAACATATGGAGGTGCTGATTTATTCCGTAAAGCAATCGGAAAAAAGATAGTTGAATTAGTACAGAAAGAGTCAGAAATTCTTCGTGGTGAAATTGTAGCAAACGGATATTCTAAAGAAATTGCTGATAAAATTGCAGACGAATTAGCTTCTAAGGGTGGATACCTTTTCAATAAAAGTCATTCATTTAGTTACGCAGTCCTTTGTTTCGAGACAGCTTGGTTTAAAGCTCATTACCCAACTTACTTTTTCAAAGCATTATTCAATCAGAATAAAGATAAAGCAGGTGCAATTAATAAGTATATTCTTGATGCAAGGTACTTTAATGTGGATATTATGCCACCGAATATCAATCATTCTGGAATGAATTTCACAGTCGATAAAGATAAGGTTCTTTTTGGCTTGTCTGCTATTGGTGGAATTGGTGAATCACTCTCTAAGCAAATTATTGAAGAAAGAGAGAATAATGGCATATACAAATCATTTGATGATTTGATTCAGAGACTTTCTTTAGGTAAGGCATCTGTTATTGCATTAATAAAATCTGGTGCAATTCCTTGTAAAAATAAGCGTGAAAAACTTATATCATATCTTAAATCAGAGTATCAACCATTAAAATTCTCAGAAGCTCAATCATTACCTACCTATAAGAAACTCGAAGAAGATTGGAACATTAACTTAAAGAAGTACGTGATTCCTTCATCTGGAAAACGAATTGTATATGACAAGGAAGCACTACTTACTGAATATAACAGATTGAAAAAGATACAGTTTGAAGAAAATCAGAAGGTAAGATTCCAAAAGTACGTAGATGATAACAAAAAATATCTTGAAGATGAACAGTTTTGGGAATTCCAAACATTACAGGTATTTATTAATGATAATCCATTTGATGCAGCTTATACATTCTTGACACCATTTGAGAATGTACCTGATGGTGAGAAATGCACTTTAGTTGGAATTATAGCAAAAGTTCAAAAGAAAAAAGATAAGAATGGTAAGCAGTTCGCATATATAAACATCTATTCAAGTTTTGGACTTGTTGAAGGAATTGTATGGCATAGTCAATTAAAGGAATATGAAGATTTAGTAAAAAAAGGACAGCAAGTAGCAATTCTTTGTAAGAAAGATAGCGAAGAAAAGGTAATTATAGAAAAATTAAAGCCATATAGCAAATGGCTTGAATATGTAAGAAAGAAAGGAGTATCAGTCTAAATTGGATGAAGATGAGATTTATAAATTCACAGCAATAATTACATATGAGCAATACTATTCGGATGATTCAACGTGGGGTGTGTTTGGATTTTCAACAAAAGATGATATTCCATTCTTTACAAAACCTACAAAAACATTCGATCCGTTTGGTGATAATAATTCTGCAAATAATACTGATGATAAAAAAATGAGTAAGTTAGCAGGAAAGATGCAACATTTAGTTGTTGGTGGAGAATATGTAGTTAAGGCGAAATATAAAAAGGATAAAAAATATGGCGATCAATATACACCGATTGCCATATACGCCATTATTCCACAAAGCAGAGAAACACAGTTATTATTTTTGAAGTCAATGATTCCTGAATGGATGGCTGATAATTTAATAAATGCATATCCAAATGTAGTTAATGATGTAGCGAATGGTACATTAAAAACTATTGATTACAGTCTTGTAAAAGGTGTTAGAGAAATTACTTGGAATAAAATCAAGGAAAAAATTATCAATAACTATCTCATTTCTGACATTATCTCAATGCTAAAACCAATTGGTGTCACTTATGCAATGATTAAAAAATTACTTTCAGAAGAACCAAATCCAGTTTTATTAAAGCAAGAGTTAGAAAAAAATCCATACATTATGACAAAAATTGATGGAATTGGGTTTCGTAAATGTGATGATTTAGCACTGAAGTTAAAACCTGAACTGATTGATTCTACACAAAGACTTGTAGCTTTTATCCAATACTATTTCAAAGAACTAGGAGAAAGTAAAGGTCATACATGGTGTTCTGAAAAGATTTTAAGGGCAGCCATAAGTAATAATATATACGAGTGTTGCAATAAGGTTGATTGGCTATTAGAAAATAATGACTTTCTTCATATTAATAATGGTCGAATTGGTCTGAAATATTATTACGACATTGAGATGCAGATTTATCATTTGATTCTGAATAAATCTCAAATTGAAACAACAATCAATATTTCTGATGAAGCGATTGATAAAGCAATTAAACATGCGGAAGAAGAACAAGGATTTGATTATGTAGTAGAACAGTTAGACACGATTAATAAAAGCTTACATAGAACTGTTAGTCTGATAACTGGAAAAGCAGGAACTGGTAAAACGTCAATAATGCGAGCAATTGTTAAGGCTTATATGGAGAATAATTATATGATGACAGCTTCAGCATTATCGGCAATGGCAGCTCAAAGAATTACAGAAGCAACAGAATTTCCTGCAATGACTATTCATCGAACACTTGGATGCCAGGGGTTAAATGATTTTACATATAACAAGGACAATCATTTAATTACAGATGTTGCATTTCTCGATGAAGGAAGTATGGTTAATGCCAGTTTGTTTTTACATTGGCTTGAAGCAATCGGAGATAATACAAGAATTATTATTTCAGGAGATCATAAGCAGTTACCGCCTATCGGATTTGGTAATGTGTTCTCAGATTTGATTGAAATGTTTGATGATTCAGTTGTGAGCAAGTTAGTAAAACCTATGAGACAGGCAGAAAAATCAGGTATTCTTGTTGATGCTAATAAGATTCGTGAGAATATAAATCCTATATCTGAGAAGTTACAACCACGAATTATTCATGGTGAGTTACAAGACATGTATTATATGTTCCGTACAAATCGACAGTCATTATTTAATATTGCTGTTAAGACATTCATTAAATCTGTTGAGTCAGATGGAATTGACAATGTGGTTATTGCAGTACCTCGTAGAAAAGATTGTTTGAATAGTACCAATGAGATTAATAAGGTTATTCAAAATGAGTTACTTGGTGATGTTTTAGAGAGTATTGAAGGTTTTGATACAACTTTCAAACTCGGTGCAAAAGTCATGCAAACAGTTAATGATTATGACAAAAATGTATTTAATGGTGAGATTGGTTATGTGACAAAAATCAGTGAAAGATATGATGGTAAGAAAAAAGAAGAGTATTGTGAAGTCACTTACACGGATATTTTTGGAAAGGACAAAATTATTGAATACACGAAGAAAGAATTAGCTGCATTAGATCTTGCTTATGCTATGACGGTACATAAATTACAAGGTGCTGGTCGAAAGACGGTAATCGGTATTATTGATAATACACATCATCAGCTTCTTGATAACTGTATGCTTTACACATTATTGACTAGAGCAAAGAAGAGATGTTTGTTATTAGCTGAACCAGAAGCATTTTTACAGTGTATTAGGACAAGTCATAATAACAGAAACACTTGGATGATGTTAGAAACAGAGAATAATACAGTAGAAGAGTAATTTGAATTTCTGGAATGCCCATAAATAGGGTGTTTCAGAGACTCAAAAAGCCAAGGAAAGACGGATTTCTTTTTAACACAATATATAGTGTATATATAACATAAAACATACTATATGTTGTACACTGAAACAATAAAAATAACAAAATAGGAGGATTTATGAGTTCAAGAGATAATTCATATGCAAATACAGACAAAAAGACATTGTTTTTATCTGATTATGTAGACAACGAATCTATTGGTAAATTAACATGGAGCATTTTACAACAGATTCGAGAAGATGATGAGAAAGATGAGAAAGAAAAAGATTATAAGCGTGAACCAATTAAACTATACATCAACTCGTATGGTGGATCTATTTATGATATGTGGGGATTAATCGATGTCATTCTTAATAGCAAAACTCCAATATATACATATTGTACAGGATATGCAATGAGTGCAGCTTTTAATATTTTCTTAGCAGGTCATAAGAGATATTGTTACAAACATTCAACATTTATGTATCATCAGATGAGTTGTTGGAGAAGTGGTAAATATCAGGATTTGGTAGAAGACAGGAAAGAAATGGACTGGCTGAATAAAAAGAATGAAGAATATGTAATCGACAGAACAAATCTTACAAAAGATGATATTAATGAGATTCGTGAAAAGAAGAAAGATTTTTATATTCATTCTGATAAGGCAGTCAAGTATGGAATTGTAGATGAAGTTTTATAGAGAACAAAGAATAATACAGCAGTAAGAATGACAGTTTCTTTGTAAGATTGGAGGTAAAAAATGGACACAATTGTTGTAAATTTGTTTGGTGAACCATCAGCAGGTAAAAGTACCTGTGCAATGGATATTACAGCACAATTAAAAAGACACGGTATCAATGCTGAATATGTTTCAGAGTTTGCCAAGGATAAGGTATATGAAAATAATGGTGAAGTATTTAAACACCAGGAATATTTATTTGGTAAACAATCATTCAAGATGGGCAGAGTTAAGAATAAAGTGCAGGTTATGGTTGTTGATTCACCATTAATCTTATGTGCCGTATATAACACTGATGAAGTGTTGGGAGAAGACTTTAATAAAACTGTGATGAATGTGTTTAATTCATACAATAATAGAAATTATCTACTCACAAGATATTACTCTTATGAGAACGAAGGAAGATTCCAGAATGAAGACGAAGCAGAAGAAGTGAGAAAAGAAATTATTGATAAGTTAAATCAGTACAACATTAAATATGAAGAGATTGCTTCTACAGAATCAAATTGTAAATACATAGTAGAGAATATTATAAAGGAGATCAGAAATGAACAGTAAAGGACATTTATTTATTAGTTTAGGAAAATCAGCAATCAGAGTAATTGGTGGAATTGTAACATTAGTGAATGATTCAATTATTCCATTAGCAGTAGGAATTATTGTTGCTGAAGTTGGTGGTGTGTTAGAAGAATTGGTTGATGAGAGATAATAAGAATCCATTATTTCATTGCTACGATTTCATAATTTTCATTTCATTTCTTAGAGCAATTCGCTCATTATTTCACAAATAAAAAGAGAATAAATAGCCAGGAGGTGATTCTTATAGAATGGTATGTTTATTATCATGACTCTAATGCACAAAAAATTATTAAATGGAATGTATTTAATCATGGTACTTTTGCAGAAAAAGTTAATAAGTTATTACAAGAAAATTTGTTAAGAGATGAATTTGCAGATGGTTTAAAAAAATATCTTATGTATTATTTTTGGTCTAAATATGAATATGAAATAATTTTATCATCTTGGACTGGACGAGTAGATGACATTAAAATTGATGTTTATGACCAAATAATGATGAATTTTGACAGGTTTGTTGATTATTGCTGGTCATTCAAGTAAGAAAAGCCTTGAAAATAAGGCGAAATTCGAGATGAAATTTCCAAGTAAATTGGACTTTCATTGGATTTGAAAAGGAGGAATAAAATTGAAAGCAACAGTAACAAGTATTACAGGATTTTATGGGGCATTCGTTTCAATGTTTATGAGCAAAAGAACTTGGACACCTGAATTAGACAAAGAGATCAAAGAAGTTTGTGATTCTGTATTGGATAACAATGGAAGACTGCGTGAAGAGCAGGATAGTGAGAATCTCGAAAGGTTTAATAAATGGCTTGGTATGCTACTTCGTATGGGTAAAAGACATATTACAGTTCTTAGATTTTTAGATATTGAAATTATGACAGAGGGGATGCATAGGGCTGGGCAGGACGATCTTGATAGCCACGCACGTAGATTTGAGAATCGAATTATTAGAAGTAGTACAAGATTAGCAACTTTCGCAGATGGTGAAGTGTCTGATTTTTATAAAGATAAAGTCCTTACAGATGGACAGGTATGCAAGAGTTTAGGATATGAACTGCCAAATGAGATTGAATACGAAGGAAAAACATATGTTAAATCCACAAATGGTTATATATTAAAAGAATATGAGAATAACAAGGATGTAAAACGTGGTCTATATATGTTAGGAATTCCAAGTAATTTTATCTCTAAGATTAATCTATGTGAATGGGGACATGTATTTAGAGAACGTTGCGCTGATGGCGGTGCTAATCCAGAGGTAAAAGAGTGGGCAGAACAGGTTATGAAACAGATTACAGAATTTCACAAAGAGATCACAAGAGATTATGTTTTGTCGATTCAGAACTAAATAAATGTTCATTTCAAAAGGAGATAAAAATGATAGAAAATACAATTGCGTTAACTGAGAACGATCTGAAACGATATAAGAAGATAACTTCACTACATAAAGAATTGTTAAATGAAATTGGTGAATTATTAGAAGAAAATAAAAATTTACGAATGGAAGTTGGTTATTTTAGAAGAAAAAATACTCCAATGCGAAAGAAAGAAATTAATGGGATAAAACATTGCCATATTTGTAATTATCCAATAGATAGACATATGCCACAGCATTATTGTGATGGTTGTGGACAAGCTCTTGAAATATTTTAAAGAAGGTGATTAGAATTAGAAATCCAGATAGAATTGACGTATTTACATCAGAATTAAATAGAATATGGAAAACATATTATCCAGACTTCAGGTTTGGACAACTTATGATGAATTTTCTTGGATGGGTATCTTGTGACAAGAAAATTGATCCGTTTTTCATTGAGGAAAATAAGATGCTTACATATTTAAAAGAATATTGTGGAGAGGAAGTGGATGATGAAAACAGTAATTAGTTTATTTAAACAGATACAATCTACGAGCAGTTTAAATGAGAAGAAAGTGATTATCAATGACAATAAAGATAATGAATTATTCAAGAAATGTTTAAAATTTCTATGTGATTCTAATATACAAACTGGTTTGTCTACCAAGAAAATTTCTAAGAAAGTTCATCCATCAAATTATATTTTGGCAGAATTTGAAGATGTTATACAATATTTGAAAACTAATAATACAGGAACAGATTATGATATTTCAATGATACAAAGTTTTATCAATGAGCAACCTAAAGAATATCGTAGTTTTTACATAGACTTAATTACAAAGAAATTCCGTCTCGGATGTGATAAGAAAGTCGTCAATAATGTTATTCCTGGCTTAATCCCATCTTGGGACGTACAGCAAGCTTATCCTATATCAAAAAAGAATGAACCAAAAGAGGGAGAGTGGTTTGCTCTGTCTCAAAAAATGAACGGATCTAATGCCGGATGGAAACACGGACAATTGATAAGTAGACAAGGTAAGCCATTTACAGGACTTGATCATATAATCAAAGACCTTAAAAGACTTCCTAATATAGATAATTTCTTTCTTAATGGAGAATTAATTCGTAAAAATTATGATAACCTTTCTGATAATGATAATTTCCAGTTAGGAACTGGCATTATCAATTCTGATGATTCTGATAAATCTTGTATTAAATTTGTAATTTATGAAATACTCCCAGTCGAAGAGTTTATATATGGTGAAAGTCAATTGACGTATCGGCAACGCAGAACTCAGTTAATTAACCCTCTTACTGTAGCCATTTCGAGACTGAATACCGACAATCTTGAAGTTGTACCTATTATATATGAAGGAACTGATAAATCAGTTATTCCATTATTACTTGATAAAGCAGATAAAGACGGTTGGGAAGGTCTTATGCTTAATAAAGATACTAAATGGAAGAATAAACGCAACAACGGGATTCTTAAAATCAAGTCATTTAAGCATTCCGATATTCGTTGTACTGAAATTATTGAGGGTGATGGTAAATATAAAGGTACATTGGGATTAATCAAATGTGATTACAAGGGATATGATCTTGGCGTAGGATCTGGATTTACAGATAAGCAGCGAGATTATTATTGGAATAATCCTAATGAGATTATAGGAAAAATTGTGCAGATTAAATTCAAAGGCGAAACAAAGAATAAAAATGGTGGAATTTCAGTTCAGTTCCCTATTTTCGAAATTGTGAGAACCGATAAAACAGAACCATCTTACAACTAATTGAAAGGAGGAGACATGAGCAAATTAAAAGATAAAATGTCAGGTAATATCTTACTAATCATTGGATTTATTATCATTATAATACTTGCATATGCTATAAGTTGGATTGCAACTTGTGGCATCATCAAACTTATTACATTATGTTTTGGGTGGACATTTAGATGGTCTGTGTCCACAGGCATTTGGTTAGCGTTGATTTTGGAAAGAACAGTTTTCAAACCATCGAGCAAGTAAAGGAGGAATTTTATTTTTATACGAAAGTTAAAAGAAATATTAAAACGAGACACATTATATTGCGTGATGTTGATGGTTGCAATTATTCTATTGATTGTAAATATTATTGTTTTACATCATGTAAATAAAGCAGTAGACCAGACACATAACAAATCGTCAAAAGAAGTTGATCTTATCATTGAAGATCCAAATAATGACATTCAACCAATTCTTATTTATTCTAATCCAGTATCGGATTATGAAGTATCTAATGAGCCAAGAATTATCGAAATAGAAGATTATGGCATTTCTGAAATTAAAATTGAAGAAACAATTGAAACAGAAATCATAAATGATATTCCAACCACAATTGAAAAAGAGAATATAGAAATAACATATAACTCAGATAGTGCACTGACAGCTTCTAAAGGTGTGAATTATTACAATGGGAATAAAGAAACATATTATAACTTAGATATGTCAGGTTGTGTATCTATTATGAGAAATATGGGGAACACTGATGAATATTGGGTGAGAGAAGATGGCTGTAAAATGCTTGGGAATTATATTATGTGTGCAGCAAATCTTGATGTTCACCCACGAGGATCATTAGTGGAAACAAGTTTAGGAACTGCAATTGTCGTTGATACTGGTGGATTTGCTGACAGCAATCCAAATCAAATTGACATTGCGGTTAACTGGTAAGGAGGTATACACATATGCATAAAGTATTTTGTATTATTGGACGAACTGCATCTGGTAAATCAACAATTGTGAGTGCAGTTGCAAAAGATATGAAGTTAAAAGTCTTGAAATCTTATACGACAAGAGCAAGACGTAAGAATGAAGTTGGAAAACATTGTGATCACACATTTATTTCTGCTGATGATGTAAATAAATATATGGATGACATGGTTGCTTATACAGAAAGATCAGGTTATTGTTCTTTCGCAACAGAGTCACAGTTAATGGATTCTGACTTATATATCATTAATCCAAGTGGTTATTCAGACTTAATTAACACGACAAGAGATATTCCAAATCTACAGTTGATTGACATTTGGATTGACTGTGATACTGACCAGTTACAGCTTCGATCGAAGAAAAGGTCTACAGCAGATAATTGGCAAGCTAATTACATAAAAGAAGAGGAAGAGTTTAATAAGATTTATTTTAATATTGATCCAAAACATTCATATCATGTAGACAACAATGGAGATATATCAGAAGCAATTGGAAAAGTCGAAAGTATTATATTATATGAGCAGCATTTAGCTTAGAGGTGGTGAGAGAGAATGTTTGAGAGTTTCTGTAAGCATAAATCTTACAAAATAATCAGATGCGAAAAGAGTGAACGTAAATATATGTGTCAGTGTGTGAAATGCGGTAAACAGTTTGAACTGCCAAAAGCACCTGATGAGATGTATACAATTGGACAGGTTGTAAAACTATGGTAAGGAGGTAAATATGTTTAAAGAGTATTGGATTGAATTAGATACCATTGATGGAGCAAAGCGATTAAATGCAATTGCACTCAGTTATGAAGAAGATATAGATATTATTAAGGGTAGGTATGTCATTGATGCAAAATCAATTCTTGGTATCTTCAGCTTGGATATTTCGAAGCCAGTGAAAATAAAGATTCATTCTGATGATCTATCCGTATTGGATAAGTTCTATCAGGATATTAAAGATTTTGTTTTGTAAAACATTATATATAAAGAAGAGGTGATTTTAGTGAGTCGAATACGTGATTTGTATATCGATTATGACTGATGGGTGCATAGTTAATACGATTAAAGCCATATGTAAGATGTACAATGAAGATTTTAAATATTATAAAAAATTTAAGCGTATTGATTGGTGGGAAATTAATACGTGGAATTTTGAAGAGTGTAATTGTGCTAAACCATCATATATTGATTCATATTTTAATCAACCAAGATTTTTCCGATATATAGAATATATGGATTATGCAAAAGAGATGTTAGATAAACTGAAAGAAACTTATAAGATAAGTATTGTTTCTGCTGGTTATAGTCCAAATCTATATGGCAAATCAATTTGGATTAAGGAGAATTTACCTTATTGTGATTTTATAGGAGTTAATTTGAAACAATATAAAAATAAAGGACATATAGATATGAGTAATGGTATTTTCATTGATGATTCTTACAATAATTTAATCGCATCAAATGCAATGATTAATATATGTTTTGGAGATATATATACATGGAACAAAGATTGGCAAGGTATAAGATGTAAAAAATGGCATGATGTTAATGATTTTTTAGGAGGTTTAGTTAAGTAGTGAAATATATGACAAGCCATGAGTTAGCGAATGAATTATTGAGTAGACCTGATCATATGATAACCGCAACACATGGAAACAGAGAATATAGTATTAGAGATTATCAGATGGCAGTAGATTACCGCAACTATGATGACTCAACAACTTATTGGACTCTGAATTTGTGCTCAGAGAGAATTATATAAGAAAGGAATGTATATGAGCATTGCATTAATAGGGCAAGAATGTAGTGGTAGACATACTGTGTTAAATGAATTATTAACTATGGGATACGATACCATTAGATATTATACGACAACTCCTGATTATGGATACGATAATAACTATCATATTAGTGACAAAGAATTTTGTGAAATGATTGATAGTGACCAGTTCCTATATTGGGAAGCTTTTGAAACAAATGATGGCATTAATTATATCGGAACTAAATATTCTGATTATGCTGGTGGAAATAAAGTTGTCATAGTAGAAGATATGGCAAAGTTACATACATTAGTTTCGTACTTTCCAGAGTTTAAGTCTATTTATTTAAAGGTAGATAAACATGAAATTAATCATCGAATAATGTCTATATATACTACAAAAGATGCCGTTAAAAAGGTGAAAAAGCGTAACAAGAAATTAAAGATGAGAAATCAAGGGATGGAAACGCTTGCTAATTGTATAGTTGATAATTATGGCAGATTACCTTATCAAACAGCAGTGATATGCAAGTGGTTTGATCAAGAGTAGGTGAAAAGGTTGATTTCTTATGGAATCGAGGAAGGAGATAAAATTTGTACAATGTAATAAAAAAGGATGGTACTATAGAGCCTTATAATGAGCAAAAGATCATTGATGCTTGTAACAAAGCTGCTAGACGTGCCATGTATGAGTTATCAGACAATGATTATGCACAGATTTTGAACGATGTATTAACAAAAATAGATGAAAGTTACGATGAAGATACAGATATTGAAATTTACGATATGCATAACATTGTAGAATCTGTTTTGGAAGAAGATTTTCCAACGGTTGCAAAAATGTATAAAGAATATAGAAACTACAAAAAAGACTTTGTACATATGATGGACAAGGTATATGAACGTAGTCAGTCTATCAGATATATTGGAGATAAAAGCAACGCTAATACAGACTCAGCGTTAGTAGCAACAAAAAGAAGTCTTATTTACAACGAATTAAGTGGAGAATTATATAAGAAATTCTTTTTAACTCACGATGAGAAACAAGCCGCAAAAGATGGATATATTTATATTCATGATAGGAGTGCAAGGCTTGACACATTTAATTGCGATTTATTTAGAGTTGGTGAGGTTATGAAGGGCGGTTTTGAAATGGGTAATATTTGGTATAATGAACCAAATTATCTTGATACTGCTTTTGATGTAATGGGAGATATTATTCTTTCAACAGCCGCACAACAATATGGAGGATTTACAGTTCCAGAAGTAGATAAAATTCTTGAACCATATGCAGAAAAATCATATGAAAAATATTATCAAGAATATATGAAGATTGCAGATGATATTGAATATGAACAAGTATTAGAAATACATTCTAAAAAAGCTTCTGAATATGCCACGGGCAAAGTTCAACGTGACTTTGAACAAGGATGGCAAGGCATTGAAATGAAATTAAATAGTGTTGGGTCAAGCCGAGGGGACTATCCTTTTGTCACGATGACAATCGGATTAGCAACATCAAAGTTCGGCAAAATGGCAGCTATTTCACTTCTTAAAGTTCATTCCGAAGGACAAGGTAAGAAAGGATTCAAACGACCTGTATTATTCCCCAAGATTGTATTTTTATATGATAAAAATCTTCACGGAGATGGATCAGACAAATATCCAAGTGCAGATGTATTTAATGCAGGAATTGATTGCAGTAGTAAGACGATGTATCCAGATTGGTTATCATTGACAGGAGATGGGTATGTTGCAGAAATGTATAAGAAATATGGTAAAGTGGTGAGTCCGATGGGCTGCCGAGCTTTCTTATCACCATGGTATGAAAAAGGTGGTATGCATCCAGTAGATGAAAACGATAAACCAATATTTGAAGGACGTTTTAATCTTGGCGTTGTTTCTCTTCATCTTCCTATGATTCTTGCAAAAGCCCGTAGAGAATCCAAAGATTTCTATGAGGTTCTTGATTATTATCTTGAGTTAATTCGTGAATTACATAAAAGAACATATGATTATATTGGTGAATTAAGGGCAAGCGTAAATCCAATTGCTTTTTGTGAAGGTGGTTTGCTTGGTGGTAATTTAAAGCCAACAGATAAGATTAAAACAATTCTTCCACCAATGACAATGAGTTATGGAATTACTGCATTGAACGAATTGCAAAGACTTTATAATGGTAAATCTATTCGTGAAGACGGACAGTTTGCATTAGAAGTTATGCAATATATTAACGATTATACAAATCGGATTAAAGAAGAAGACCATATTTTATATGCAATTTACGGCACTCCTGCCGAATCGTTGTGTGGTCTTCAGATTGAACAGTTCCGCAAGATTTATGGAATCATTGAGAATGTATCAGACAAGCCTTATGTAAGTAATTCGTTCCATTGTCATGTTTCGGAACAGATGTCACCTATTGAAAAACAGGATAAAGAAGGACGTTTCTGGAATTTATTTAATGGTGGAAAAATTCAGTATTGCAGATACAATTTAGGATATAACAAAGAAGCGATTAAAACACTTATTCTTCGAGCAATGGATAAAGGTTTTTATGAAGGAGTAAATCTTGCTATGTGTTACTGTGAAGATTGCGGATATCAGCAAGTAGAAATGGATATATGTCCTAAGTGTGGTAGCAAGATGATTACTAAAATTGACAGGATGAACGGATACTTGGGATTTACAAGAGTACATGGTGAGACAAGATATAACGAAGCTAAGAATGCAGAAATTGCAGATAGGGTGTCAATGTAAGGAGTGTGGTTCATATAAATTATCATAATATTACACATGATGATATGAACAATGGTGACGGTTTGAGAGTTGTTTTATGGCTCTCAGGCTGTTCTCACCATTGTTATAATTGTCAAAATCCTCAAACATGGAATCCTGATAGTGGCATTCCATTTGACGAATCGGCAAAACAAGAGATATTCAACGAACTGTTTAAATACTATATATCGGGCATTACTTTCAGTGGTGGTGATCCACTACATGAAAACAACCTTGATGAAGTCCTCAAATTAGTCCAAGAAATCAGTATTTCATATCCTGAGAAAACCATCTGGTTGTATAGTGGATATAATTTTGACCTTTTAAATTCCAAATATAATGAATATAAATATACTCCATTTGTAGCAAATGCAGATGAGTGGCTTACACGCTGGGAGATAATTTCCAATGTAGATGTGCTCGTTGACGGAGAATATATAGATGAGCAAAAAGACCTCACGCTCAAGTGGAGAGGTTCAAAGAACCAAAGGGTAATTGATGCAAAACAATCTCTTGCTCAGAACAAAGTAGTTTTATATTGTGATTAAATTAAAAGGAGGTATACCTTTATGGCGGTAGCAATTATAACATTTTTTCTTGGTTGCATTCTCGGTATAACCGTTGCATCGCTATGTAGTGCAGCCAAAACAGGTGATGATCTTATATCATCATGTATAAAAGAGGGAGAAAAACATGTCATATCTAATAGAGAAGTTTAAAGGCATTTATCGGATCAAAGCACCAATAGATATAAATACAAATGATTTCCCACGCAAAATTAATGGTCAATATGAAGATATAGATCTGTATATCGACTGTCAGTTTGGCAATAAAGTATTCTACCAAGGTAATAGCACTTTGTTGGCATATATTCCATCAATCGGACGTGGCAGAAATATTATTCAAAAGATTCAAGAAACAAATCCATCAATTATATATAATATAGAAGAAACAGATGAAGAAATTCTATTTGAATTCAAATATGTCAATTCTGACAAGATTATTCCATTGTTAAAACCTAGAACCAATGGTGCAAATATATCACCATTCTCAAGCAAGAATTTACCACGAAATGATGAATATAGAATACCAGATGAAGCCTTGAATAAGTATAAAGAAATAATCCAAAATATACCCCCAAACAAGCTTCTCAGTATTAATGTTATACAGAATTCTTTTATTAAGTCGTTGGTATCAAAGAAACATCCATTATCCGAAATAAAAGCTGATATGAGATTAAAAGGATTACGTGGTAAGGAATACATACATTCTATTGGCAAGTGGGATAAATATATTAAATATTTAAAGGAGAACTTATAATATGGAAACAATTAAGATCAAGTATTTTGACGATGAGATAGATAAAATTGAAAAGATTAGCAAAGGGGATTTAATTGATCTTCGTGCTGCCGAAACAGTAGAAATGAAAAAGGGTGAATTCCGGCTAATTTCTCTTGGCGTAGGCATGAAGTTACCTAAAGGTTACAAAGCAAATGTGTACCCAAGAAGTAGTACATATAAGAATTTTGGCATTATTCTAGCAAATAGTGTTGGTCAAATAGATAATAGTTACAGCGGAGAGAATGATTGTTGGAAATTCCCAGCTATTGCTATGAGAGATACCATAATTCATAAAAACGATCGAATTTGTCAGTTTGAGATTCAGAAGATTCAGCCTGAGATTGAATTCGTAGAAGTTAATCACTTGGATGATGAATCAAGAGGTGGAATTGGGTCTACTGGAACAAATTAAAGAGGTGAGCATATATAGAACAAACAGTGGAAATTAAGGATAAGATTAATCTTACCATTAAAGAAGCATCGATATACTCTAATATTGGAGAAACTACAATTAGAAAACTATTATCCGCAACGGCATGTCCTTTCTTATTAAAAGTGGGTAATAAACAGTTAATTAAAAGAAATGAATTCGAGAAATATTTAAATAGTAAGCATTTTATATGAGATTGATATAACAATAAGAATCTTTGTGTGGTATAATACATACACGCAGAGATTCTTTGCCTTATATAAAGGAGGAATTACGATTGGGCAAAGATCTAAAAGGAAAAGAATTAGGGCAAGGTATTGTCCAAAAAAAGAGTGGTAGATATGAAGCAAGATATGTTGATCGTTTTGGCAAAAGAATATCGATTTCAGGCAACGATTTAAAAGATGTCAAAAAGCGATACAATGAAGCCTTATATGAAGATGATAAACAAATAAACATTAGAGAAAGTGTCACACTAGATGAGTGGTATAAAGAATGGATGAATGTTTATAAGTTTGATGTGATACGTGAAAATACAAAGAAATATTACAACACAGTATACAAAAAGCATATATCACCTTATCTTGGAATGTTTAATTTAACAGATATTACTCAATATCAAATTAAAAAGAGGCTCAAAGAGTTAAAAGAGAATGGGTACAAATTTGAAACTTGTAATAAAGTAAAAATCTTACTGGTTGATATTTTTAATAAAGCTCTTATCAATGAATATGTGCGAAGAAATCCAGCGAAAGGAATTACTTTAAAAAGAGACGAAAAAAAAGATATTAGAGTATTAACCAGAGAAGAACAAGTAACCTTCTTCGATTGTTGTAAAGGCACATTCTACGACAATCTATTCGTGACTGCCGTATCAACAGGAATGCGAATTGGAGAACTTGCAGCGTTAAAATGGGAAGATATTGATTGGGATCATATGGTCATCAATGTCAGAAAAACGCTTGTATACCAACAATACGAAGGTGATGCCAAAAAGGATTTTCATTTTGAAGACCCTAAGACAAATACAAGTACAAGAAAGATACCAATTAATAGACAATGTGAATTAGCCTTAAAGAAGCAGTTCATGCAAAAAAGAGCTGTAGCATCCAAACAGCCAATCACAAAAAATGTCAGGGAAGATTGTGTAGATTTGTTATTCACAACAAGATTTAATACACCTTTAAATTCTCAAATTGTATGTGATGCAATCAACAAAATCATTGAAGAGATCAATCTAACAAAAGACTATTTAGATGAAATGGAATCATTTTCTGCTCATTGTTTTCGCCATACATTTGCCACCCGTTGCTTTGAAGCTGGTATTACACCAAAGACAGTACAAAAATATCTGGGACATGCTACATTACAAATGACAATGGATCTCTATACATCTGTTATGCCACAGCATATGGAGACAGAGATGAATAAATTTGCAGATGTACTTGACACCATCTCTCAATCGGGTGATAATCTTGTCGAAAAACAATACAAAAATACCATCCATAATGCTAAAATAACTGTTTTTCGTGGAGACTCAATGGTGGTATAACTGGTGTTAGTGGAGACAAATATTCAAAGAATGGCTTAAAATAAGCATTTGTTGAGTGTCGATTTTCACTTCAAGAGTTTCTTATTACGTCTACCAGATAACCCCATATCTGTGGACAGAGAAGAAAGAAAACAAATAATATCTCCACAGCTAAAGACATTGTTATATTTTGTGATTTTCGTATTGCTTTTCGGGCAGATGGAGATTACACGGAGATTTTACATGATTATATGGAGATGAAACAGATGAAAAAACAAATGAGACTATTGCTGTGTTGCCTTATATTTGTATTGATGGCATCCGGTGTGTCATTTACCGCAGAAGCAGCAACACCAAAGAAAACGAAACTGACGCAGGATGAGGAAACACATACATTTTCAAATGCAAAGGATGGATCATTCCGGTATGATTATGCTGTAAAGTCTGATTATTACAAAGGCGTGGCGGTCGATGAGAGTACAAAGATCCGTTATATGCTGATCGATTACGGTGACAGATTATGGGCAGTTGTAGCAGATGGAGACAGTGAGTGGACCGGTTCCTATGATACTTCTTCTTATCTTGCCAATATGTCCACAAGCTTTAAGCCATCTACAACGAAGACGGTACTTCAGATCAAGAAGAATAAGACGGGAAATAAATATCTGGAAAATGGTTTTTATTATGCAGATGATTATTCGATCCTGACAACCGGATTTTCCATGGATACTTATTATATCAATGGGGCAAAGGCAAAGGGCGTAAAAGAGATCGACGGTGTTTATTACTTCTTCCAGAAGGGAAAACAGGTGACAAAGACCGGTTGGTACCAATCCGGCAAGACATATGTCTATGTATCAAAGAAGCAGGTGAAATATCGTTTTAACGGTCTCGTTTGTTATCAGTACAAGGCAAGTGGTAAGAAGCGTGTTACAAACAAGTTTCTTACGATCAATGATGTAGAGTATCGATTTGATAAAGCCGGGAATCTGGAACAGGGCTTTCAGGAAATAGCCGGAGAGTACTATTATTTTCAGGATGGACGCGCAAGAACCAACTATTATAAAAAAGTTGGAAAATACGGCTATTATTTTGGAGCGGACGGAAAAGCGGTAAGAAATACATGGGTGAAGTTTAAGAAGATAGATCGCTATTTTGCGGCAAGTGGACATAATACCAGAATCTTCTATGCGGCTGATTATACAAAGGCAGATAAAGCCGGAAGATATATGCTTTATAAGAACAAGAAATGGTCATATGCGGCAGATGGAATCCATAAGATCAATGGGGTATATTATTACTTTAAGAAGTCGAAGCTTGGAACAACGTCCTGTTGGTATGATAAGAATGACACAACCTCTTATTATATGAAGAAAGGCACGGTTCTTTACAAACGTGTTTACAAAGATAATACATACAGATTTTATCAACTGATAAATAACAAATGGAAGAAAGCAAAGAATATCTGGACTCCTGCAAAGAAAGGCGAGATTCATTATTATAATGAAGATGGAGTGTTGCAGTACAAGTATTTTACCGAAAAATATAAGACCGGTGCTTATCAGAAAACAATGTGGTGTCATAACACAGATACAAACAGATGGCAGAAAATGAAGAATATGCTCGTGTCATACAAAACAGATTATTACTATGCCGGTTTGGACGGCAGGCTGTTAACAGGGGAAGGCTGGCATACGATAGATGACTGGTCAGCAGTGTATACAGATGCTGCAGGCAAAGTGTCCAAGTATATATATTATGATGCGGAGCAGGATTGTTCTGTCTATAAGCAGGGAATATATCTGAATGAACCTGTGACCGGGCTTGTAACAGTACAGATAAATGGTAAAGATGTATACTATCTGATCGGTGAAAGCGGAACCGCAACGACCGGTAGTCAGGAGATCGGTAATTATATCTATGATTTTGATCGTTATGGAAGAGCATATACAAGACGGCTTGAGGGCACACTCTATTGGAATACCGATGAATGGATGGCACGAGTGATCAATACATATCTCGGTAAGACAAATATCCCATGTAATGTATTTGCCGATCAGGCATATGCACTTGCCGGCGGAGATAATCCTATTTTTAAGTTGGCTGTGAAATATACAGATGAGGTGACAGGTGGTATTATTCTGGATCGTATGTATACAGGAACGGAATGGGGCGGTACTGCGACGATTTCAGCTAAGCTGACACTTTCAGATGGTACGAATTGGTTAGAACCTGATTCGGTTGTACTGAATTCGAATGTAACACCATTTTCATATGATGCACTTACTCCGGGAGATATGATCATATATTATAAGGGTAAGAGTAAAGAAGCTAGCCATGTATCGTTATATCTTGGTAAATTTGAAAATGCACAGGCAGTAAAGGATTATCTTGTGAAGATAGGAATATCCAAGAAGAAAGCAGAAGCTTGTGTAAAAGACTGGGGTACTTATTATGGAAATGACGGAACCTACTGGTGTATCCATGGCGGCATGGGAAAGACGAGTCAGGTGTATATCAGTAACAGCGTCTATTGCATACCAGCTTCAAACAATACAAATACATATGCAAGAAAGATCGTAAATGTTATTGATTAAAGAATATATGTAGTTTTATGTTATATTTTAGAAAAAGCATTAGATGACAGATTTGTTGATGTTGTGTATAACAGACAACATCGGAAGTCTGTATCTAATGCTTTTTATTAGATTGGAATTATAAAGTACAGACAAAAGGGGAGGGACATTTACTCTTCGGAAGATAATTCTTCCCATTGTTCATACAATGTGTTCAGCTCTTCTTCTACGGAGTTTCGTTCTTTCGTCAGATCATTTAACAGTGCAACATTTGTTGCATTTTCAGGAACCAGAAATTCTTCATCAATTTCAGCCAGATGATTTTCAAGCTGTTCAATCTTGTCTTCCAGTTTTTTCAGATCATTTGCTTTTTTACGAAGTCTTGCCTGTTCGGCTTTGTTTTCCTTCCAGGAGAGCTTTGCCTGAGATTCCGGCTGCTTTTCTTGAGAGACAGTATCAGAAACTGGTGCAAATGCCTGCTTTCCGGTGGAAGCCGGCTGGACTCTGTGACTTTCGTAGTAATCATAGTTTCCGATATAATTCGTCAACTTCTTGTCCTTTAATTCGATGATCCTTGTTGCTGTCTGATTGATAAAATATCGATCATGAGATACATAAAGGACTGTTCCCGTATAGCTTCGTATCGCTTCTTCAAGGATCTCCTTGGATGTGATATCCAGATGGTTGGTCGGCTCATCGAGAATCAGGAAGTTTGCAGATGAGAGCATCATTTTAGCAAGGGATACACGACCTTTTTCGCCACCGCTCAAGTCAGCGATCCGCTTGAATACATCCTCTCCGGTAAACAGAAAGGCGGCAAGAACATTTCTGATCCTGGTATTGGTCAGGTCAGGGTAGGCGTTGCTGATCTCGTCAAATACAGTATTGTTCATATTCAGGACCTGATGCTCCTGATCGTAGTAACCGATCTTGACACGGGAGCCTAAGATTACGGTTCCGGCATCCTTTGGAACAAGCTTGTTGATGATCTTTAAGATCGTAGTCTTACCGGTTCCGTTTCCGCCGATCAGGGCGACATGCTCACCTCGTTTGATCTCCATATTCAGATCGGAGAACAGATTATACTGTTCAAATGCTTTGGACAGTCCTTCGATCGTAAGTACATCTTCACCGCTGATAACGGATGGTTCCAGTGTCAGCCGCATCTCGCTGTTTAATTCGGTTGGCTTGTCCAGACGTTCCACACGGTCTAACATCTTTTCACGGCTTTCTGCCCGCTTGATCGATTTTTCACGGTTGAACTGCTTGAGCTTTGTAATAACTTCTTCCTGATGTCTGATATCTGCCTGCTGGTTTAAGTAGGCTTTCATCATATTTGCCCGGATCTCAGCACGTTTTTGAGAGAAGTAGGTATAGTTTCCGTTATATACGGTGCTATGACCACGATCGAGTTCTACGACCTTTGATACGATCTTATCCAGAAAATAACGGTCGTGGGAGACGAGGATCACACTTCCCTGATAGCCTGTCAGAAAGGTTTCAAGCCAGCTGATCGAATCCATATCCAGATGGTTGGTCGGCTCGTCCAAGATGATGATGTCCGGTTTTGTAAGCAGAAGTCTGCCGAGAGAGAGACGGGTTTTCTGTCCGCCCGATAAGGTATCGGTATGACGATCGAAATCTTCTTTGGAGAAGCCAAGTCCCCTTAATACTCCGGTGATCTCGCTTTCATAGGCGTATCCGTTTTTATATTCAAATTCATGGGTATAACGATTATAGGTCGAGAGAGCAGCGTTCAGTTCATTACCGGTCAGTGTTGTCATATCCTGTTCCAGTTTGCGGATCTTATCCTGAAGCTCGATCACGGGCTTCATGGCATCCTCCATCACGCCGTATACCGTATCGTCATAGAAAATATCCTGATGCTGGGAGAGGTAGCCGATCGTACGGTCTTTAGATAACACAATCTGCCCGGAGTCTGCTTCTTCTTCCTGCATAATGATCTTTAATAATGTTGTTTTGCCTGCACCATTGATACCAACAATCGCCATTTTCTCCTTATCTTCAAGATGAAAGGATACATTATCGAGAATTACGTTGGTTCCGAATGCTTTACTTATATTTTGACAATCGAGAATCATAAGATTCCTCCTACTTATTTTCTTGTATCTTGTCAGATCTCATAACATTATATCGGTGTGTCAGGAAATAAGCAATATCCAATGAAATAGATTTTTAATAAACGGGTCCGATTTTCACATAAAATTTAGAAAAAGGTTATGCCATAAAAATTGACTGACAAGGGAATAAAATGGTATCATAATAGTGTATTTTTGTGCGTTTTTTACGGGTGAAAGTTATTTGAAAAGCAGGTGGTTACATGGAACGTAATAATGAGTCTTTTGCACTGATCAGTGACAAAGATATTCAGGAATTGAATGATGTAAGAACGAAGCTGGAACAGACATTGATGACGAAGCTCAGAAATGCCGGAATCTATTTTCACAGCATGTCGAGAGTAAAGACACTGACGTCATTACAGCGTAAGTTAGATACAGGAAAATATGGCACGGGAAAAGATGATAAGAAGATACAGGATCTGATCGGTATCCGTATTAATTTATTTTATACAGAAGATATCAGGATCAGTGAAGCACTGCTCGAAGACACCTTTATGGTAGATAATTGGTCAAAGACAGCATGGGAAGAGAACCGGTTTGAAGCCCAGAAGTGCAATGGTGTATTTAAGATCCCAAGCAAATATCTGATCAATATATCCGATCAGTTGTGGGAGCAGCCGTTTGACCGGACCTTTGAGGTTCAGCTCAGAACGGTTCTGTTTGAGGGTTGGCATGAGATCGAGCATGAGATGCGGTATAAGTATAAAATGGATGAAGGCTTTGATGATAACAGAAGCAGTCTGTGGGACGGACAGGAGAAGGATGCCCGCATGATGAACAGTATCATCGCAAACCTAGAGCTGTGCGACTGGTCAATCGTGCAGATCTTCGATAATCTGGCCAGAGACCAGTATATCAAGAAAAACTGGGAAAATGCGATCCGAAGCAAATACCGGTTAAAGATTACACAGGATAAGATCAAGCCTGAGGTCCGTGCATATTTTGATGAACATCCCGAGGTAGTAGAGAAGTTCTGGGCGGTATCCAAGCAGCAGCTTGTAAATATTCTGCTGAATAAAAAATATCAGAAGGTATTGTCGCCGAATAGGGTAATCTACCTCATTAATAAAGAAGTGGTAAATGACGAATTCATATCAGCACAGCTTGACAGAGAACAGTTCGGCAGGGTGTTGAACAAGGAGATCAAGCAGGAGATCCGGCCGCTGGTATCGGATCTGGTATTTGACCAGACGATACGGATACGGGATGACGGATTTGACCGGGCAAGTGAGATCATATACGAATGGGCGTACCAGCATATCTCCCTGATATTCGGACAGATGCCAAAAAAAATGGAGTCTGTTTCTTATGAAGTGATGGGGTATAAGTTAAAGGTTGTTGCAGAGAAGGAATATTTTCTAATGGATATGCAGACGATCAGCAATGAAGAAGCCGGTATGATCTGGCATGTGGTTGCAGAACTCCGAAAAGAAAGCGATGGATTGTATCTGACCTGCCGTCATATCTGTGAGAATATCTATTCCAGAGAGCGCCGGTATAATCGACCGAAGTTTATGCGGGATATATTTAATCAGGTCGGATTCCTGGATGCGGGTGTATTTATGGATGAAGACACCGAAGCGGTTCCGATATCCGCGGACCAACTTAAAAATCTTCTTTCGCATGATGGTAGAAGTCTTCCGGTGATCCTTGTAGATAAGCCGGAGCAGATTCCGGATTGGGCGCAGGATTTTGACGGATATACGATCAATGCAGAGGTTCTCTGTAAATCATTAGCCGGTATCTGTCATGTGTTCCTGGGAGATGAGAGCTGCATCAGCCGGATGCAGGAGATCTATGGAAATGAAAGTATTGATGGTGCAGTGTTCTACTGGGGCAGAGACGACGAAAGCCCTACGATATTTACACAGGAAGCTATCCGCAAAGCCTGTTTTGAGGAGGTAAATCACAGCGTCGATGAAGACGAGGAATACGAGAAAGCTTTCCGATATCGACTGCGAGAACTGGTCTGTCAGGAATTCCATTAAAAACCGGGTTGCAAAGATCAGAAAATGGATGTATGATTTGAGCGGAACAAATTTGAATGAAGTGGAGACAATATACAAATGGAAATCAGAGATATAAATGAAATACGGTCAGCAATCAAGTACATGGACTACAAGCCTGTAATGCTGGCAAAGTTTTATGATATTAAGAGCTTATTGTTCAAGGAGATCTTAGAGAACGAAGACTATTACAAGGTTGCCAGCATATTACCGAATCCGGGAAATGACAACAAGATTGTAAAATGTGTCAACATTCTGGATAAGAAATATATGGCAGGACGTGAAGTTGTAGACTGCACGAAGACACCGGGAGCAATACCGGCCGAAGCAGCAGAGGTTCTGAAAAGCATTCGTGCGACGGAAGATCCTGTATCCGTAAAGCTTTCCTTCGGTAAAGAAATGAAAGCTGAGGTATATATGAATATTCCAAGAGGTAACAGCCTTACGATCTCAGATATGACGATCACACCGGAGACAGAGCTCACAGTGATGAATCTGTATAATACATATTATACAGAGGGCTTTACACTTGCACTTCACTTTGATGATTTTGCAGTTGCAATCGAGCCATCTGCTTTAGACGGAATTAAGGGTCAGGGTGATGTATTTGTCTATGCGATGACGAAGAATGCCATTTATAAAGATTTTGGAAGCAGATATTTTGATATAGCTGCGATCCTGAAATATTACAGAGGATAGAAAAAGCTGCGGAGTGAGGAGCTTTGCGGACAGAGACAAAAAGAGAGCTGGAACCGTGGTCGGCAACAGCTCTTTTTATTTACACGGGTGATGTTCCTGTGAATAAGTTTGCAAAGTGCGTTTAAGCCTGTAGTGGCTGTTATATATGGAGGAATAAATGCTTTGAAGAATAAACTTGCATTATTATCAGGCATATTGTGTATCGGGCTGGTAATTGCGTTTATCTTTTATACCGGAAAGGATAATCAGAAAAAAGAAGGGTATACGACGACCGGATTTGCCATGGGAACTGCAGTTACGGTATCGGTCTATTCGGATCAGGGTAGACAGGATGCGGATGCAGTGATCGACTGTGTAAGCAGACTGGAGCGTGAACAGATCTCATGGCGGATAGAAGGCTCAGAGGTATACCGTGTGAATCATGAATATAAGGCAGGAGAGCCTTATGAGATAAGCTATGGCCTTGCATATGCGGTCTTACAGGAAAGGGAGGTAAGCGAAGCGGGGGATGATCTGCTGGTACTCACGATCCGACCGTTAGCATCCTGCTGGGGTATCGAAGACGGAAAGAAGCAAGTACCGGAGACTCAGAAGATAGAAGAAGCCTGTTCGGCAGTTGACGATTCGAAAGTGCATATCGTAGATGAACAGGGGAAAGAGCTGACACAGGTAAGTGATCTTTCAGAGAATGGAACATGGTATGTGCTGTTTGATGAAGCAGGCTTAAGCCTTGATTTTGGTGCGATGGGAAAAGGTATTGCCTGTGACCGGGTGGCAGAAAACCTTGAAGAAAATCAGGTGGAAGGCGCTTGTGTGGCAGTCGGCGGCAGCGTCTTATGCTACGGCGCAAAGCCGGATGGTTCCGTTTTCCGGATCGGTATTCGAGATCCGAGAGGAACTGAAAATGATATGATGGGAACCATAGAAGTCCGGTCAGACAAGCATCCGGTCTATATATCAACATCCGGAGATTATGAGAAGTATTTTATTCAGGATGGAAAACGGTATCATCATATCTTAAATCCAAAGACCGGATACCCGGCAGACACCGGAACGATATCAGCGACAGTGATCTGTGAAAGCGGAGCATTAAGTGATGCCTTATCAACGATGTGTATTCTGCTTCCTGTAGATCAGGCATTTAAGCTTGTAAAAAGCTTTGACGCAGATGCGATTCTGATTGATGAGGATAAGAATATACATATGACAGAGCAGGCAGGAAAACAGTTCACGATAACAAATGGAGACTATAAAGTAAAATGATAAAAAAAAGAGATATCATTCTGGCACTTATGATGATCCTTTTAGGAATTGCCGGTTATGGAGTTATCCGGATGGGTCAGAAAAAAGGCAGTCAGGTTGTTATATATGTAGATCAGAAAGAAATCGGCAGATATGATCTGGATACAGATACCACGAAAGAGATTCAGACCGCAAAAGGAACAAATACGCTGGTGATAGAGAATGGCATGGCGTATGTAACAGATGCAGACTGTCCGGATCAGGTATGTATTCGTATGGGGAAGATATCGAAGACCGGAGAGAATATTGTCTGCCTGCCGCATAAGCTGGTGATTCAGGTGGAAGGTGATGTTGGACAGGAATCAGAATATGATAATCGATAAGATCCGTTCATAGTATAGCAGGAAAGGGATAATAGAAAGAAAAGATGGGCCAGAAACAAAAAACTTCCCAAAAAAAATCTACAAATAGAAAGAGACAGAAAAAGACGCACAACAGCGCAGGAATGATAGCACAGCTTGGAATGTTTATTGCGGTTGCAATGGTGTTTTCATATATCGAATCCTTTATCCGAATCGATATCGCGGTACCGGGAATCAAGATCGGACTTGCCAATATTGTAACTATTGTAGTGCTGTGCAAGCTTGGACTTGCGGATGCGGTTTTGGTATCCGCGCTCCGTATCTTCCTGTCGTCTTTATTATTTGGCAATTTTACCATTATGATATACAGTCTTGCCGGAGCAGCAGTCAGTATGCTGTTTATGTGGATCTCCGTTAAGCTCGGATTCTTTTCAACAACGGGAACGAGTATTCTTGGAGGTGTCGGACATAATGTCGGTCAGCTTATCGTTGCATATCTGGTGATAAAGAATCAAAATATCCTGATATATGCTCCGTTTTTACTGGTCTCCGGAACGATCGCGGGAGTTCTGATCGGTCTTGCGGCAGCATTTGTCATACGGGCGGTTGGCGGTCAGATTGGCAAGTTTTAGGGTTGTTTTTGACCCTGTGAAGTATTATTATATGATTAGTTTTTCTCGATAACAGAGAATGAATTGATAAGAATAACGAGAGAAAGAGGTATGCAGATGGGTTTATTAACTTTTTCGGGTGGTATTCATCCATATGAAGGCAAAGATCTAACAAAAGACAAGCCTGTCAGAGAATATCTTCCAAAGGGAGAGTGTGTTTATCCGCTCAGTCAGCATATAGGTGCACCGGCTGTTCCGATCGTAAAGCGTGGCGACCGTGTACTGGTAGGACAGAAGATTGCAGAGGCGGGAGGATTTGTTTCGGCAAATATCCATTCTTCAATCTCAGGAACGGTAAAAATGATCGAACCGAGGATGACAAATGGCGGTAATAAAGTAAATTCAATCGTAATAGAGAATGACGGTTTATTTGAAACGATTGATTTCTCTGAGAATGTGAGAGATCTCTCTACACTCTACAGAGAAGACATCAAGGATATGATCAAGGAGGCAGGTATCGTCGGAATGGGTGGTGCAGGTTTCCCATCTCATGTAAAGTTGTCGCCGAAAAATGAAGATGATATCGAATATATCATTGTAAACGGTGCGGAGTGTGAACCGTATCTGACATCTGATTACAGAAGAATGTTAGAGGAGACAGAAAAGCTGATCCTTGGACTTCAGATCTGTGTAAATCTGTTTGATAAAGCAAAGGGAATTATCGCGATCGAAGACAATAAGCCGGAAGCGATCGCAAAGATCTCCGAGCATCTGGCTGATAACGATAAGATCGAGGTAAAGGTCTTAAAAACCAAATATCCACAGGGCGCGGAACGTCAGTTGATTTATGCAACGACAGGAAGATATGTGAATTCCAAGATGCTTCCGGCAGATGCGGGCTGTATCGTACATAATACAGATACGATCGTTTCCATCTATGAAGCGGTGATCGAGGGTAAGCCACTGTACACCAGAATCGTAACGGTTACAGGTGATGCTATCGTTAATCCATGTAATCTGCTGGTTCATAATGGTACAAGCTGTCGGGAGATCATAGAAGCAGCAGGCGGTTTTAAGGATGGCAAGCTGCCGGAGAAGATCATTGCGGGTGGACCTATGATGGGTAAAGCGATGTTCTCACTCGATGTTCCGGCAGTAAAAGGACTGTCGGCACTTCTTTGTATGACACATGATGAGGTTCAGGACTGGGAGCCATCTGCATGTATCCGTTGCGGAAGATGCGTGGATGTCTGTCCGGGAAGAATTATTCCGTCAGATCTTGCAAAATATGCAGAGCATGGCAATATAGATGCATTCTTAAAACATGATGGTATGGAATGCTGTGAGTGTGGCTGTTGTTCTTATGTATGTCCTGCCAAGAGACATCTGACACAGACAATAGCAGGAACTAGAAAGAACATTCTGGCAAGTAAGAAGAGGTAGGAGGTGGAGACATGGAAGAAACAACATTGAAGATTTCCGCATCTCCGCACGTCAGAGATCGGAAAACGACATCATCCCTGATGCTGGACGTAATCATTGCGTTACTGCCGGCGAGTGTGTTTGGTGTATATAATTTTGGAACAAAAGCATTTGTGCTGATCTTAACCTGTATAGCATCCTGTATCTTTTTTGAATGGGGTGTGGAAATGCTCCTGCACAGGAATAGTACTGTAAAAGATTTCAGTGCAGTCGTAACAGGCCTGCTTCTGGCATTGAATCTTTCACCGGAGGTTCCGGTATGGATGGCGATACTCGGAAGCGCATTTGCTATTATTATAGTGAAGCAGTTATTTGGTGGTCTGGGTCAGAACTTTATGAATCCGGCACTTGGAGCCAGATGTTTCCTGTTAATATCATTTGCGGGAAAGATGACTACATTTACATATGATGGAGTCACAACAGCGACCCCACTTGCGATATTAAAGAGTGGCGGAACAGTAGATGTATTAGATATGTTTATCGGAAGAATCGCAGGTACGATCGGTGAGACATCTGCAATCTGTCTGTTGGTCGGTGGTTTATATCTGATTATTCGTAAGGTGATCAGCCCGATCATCCCATTCGTTTATATCGGAACATTTTCTGTATTTATATTCCTGTATTCCCTTGCTTCCGGTATGGGCTTTGAGCCATTATATCTGGCAGCGCACCTTTGCGGTGGTGGTCTGATGTTAGGTGCTTTCTTTATGGCGACCGATTATGTGACCTCACCTATTACGAAGAAGGGCAAGGTTGTATTTGGTATTATCCTTGGACTCCTGACCTTCCTGTTCCGAATCTATGGCGGATCGGCAGAAGGTGTATCCTATGCGATCATTATTTCGAACCTTCTTGTTCCGTTGATCGAACGGTTTACACAACCGAAGTCATTTGGTAAGGGTGCTGAGCTTCAGAAGGAAGAAGGCGGCTCGGCAGCAGACGGTAAGAAGATGGATAAGAAGTCTATCGTGATCGCAACGGTAGCGATCCTTGTCATTACACTTGTTGCCGGCGGTGTGCTCGCATATGTACAGCAGATCACAAAGAAGCCGATCGAGCAGGCAGAACAGCAGGCAAAGGAGGACGCATACCGGGAAGTATTTACAGAGGCGGATAACTTCCGGACGGTAGATGGCTTCGACAGTGAGACTGCAGCTACATGGCTTTCGGATAAAGGCTATAAGGCAGATATAGATGAGGCAGTAATTGCCTGTGATAAAGGCGGAAATGCACTTGGTTATGTATTTGTTATTACATCCCATGAGGCATATGGCGGAGATCTTCAGCTTGCCCTTGGTGTGGCAGAGGATGGAACTACAAACGGTATCTCCTTCCTGTCATTAAGTGAGACAGCAGGCCTTGGTATGCAGGCAGATACAGATGAGTTTAAATCACAGTTTGCAGGAAAAAATGTAGCACAGTTTAAATATACAAAATCCGGTGCAGCATCGGATGAGGAGATCGATGCATTAAGTGGTGCGACGATCACGACAAATGCAGTTACAAATGCAGTAAATGCAGGACTTTCCTATGCAGATTATCTGAAAGGAGGAGCAAACTAATGGGTAAATGTACAGAACGTTTATACAATGGTATCGTGAAAGAAAATCCAACCTTTGTACAGATGCTTGGTATGTGTCCGACACTTGCGGTTACATCATCAGCGATCAACGGGGCAGGTATGGGACTTTCTACAACGTGTATTCTGGTATTAAGCAATGCGTTTATCTCACTGCTTCGTAAGGTGATACCGGAAAAGGTCAGAATACCATCTTATATTGTTATCATTGCTTCCTTTGTAACGGTTATTCAGTTTTTAATGCAGGCATATCTGCCGTCCTTAAATGACAGTCTTGGAATCTATATTCCACTGATCGTAGTAAACTGTATTATTCTTGGACGTGCAGAGAGCTATGCTTCTAAGAATAAAGTCCTTCCGTCAATCTTTGACGGACTTGGAATGGGACTTGGATTTACGATCGGTCTTACTCTGATCGGTATGTTCCGTGAGTTGATCGGAAAAGGCTGTGTATTTGGATTTCAGATTATCGGAGAAGGCAACCTCCTTCAGAAGACATCAGGAATAGGAAAAGTAATCGGAGATGTGCTTGCAGCATATACGCCGATCACAATCTTTGTACTTGCACCGGGAGCATTCTTTGTACTTGCTTTTATCATCGCAACGATCAACAAGAGAAATGCGAAGAAGGCAGCAAAGGCACTTGCAAATGGAGATGAGATCCCTGTAAGCTGTAAGCCGGAAGCCTGCATGGGATGTGCAAACATCATGTGTGCCGGAAGAAAGGCTGCTATGCAGGATACTCAGGCTAATGCACAGACAAATGCCGGCAGGGCATCCGTCGCACAGACGCCGACAGCACCGGTACCACAGTCGAAAAAGGTTGTGATCCCGGATAAGATAGCAAAGAAGCCGGTAGAGCGGGAAGAAGGACAGCCGGCACAGCAGGCACAACCAGTGCAGTCGGTACCATCAGCGCAGCAACCGGTTCAGGAGAAAACAGCGTCAACTGTACAGCAGACTCCGGTTCAGGTGGCGAAAGAGATGTCTGACAGACCGAGAATCCACATCCCGGTAAATCTGAACAGAGTACCACATGCAGTTGTACTCTCAGAGACAGACAATCCGGTTTCAGAGTCAGAGAAGGCGGAAGTCGTATCGGAAGAATCCGATACGGTGGACACATCAAAGCTTGTAAGACCGGATGTTGCAAGTGCAGATCAGGTAAACAAATATCAGGAATTTGATGAAAAATCTGCAGATAAAAAGAATAAGAAAAGGGGAGGTAGAAAATAATGCATATTTTATTATTGGCAGTTGGAGCAGCCCTCGTAAATAATGTAATATTAAGCCAGTTCCTTGGACTGTGTCCTTTCCTTGGTGTATCAAAGAGTGTAAACACAGCGACCGGTATGGGCGGAGCCGTTATATTTGTTATGACGATCGCTTCAGCAGTAACGAGTATTGTTTATTATGGAATCCTTTCTCCGTTGGGATTGGATTATCTGAATACGATTGTGTTCATTCTTGTAATAGCGGCATTGGTACAGTTTGTAGAGATGTTCTTAAAGAAGAATATGAAGTCTTTATACGAGTCACTCGGAGTATACCTTCCATTGATCACAACAAACTGTGCAGTTCTTGGTATCGCACTTTCGAATGTGCAGAATGAATATACGATTCTTGAGAGTATTGTAAATGGCTTTGGTTCAGCAGTAGGTTTTGCGATCTCAATTACGATTCTTGCAGGTATCCGTGAGAAACTGGAATACAGTGATATTCCGGAAGCGTTTAAGGGTACTCCGATCGTTCTGATCACATCAGGTCTGATGGCAATAGCGTTCTTTGGCTTTGCCGGATTGATATAAGGAGGGATCGTTATGGATATTACAACAATTCTGATCGCAGTTGCAGTTGTAGCAGGCGTTGGTATTATCATTGGTGTTCTGCTTGGTGTAGCTGGTGAAAAGTTTAAAGTTCCGGTAGATGAGAAGGCAGTTATGGTGCGGGAACTTCTTCCCGGAAATAACTGTGGTGGATGCGGATATCCCGGCTGTGATGGTCTTGCAGCAGCCATTGCAAAGGGTGAGATGCCGCCATCTGCATGTCCGGTTGGAGGAACCGCCGTTGCAGAGGCAATCAGTGCAGCACTCGGCGTAGAGAATACAGCAAGCACCAAGTATGTAGCCTTTGTCAAATGCGCAGGTGACTGTGAGAAGGCAAAGGATGTTTATGATTACGTTGGACCAAAGACCTGTGTTCTTGCACAGAACAGTCCGAATAACGGACCAAAGGGCTGTACATATGGCTGTACAGGATATGGTTCCTGCAAGGCTGTTTGTGAATTCGGTGCGATTGATATTATAGATGGCATTGCAGTTGTAAATGAGGAAAAATGTAAAGCGTGCGGAAAGTGTGTAGATGTCTGTCCAAGACATTTGATCGAGCTGGTTCCGTATGATGCCCCTCATCGTGTCAGATGTAATTCAAAGGAAAAAGGAAAAGAAGTAAAGGCAGTTTGTTCAGCAGGTTGTATCGGCTGTTCACTCTGCGTCAGATCCTGTGAATTTGATGCGGTATCGGTAGATCAGAACCTCGCACATATTGATTATGATAAGTGTACCCATTGTGGCGCATGTGCCAGAAAGTGTCCGGTCAAGATCATAAGCTGATCAATGTGAGCGGATTCAGAGCCTGACTGCTGTGACTGATTCATAGACAGATCGGTGCAACCGATAATTTATATGTCTAAATATATTCTCTGTTTCATATTATGATACGGAAGGTGGATTTTGTTGAAAAGGGAATATAGATGAGGTTTTGTGAATTAAAAGAAAAAGAAGTAATAAACTGCAAGGACTGCCAGCGGCTTGGCTTTGTTGCAGATATTGAATTTGATCCCTGCTCCGGAAGAATTGAGACGATAATTGTTCCTGAGCAGGGAAAAATTTTCTGGTGCTTTGGTTCTTGCGAGGAGTATCGCATTGATTTCTGTAATGTAGTAAAGATCGGGCCGGATATTATTTTAGTTGACATTCCTCCCCGAATATGTAAAAGTTAGTAGCAGAAAGAATAGAGGGGATAAAATGATGTTCCCTGATTTACGGAGGCAAAAACATGAGATGTCCATTTTGTTATGTTGATGATACAAGAGTTATAGATTCCAGGCCGGCGGATGACGGCTGTTCGATCCGAAGAAGAAGACAGTGCGATGCCTGTGGCAGACGTTTCACAACGTATGAAAAGGTTGAGACGATCCCGCTTATCGTAATCAAAAAGGATAAGAACAGAGAAACCTATGACAGGAAGAAGATTGAATCCGGCATCATAAGATCCTGCCATAAAAGACCGGTATCAGCGGAACAGATATCCAAATGCATCGATGATATCGAGAACGAGATCTTTAATCTGGAAGCAAAAGAAGTAGAGAGTACGACGATCGGTGAGATCGTTATGGATAAGATCAAGGATCTGGATCAGGTAGCTTATGTAAGATTTGCTTCTGTATACAGAGAATTCAAAGATGTGAATACATTTATGAATGAGCTGAGCAAATTATTATCGACAAATACTGACAGGAAATAGACGGGAACAATCATGGTAGATTCTTATAATACAATACTGACACCGGGCACCGATGAGATCGTTGAGAAGAAATCCAGATTTATCGGTTATGCACAGCCGGTTTCTTCGGAAGAAGAAGCGTATGCATTTGTCGAAAGTGTCAAGAAGAAACATTATGATGCACGACACAACTGTCATGCATTTGCGATTGGAAAAGAGAATACCCTCTATCGTTTTTCAGATGATGGAGAACCGCAGGGAACCGCAGGAAAGCCGATATTAGAAGTGATATCGGGAAATCAGGTAACAGATATCTGCATTGTGGTTACAAGATATTTCGGTGGTACTCTGCTTGGAACCGGAGGACTTGTCCGGGCATATACAGAAGCTGCCAAGCTTGCCCTTGCAGACGCCGGCATTCACCAGATGCAGCGCATGAAGCTTATGGATATCACCTGCTCCTATAATGATTCCGGCAAAGTACAGTATCTCTTATCAACAAATGAGATCAGTATAGAGAATACAGAATATGGTGCAGATGTAACTTTCCATACAGCAGTTCCTGTCGCCGATGTAACCATGATCGAAAAAAAGATTACGGAAGCAACAGCGGCCCGCGCTGTCATCGACGAAAAAGGCGAGAAATTCGTATAAACAGAGCTCATTCTTTTTGCGCCAATTAATTTAAAGTAAATATAAAATAAGCTTGCCTGTGACGCTATATGATTAACTATGACATTTGTATAAGTTTCGTTATGAGCCTTGTACTAGCTGTCAGCACCAAGCCCATGTTTGAACCCGAAAGGGTGAGTTTGGGCGACTGCTGACAAATATGCTGTGCGAGGCGAATAGAAACGATACAACGTCATAGTTAATCATATAGCGTTACAGGCAAGCTTATTTTTGTTTTCCCTAAAAAAAGGTCGGCGGAAAGAGGCAGGACAGATACCGCAGGATCGGTGCATAATCCTCCAGATGCAGGAAGATCGGCGAGAAGATCAAAGTGCAGATTACAAGAACCGGAAGAGCCGATACAAACGGCTTATAATGTCGGAAGATAAGCAGACAGATAAAAGTGAACAGCAGACACAGCAGTATATATCCGAACATCTTTAACAGAAATGGCAGGATGGCTTCCGGCTGCTCATATAAGTAGAGCGTAACTACACTGACCAGCCATACCGGTGTTATATTAGCAAGAATACCGGTCAGACAGAAACGCAGTCTTTTCCGTTTGGATACTCTGTCATAGATGTGTTCATCCTGATCCTTCAGATAGACCAGCAAACCGACCAGAGAAGATAAGAACAGAAGAAAACCGGTAAATTCATGAACCGGGAACAGATCTACGCGGTCGGTTGTTCCGTGGTAGGCTCCTGTATTATTGACAGATAACCGGAAGACAGAATCACTGTTCATATAATTTCTGTATTGATCTTCCAGATATGACTGGAAAGAACTCCGATAAAAGTCTTTTGTGGCAGAATTCGATGCCAGATAGTTGACGGCAATAGCCGGCGAGAAAGCATCCAACAGCCGGTCAAATAATGTTTCGGAAAAAATTGACTGGAACATCGAAGATGGGGAAGTGTATAAGCGGATGTGGCAGTTCTTGATATCATGTATAAATGCGTCAGAAAACCCATTGTCAAACGCAAATCCACAGTCATACCGCCCGGATGCAACCTGATCCTTTAATTCCTCCATAGAACTGCATTTCTCGAAAGTAAAGCAGTCCTGATGTCCGGAGAGCTCCTGCTCCACCTGTGCCAGGTAACGGTTTGATTCTTCCATATAATATCCACAGATGAATACCGTGCTTTTTTCTTCCACCGGCAGATTTTTTATATAGAATGCCGTGAACGGAATGATCAGCAGCAACAGAAGATTGATGAATTTTTTTGAAGTCCGTTTTAACAGGATTCTGTATTGACGTAACAGCATAAGCAGTTGTCCTTTCATCGATTAATGGTAAAAACCATTACATAAGTGGTTTAACAGTTGATAATACGGGGTATGTTCAGCAAAATTCTGGATGAAGTCAGGCAGAAGTCTGACCGGAACAATACCGCCTCCGATATAAGCCAGTAAGAAAGCTGTCAAAAATAACAGCAGGCATGCCCCGGAATATCCGGTTGGCAGATACCCGATCAGCAGGATAACGAATCCGATAAACAGGATCGCGGGTATTCCGGCAAAGAATCCCGATATATGAAACTGCAAAGGGGCAAAATGACCGATCGTACCTCCGGTCATACAGCTAAAGAACAGTATCGTATAGATCATAAATAATGTGATCGTAAGTGTCAGATACTGACTGATTATAATATGCGCTCCGGTGATTCCGTGAAGCTTCAGACGAAGACGTAATGTATCAGAATTCCCTTTTATAAAAGATAAAAAGACGATTCCGCTGAAGAACAGCAAAAGCAGCAGCCCGGATACTATATAATACTGATAAGGGGTATAAGCTCCGGTAAGCTGTAAGTCTTCTCTGATATAAAGCTCTGTCCTGGATAAGACATAATCCATGTAGAGATTATCGGCATCCGTCGCGATTTGTTCTAGTGCGGTATCCGGAAGCCCCATTTGATATGCCCCCTGATAAATGATCGTAGTTGCAGCCTGTGCAGTAGCAAGCATTGATGAGGTGGATTTGAATACCTCATTTAGAGTGTAAGTATCTAAAGTACCATCCTGATTATAAATGACCGTGATCGGATTGTCCTCTCCGTATATAATGCTGTTGATGATATTATCGGGAATGATGATCAACGCCTTGATTTCGTCGTTTTCAAGCATCTGTCTGCCGTGATCTTCGGAAGCTATCTCGATGAAACGGCAGGTAGTCCGGTAGCTGTCCATTTCACTTACCATAGAATATGCCATCTTGGCATAAGGAGAAGAAGCATCGGCAACCAACCCGACATTGACCGGTTCGATGGTCTGTTCATTATATAATAATCGGTTTGACAGCAGAACGACGACAGAGAGTCCGACTGCCAGAATGAGAGTGATCAGGACAAGCGGAAGAAAACGCTGTTTTATTCTTTTAAGGTCTGTTAGAAATAATCGAAAAAACATAAGAACATTCACATCCAATCTGAATCAGGCACGAAGCATGGTCGCATAATCTGTACCTTTTGCTTCCTGTAGTAAACCATCCTTTAAGATATAGATGCGATTACAGATGGAGAGCGCATCTTCTTCATGTGTTGCAACGATAATGCTGCCACCATTTCCGGTATATTCCTTCAGATAGTCCAGAATTCCTTTTTTACAGAGGAGGTCTAACGCAGCAAGTGGTTCATCCAGTAATAAAAGATCCGGCTGCTCCAGCATACAGATAGCAAGGCTCAGACGTTTCTTCATACCACCGGACATTGTACTTACCTTCTGATGGAGAAAAACATCTACACCGAGTCTTTTTAAGATAGAGAGGCTGTAGGTGCTGTTTAGTTCGGTAGATCTGCCGGAGTACCAGAGCTTCAGATTATCCAGACCGGACAGCTCCGGAATCAGTGGATTTTCCTGTGGAAGAAAGCTGACCATTTTATCCGGTTCGTCAAAAGAATAAGTGCCATGATCCTGTCGGAGTCCGCCGGACAGAATACCAAGCAGCGTTGATTTTCCGGAACCGTTGATTCCCAGAAGTCCGATACATTCACCGGGTGCAACTTGCAGGGAGATATGATTTAGTACCATTTTCTTTTTATAATTTTTCCCGATATCATTTACAGTAAACATATTAATAATCCTCTTCAATAATCTGAAAATCCAGATAGTCGAATTCGATCGCTTCTACGAAATTATCATGATCGAAACGTGTTCTTGCGTGGAGAATAAAATCATTTTGATTTTTCTTCAGCCAGATCGGTTTTGCCAGATCAAATTCATAGCACATTTCCTCTAATGCTTTATATACCTTTTTTGTTCGTGTCAAAGATGCATCATCTATACAGACAACCGTATCCTTTACCAGGTGGTTATCCTTCATTATTTTACCCCATACTCGGAACATAAGTTAAAACCTCAATTTCTATATAATATATGTAAAAATATTGTATACCATAAAAATCATTCTGTAATCTGTCATTAAAAACTGTATTTCAATTTCCATATGAAGTCAAGCATAAATAGATGTAAGTTGTTCAAATTTTTTATACACGAAAAACACATTTCTTCTACATGGAAAACACACTTCTTACACAATTACAGATTATAGTATAACCTGTAAATAAGAAAGAGAGCAGTAAACAAAAGAAAGCTGCTGTTACATAGAAAGAAAGGATGATTGATTATGGATGAGAATTTTAGAGAAGAACAGGATTGTCAGTTCGACTCAGAAGGTCAGACACAGGAACAGACACAGACAGCTTCCGAACAGACGACTGAACAGATGAATATGCAGAATGAGAACAGCTCCTATAGACAGACCTATGGAAGCAGCAACGCATATGAACAGACCGGTTCAGGACAGAATACAAATGCATATAACCGGCAGAACTCACAGAACAGCATGTATCATGGAACACCGGGACAGAATATGTATTTTGGCGGTGCATTTTACTCCAGTAATCAGCATGCAGGATATAACAGTCAGACCGGCTATACATCAGCTTATACGAATCCTTCAGGAAATACAGCACAGGGTACAGGTGCTTCCACGCAGAATGTGACTGGTTATTCCGAAAATGTTAATAAAGCAATGCAGAAAGCTGCTGAGAAGGAAAAGAAAAAATCAGAAAAAATGGTACGCTCAGCAAAGAAGAAAGCAGATAAAAAAGCTAAGAAAGAAATGAAGAAAACAAACGGTGGAAGAAGTACAGGAAAGAAGGTGGCAACGACTATAGCTGCGGCAGTTGTCTTCGGACTGGTTGCAGGCTGTGTCTTCCAGGGTGTCCGGTATGGCAGCGATAAGTTCTTAAAGAAAGAAAAGCAGACGGTTCAGATCGGATCAGATACAACTACAAGCTCCGCTTTGCTCGATGCAAATGCCTCCGGAAGCACCGGTGACGGCAGTGTAGCAGATGTAAGTGCAACTGTAATGCCATCCATTGTATCCATAACAGGAACATATGTAACAACATATCAGTACTGGTTTGATACCTATGAGCAGGAGCAGTCAGGAGCAGGCTCAGGTATCATAATCGGAAAAGATGAAACAAGCCTTTATATCCTGACGAACTATCATGTAGTAAAGAATGCAAAAGAATTATCAGCAGGATTTATAGATGGTGAATCAGCCGGTGCAGAAGTAAAAGGCTATGACGAATCAAATGATGTAGCGGTTGTAACCGTTCCGTTAAAGAAGATCAAGGACGACACATTAAGTCAGATCAAAGAGATCACGATCGGTTCATCCGAGAACTTAAGAGTCGGAGATCCATGTATCGCCATTGGTAACGCACTTGGATATGGACAGTCGGTAACAGTAGGATATATCAGTGCTCTTGACCGTGAAGTTAGTGTAGATGACGGAACTGTAAAGGTTCTTCAGACTGATGCAGCTATCAACCCTGGTAACAGTGGTGGTGCTCTTGTAAATATGAAGGGCGAACTGATCGGTATGAACACAGCGAAATATGTAGACAGCACAGTAGAAGGAATGGGCTACGCACTTCCTATATCCGATATACAGGATATCATCAACGATATTCTTGCAGGCAAGAGTACAACCAAATCAGGATCAACATATCTTGGTGTAACCGTTAAAAATATCACATCTGAATATGCAGAAGGACTGAATATGCCGGAAGGAGTATATGTATATTCGGTAAGTGAAGGATCTCCGGCAGAGAAATGCGGACTTCTTACAGGTGATATCATTGTAGGTATTGATGGAAATGATATTTCAGACAGTACAGATCTTCAAAGCCAAATAGCAAGTGGAAAGGTTGGCGATGAGATCGAGATCGAATTCTACAGAAATGAAAAAGGTGAATATGTTAAGAAGACTGTAAAAGCAACGCTGGAAGCAAAGACAGAAGATTTGACCCAGAATAACTAGAAGTTTAAATATATACAGATAGAGAATATCAGACAGAAGCCTTGAATATGGACAGTTATATATATAAGTATAACAGCCATATTTGGGGTTTTTTTCAGGCATAATAAAAAAATGCAAAAAATGTCAAAAAAAGTGTTGACATCTGACGTCTGATTTAGTATTATATCAACTGTTCGCGGTACGAAACACCGAACGAA
>ERZ773229.234-NODE-234-length-58473-cov-9.122942_pt1 | contig 58473 bp, 95 predicted proteins | sample MGYA00580992_ERZ773229 | MGnify/ENA primary metagenome ERZ773229 (study PRJEB29015, sample SAMEA2737795) | human gut metagenome | biome: human gut; feature: human-associated habitat; material: faeces | place: China | collected 2012 ... | reverse complement strand
TGTGCGGAATTTCCACTTGAACCTATCTTTGCGTAATCTCCACTTGAACCTATCTTTGCGTAATCTCCACTTGAACCTATCTGTGCGGAATATCCACTTGAACCTATCTTTGCGTAATATCCACTTGAACCTATCTTTGCGTAATCTCCACTTGAACCTATCTTTGCGTAATCTCCACTTGAACCTATCTGTGCGGAATATCCACTACTATCAGCTTCGTTATCTTTACCAGACTCAACTCTTACTTTTTCAATAGTAAAATCTACGCAAGCCTTAATAAACCCTTTAAGCCCAAGTTTTGCACCAATATGAAGCTTATTTGTAGCTATTTTATCCTCTCTTTTATAAATATCTCCAACAGCTTCAACACCTGCAAAATCTGAAATGTCGCCATTTTCATCAACAAGTGGATAATAATTCAGCACATCAAATGGATTTTCGCAGAAATGCATTACACCTGCTTCGCATATTTCATTTCCGTTTTCTTCATAAGTAGCATTCTCTTCGTACTGTTTACCTCTGCATATCATTCCTTTGTTAAATGCTTTATATCCTTTTACGCCCATCAGCTTTTCTCACTTTCTTCATATATAATTTTTATGCCTATTACATTTGCGGAAGTACTTTTATATGCGATAGCTTCCATAATTTCCCAAACATCATCATTATCTATGCCAATAGAAACTCTCTTCATTGACGATACAAACTGTTTGATAACTTCCGCTTCTTCGTCGCTTACTGTAAGTACATATGCGTCTTCACATTTCATATTATATTATCCCTCCACAATCTCTAATTTCTCACTGCCATTGACAATCAGCATAATCAACTGACTATCTACCATTTCAGCAACTTTCTTCTGATTCTCTTCATCTAAGCTCTCACTATCATCAAGAATAATAGGTACTGACATACCGCTAATCTTCTGAATGCTGTTGCAAATGTCAACTCTTCCAAGAATCCTGTTGCCCTTGTTACTCATAGTGGTAAGAATTGATTTTCCGTCAACAGTCGGTATGCAGCAGCTCTTGTAATTACCATTCTTAGCGTATTCAAACAACTGCCACTTAACCAACCCAAAATGGCTGTTTACTGCTTCTGTCAAGGCTTCATTCTTTGCTTTATCTAATTCATCAAGTAAATCAAGGATTTTCTCCGCATTAGCCTTATTCTGTTCAGAATCAATCTTTGTCTGCTTTAATTCTTCAAGTCGCTGTTCATCTGCTGCCGTATCAGACTTTGCAATCTTGCTTTCACATTCTGCTAACTGCTGCCTTAAAGCTGTTTCCTGTGACTTTAATTCTGCCTTAACCGCCGAAATATCATTAGCCTTGTGCATAGCCTGTTCCTTTTCAGCTATCTGCTGTTCAAGTGCCTTATATTCTTCGGTGGCTGTTACATCAATTTCCTGTGGAAGTTCTGATAACTGCTTTTTAAGGTCTGCAATAGCTGTGTTCAGCATTTCAAGGCTTTCTCTATGCTGTGGCAACTCTTTCTGTAAATCTTTAAGAATCTTCTTATTTTCATCAAGTTTTCCTTTAATAAGGTTGCCATTGTTTGTGATGGTCTTTAATTCTTCTGCCTTGTGGCTATCAAAATCGGCTCTTAACTGTTCTTTCTTATCTTCGGGATATTCCTGTTTGCAATAAGGGCAAATAAGGCTTGTTTCGTCAAATTTGCATTCATTCTCTGTTTTCCATTTATCCCTTATATCCTGCAAATTCTTATTTATGCTATCAATGGTATTCTGCTGATACTCAATGTTCTTTTCTGTATCAGCAATGGTCTTTTCTGTCTGCCTAACAAGGAACTGCTTATCAGAAATCTTGTTCTCAATATCTCTTCTTGCCTTAACATTATCCTCATTAGCTTTGCGAGCCATATCGTTAAGCTCAAACTTAAGATTAAAAATATCCGAACTAGCCTTGTCATATTCAGCTATCAGCTTATCATTGTCGGTCTGCTTTGCCACACAATCAGCAATCTGCACTTTAAGGCTGTTCTTCTGTAATTCAAGGTCAGATACTTCAATAGCCTGTTTAAGCTGAATGTCACGCTCTTTCTCTTCAATCTGCCCTTTCAGCTTTTTGGCATTATCATCAACATCTTTTTTGATTTCATTGTTCATAGCACGAATTTCTTCGGCTGTGTATTTTTCAAGAAGCGGAACTAATTCGGCAAGTTCGCTTTTAGACTTTGCCATATCAAGGTCGGTTGTTTTCTTTACTAAACTGAAAAGATATTCTCTCATTTCCTTTGGCTTCTGCGTAAGAAATACATTGATATTGCTACACATTTTGAAAATGTTCATATTAACATCAAGATATTCATTGAATGCCTTTAATGTCTTTGGCACGCTATTGATGTAATATGAGTTAGTATCGCTTACAGTTGTCACAACAACGCCGTCCTTTACAGTTTCCCCATAAGTACGCTTCTGTACTTTCTTCATAGTGATTTCTTTTCCGTCAACATCAAGTGTAAGCTCAACGCTTGTGTCCATATCATCAACGGACTTTCCGTCAACCTCTCGTCTGATAACTGGATTATCCTTTAATTCATAATCACAATTAAACAAGCACCACAGATAAGCTGTGGCAATAGTTGACTTACCCTTGCCATTCTTAGCCATAATCTTTGTAATGGCATAAAAATCAAATTCTGCGTGTGCATAACACATAAAGTTTTCAAGTACTACCTTTTTTAAAACTGCTCTTTCCATAAACATATCCTTTCCTTATTATATATTCATAACAAATACGCCATCTTCAACTTGGAAGTTATCAATCTCCCTATCCGCATAAGCTGAATACTTAGCTTCCTCAAATGAACCGTTAAATACTGTTCCGTATTGCGGTGTCCATATCTGGCATACCACATCTTCATCAATAGCCATACTTGCCAACTCTCTAACTGTGATATCACTACTCATCAGCTTCGCCCTCCTCTGCGTAATCAATCCTGCTTACTGATACTTCATATGCAGTTCGTGTCTCAACTTCATTGTCACTTATCTTCTTGGAATATTCGCGGCTCTGAAATCTTCCCTGAATCTGGATATGCTCCCCTGTTTGGATATGCTCCCCTGTTTCAAGTCCACCTACAAATCTCGCATTTCTTCCCCATGCTATACATGGTATGTAATCTGATTTGCCATATGGTCTGTTTACTGCTACTAAGATATCTGCAATCTCTCTGCCCTTTGGAGTACATCTGTATATAGGTGGCTTGCAGATATAACCGTCAAGTATGACCATGTTGGTATTATTTTCGAATGGTAGTTCTTCCGGATCCTGCGCCAGCACTTCAAACTCTCTTGCGAATACTGTCAGAATCAGTTTGCTCTTCACATTGTCAGTGTGCTTATTGAAACTTCGTATCTGTCCTAAAACTGTGACAACCTGTCCTACCTTGATTTCATTAATATCAGTAAGTCTGTCTGATATCATTACTGGCAATGTGTCCTTGTTACTGCTCATTCTTGAACATTTGAGCATGAACACATAAAACCCCTCGCCAAATACTTCATGCGAGTACTCTGGTTCTTTCTCAACTACTCCTGCTAATGTGATATTGTTATTAATTGCATTTTCCATTTCTTTCTCTCCTTACTTTAATATGTAACTTCCTATTGGTACTTTATCCATTCTTTCAATCAGATGGATTTTGCAGCTAAAAGTATAGAATTTTCTAAAATCCTTTTCCTTTATAGCCCTTTGTCTGTTTCTGTTCAGCTTAATAATTCTTTTTATGCTACTCATTGTTCTCCTTACATCTGTAGTACATTGTTGTAATGAATCCTTTTGTTGTCAGGCAATCGTAATTCTTCCATACCTCAAGGCTATGATTTGCTGTCTTAACAGCATTTCTTACTGCACTTCCAATAGAATCCTTACTTTTGCCGTATTTCTCGGCAACTTTCTTAATCTCGCCATCTATTGCTAATGCAGAATCAAGATTGCTCATAATATCAACGATGTATGCATAACCTTTTCTGTTAGAAAGAATACCTAAGTTGAATAATTCTTCTCTTATTCTTTTCTCCATAAACACTCCTTACTTGTAGCAAAAGTACATGTTCTGCACTTTCTTATAAACACCGCTACCTTGCTTAAATTCAGCTTGATACAACACATTGCTAGGTATGTCATATCCGCTTATTAATAATTCTTCTGCTATTCTCCAACACCTTTCTGTCGGTTCTTTATAGAATCCACTGTTTTTAAGTTCTGTACATTGATATTGCCCTGGCTGATAAATAACTTCTTCAATGCTGTTAGGGAAATACTCACTTTGTACCCGATTCAAAACAACGGCTCCTGCAAGATATAGCATTTCATCATCGTTACATGTCGCTCCGCATTCGCCCATCAGTAAATGTGCCATGAGCGATAACTCATATTCATCAACACTTATCTCTCCAGTTTCAACCTTATAATCAACATGTGAGTTGTAGCATTCACTTAACACTGCACTCTGCTGATTAATCTTAGCTTGCGGTTGTACCGGTCTTAGAATCAACGCTATAAGGCTGATTCCTGCCAGTGCTGCGGATATGTTAATTATCTTTTCTTTCATATCTTCTCCTACATGTTTGTATCATGTACCACTTCGGCAAGTGCTATTGGCAACAAATAGGTGTCGATGAGTTCGTGTACATCAGCCAAGTATTTTCTTTTAATACTCTTGTATGTCGCCACGCACCCGAATTCGCGTTTTAACTGCTTGTATATATCTGAATATACTGAACCGCGAATACCACCGTCTTTGTACGCATTGCTGTCCTTTCCGCCAAGTACTTCAATTCCTTTCTTTCTAACATGTTTCTGCACTTCTTCAATCTCACAGCCGTAAAGCGGAGTTTCTTCTTCGATACTGGTTATCTTATCTTCAACCTTATCAACTCTCTCTGTGAGTTCTGTGTTTCCCTGTGCCAATAATCTAATCTGTTCAGATGTTGTCAAAGGCTTACTGTAACTTCCTGTCTTTCTGATTGACGGAAGAACTTCTGATGTAACCCATTCTGTAAATCTCTCTGCACTTTCTTTACGGCTCTGAAAGATTGTCTTGTAAAGGTTACTCTCATTAATAAATGTAGCTTCCTGTTCTCTGCCTAATCTGTCGGTGACCTTACTTGTAGTAACCCCATCTGTTTTAAGCCTTGCCTTAACTCTGCTTACCTGTTCAAGTTCCAATGCTTTGCATACATCAGCCAGACAAAACATAGGTTCATCATCTTTAGTAATGGTTCGGATTTCTCCAAACTCTGAATTGCTAAAAATCTGTAGCTCCATAAACATTCCTTTCTAAATAATGTGTGATATATTCCTTTTAAGGTGCATTTAAGCGATTCTGCTCATTCCTATCTGCTGTAACTTGTAGAACTTTATATTTATTGATACAATAGAGAAGTGATGGTAGACACTTTCCGAAAGGAGATTGTATGGATACTGTCATAGCATTGTGTATATCAGTGGTCGGCTCATACTTCTGTGGTTTAGACTTCTGTACCCTGTATACTCTTATTTCTATATCAATAGAATTAAATAAATATGCTAAAGACAAAACTGCCAATCGGTAGGTAATTCACACTTGATACGAACAGGGCGCTATCCCTGTCAAAAAGAACTAATGATGTTTGAATAAAAGTTTGCAACTATTTACCGCTACCATCACTTTTCTATTGTATCAATATCAAAAATTCTAATCTGTTTGTACTTTGTGCTATAATTCTCTTATTCTATTAGGAAAAGAGGTGTAAATATGTTTCTAAAATTCCAAATAACTTGTACTTGCCACAATAGATATACTGTTAATGAAAGTGTATCTGCCGACAAGATTATTTGTCCTAACTGTGGTCTTGAATATCCTTACTCTGACAAAGCATTATCTATACTCAAGACTGCTAAAGAAATACCTGACAATACATCTTTTGAAGAATGTTGTATTAAGGCTATTTCTGAATTTGAAGATATGAAGAATTGTCAAGAATAATCTTCATATAATCTAAAAACCCTTTGGCTTCTAAAACGGATAAGTTATGTTGGGCAATTAATGCTTTCGTGTCAGCAATCAATTCGCTTATATCTTGTCCGTTGCAGTGAAGCCTTTCATAGAAGCAACTTCCCTCTATCGTTTTTGTCATTTCATTTTGGATAGCTTTTCTTGTGACTTCTGCCATTCTTACTCCTTTCTGTCATTGTTACATTCCTTATCACTTTTTTCTGCCATATTCTCGACCTTGCCAAGAATATAACCCTTGTCAAAATCTGACATCTTAGGAATTGCTTCTTTTAACTTCTCAACTACTTCTTTTTCCTTTTCACTCATTCAATTCACTTCCTTTCTGTGATATAATCCTCTTATTCTAAATAGGAAAAGAGGTGAAAAATATGGATAGCAAGCAACTTGCTGACCGATACGCTATTGCTAAGTTGTTGGGTTATCAAGACAGTGTTGAACAATTCAAAATTGAGTACCGCAAATACTATGATGAATTTATGTCTACTATTGATAACAAACCAGCTAAGGTAGAAGTTATATCTAATCCTTTTCGTTAAAGCTTTATAGCGTTCAATGCGTTGGTGAGAGAATCGAGTATTTTACATTCACTTTGTAATGCTTCGTTTTTCTCACCATTTACCGCATTGTAGGCAAGTCCAAGCGCAAACCATTCAACATAATCTCTTAGTGTCCGTTCCTCATCATCTCCGCTTATAGAAAAAGGTCCTGTCATTTTTTCATCTCCTTTCTGTTCATTTGATGTACATACAATAGCACATTAAATATACATTGTCAATGCTTTTTGTTGACTTAATGTACATTTTATGTTATTATACTTTTCAAGAAAGGAGGAACTACTTATGAATGAGAGAATTAAAAAAATCAGAAATAGCTTGAATATAAGTCAAACTGATTTTGCTCAAAAACTATCTGTATCCCGTTCTGCTGTTTGTAAAATGGAAAGCGGAGAAAATTATCCGTCAGAACAGACTATAAAACTGATATGTAGGGAATTTTCCGTTAATGAAGATTGGTTACGGACAGGCGATGGCGAAATGTTTATAGAGAAATCCAAAGATGAACAGATTGCTGAAATGCTTGGAGATATTCAAAGAAGCGGTGAAGACAATTTCAGACATAGGCTTGTATCTGCGTTGTCTAAGCTAAATAAAGAAGATTGGGAAAGTTTGGAAAAACTGATTGACTTGATAAATGAGAGATAGTAAATTTGTTAAGCCGAGAATAAGCAAAGACCGAGAAAAAATCTCGGTCTTTTTCTTTTACCTTAAAAGTGTTTTAATGTAGCTGTATATTGTTTTTAGCCAATGATTATTATTACAATTATTGATTAGTTCAATTATCTTCTGTTTATATTCCTCATTCTCCATATATCCCCCTTATTGCACGATATAACGCTGGTAGCGATGGTGTTATTATAGAACATCTGTTCTTGCATGTCAACCTACCCCCAGTAGATTAACAGTTTTCAGCGACAGTACCGCCAACGCCAATCAAACGGCACTGTCTAGCCGAAACTTGAAGATTCTGCCCGAACTCTCTCGGACAATTATTATTATAAATACTGATAATGTAAAAATCAACTTAAAGATATCGCAAGTTTCGACAACATTCGACAAATTATGCATAGTGTGATATGATTAGTAAAATTAAATTTAAGGGGGATTTGCCTATGAAAAAGAGAATTGTAAGTATTATGCTTGTTATGTGCTTATTAAGCCTTGTAGCGTGTCAGAATGGTGCTTCTGATAGTAATGTTGAAAGTACCAGTGAAGTCCAGACAGAACAAGAAACATTATTGTCAAGAGACAAGAGTGTATACCCTGATGATATAACTGTTGAAATGCTCAAGCGTACGCCTAATAAGTATATTGACAAAGAATTCAAGCTGACAGGTAATATTGTAGCAGAATTAAAATATGATGGGGAGGTCGAAGATAAAGACGGAAATACGCATACTGGTGAAGAATCCAGTGAATATATTGCTTGCTATTATTTAGCTGTTGATGGCAATAATGATGATACTGTTGTTTTGACATATTATAGAGACAATTTTGACTATAATTTGCTTGTTGGTGATAATGTGACAATGTATGGAACACTTCTTGAGGGTGGTATGGAATTTAAGAAAACAAACGGAACTATAACGACCATTCCTGCTGTTATGGCTGTTATGATAGATTTGAATAATTAAAATATTACCGGGAGCATTGCACTCCCGGTATTTTTATTAAGGTTAGACTAATTCACAATCGGCTATATTGACTGCAGCAAACAGTTCTCCGTCATGCACAAGCACAACCCTGTCTCCACTTCTTTCTGATACTGTATACTCGTCATACCAAGCCTTAATAGGTGTGCCATCATAATCAGTATCGCCGACAAATCTCACTGTGCTACCCTCTTCAATATCTTCACTGAATGGGATATCAGTAGGCGTATCATCAGAAATTGCACCGCCGACAAATTCAAGATTAGCAATATTGACAGCAGCTGTGATTGTTGTGCCAATACCTATGACAATTCTGTCTCCGTCCTCTTCAATCACATCATATTCATCATAATATGTCGCGAATCTTACGCCGTCATAATCAATGTTATCAAGTACTCTGACTTTCTTGCCGTCGCCGCGGTTTACTGTATCTGTGTTGATATCATTGTCATTATCATAAATGCACTTAACAAGGCTGATATTATCCTCGTCAATAGCAGCAGTGGTTACGCCGTCAACACCGATAACAACTCTTCTGCCACTAGCCGATAAAACACTGTACTCATCATAGTAAGTGCTGAATGGCTCGCCATTATCGTACTGAATAGCGTTAATAACCTTAACTGTATCGCCTTTATGATACTTAGTGTCTGGCACTGGCTCATAGTCTGGCACTGTGATTTCTTCAACTACATGGTCTGTGCAATAATCAGTATAACAATAGTTCTGATCTACTGTCTGTCCGTTAATCTGTGTGTCTCTAAGATAATTAACACTTCCGCCAAACTGCCATATATCATAATCAACGGCAATTCTAGGTTCTGCATCTGAATACTTTGCTACCCAAACGGCATAACCAGCTTCTTTTACTCTTGAAATGTCTACATAATTGTTAATGCAGTTCTCGTATGAGTATAAGCCGACATTCTTATATCCTGCATTTCTCATTTCATCAAGGAATGCCATAATAACGTCTGTAAGGTCGTTACCAGTAACCATGCCTGCTTCAACATCATAGAATACTGGGTAGCAGAATGACTTACCTGCTAAAAGCTGTGCAAAATATCGGGCTTCATTTACAGCTTCATCAGCACTTAATGCATTGCCAAAGAAATAGGCTCCCTTGTGGATTCCTGCACTTTCCAACTTGTTATAACTGTTCTCAAACTCTCTATCTTCGTATAAGCCATCATCAGCACCGCCTGCCTTGATAATGGCAAAGTCTACATTCTCATTATCTTTTGCACTTTTAAAATCAAAGTCTCCCTGCCACCTTGATGTGTCAATTCCGAATAATTTACTCATGAATTTACCTCCTAAATTTAGAAAAATGTGTATCAAAAAAGCACCCCAGTGTTTCCGCTGGGGTGCTTGATTGCGAATATTATATTGTTAATGTTATGCGGCACTGCCAACCTTACTAATTGCTCATTCCGCGACTAAACTGCAATAATATTAAATGCACCGGTGCAATTACTAAGGCAGTATCTGAAACTTAACTAAATATAAGTGAGCCTGTAATATAATCACCCTTTTGGAATTCGCTTGTAGCCCATGCTCCTTTATTACCATCTTTTGTATAATATCGAGCAAAAGCATAATGCTGGCTTGCAGAGCTATATAACAATGTTGTTCCATAGCCTATCAACTTTGCTCGAACTACACCTGTGGCATCATAAGGAGTATAATTACTTTCCAATACTTTACTAAAGCTAATACCCATATTTTCAAGAACTGTTTCTATGTCATAATATCCTGTAAAATTATTCTGTGTAGAATCTTGTGTTTCAATTTTGGAGGCATAGTATAAAATCCCTGTTTTGGTAGATTTATTATAATAGCAATAATTATAGCCATAACCTTCAAGAGTACCATTTATACTTGCAATATTTTTGCAAAAAGAGTTTTTAACGTCAATATTGCTGTTTAATTGTGTAATCTCGTCACGAATATTGCTAATCATGTCATTGTTATTCTTAATTCCTGCGTCCATTATATTTAAGTTTGCTGCACTAAGCGGAGTGCTTTTACTTGGCGATTGTTGCCAATTTACACGGCTGTACGAAAGAAATCCTGTTAAGCTCATAATTTACCTCCTAAAAATAAGAGTGCAGGTTTAAACCCACACTCTCTGATGATTCACTCTGTTATTGTATCTGTCGTATCTGAACCGATTGTTTGCTGTTCACTCTTTAACAGCTTATTGACTTCCGATTTAAAATTCTCATAATCATTATCGCATTGTGTCTGATTTGCAAGGTATAATTCCTTGTTAGTGATTGTCTGACTAATTGTCAGTGAACCAGTTTCTGGTACAGCCGCATACATTGTCATGGCTGATTGACCGTTAATCACAGATGTTCCGCTTAAATTTGTTGTTTTTGTTATACTTAACATATTGTTTTCCTTTCTACCGCTGTGCGGATTTATATACCTAATTTTTGTTTAATCCACTCTGACAGTTCAACCCATGCACCGCCAGAACTTATATAATAATATCCATACACATAACAATCTCCCTGATTTAACATTAAAGACTTATCTCTTAATTCAGATATACTATTTCCGCTTTTATCCAAAATTGCGAAGCCATCTGCATCCATAAATGATTCATATTCATCTGATGTATAACTTATTTGATAAGGAGACATTTTAGCGTGCCTACTGCCGTAATTTAGCTTAATTGCAGATGTGCTCAATGTACTTGTGTTAATGTCTATATCTCCTCCGGTAATATGAGCTGATTTTGCATACAAGCTACCATCATGTCCTACCTTAAACACAGAATTTTCTGGTGTATCAGAACCGGCCCAAAACGCCCAAGCATATCCGCTTTTACTACTTATTCCAACTTGTTCACCCACTAAAGTATAATCATTAATTGTGTATCCACCTATTGTGCTACCTTTAGCATTTAATTTTTTACATGTGATTGTTCCATCTGCTGAAATAGTGGTATTAGTTGTTGTTAATGTAAATAGGTCGCCATTAATATTAACAGACTTATTACCACTAATATTAATTGCCCCTTTAGCTTTAAGTGTAATATCATCTGCTATAGCTTCTATGGCAGATTTGAGTTCACCTGTTGCTGGGTCTTTCTTAATATATGCTTCAAGGCTTGCTGTTGTGGCATAACTTTCAAGACTCTTCTTAGTAGCGTAATTATTAGAGACTTCCAACTTTATACTATTGCTTTCCTTGGTTATCGCTTGTGTTATAGCATTGTTCATAGCTTCTGTAGTGCTATAGCCTGTAAGAGCATTCTTTGTTACATAAGTTGTAGAAATTTCACTCTTGATACTATTGCTTTCCGCATTAACTGCTTGTGTAATAGCATTATTCATCTGAGTTGTTGTACTGTAATTGTTCTGAACATTAGTTGTAAGAGAAGATAGACTTGTACTTATATTGTTCACATCAATTCTTAATGAAGCATTCTGATTAAGAAGATAGGTTGTTTCTGTCGCACTGATTTCAACCCAATCATGTGTTCCGTCAGACTTTCTTATAAATCGCCATGCTCTTTGTTGGTCTTTCCAATATGCAATAGTTCCTACATACTTCTCATACTCATCTTCTGTGTACTCCCATGTGCTATCACTAGGGTACATATCATCACTTGGATATACTTGTATGCTCCATTCATTAGCTGGGTAATTATCTTTAGTTGGCACATGTGCAATCTCATATATCTTATGATTGCCATTAAGCTGATTGTTAATGTATTGGTATTGATTTGTAACATCAACCGTCAATCCATTTAAGTTCTGTTCAACAGTTGTCAGCTTATTAGATATGCTTGTAACTTCATCTTGATTAGCTTTTTTCTCAACTACAGTTGTAAGTTTTGATATGCTTGATGTGTTACTGTCTGTTGTCTGTTTAATGCTATTAACAGTATTACTCAATGCGGTAACAGTGCTACTATCAGCCTTATTACTAAGGGTTTCGGACATTTTGGTTATAGTAGAACTATTTTCATCAACAGTCTGTTTAACCTCATTAAATGTCGTGGTATCGACCTTGTTACTCATATCAGTTTCAAGGCTAGTTGTTCGCGTCTTAAGGCTTGATAATTCACTGTCTGTATCAGTTTTCCATGAGCTTATTTCAACATTAAACTTCTTAATACCTGTAATCTCGCCATTGATGTTAATAATATCCTGTAACGCCTTAGTAACATCACTATCCTTAATCAGTACCCATTCATAGTTAGGTGCTTCTAATGTACCTGTATCAGCAAATCTGTATGAATATCCATCTGCACTTGAAGCCGGATTAACCACATAACAGATATCGCCTATATGTTTCTTTCTTGTGGCATCATCAGTCCAATTAACAGCCGGCTCATTATTAAGTGTAGGTATTTCTGTCTTAGTGAATGTCTCAATGTTTCCGTCAATCTGACCCTGTAAATCTTCCTGCACTTTATCTAAGTATTCTTTTGTGGGTACTTCCTCGGCTAACTTATCCAAAGATAAGGAACCCGTTCCGATACGCTTGCCATTGATTGTACCTACTGTAATGTTATCAGCATTAAGATTAGTAACTGTAATCTTGCTTGCGTCAATAGTACCAGCTGTCAGCTTGTTTGCTGAAAGACTTTGCACCTTTTCGTTTGTTACTGCACCATCTTTGATGAGTGATGTTGTTACAACTTGTCCTTTGACATTCGCAAAATCAATTTGTGCGTACTTTAAATCTGCTATGTCCGCCGTCAATGAATTGGCTTTTAATTGCGTAATTTCAGCATTAGCTGCCTTAAGACTTTCCACATTAGCATTAATGATATCTGCATATGTTGCATCTAGTTTATTTGTTTTAAGGTTGTCAATATCAGCATTAACAGCCTTTAAGGTTTCAATGCTTGCGTATCTGATATCAGCTTCATCAACAGATAGTTTATTAATAAGCGCTTTATTTACAAGTATCAAGTCGGCATAGTACCGTTCCATCTGCTTAGTAATAGGTCCAGAAGCAACGCTTGTATTCTCCGTGTCAGATTGTCCGATAGATGTAACTGTGTCCATTAAGCCGCCGTCACATTCGTGCGTAATCTGCATTATAGGCACTTTGTAATCAACGCCACCTTTATTAACAGTTATAATATCGCCAACTTCCAATCGCCAGTCACCAACAAACTTAACTGTAAGCGGTCTGAACTGAAAGCCGCCTATCTTTTTATAGACTTCATCAAGAATTGCCTGCGTCATAAACGGATTGGCAAAACTAAGCCCTGTCGCTCCGTCACCAGAAGTAATCTCGCTTTGTTCTGTGGAACCACTCTTGGTATTATTGCATGTCAGTTTCTGTATGATAAAATCTTTACTCGTTGTGAATGTAACACCTTGCTGATAATACTTATGTCCGTCAAGTACATATCCACTATCCTTATACCACCTTAATTCAAGGTTGCCATCAGAATTAATTACCGCGTTACAGCCTTGCAACATAGCCATATAACCGATAATTTCTCTGTAGGTATATCCTTGCGGCTTGCCACTGATAGTATGTGCTGTAACTATATTTGTTGCTAAAGATATGCCTAACTTACCGCATATCTCATTAAGAATATCCTTATCCGTGCTTGGGAATGTCATATCAGAGAAATAAGGCATATCAGCCTTATACATTCTGTCGTATGCTTCATAGCTTGTATACTCTCCGTCGCTTGTCTGCTTAGTAACTATAAATATTCCTAATTTAATATACTTAATCTCATTACCAACTTTTACACCCTCATATATAGTAACCTCTTTGTTTTCAAGACTTACTTGTGGCATATAAATAGAAAAGGTAACACTGCTTGCGCAAGTGTTACCTATGGTAATTTCGTTATTGGGATTTATTATGTTTTGAAACTTGAAATTGTTAAGCGTTTCAGTATGTTCTTTTCCGTCAACAACATACTTGGAATAGTACCTTGCGCTATTTCCTTTAACAATTTCCGTCATAGCTGTGTCTAATATCTTCATTCTACACCGCCTTTATTGATTAATTAATGGCTTATCATAAACTCAATTGAGTATAATTTAGCTGGTGTAATTTCTTCGCATTTATCGAATGCGTCCATAGGAAGCATTGTCATGTCAGGTACTTCAATCTCTTGTTCATTGATTTCTTGCAATTCTTCCTGTAACTTCTTTAAGTTCTCTGATGTAATCTGATACTGATTATCGTTGATAACTGGATTACCACTGTCGTCCTTATCTGCATACTTAACCTTAGTATCTTCTATAGTCTGTAATGTTGCCTTATATAATTCTTCTAACGCCTTGATATTACACATAACAGCCATAGCAATTCTGCCTGTAGTCTTGTCATGTGATATGTTGCTCAAACTCTGAAATCTGTCTATTAACTCACTTGTTTTAAGTTTCATGTGGAACTCTCCTTTATTTCTGAATTAAACTTAATTTTGCTCCGACTATAAGTCCGTCCTCATTTTTTGCCCTTGTAAGATACGGATATGTCACATCTCCTGTATATATTGTCATTTCCTTTTGTGTGCCACCTAAGAATAAGACTTGTGCCGTTGGGAATGGGTTATCTATGTCACTTACCACATTATCAAGCAACAGTGCCTGTTCACCTGTTAATGGCGGTAATTGAAGCTCTACTTTGTCTTTGATATCCACGATTGTGCCTACCATTTCTCCGTAATCATTTCTTCCTGTATTTTTAGACCATATCTTATTCCTACTGTATGTGTAGCCGTTATATGCTACTGGGAATCTAACCCCCTCAATCACAACTGCGTCAATCAATCAAATCACCCCTTTCAAGGCATTAAAAAAGGAATGCACCATTTCTGATACATTCCTTAATATTTCTATTGCATTAATTCAATTAGTGTTATATAATATTTGTACTGCTTGTTTAAGTGGTATTGTAACTTTTGGCTGTCAGTTGTCGGGCTGACAGCCTTTTGTTTACCAAAAAATCAGCCCACATCTGTTACACATAAACCTATGTTGTGAATAAGTTCCGCCCTGTTGCTTAATCTTCTCTTTCTCATTAACCAGTGTAAACGGTCTTAAAGGATTCAAATTAACAGTATATCTTGTCTTAGTTTTCTGCGGTACAGTTGTTGTAATCTGCGTGTGAGAACAATCCCAACTACTACATCTTGGACAATATACTTCAACCAATCCGTTTTCCGTCGCTCTGTACACTCCTTTAAAGTTAGGATTTAATGGGCGTTGAACTTGTGGCTGTTGCTTTTTCTTTATCCCTATTGCTTCTAGCATTTCATTTAGTTCTTTTTTTACTGACATACATATTTCCTCTACTGTAATTCTAATGTTAATTTCATAAGTTTTTTATCATCTCCCAGTGGCGTTACTTCTAAATCAACATTACTTTTATCTTCTAGTATATATATCCTTGCAACTGTAATATTTGTATCTGTCTGTAATTCTCTTGCAATATTATTGTATTCGTCAATGTCAAAACTAACTAACGGATAGTCGAGTTCTTTGCCGTTCTGAAAACATGTAACATTATAATTATATGCAAAGGCTGTGTTATCTTCTGAATTGTTTGCAAAGTCAAAATAAACAACAAGAACTTCTCTGTCATTGCTATCTGTAATTACATCATGCTTAAGATATTTAAGCGTTGTATTATCATATGTAATTGTATCTGTGTTCTGTTCTGTTGTAGCAGCTTGTTTAGTGACATTTATGCCGTCTGCATTATTATTATTTCCATTTCTGTCAATTACTACTATTAACATTAATATCGAAAATATAATTGCAAAATAAGAACCTAAATGCCTTTGTGATCTATTCCCTTTGCTTTTAGTCAAATCCACAATAGCTAATATAAGTGCTACTGGAATTGTAAAAGTAAAAAGTGCCATAACCGCTGCCACTATGCTAAGTTTACTATCTTTCTTTTTCTGTTTCTTATCTCCCATATTGCGTTACCCCTTTGCTTTTTATATATAGTAAAAGAATAACACAATTCTTTTATCTTATCAATACGGAAAGGCTGCTTGCCCTGTCATATTAGTATAGTTATTAGCTTTATCTTGTACCATTGTAAACAGCTTATCTGCGTCACCTTGTAATGTTATGTTTACATTGTTGTTAGCTTCTGACATAGCCGCTACAACTGCATTGTAAACCGCTGGATAAACTGCGTTGGCAATACCTGTTGTGATTTCCTGCTGATTGGCTACTGCTGTTCTTCCGTCCATAGTACCAACCATTTCGGGTGCAACTTCATTAGCAACGAATAACTGTCCTTTGTTTGGGAATCCGCCGTTTGCATACCAATCAATACTGACTTTTGGCACTCTAGGCGGTGCAAGACTAAATTCTCCGTCAATCTTAAAGTGTGGTGTATCAATGTGTGGAAATTCAAGTCCTAAATCATTCCACCACTGCTTAAAGCTGTTCCAAGCGTTCTGTATCTTAGCTTTAAAATCTTCGATAGCCACAGAAATGCGTTGAAGTGCTGGTTTGCTATCCCACCAATCTACAACATCATCCCACTTCCCTTGAATGCCTTTTTTAATTCCGTCAGCCAAGTTTTCCCATTTTTCCTTAGTAAACCACGGTTTCACATCATTACTCCACCAAGAAACAATTGCCAGACTGTTCCACCAACCAACGATTGAATCCCATTTTTCTTGTATTCCTAATTTCATTCCATCAACAGCGTCAACCCATGTTTCTTTTTCAAACCACGGTGCAACATTATTATTCCACCAGCTAACAATAGCTGTATTGCCCCACCAATCTGAAAAACTGTTCCATTTTTCGCTTAAAGATGTTTTTATGTTGTCTCCCAGTTCTCCCCATTTTTCTTTAGTAAACCAAGGTGCAACACTTGTAGTCCACCAATTTGCTATATCATCTTTATGTCCAAATGTGATAGTTTCTATCACTCCGTCAATAAAGCTAGGTAAATCTTCAAATGGTGCTTTTATAAGATATGCTATTTGGTCAAACATTGACATATCTATTTTCTCGCCTGTTAATTTTTCATTGAGCCAATTACCTAAATTAAATCCAGCAATAGCAGCTACTATTCCACCTACTATTCCAGCACCTATAGTTAAACCTATTTCTGTTGCTGTTCCTGCTCCTATAATAGTGCCTATATCCGTTGTAAGTAATCCACCTATTCCTGATATTATACTGCCTGTTCCGAATGATTTTAAAGCACCTTTAATACTTGTTCCTATTACTGTAACAAGTTTCTTTTTCAAAACACTTCCTAAGCCTGTAAATTTCAATGCCGCTATAGCCGTTATTAAAGTTGTTTCAATTGGTGCTGCCGTAAATGAACCACTCCATAATTCGATAGCTGCTTTAATGGCTTGCCATAACACATTGCCAAGGCTTGAAAATATTTCAACCCAATTAAGTCCAGCTAAATACTCTCCTATATTATGTCCAATTGTATACCAAGAAACATCATCTATAGCCTTTGCAAACCAATTAAAAATTCCTGCTACAAGGTTAGATGTATCTTGTCCTGCTGCATAAAAATCCCCGATTGCAAAATCTTTAAATATCTTCCTAACAGGTTCAAGTGCTTTCTCTATCTTATCAGCCCAAGCAACTGCCGAATTTTCCATATTGGCAAATGCTTTATCCCAAGCTGCTTCATATTCTGCCGCTGCCTTAGTAATATCGTCTGTCAAATCAATAGAGCTACCGCCACCACCACTTGAGCCTTTGCTTGAGCTTGTATCGTCCTGTAATTTATTTATTTCATCAAATCCCATAAGGGATAATGTAGCTTTCTTAGCTGAATCAGCTACATCTTGGTAGCCATCTGAAATATCTTCTAAGCCGTCTGATGTATCTTTGTAGCCACTTTGTCCAAAACTCTCAAAATCAATCTTTACGCCCATTAAAGAAGCAAGATTGACTAATAATCTTTTGATTGCAATAGTTACTCCGTTTACTACCGGCATAACCTTTGAAAGAATTGGGATAAATAGCTGTCCTGCTACCATTCCTACTTCCTTCATGTTGTTACTGAACTGGCGTAACATATTACTTGGGGAGTTGATTGTCAAATTTGTTATCGTATAGGCTCTTTATCCTATACTTCTTATAGTTTCCTATAAGTTCAGAGTACATTATCACCCACATCATTATGTTTGGTTTGGTGGTAGCCACTTCCACCTCATACTGTCCTATATACAGTAGTGTCGGGCACTCTTGGGAATATTATATTTATTCAATTCCTACTCGTTACGATACTCAATAGCCTGTTCGTAATCTATTAAGTTATCTCGGTATTAGCATAGTTGAAAACTTTAGCCTTTACCGATTTTGCCCGATTGCCATAAGATATTTCTATTCTTATGCAACACTTGGAAGATAAGTTATATCAGCTTTCTTCCGTCTATTAGCTAAATCACCCCAAGATACTTTACTTTGGTCCAATATTGCCAACACTCTTAACTGTTGTTTTTCCATCTGTGTCATTTCTGATACAGACTTAGAAATGCCTAAGTTATAGGCATACGTCGCTAATGTAGCATTAGTAATATCAATACCATATTTATACAATGCCCTTGATTGACCGATTAAGCCACTTTGTAAGTTCTGTGCTACCGTTGAATAGTCCACATTAAAAAGTGAGCTTATATCGCCTGCAAGCATTGTCATTGACTTTGTTATTGCCGTTGTCGCTTCGCCTGTCTGTCCTAATGAGTTAGTGACAGAAGCTAACTGTGAAGCGTACTGCGTTATCTCTTGTATATTAAGTCCTAAGTTCTTTGCTCCGCTTTCTTCAAGCAAACCGCCTTGAACATTAACTTTTAAACCAGATAGCTTTCCAAGAGTATCATTTACTCTGCTTTGAAAACTTTCCGCGTATGCTGTTGCGTTATCATATCCGTACTTTTCGTAATCTTTATCCCACTCTGAACCAATCTTGCCAAACGCTACCGCTTGATAGTTGAATGCTTCAATGTAATCTGTTGTTGACTTAATTGCTTCTATAAGTTTCTTACTGCCACGAATTACCATAAAATAAGTGGCATAAAACTTACCTATCGCACTTGCTAAGTTCCAACTGCTTCTAGTTGCTGTCCTAGCACTTGTAGACACGCCATACAGTGACTTTTGAAGCGAGTTTGAAGAAGTACCCACCTTGCTACCTTGACTAGCAAGATTAGCCAATGCGTTAGTCATTTGAATAACGTTCTGACTTACTGTTGGTGCTCTTGATAGCGTTGTCATTAAGCCATTTAAAGCATTACCTAGCTTTGGAATGTTTACAACGGCATTTTCAATACTTTTACTGCCTAGCTTACCAAGTGACTTTGCAAATTCTGTGACCTGTGTTGCATTTTGCGGAATAGCTGATATGCTTGCAACTGCCTTTGTGACAGCTTGAAGTGATGTAGCTGTGTTAGTTAGTGCAACTGAATCAACAGAACCTATCTTTGTGATATTCTTGGCAAGCCTTGTAAAATCTGCTGTTCCTGCGTTCATATTCTGCATAGCGGAACCTAACTGACTAACACCATTTGCAAGACCGCTTAGTGATGAACCATTCACAGTTGCAAGTGATGTTGATAGCCTTGTAAGTTGATTTATCAGCTTATCTACAGAATTGATAGCTTTAGTGGCAGTACCGGTAATTTTGACTTCTAAACTGTCTAATTCCACGCTTTATACCTCCGGCTTATCATTTTTAGGGTGCGTTAAATCCCAGTTTGCTTTTCGTATTTTCATATTCAAAACAAATTCTTCTCTCTTTCTTTGTATTTCATCTTTGCTGTTCTCTTTTTTGTTAATATCTCTATAAATAGGCTTGTCTGGGTATTCAAGCTCGCCTTTACCCCAAGCACCGCTTCTAACACCTATCTTGATTGCTGGGAGTATGTAGTTGCCTACTGCAAGCCATATATCTGAATCCATTCGTTGTCTTTCAAGTTTCTTACCCTCTACAACCGCCCATAGCTTTTTAGGTGTCATTTTAAGGAAGTCTGAATAACTAACGCCTAGTGAACTGGCTAAAACAAAGTATTCTTCCCATATTATTTTGTGGAAGTCTGCTTTTTCTTGTGGTCTTGTGGAACTACTGTCGGCTTCTTCTGTTCCTGTGTCGCTTCTTCCACATTGTTCGCCATCTCCTCTAACATCGCTGTTATTCCCGACAGCTCGAAAAAACCATCATCTTCCATCGCTTTCTTAATCTCCTCGAACAATGTTCTATATCCGTAACTTTTATCTGTCTTTCTCTTCTCTGTAATATATGCTCTAGTGAGTTCCTTTGCTTCATCCATAGTTACAGGGTTATTGTCAATACAGCCTGCATAAATGGCTAAAATACAAATCTCTGGCACATCTGCTGTCATATTTGCTAATCCATCAAAGGAAGCCTGTGCAACACTCTTGTCTGTCTGTACAAGTAAGTAAGAACCATTAACGACAGAGAACATTTTCTGCACTATCTCTTTACACTCTGCTGCTCCAAAAGAGAACTCAACTTTGTATTCATTTCCGTTTACATTAATATTCATCATAATTTTTACCCTTTCCCACCCTATCGTCCATATAGGGAAAGGTGCGGATTTTACACCGCACCTGCCTTTTAAATTAATTATTCTGTTACATCATCAAGATATGATGTGTAGTCGGCTGTTTTGGCGTTTTCTACGCTATCCGACACAGCCTTTTTTGATTTAGTCGAATAGCTCATTATTCCCCCGATGTTGGGGTTACTGCTGTATCTGTTCCTACCATATCCTCAATAATAAGGTTGATAGCCATTGTAAGAAGTGAATTTTGCTCCTTGCCCGTAATTGGTAACTTTGAAGGCGGCTGTGCAACAAAGAACTCCGCATCTGATATACCCGGAGTAATCTCTTGAAACCACATTCTCTTTCCATCAGTTAAAGCCTTATATTCTGTAATAAGGTCTTTCCACTCTTTGATTGTAGCTTCCGTCTTATTAACTGTTACCGCAACTGTATCTGTAACTGTATCTCTACCTGCAATGTTTCTTGTCTGTAAATCTTCAAGTGCTGATGCATCTATAGCCTCTGGGGTTACTGTAATCTCATCAATAGAATTGATTCTATGAAGAAGTTTAAACGCTGTTGGTTTAGTACCTGCTGTAGTTTCAACACCATAACTAAACGTGATTCCCAGTGCGCTTAATCCTGCTACTGTATCTGCCATATCTTCTTACCTCCTAAAAATTTGCAAAAAAATAAGAGCATTTCTGCTCTTTGTTACAATAATCTATCATTTGCCGCTATCATTCTTCTGAATCTAGCGGTACTCTTATGTACTTTATTACTGATTGAGAACTCTGGCATTGCATTGCCTTGAAATCTCATTGCCTTGAATGTATCTGTAATTACTGCCATAACCTTTCGGCAGTCAGACTTGCTTGTGTTAGTGGTAACATCTACTTGAAATGTTGCTAACAATGCGTTAATTGTCTGTCCGTCAAGTGTTTGTCCTTGTTCAACTGCTGGCAATAAATGAATGTATACTGTTGGGAATATTGCTTGACCGCTGTTTTCCCCCTCATTGGTTATGACTATCTTTGGATATGTTTTTTTAAGCTGTGTTAGGGTTTTAGCCTTGACAAGTGCTGTGACTGTATTTTCAAGGTCTATCGCCCAATCGTTTGCATTTGCCATTAACTAAACACCCTCCTTGCTACCTCAACATATTTCTGTATAATTTCCATATCAGCCTTATAAACAGGCATTTGTGCTTCTACGCCGTGTGTAAGAACTAAGGTTCCGTCATCGTCATAGTAACCCCACACTTTTTGTACGCCGTGATGTTCGCCGTATGAGCCTATAACCATACCATTAACAACGCCTTTGTCATGTGAGCTACTTCCAGCCGCTCCATTGTAGAATACACCAGCTCCGAACTCTATAAACATAAGTTCTTTGCCCTCTACAATTAATTTTGCTTCAACATATTCTCCTGCGGATTTTATTTCAACATAACTGTGATGGCTTGTATCTGAACCGCTACGAACGCCTTTCTCATCATATGTATAACTTGCTTTTGCCATATTTTCATCAATGACAGGTATTCCAACTTCTGCAAGTTCTTTGACAAGCTGTGAAGTTTTTTTGATAAGCCAGTTCTTATACTGTTGTAGCTGTCTTATTGCCCCTTGTATTGAGCTTTCCGATAAAGATACATTAATTGTATGTTTAGCCATAATTGCACCACCTTAAAGCAATTTTAATTCTGCAAATACTCTGAATATTTTAGGTGATTGGATAGCAAACCAATCAATTGTTGTTTCATCGTGTCCAAACTGTTCGATATGTTGCCAATTACACTGTAAACCGCTCTCAGACATAAACGCGTGAATAATTTCGTGTCTTAGCTGTTTTTTCTGTAAATATTTGAAATCTCCAACTTTATTTTCGTTATCCGAACGAATGACTATTAATTTTTGTGTGTTATCACAAAATCCGTCAATATCTTCGTCATTTAGTTCTTTGAACTTCACAACATATTCAGTTCCTAAAACATCAATCTTTATATCTTCCATAGTCACCTACTTTACAACTGCTTTAAGCATATACTTAGTTGAGCACAATGCTGGTTTCGTACCTACAATCGTGAAGTCCGCTGATGTTTCATCAACGAGGCTATCATCTGTGTATGTAGGCTTGCTATCAAGCCAGATAAGGTCGCCTTTTTGAATAGGTAATGTATTCCTATCTGTCAGTAAAATAGCGTCAAAATCAGCGGTATCAAAGCCGTATTCTTTACTCTGCGCTTCTCCACCACTGAACGATATGTTAGCTTTGAAATCAACCGGCTCTGAAAAACCTGTTTTCTCTTCAAGGACTTTGGGTATCTTATTTCCCTCATCATCAAGATAAGGAATAAAATTACCTTCTGTGTCGGTATATCCCTCATAAAGGATATTGCCCTCATCATCTCTTTCATAGATGGTGACAGTTTGTCCTTGAAGCGAATACTTCATAGCCTGCTTATTAATGTCAAGCATTGTTCTTTACCTGCTTATAAATCTGATTTATGCCAGTACTTGACAATCCAGACACAATTCCTACTGCGATTGCATTAAGAATGTCATTTGCCGGAAAATCCGGTATTACATACATACCTATAACGCCTAAGATACCACCTGCAACGCCTACAATTATAGGAATGTAATTATCCTTAATGTGTGGAATTGCCTTAGCTCCTAAGCCTATCAGATATGTTATTACAACGATTGCAACTACTGTTGATACTGATGTTATATCCATTCTGCTATACCTCCTTGTCATCATTAAGTCTTGTCTCTATGCCATCAATTCTGTGATGTGCTGACTTAACACTTTCTTCAACTTTAACTATCCTACTATCGTGAGAATTAAGTTCTTTACGCATTTCTGTGACTTCGTTCTTAATCTCCGTTGTATTGTTAGATATTGCGTCAAGTTTCATATTTATTCGCGTGTTCTCTTTCACACGTTCTTCAAGTTCTACTCTGTCACTTCGTTTATCATTCTTAGAGTTGAATGATAAACTGAAAAATCCGAAAAAGACGGAAAAAGCAACTGAAATTATGCTTATAATTACTGCTATTGGCATTGATATACCGCCTTTCATAATTAATAATGGCACACCGCCCACCACCCTTAATGTGCGCCGCCTGCTAACATATTGCTGACATAAGCAAAATGCTAACGCACAGTCTTCTATAACACTTTAGCAAATGGAAATACCCCAACAAATAAGCTATCTCTATCTTTCCAAGTTCTGTTTACGCCATTCTCATTGTAACTTGCCATAAATGCTTCGCCTGCTTGTGAATGGTCATAGACAGTCAGATTAACAATAACGCTCTCAAATTTCTTCAAGTCCTCGGTTATCATTTCATCTGTGTAGCTGTCGGGGTAGTTTCTTCTTGCCTTTACATCTTCTGTAGCTTGCTTAATGAGCTGTTCGATTATCGGATTATCTTCTTTGCTATCGAACACTACCACATCAGATGTCGTTTCATCATCATTTGTGACTGTATCAATATGAAATTGTTTAAGTCTGATTTTGACCTGTTCTAATGTGGTGTATTCCATAACTATCTCCTATAATCCTAATTTCTCAATTAACAGCTTCTTTAATTCTGCTCCTGTGAGTTCTTCTGCATTGTCTATGCCTTGTTCTGTGGCAAATGCCTGTAAATCAGATGTAGACATACGATTTATAGCTGTCTTATTCAAATCCTTGCTATGTTCATTCGGCAAATCTACAGGTTTTACAGAACCATTATTATTCTGCATACCTTTTATTAGCGGTTTGCCGATTTTATTTTCTGTGGTTGCAAGTTCTCTGATTCTTGACGGAGTTGTTTCTGAACCATTTCTAGGGTATTCATCTCCAACTTCGTATATGTGATTAAAGTCTTGTAAATCCATAAACCTGTAAATTACCTTATAACTCATAACAATTCTCCTTACGCCGCTTCTGCCTCTGTGATTGTAGACTTAATAATTCCGTCAAGTCTTTCAGCAAAAAGTACAATGCCGGAAACCACTGTGTCAGAAGCTGTCATATTGCTGTAGTCCGGTGTTTCGTGAATGCCAATAAGACCTGTCTGGTCTGATGTGAAATCAAACGCTTCTCCGAGGTCTGCACCATTAACAGGAATGTAATACAGTACGATATTGTCTTTTGCTGTTGCGTAGATGGTTCCCTTTGGTACTTTGCTGTCAAAAATAACAGTTCCAAGACCGAGGAAGTTCTCTACATAAGTCATGCCGAATGCTGTCTGTAATGTAATCTGTGCTTTAGCAAGATAATCAGCTACATCAAGTGGATTCATAAAATAGACAGCTTCGATTGAATCGTCTTCAAACTTGACCTGTAACTGTCCCCAAGCCTGTGCAAGTGCTGCCTGAAAACCTACGCCTGTTGCTGTTCCTGTGCCTGTTGCAAGGAATGTGAAAAAGTCACCTCTAATGCCTTTCTGAACATCAAGTAACATTCTGTCAGTTGTCATCTGTACCGCCTGGTCATAGCCTCCACTGATAATCGCCTCTGCCGATGTGGCTTTTCTCCACTTCTTCAAAGTAATTTCCTTGTAGTTTACTGCAACTGTCTGATACTTAGAGAGTGGGATTGTTTCGCCCTCTGCGACTTCTCCGTTTTCAAGTGTTCCTGTAGCCTTGTAGGACTTTAATGTGTAGCCCGCCTGCTTTGGAATCTTTCTTGTTACTCCAAGTGCCTCAATTAACTTCTTGATGTTTTCACTAAAAATGTTTACAAACTCAACCTCTCTTGCTCTTACAAGGTCAGCTTTCTTAATTAAATTTTCTTCTGCCGCCATATTTACCTCCTAATTAAATAAATCCATATTCATAGCAATAGCTTTTCTACGCTCATTTCTGTCCGGAATAGCCATAATCTGTTCCTTTGTCATGCCGGAATATTCTCCGCCTGCATTAACTCTAGGTCTTGATTTCATCCATTCGGTCTGTGCTTCTGCGACTGCTGCTTTCTTTTCAGCTTCTATAATTGCTGCAATAGTGTTATGGTCTGCGTCCGAAACTGCATCAATCAGTTTTTCTACAGACTTTTCAGATACGCTCTTGTAAGCATTAACCGCTTTAATATGATTAAGTTCTTTTACAGCTTCCTCATACTTCTCATTCTGTAAGCGTTCCGCTTCTGCCTTAGCTTCCGCTTCCTGCTCCTCGGTTGTCTGCTTTGCTCTTAAAGCCTTGGTAAGCTCTCCTTTTTCCCTTAAAGCCTTATCAAGTGCCTGCTTTTCCTTGGCTCTGTCTGCCTTTTCTGTAGCAAGCTGTGCCATCAGTTCTTCAACTGTGGGTGTATTTGGCTTTACTTCGGTTGTCTGTGTATCTGTTGGGTTTTCGGTTGCTGTTGATTTAGCTTCATCTGCCATTTTTGTTACCTCACTTTTCTGTGTTTTCTTGACTTCTCTGTCTCATTGTGTTTTATCCACTTCTCTGTGCATATAAAAAGCCACTAGGATAATTCCCAGTGGCTATATACCTTGATTATTTATTTGTTCTGCTCTTATCAATCAGAGGGCTGTTGCTAACTTGGTCGCTCAAATCTTGCATTATGCGGTCATTGTTAGTTGCATCATCTTTAATGTTGCTCTTTTGTATTTTTTCGACTGTTTCCTTGCTTGCTTCCCAAACTTCGTTAGGGTCGTCAAATACAGGAATTGCATTAAGTACTTTTCCTCCATTAATGCCTGCATTAATAAGTGTTGCTATACTGTTGACTTTTGTTGATAACTCATATAGCTTTTGTCTCTTAATGTTAATTTCAATATCCTCAAGGCTTATAAGTCTTAATGGGCTATCTTGTGGGACATACGGACTTTTATCAATAGCCGCAAGAACTACTTCTAGTTCATCCATTTTGCAGCTTTCGGTTATCATCTGTAACTTTGTTGCTGCTGCCTCTGCGTGGTCCCATCCACTTGCATTACTAGCCGCAACACCTGTTATGTTAGATGCATTGTCATTAGTAAGTGGCACGTTGCATTTTTCAAGTATCTTATTTCTACGATATTGGATGTTATTGAGCATCCCTGTGTAATCGTAATTAATTGCAAGAGATTCAACAATTGGTGTCTTTCCGTCCGCCGATGTATAAGTCTGCATCCACTCGCCAGATTTTGGTTTCCTTACAGTTTCTTCAATAGTCTGCGTGCCATCCTCATTGTCTGTAACTTTTCTCTCTACAGGGAAATCAACATCGTTTGTATGCCATACTGCCTGCGTGTTTTGTTCAACATCATTTGTAAAATCGGAAATAAGCAGGTTAAGGTTGTCTAATTCTGATTTCTGATGTTCCCAAACTCCCATTCTGTCATATGACCGGAAATACTCTATAATCGGCACAATTCCAAGCGGATTTACTTCCCCGCTTCTTTGCTGATGTCTCCATGCTTCTTTTTTCGTATAATCTCCATTTGCAATCTCATTGAGATTAACCACTTCAAAGCGGAAATCTTTTGTAAAGCAAGTGTAGTAGTTGTTCCCGGTTATTCTATCGTGTCTGTAAGTAACGCCCATCATTGTTCGCTTATCGGAATAATAGCTTGACTTCACTACAAATGATGTTCGTGGGTCTAATATGTCTAATGTGAAATATGGCTTATTCTTTTTCCATTCCATATTTACATCTACAAGAACATTACATGTCGCCCCGATTGTTACATATCTTCCCAAGTCTTGCGTCTTTGCTTTAATCTTTGCAAGTTCGTACTGTTTGTTAAGTTCCGATATTCCGTCTGCAACGAATTTCTCTTTTCCATCACCATTCTGCACAAGCGAAATAGGATTTCCCCAAGCGAATGAAGTCCAAAATTCTGATGCTTGATGAGCGACATTGTCTACACACTCACAATCAATGTCCGGTCTGTAAGTCTTAGGGTTCTTCCTAATTATCGGCTGTATTCCTGCATCGTAATCAAGAAGATACTGTATTCTGTTGGCGTTTTGTATGTGTGTTGAAAAGACATCTCTTAATACATCTAACACATTTTCATATGTTATTTCCGGAACATCCGTTGTTAATACAATTCTTCCTGTCTGCATTTCTTACACCTCTAATAAAATGTCATACCACTTGAGCTTCTGCTGTTTGGTATTTCTTTAATCTGAAAATCATCATCATCGTTAGGCACATACCAAATCCATTTGCCGCAATGTTTGCAAGCTAGTTTGTGTGTGCGTGGGTCTTTCTTATCTGCCTTAATTAAAAACTTATGGCAATTCGGACACATAATTGACTTGTCTTTATTCATATAGAAATTCATATTTTTACCTCGTTGCATAACAAAAAGCACCGCCATAATTAAGTAGCGGTGCTTCTTGATAAAGAATGTTTTGTTTATGAAAAACAGCTCTGTAATTTCTTACAGATACAGTATATCATTAGTGTAATAGGACATTCTAGGACAACTTTAAATAACTATTGCCATATTTTTCTTCAAATACTTTTAATGCTCTTCCATGAAGTCTTGTTACATTCCTGTATGAAAAATTCATTTCTGTAGCAATTACTTCAAATGTCTTTTTTTCAATGTATCTTGAAAAAAGTACGTTGTAGTAATCTTCATCTTCTATGCTGTCTATTTGCCCTATAATCGTATTTTTCTTATCAGTGTATTCATCTATCATTTTATCAAGGTTACGTTCCATTTCGTCAATTTTGGCGTATGTAGTGCCTATTTTATCTGGGTCTGATGATGATAACACTCTTTCTTCATTTTTTACTGCCGATATGCTGCAAGAAAGCTCTCTAAGTTGTGCTATCTCTGTTAGCTTGTTATTTATCATACGATTAAGTCTACTGATTTGATTAAGATAATCCTTAGTTGTCATAATAGATTAACCTCCTATATTGGGCTTGACATAATGACTGTTTTTTTAACCCGATTTCCTTTTGTCATCCTCAATGCAAAATTTGAAAATACATCTGGAACATCATCAAGCTGTTTTTTCCCTGATACTGAATATTGTTTTAAAAGCGACATCATTATTCCATATGGTTCATTAGGTTTGTAAAGTGATGAGTCTTTAAAAATAATGTGTTGCAAAATCCAGTTAGAACATTGAAAAATCCTTGCCTCTTTGTTTGTTTCTGTAGGCGTATCTGTAATATTACATATCCAGCCTACACTCTCCACACGCTTATTAACTTCCATTGCAACCCTATCACCACCGGCGTTACGCTCAAATTCACACTCTTGCACTTTATTATTTGCAAGCACTCCTGCGGCATTTCTGTATTGTTCTTCGTAATCTGCTGTGTTATCGCATACACAATCAATGCAGTAATAATCTTCTCCGTATTTCTGTAATACCGGTAGTACAAAGTAATCCGTACCTTTGCCCTTAGTATCGCATTGAGCTGTGATAATTTCTGGTTCTCCGTGTGGCAGATTAAGGTATCTGCGGATTTTATCGTCCGGGAATAATAAGCCCTCACGTTCTATAGGGTCTTGTTTATACAGACAGCGATATGAGATTTCATCCATAAGCAGCTGAATATCTTCAAAATCCTTTACTGTATAGCCACCAAATTCAAAGTCAAAATTACTTTCTCCTGTTACTGGGTCTACATCAGGTACGGATATTACTTTAACTCGTTTGTTTCCCTCATAAGCTTGTATAATACGTCCTATTACGTCTCTAACGCTCCACCTTGTAGCAATATGTATTTCTTTACATGGGTTTCCATCCTCGTCCGGTATCTTTCTTTGTCGTGCATCTACTGCATATTTATCCCACAATTTATCAAGATAGGTTGGGTTTAGTGCTTCTTCAATGCCGCCTATCATATCATCAACTAGCAGAAATTTATTGGCTCTGACTTTACCGGCATTTTTACTGCCGACAGATGTACATTGTACAGATTGAAATGGCTTATATTTTCCTACGTTAAACTGTTCAAGTTTTGCATTTGTACTTGTTACTTCAAGTCCAGGGAACACTTCTCCCCATGTATACTCGTCAGCGTTTGTGACAATATCGTATACTCCATCATAGTACATTCGTGTAATGTCTCCGCTGTGTGAATAAAAAAGGTTATATCCGTTTGAGCACCAACCTATAACCGCAGAATGGAAAAACTTTTCGATTGTGGTTTTTCCTGTTCCGGGTGGGAGAGAAATACATAAAATATCATATTTATCATCAATCATACCTTGTAATGCTTCTATTAAGCCTATTTTGATAAACTGTTTTCTTCTCGGCATATAGAATCTTTCTTTAGGTTCACGTTTCTTTTCTATGTATCTAAAAAAACTGTCAACAACTTTGTGTTGTGCTTCAATCAGTAAAATATCGTAAAACCAATTAATCAGCTCATATTCCGTTTTATTTGCAAACGCATACTTTTCTAAATCCCATATCGTTCCGCCTGTTTTATCCTTACAGAAACGCTCTATAAGCTCTTTTGCCCTCTTAGTAAGTTGTAGTCCATACTCAATATCTTTCTCGCCGTTTATGGCTACACTGCAAGCGTCTACATAGGCATTAATTACCTGTTCATCTATTCCGTTTCTCTCTATGTAATTTTCATATCCGTTTACTGTGGAAATAAGGCTCTGACTAGCCATAAGAAAAGCACCTCCACTTTTAAAAAGCAAAGGTGCTTATAGACCTCTGCCTATAATTTTTCTAGGTTAGCGACTAACTCTATTTGTTAGCCGGTAAAATTTTGTTAGAATAATACGTCACGGACAGCCGGATGTAATTTCTGCACAAGTGCATTATAATCATCAATTACATATCTTGCTGGAATCATATATGTTTTAATGCCATATTTTTCCGCTGTTTCTCTTTCAATGCTACAGCCGTTCCAATCATAACTCTCACATATTCCAATGAATACATCAGCCTGTGCCAGCTTCTTAAGGCTCTCGCCTAAATACCACACAGCTTCTTTACTGTCTTTAGGTGGGTTATCCTCAATGTAGCTGTCGATAAGCTCTAATTCTTCGCCCTCGTATATTTCAGCAATTTTTTTCATCTTCTGAATACTTGCTTTGATTTCTTCCTCTGTTCTGCCTTTCATCGGCACACTTACAAATAATTTTTTCATAAAAATCCCTTTCCGCAATTATCGTTCTAATTCATCAATCCTGCTTTCAAGTACATTTATGTACTCTCTCATTTTTTGCCCGTCTCTCTCTGAAAGATACTCAATACCAGTAGTTCCTATTTTCCACGATATTTCTTTCAAGTGTTTGATTGCATTTTCAACTTTGTTATCATCACGATTAAGCTCTTCGCATAAGCACTTGGCAATATCTTTAAATGGCTGTGGATGTTCTACTCTCTCTAATGCCTTTTCAAAGGTGTAATTCGACTTGTAATCCATAATAATTCCGACAGCTTCATATTTTCCAAGATTAACTCCTAAAAAACGGTCTGTAACTGTATTCCATATGGCATATAAGTTATCTACATCATCTTGTAATGCAACTATTAACATAATCTCACTCATTTTTCTCATTATTCGCTAATGATTTTGTTTCCTCTAGAATTTTCATTTCTAATGCTCTTGAAAATTCATAATTATTTTTCGGGTATCTGCCTAGAATTGATTTTGCGTACTCATTGACTGCATCAACTGAAATATCAATGTCAATAGTCATATCGTGAAATTCAGATGTTTCTATCGGTTTGCCATCATCATCGCCGATATGTTTAACATTATCAATCTTTCTGAATGTTTTCTTATCAATGCACAACACTTTTTCGCAAACATCAATACATTCTTTTTTCTTTTCGTCATTGGCACACTTGCCATCCGCATTGTATCGACAAGTGGTAAAATTACAATTATTCATTTTTGATACACCCCATTCTGCCACATATGTAATGGCTTCTTGTATCAGCGATTGTTTTACAATCAATAACATTGCCCTTGTTAAGGCAAGTTTCAAGATATTCGCATTTATCACACTCTGTATCTTTTTCTCTATATTTTCTCGGCTTGTATTCCTTGAAATCCTTGCACTTGTGATTTAGGCTTGTATCATTTCCTTTGGTGCAAGTGTAAACGGGATATTCTTCTCCTGTTTCTTCGTCAAAAATATAATCTTCTTCGCTGAATTTACATTTTGAACAATCACTCATTCCTCATAAACCTCTCAAAATTTCTCCTGCACTTAGGGCATAATTCATATGTTCTTTCTAAAAATTTATATCTACGGACATTCTTGATTTCAAGGCACATATCATTATCTTCAAAAGTGGGAACTATATCTCCGCAACATCCAACTTGCTTAAATCTAACTTCTTTCCAGCTCTTAGGTATTATTTCTTTTCCGCACCTGTCACAAGTGTGCCATTCTTTTTGATGTTTCATAGTAATCCCCCTTTGCAAAATTGGCAAACTCTTCGGTTATTCTTTAAAAAGCACTTCTTTCACTAAAAAAGTAAGTTGTATCTTTTTTATTCCAGACTCATCGTCTGTAATGCCATCTACACTATATATACTATCAACTGGGTTACCATCAAAGAAAACTTTGACATATCCTTTTGAAATATCCAACAATGCTTCTTTAATCATTCTTTCACCAACTTTCTACCGCAGATAGGGCAATAATTGATTTCAAACTCTCCCTCTCCATATTCTTCACCGCTGTTGTCATAACAAAGTTTATAACAATAGCCATAATTAGTTGATTCTATTTATGCTCTGCCATATGTATAGCCATTTTCAATCTTCTTCTTTTTACCATTGCAAAATTCACACATATCACTTCTTCCCCCATAAATTATTTGGCAACTCTTCGCCGCCATAAATCTTGTTAGCGTATTTCTTAAATGTTGGTACGCTACAGCCTGCTACTCTTGCCGCTTTTACCTGTGAAGCCTGCCCTGATATGTATAAGTTAATTGCTTCATAGAACTTCTCTTTGTTTAGTGGGTGTACGCCCATAGCCATAATAATCACTCCTTATTTCAAATATTTCTGTGCTAAGTTTTCTCTTATCATTCCAGACATGAAATGCTGCAAGCTCTTAGTTACTTCTTTGCCATTAATCCTGTATTTTGTCTGTAAGTAATAATCTATAAGCTCTTTGTAGTAATCATCAAATCCATAAGCAGAATTATCACTCATATAATTGCCAACTGGCTCAAAGTAATTAATAACTATCTTTGTCAAAGCTTGTTCTGTAATGCGTATATGGCTCATATTTAAAGTTTTATTGTATTGCTTAAGGAAATAGTCAATAATATGCTTTAGCTCCTCTATTCGCCAATCTGACGGTTCGCAATCAGCAAATTCAACAGCAAGGTTTTTAATCACATCAGATTTACTTCCGCCTTTTTCAGCTGAAAAAGCATATATATCTCCTCTTGAAGAATCTTTAGATTCTGAAAGAGCATATTTAATCTCTGTAGTATAATCTCTGTCTATATTCTCTGTAGTAATCTCTGGTAATGGTCTGTCGTTTTGTCCTTCTCGACAGGTCATTTTGTCCTGTCGGTCTGTCATATTGCCTTGTCGATTTGTCATTTTGTCTTCATCGGAATTAAATTTATCCACAAGCTCTTGTAATTTTTTAGTATCTATTGTGTACCACTTTGTTTTATCAATAGCTAATTTGTTATAATTAGCAGATACAACAACTCCTTTATTTTCAAGCCTTGTAAATGTTCTCTGTATCGTTTTTTCACTCCAATACGGAAAATCTTTAGCTTTCCAATCGCTGTATGAGTTATATACCCAATATCTGTCGTCAATAAAATTTTTACCGGCTTTTTTGTTAATTCCTAGCCAATAATTTAATTGATTTAACACTATTGCTTCATTTAAATCTCCTAAAACAAGTGCTAAATCGGTGTTTACAATAAGTGTTTTTGATTTGTCAATAAATAATTCTTTAAAATTCATAAATTACCTCCTGTGAAAGATAATAGCACTCCGCTTGTGCTTAATCTGTGAATAACAAAACAACAAACAGGCAGTTCACAGGTCTGCTTTTCGGTAGCTAACCTAGTTTGTTGTAAATAGTTGCACGGAGAGTCGAACTCCGTCAGACCAAACCATGCCAATGCATTTCAAATCTGCAAATTCTATTTTGCAAAGAGTTTTCTGTTTCCGATAATACAACTACTATTCATACATCTCCCATCGACCGGAACTATTGCAGTAGTATCCGACTAAGTGGAGATAAGAAATTGATGTGGTGTGGATTTGAACCACACATGAGATTCCGTCAGTTAGTCTGCACCTACGAATAGGGATAGATGGATTTTTATTTTCTAACGGATTTATTGGTGTAATTGCTTACAGCTATTTACCAGACTTGTTCTAGCAATCCTTGCCGCACACCTTTCTCTTAACCACCGGTTGGCGTTTACCCATTCCGCCACACATCAACTCACATACAGGTTGGTTTTAGGATAATACAGGTAACCAACAACTGTATTTCCATTTCACTTATATGTGAGAACGCCGACATCGTGAATCGAACACGAACAACATTTCTGTTGGATAGCTTAGCAAGCTACTGGAATACCTTTATCCCATATCGGCAAATACCGCCTGTAACGGCTATCAAGGGAAAATGCAATAATATTTTGGGGGATATTGAGAAGAACCTTGATAAGTTGAATTTCACACACCTCTGTGCGAGGTAAAACTCTCCGAGTGGTCTTGCACCACCCTTAACTGAAACAAATCCAAGAGAGCATATGAAGGAGGACTACCCTGTAAAATGCAAAACATGGTAGTCTACGATAAAAGTAAGACAAACTACACCAGTCGGATTCGAACCGACGCATACATGAATCAAAATCATGTGCCTTACCGCTTGGCTATGGTGCATTAAGTGGCTATTCTCGGTATATATTCGCCACAAACCGCAGTGTACTATCCTTTGTAGCCGTTATACTTTCATTGACCAACACGGCTATTCTGACAATTCTATGTATTTGTCAATGTACCACTTGGCTTTTTTAATATCCTCTAAGCCATTCTTTCTACCACTTCGGTAATTATACTTAAAGGCATTGAGCAAACAGAATGTTTTAACGGCTTCAACACCGAATATCTCAAGCATAACATCTATGCACTCATATTTACCGGTTGCGTAGTGACTTGGATGATTAACATTGTCATTTACCAGCTTTTCATTGACGCTAGGAGCAACATCTTTGAGTGGAATAAAATTGTTATTTTCCCCACCACTTACAACGCAATCATTACACGGTCGCTGATTGAATAGTTTCAGCCTATTTTCACAATTAAGGCACATATTTATTATATTTCTTGATTTCATTAGACATCACCTGCCTGTCTGTGATTAGCTTTGTAAGTATCAAATCCCTCTGGGTATCTTGCTTTCAGCTTATCAATGTTAATCTGCATGATTTCATCAAGGCTAAACTCGAAAGAATCGCACATTAAAGCTAAGTACCAACATACATCGCTGATTTCACGCTTTAAATGTTCGGCATCTAACTGCTTTTCATGGAAAATCCATTTCTTAAGCATGTCGTTAAGTTCTCCAACCTCGCCAGATAAACCTAGTGCAGCATTAAGAACACCGCCTAATTCAATCTCTGGCGTATCTTCACCACGATTGCCAATCTTTAAATCATTAATCTTGTTCAGAAGCCTATCTGTAGACTTTTTATCGTTAGTACGCATAGCCAAAGCCTGATACTCTGCTCCCTGCATTTCTAACTCCTAACTCTTTTTTATTTTTTAAAATTTTTTGGAATTTACTCGGCTGAATTAGCCGTTTTCTGATGTGTTTATTGAATATCTTGTGAATAATTAAGATGTGTCTATTATACACCTATCTATCAGATTTGTACAGTAGATTTATTAATTATATTATATGGGTTATTAATAAAGTTGTATATATTAATAAATATAATGGTTATTATATATGGTTTAATAAATTATAGTAGTTGGTTATGTATATATAAATATATATAATAAGCCTTTTTATCTTTGAGAATATTTGAGCGACTTAGTTAGGCTCGCAATGCGTGCATATATAACCCCCACGCCCTGCGTTTGTACATCCTGCACAATGAAATCAGCCAGAGCGGAGCCATTGCGCAATAAATAATCATCACGCAATCGCTGTCAATCCGCTTGTTTACTGGCTTTGTTGTACTTTTATCGTTCAAATGTTCTGTTTTATCACTTCGCTAAAGTCTAATTTAGCGAAGTGCAATTATCGGAAGTCAAAACGCTAGAACCCGCTTGTTTACTGACTTTGTGGGATTTCTTGTACATCTTGCACAATGATTTCTTGTTGTGCAATTTGACGGACATTAGAGCCTTGAGCGTCCCCAGATGGTCCGAGCTGTGGAAGGTCTGCGGCTGTTTTAATGACCTTTGCGGTGCTTTCTCTGCTGACACCCGGCAAATTCCAAGCAAAGTGCCGGTTGAGTATCGCAAGGATTCCGACGGGGTTTTTGTTGCCGGTTGCGAGCTTGTTCGATAGACTTTCTTCACGAAAAATGCGCAGTTTTTGCACGATATCGAAGCCTTTTGTACTTAGTTTTCTCTCATATGCTCCCCAGTCCATTAATGTATCGTAATTAATACCTGTCAATAAACTATATCCCATTATACTACATTCTTTATCATATACAGAACATAAATAATAATATATATATAATATATACTCTAATTTATCTAAATCATACATATAAAAATTACTATCCATTATACAATTAGTATTATTTTTATTAATATTCTTATTTAACTTTAATATACTTTTATCACCGAAAACATATTTATTAATATACATCAGAGCGGCGTTCCATCTGCTTTGTGGTTCTTTGGTCATATCTTCGATGTTGTGCTCTTCGCAAAACTGCGATAAATAAAGTTCTATGTCGTTTTGAAATACTTCGGGCGTGTCTGGTGTTTCTTGTACTTTCTCCATGTGTTCCCCTTTCTGCTGGTTCTGCTCCAGCTAATTAATTATTATATATTTAACAACATAAAAATAACCCAATAACTGTTATATAATTATCGGGTGTAAATTCATATATTCAATTATTATGATAATATAGCATAAATATACATACAAGTCAAATAAAAAAGAGAGCCGAAGCCCTCTTTAATATACGCCTTGCGTTACGGTTAATCATTGAACACGTCAGAAAACATGTTTCAATACATTAAATGTTATTGTTTATCATCCGACAAAAATATAATATACAATTACTAATTATTTGTCAAGATAATTTTTTTAGCTCTTTCAAGAGCTTTTTCAAAATCTATAGTCTTATCGTTTTTAACAAGGCACCAGTAATTGCAGAAGGCAATATGCCCAAATCTCCAGTCTGAACCCATTCTGGCTTGGGTGTCGCTTCCAATGTAAAAATCATATCCAGTAGCTTTATATTCGCCGTTTCCTATATGCTCCGTCGCTTCTACTGCAAAGACTTCGTCAGATTCAAATTTTTCTAGATTTTCCTGACTAAAAAATTTTTCTAATTTCTTGATATCCTCACTCTTTACTTTTCCATTTTTGTCAAATCTAATATTGCATTCTCTCATCCTTTCCACCTTCCAGCTTTCACTGTCCTTTCTTAATTTCTGTAATTATAATAACATTTCTTTATCACTTTTGCAAGTGATATTTTAAAATATTTTATAATTTCTTTTTTAGTTCTCTTTCCTCCTCTGTCTCTTCATATATAAATATGTCTTTCGGCTGCATGTCCAGAATCAAGCAAAGATTATTTATACTTTTAGCATTTATATTTGTATCTTCGTTTTTTATCTTCTTAAGCGTGTCTTGGCTCAATAATCCGCTGGTTTTGGCTTTGTATGTATTAAATCCAGCACGCTCCAGAGCGTCGCCGACATTAAAGCGATATTTAAGCATTGCGATAGCTCCTTTCTATATTGTTTTATTTATTTCTTATAATAATATAGTAGGTTCTAAAAGTCAATAAAAATATTTCTTAAAAAAGTTATAAAAAGGCTTGCATATTTCTTTTTAAAGTGATATTATAATCTTGCAAATAAAAAAGGCGGTCACTCCTACCAAGAACGAACCGCCACCAATCAAAAAAGAAAGGCAGCTATTATTATAGCACAGGTAAAAAGAAATGAGAAGAACAAACAGCAAGGAAGTCAAGGCAGCAGTTAGAAATTATTTAACAGAGGTTGCACAGAGTGAAGAGCTTAACACAATTAAGGACATCAAGAACAAGTTTATAAATGAATACGGCTGGGCGGTTGCAAGGCTTGGAGAGCGTAACGCTTGTATAGAATGGCTTAGAGGTTTAGGCGTTGGCGTTGATTATAGTTCCTACGATATTATTCAGCTTATGGCTGAATGGTTAGACGAAAGTACAGAAGAAGCCGAAAAATGGCTTGATAAGCGTGGTGATGGTCTTTACTGGGATTTATTAGCAAGGGAGATTTTAGCAAGCAAATAATTAGCAAGGTTGACACGCTTCCGGGGTTCGATTCCCCGGCTTGCTCTACCCCTTAAGGGAATAAAAGAAAGAGAGGAAAAAAGATGATAGACAAAAAACATGTAAAGCACATTTTAAGGCAGATTAAAAAGGCATTTAAAAATGCGGATACCCTGAGAGAATATGAAGAGTTATGCGAGTGTATTTATTTTTCTGATTGTAAGTTTGGTTACGATACATTTTTAAAACTTAAAAATCTTGTTTTTTAACCGCCGCAGAGAATGCCAGCCGGACCGATACTGGCGGCGGTTTTCCCTTTTAAGGGATAATATTAGAATATGGAGGTCTGCGATATGACAATATATGAAAAATTAGACACTTTAACAGCCGGAGAAATCCGTGGAAATTTAGAAAAATTTATATTTATCTATGGAGAAAAGGCGGCTAAAATCTTAGAGCTTGAAAAAATAGCAGATTTTTCTTTCTGGGATAATGGGCGAAGCGTAATTATATACGCAGGTCCACAAGCTGTTTTTGATTGTAACTATGATATTTTTTATGGCTTAAAAAGGCTTACAACTTGTTATAATAAAAGTGGTCTATTTTATGAATTTAACAATTAATAACTTGATTAAGGGCGTACAATCTGCGCCCTTTTTGGCTTGCTGTGGTTCTGGTTGGTTCGATTCCAGCCGCAAGCATTAAGCGTATATATTTTTATATGCTTTTATTTGCGTACCTTGAAAAATTAATATAACAATGCTATGCTTATATATAAGGCTTTTACGCCTTTTAGGTGTACAAGTGTACCCAGTTGGGACGGCGTGCGTTCTGGTATATCTTCCAGAACTGGCGACAGCTTCCACGACTTGCGAGGGCATATTATACCCATTTGCACAACGCATTTAAAAGCGTTTTAAAGCTGTTTTACTTTGTAGGCTTATAAGTCTACATCGGCGCAATAAAACCGCCGTACAGGGCAAATCACAAAGCCACAAAGTCAAAACAAGCACGAACCGCAGTCAGTCAAGTTTGTATAACATGCTTTAATCTGTTAAAGTTTTTCATCAATTTTTCAAGGCAAATCTGAACAAAATTGAGGTCAAATTTTGAGAAAAGTTTTTCACGGATTTTTGAATACAAAATTGCATACCCACCCCGGTATCAAAATTTTTAACTCGAATTTTTATATAGGGGCGTTTCTTTATTTTTCATATAGCCATAGGCATATAGGGGCGTACTGAAAAAATTGACTGCAAATCTGACAGAAATTTTCAAATTTTTTATTTCCAGAATCTCAAGTTTATTTTGCATGGGTGGCGGGTACTTTTAAGGTTAGCATAAAAATAGCACCGATTATTCGGTGCTTTTCTTTATATCTTCGATTGCATCTTTTATACTCATATGATTATTATTTATTCTTCCATATAATTTACCATATGAAATATTTTCCATTCTTGAAATTTGAGCCAATATAAGTGTTTGCCCTTTCCATTCATATTTTTTATTTCTTCGCTTATTTATTGCTTGTTCTTGAATAGTAACCCATCTGCAATTTTCAGGACAATAACCTTTATCGTTATCTATTCTGTCTAATGAAAGACCATGCTTATATCCGTTTCTCATAGACCAAGCGATAAAATTTTTAACACCATCCTTTCCTCTCCATTCAAAGCAAACATCTATTCCTCTTGCTCCGTAATAAGGATAACTTATATTTTTTTCATCATAACATCTTTCCACCATACTCTTGTGTTTTCTGTATAATGGGCTATCAGTATATCTTTCAATTCCAAGCTCTTTTTTGATTGCTTTGTTTTGTCTTATGTTTCTATATAGTTTTTGGTGTGCGCTGTTTTGGTCTTTGCAATTTTTATTTCCCAATACACAATTCTCTGGGCAATAATCCTTTGTACTATCAATTCTGTTAAGTCTTAGACCTTTTGTATATCCATTTTCATTACACCACTTTCTAAAATTATCTCTATCATGCCATTCTTCACATACTTTTATCCCCTTAGCTCCGTAACTTTTAAATGCTATACTTTTAGGGTTATAACATCTTCTCATCATTTCGTAATGTAGTCCACCTATACTGTTTAAGTCAGCCATATAAGCACCACCTTTCTAATGATTATAGATATATTATATCATACTTTATAAAGTATTGCAACATACTTTTGCAAGTAGTATAATCAAAAGCAAAAAGGAGTTTATATTTACATGGCAAAATCAAAAACATCATCAGAAGTAAAAAATCGTTGGAATGAGAAAAACTATGATAGAATTACAGTAATGGCACCCAAGGGCAAAAAGGAAGCCTGGTCTAAGATTGCTAAAGAAAAAGGATTCAAAGGATTAAGTGGATATATTATTGACTGCGTAGAAAAAGCTGGCGAATAATTATTTTGCCAGCTTACAACATTTTTCTGTATAAATCAATGCCTTGCTTGCATACTGGCATTGACTAAGCTCATATATTAATATTTCCTTAGTCATAGTCGGATTAGTCTTTTGAATTATCTTTAACAGCTCATCTATACTCATTATCCTACTCTCCTAACTGCCCCTAAAACCATATCAACAATATCAAATACTTCATCTCCATAAGTTGCTACAAAATCGCACAATATCTCTTCTTGTTCGATAGGCAAATACACATCGTAGGACATACAGATTGCGTGGCACACTTCGTGTATAAGCACTTTGCGTTGCATAAATCCACGCAAGGCATTTGATAGATAAATTGTATGTGTATTTCTATCTGTCACACCCAGTACAGAAACATTGTCTGACCGCTTTAATTCACCCGAATTTGAATTTTCATATTGTACTCGCCACATTGTGCCATTAATGCTAAAAACCATCTGCGCACTCCTTTCTGAATAAAACAGGCTATGAATATTGCTACCCATAGCCCTTAAAATCATATCTTAGATACAAGAGTACTTAACTTTGTTCTAAGCAAGTTCTTCTCTTCTGCCGACATATCAGCCACCATACCTGTAATATCGCTTGCAAGTTCCTTAGTATAGCTGTCAAGCGACTTCATCTTGTGTTCTTTATCCTCTGGCGTGTTATTCTTGTGCATTTCCTTAGTTTCTGTGTAGTTTCTCTTTGCTCTGTCGTAATTACTTTCAGACATTGGCTCTGTATAGTACATCTTGCCATAATCTCTATCCATATCCCTCATATGCTCTGCTTCTGGGTACATGTGCATATAAGGCGGTTCTTCATATCCTCTGCGGTATGTTCCTTTGCCTTTTGGGGCAAATCTGCCATTTGCATAGCGGTAGTGGTCGTAGTATCTTCTGTCTGGATAATCTTCGTACTGTTCAAGCATACGCATAATGTCTTCGTTATCTTCTGACTTTTCCATAGCTTCAACAATTCTGTAATCTTTGTCAAAACAAGCTATGTTCTTCGCTATTTCTGTAAAGTCCTTTAAATCGTCAAGGTTTTGTCCTTCAAAATTGTCAATTCCAATTCCGTCAACTTTAGCCTTGACACATTCCATAATCTGTTTAGCCCATTTATGCATAATATCAAGCCTCCCTTACTGCAATCAAATTACTGTTCTGTACTTCAATAGCCTGTGCTGATGTATTCTGCACCGCTACAGTACTGCAACAGCCACAAGGTACATCAACATATGCCTGTGCTGATACATTAAATAAATTTTCAACTGCGGCTGGTGTAACAATCATTCGTGTTGACTGTAAAGGCTCTCCATCTACTGCAATGGCAAGTGAAATAGCTCCAACTGTACCGCCTGTCGGGATCTGAATGTTTCCGCTATAAGATACTAAAAATCTAGCCTTGCACTGATTTGTAATACCTCTTAACTTGATAATTCCGCTTCCTTGTCTGTGGACTATACATTTAGTTCCGCATACTGGTGTTTCTGTAAATGCAACATCTTCTCCGGCGGCAACTGTTTGTAATGCAATTCCTGTTATTTCCATTATCTTTACCTCTCTTTCATAAAAATAAGGGCAAACATTATAGTCTGCCCTTTGATTACAAGTAATACTGCTTAGCAGACATAATCGAGTTAAACTCAATTAAGATACTCAATTATTCAGTTTTAGCAATTACAGCCGGCATTGCAGCCGTAGCCATACGCATAAGCGTTAGGATTAGGCACAACATAAGCTGGAATAGCTGTAGGATTTACAGAATTGACAATCTGCTGTGTCTGTGCTGTCATTGCAGTAGTCAGAAGTGCGTTCTGTCTATCCTGTGAAGCAGAAAGTTCAAGTTTCTGTACTTTATCTCTTAAATCCGCATTTTCCTTTGTACATAAGTAATCAAGAATAGCTCTTGTTCCTGCCTGCTGACTGTCAATAATATCTCTTGTATTGTTGTTCATTGTGTTCTGTAAAGCACAAGTGTTAGTTGCTAAATTGTAATTAACTCCCTGAATAGCTTCACGAGTTTCACAGCAGCAGTTAGCAAGCTGCGCCTGTAATGCGCTGGTATTCTGCATATTAGCGACTGTATCAGCGTTAATAGCCTGCTGAATGCCATAGCCTGTCTGCATGATATTTGTGTTAATACCATTAAAACCTGTGAGCATACTGTTGTTCATAGCATAAAAGCCATCACAAAGTCCGTTGGAAATGCCATCTAACTTGCTGATAACTGCTGAATTATCAAATCCTCTTTGAATATCAGCCTGCGTAGCAGCTGTCGCAACATAGCCACCGCCATTGTTACCGCCAAAGCCGCCAAATCCACCATTGCCCCATCCAAAGAGTAATGCGAATACAACGATTATCCAAAGCCATCCGCCGTCAGCCCATCCGCCGTTATTGCCGTTGCCGTCAATGTTTGCGACTAATGGTACGCTGGCACAATTTGAGTTAAACATAATTTTTACCTCCGTTATTAAAATTTTATATACTTAATCTTGCAAGAATTAGTATCAAAGTTAATTAAAATGTGTTATAATATATTTGTACGGATAGGGTAGCTCCCGATAAGCTGTTTGTCCTAACAGTTTCCGTACATTAGCTGGTATAGGACATCTCACACTGAAAGGACAGGTGTTATTTTTATGCAAGAAATTTGGAAAGATATTTCGGGCTATGAGGGCTATTATCAAGTCAGCAACTTGGGAAATGTAAAATCCATGGAAAGAATAGTTGAAAGGAAAAATAATGAAACAGGTAATCTGCCATTAAAATCAAGAATACTCTCCCTAAATACATATCCAAAAGGATATAAAAAAGTTACCTTAAGGAAAAATAATACAAGTAAGTCATTTTTTGTTCATAGATTAGTTGCTGAAGCATTTATCCCAAACCCAAACAATTATCCATATGTAAACCACAAAGACGAAAATCCAAGCAATAACCATTCTGATAATTTGGAATGGTGTACCAACGAGTACAATATGAGTTATGGTACACTAGGATATCGAATATCTTTGGCTAAATCAAAGCAAGTATTTCAATTTGACCTTGACGGAAATTTTTTAAATACTTTCTATGGAGTAAATGTAGCCAGCAGAATAACCAATATTTCTTCAACTTCCATCGTAAATTGTTGCAATGGAGCTTCAAGAAGTGCTGGCGGTTTTCTTTGGTCTTTTTCTCGAAAAGTTAAATTGCCCGAATATAAGCAGGCAAAAATTATTAAAAAATACGACAAAAATCATATTTTAATAAAAACTTACCACTCTATGAGAGAAGCTGAAAAAGAAGAGAAAATATGTGCCCAAACATTTAATAAATACGCAAATAAGGATATAATGTATAAAGGCTTTTATTGGGAACTTATATAGTTCCCTTTAAAGTCTTATATTTTGTTTTATTTGCGATACAAAATCATCTGCTTGTATACCTTTTTCTTTGCATAAATTTCTTGCTAATTCTTCTACGCCTTTCATATTTCCGCTTTGTACCATTCCTAAAGCATTCTTCATGATAGGATTGCTCATAATCTGATTATTTCCCATCATCTGCTGTATAAACTGTTGCGGACCAGCTTTCATCATCTGAAAAATGTTAATTGGGTTCATTCTTCATCACCGCCCTTGCTTTGAGTTCTTGAAGCTTTTCTTTGCGTTCCTAAAGATTTATCAAATCTATCTTCTAACTGTCCTATTTTCTCTGATAACTCTTCAAACTTATTTAAGAATAGCTGTGTGCTTTCGTCTGACAGGGTAAATTTAGCGTTTTCTATGTCAGCTGTCGGATTGCCAGCATTGCTTCCGCCTGGTTCTGTATAAGGCTTATATACAATCGTATTAATAGTTCCGTTAGCATTCCAACCCTTGACATAAATCTCCGACATATCCTGCTTAGGGAAAAATGCCATTGAGCCATCCATAGGCACTTCATTTGCATTAATATTTTCAACTGCCTGTACTATTCGTCCATTAATGCCTGCTATCTGCTGCGGCATAGGCTGTTGATTTGCTAAGGACATTTGTGTCCCTGCCACTGGCTGTTGTAAGCTCTGCTGATAATTTTGCAAAAAGTTCATTCTATCCGCATATGGATTCTGCATAGGCATATAATTATTATTCATCATAGGTGTTGTCTGATAAGGATTGTTTATCATCTTCTACCTCCTCCAAGACTTCTTCGATTGCGTGGATAACAAGAGATAATGTTACTAAGTCAAGTTTTTGCAGTTCTTCTTTACTTAAGATTTTTTCTCTAACTTCATCAGAAAACATTCGCACTACCTCTCTTTCTGATTATATTTTGACATAAAAAAAGACGGACTAACCGCCATATAAAAGCCAGTTATCCGCCAAAATAAGCAAAAAAAATAACGCCATTACGGCGTTTGCTAAACTTCTATGATTACTTTCTTGATTACCTCTTTATTTCCTTACAAAAAGACGATGTTCAAAAAATCTCCTTTCATTCAGTGTTTATGCGGGTTTGCAGTGTTTCTTCTCCTTGAAAAAATAGCAGGGGATGAGAGAATCGAACTGCATTGACTACTCCCTTATCCCGCTCTATTACTGGGTTTCTGGCTTTGTACCTTGATTACTTTGATTACTTTGTAATCAAAATCCTAATAATTGATAGCATTATTAACTTGCTCAATCTTAGTTCTATCAGTCTTATTACTGTAAATGTAATATTTTCTTGTTGTCTCAATGCTTGTATGCCCCATCATTTCTGTTATAACAGTGTCACTCACGCAATTATCATACAATGCAACACTGTATGCCCGGCGGACTTTGTGCGTGGAACGATAATTAATGTCCAGTGCCTTACATATCTTATGCAACTTTCTGTTAAATGCTTGTTCCTTTATACGCTCTCCCTTTTCTTCAAACATATAAGTTCCAAAAGGATTTAATCTGCGAATTGCCTTAACAGTATTTACAGCTTTATCTGGAATAATTATATCTCTTAATCCTGCGTCAGATTTAGGATAGTCGCTTACTATCTTAGCCCATTTCCCATTTTCATCTCTGACCTTAATTTCTGTTCTTTGTATAGAAATATAATGTTTAATAGTTCCATCTTTCAGTACAGTGTTGTGAATATCAGAAAACTTAAGTGATGATAACTCGCCAGCTCTCATTCCACACTCAAACATAAGTAATAATCCCAGGCTCCTTATATCATATCGTTGCCATAAATATTCTGTGATTCTTGGAATTTCATCCTCGAAATACACCTGTTCCTCTTTCTTTTTCACATTTTTAGTAAAAGCTCTGCGTGATAAATCCAAGTCCCCCATAAATTGTGTGATACTTAGATTTGTATACCCCTTTTTCTTAGCATATTTAAAAATGCCATTAATAAGGATTCGCATATCAGAATATGCCTTATGTGTAAGCTTACATTCGGCAATAACAGTCTTAATAAAGCATTCTAAGTCATCTTCTGTAATGTACTTGATTTTCTTATCTGCCATGTGATATGCTTCATTAGTGAAAAATCTGGCAAAGTTATCATTATACTTATCATATGATTGCTTCTTGATTTCGTGATATTCAAGTTTTTGGTCTACCCATTCCTTGAATACAGTCTTAACTAAAGGTTCATTAGCGAGTTTCTTGTAGTGTTCCACAATTCCATCTTCAAGAGACTCTTGCGTTGAACGCTTTAGCAGCTTCCTGCCACTTGATGTGCTTTCGTCTGGCAAGTATGTATACCACTTCTTATCCTTTCCTTGCCAGATTTCATTATTGTGTGCTTTTAAATATTTTTTCCTTTCGTTCATTTCAATTTGTTTTTGAACATCGTCACGAGAGATAATACCATTGTCCAGTACATAATTCAATAACTCTTTGTCTGTTAATTCCAATCACAGCACACCCTTTCAATTTTATTTTTAATGTTTCTTATTCTCCTTTCAAGAGTTCTTTGTGATACGCATAATCGTGCAACTATCTCTTTTTGTGTAAAATTCCGAGAAAGAAGTTTGAATATTCTCTCTTCTTCCTCGGTAAAATTGGCATTTTCAATTATTTCATCAAGCTCCGGCTTAGTCAGTTCTGAAAACTTCATAAGCCATACTCCTTAATATTTAATTTTTATTTTTGTCTCTTCTTCTAACTGTTCAATAAGTTCTTTCGGATCTATAAGCCCTGCATTGAAATCTTCATTGAATTTATCAATCTCATCAATAAGTCGTTCTAGTCGCTTATTTCCAAATCCGAATTTATCGTGCAGCACCCACAACAGAATTGTTAAGGCATTACCAAACATTTCTTTATTTTCTTTATTCTTCTGCCTGTTTAATTGAACTCTCATCATTTGTTCCTGAAATCTTCGTTGTTCCGACTTGCTCATTTTTTATTCTCGCTTCCTTGCTTTTCTTAGCATACTCCAAAGACTTATTGTAGTGCTTTTTACATAACTTTGAGTGATTATAAACCGGTTCGCCGCAAAACCAGCATTTACCATTCATTACCCATTCACGTTTAGCATCGAGTTTTGAGCCTTTCTTGGCGTCTCTTATACGTTTCTTGATTTTAAGTTTGTTACGGCACTTAGAACACGTTTTATATCCCTCATCTGCCTTAACTTTACCGCAATAAACGCATAATCCGTTATTGCTTCTTCTCTGATACTTGCTTTTTTGCTCGATTCTATCTTTTTCCTTGAATTTTTCGGGATTGGCATTGTATCTTGACATTCTCTGGGTATAGCGTTTTGCTGAACATTCAATGCACATTTTTTCATCACCAAAAAGACTGTTTTTACGGCATGTAGGGCATATTCTATTTTCTTTATACCAACTAATAAGTTCTCGTCTATCTTTGTTTGCTCTGTCGTGGCATTTGCTACATTTAACCCCGGCAATATCAAGTGGCTTTCCACAATTTACACATAATCCAGCTTCTTTTCGTCTGTAATACATTCTCATTTGCGGACTAATTGGCGTTGTTTCCACTAAAATCAACCTCTCATTCTGTCAATTCTATCTTGTACCTCTCTAGGTGCTTCAATATACTCTTCTGCGTTTGTATTTTGACCGATAAGGGCATTTTCTTTAATTTGTAATGTATTTATATCTCTTTGGAATTTTTGCTCGATTTGAGCCTTATACGAATTTACATTCGTCTTTTCGATAAGTGATTTGATATTGTCCGGCATACGATTTATTTCATTCGCACGCTTAACAACTGTTTCGTAAGTTCTTAGAAAATTTGATTGTATTACTGTTTCTATCGTCTGATAATCTGATGTCGCCCAGTTTTTAAGGTTATCTGGCATACCAACCGCCTGTTTTACAAGTGGCGGCAGCTTGTTGAATTCTTCAACCGCCCCATAAGTGCCATTCCGTAACGCTTTACTAACTAACCCCCAAGCTGTCATTCCGTCAAGTTCCTGCGGCTGTGATATTGTCTGTATTTTACCTATCAACTGTCCTATGCTTGGAGCAAATCCGCTTATATCAGAGTTGATGTATGCTTTAAGTGCGACTGATACTTGTTCATAACTGTAATTTTCCAACATCATATTCCACACATCTACTGTTTCTGATAGGTTGTTAGGCTTGTAGTTAGGGTAGCAATCACACATAATGCGGATAATTTTAACTGCTTCTTCTCTTGTCAAGTGTTACCACCCGCCTTTAATATTTTAAGTGCTTCCTCAATATGTAATGCCACAACAGTAAATCCGTCATTTCCCAGTTTTAGTATTTTACAATCTTCTTCAAGCTGTTTCACAACCTTGTCAATATCATATGGTACTGATTGTTTCTCAACTTCTCTTATAACTTCCTGTATCATTGAACAACAACCACCCCAAAAACTATCAAGTTCTAATTCACGATATTTCGCATCTGCCTCGTCATAAGTTTCATTAAGTATCGATAGTAGCTTATCTGCATTAATTAGCCTCATATTTTCTCTCCTTTACACATTATCCCAATCAATAGCACCCTTATTGAAATTCTGATTGCCTTGCTTTTCAGAAACAACATTCTGATTAAGGTAACTCTCAAACTTCGTGCCAAACAAGGTATCTGGTCTTAAATATCTTTCCCTTTCAGTTCCAAACCATTCATTAACTTTTTTATCTATGACTGTGTAAAAATCCTGTTCAGTATACCCCTCTTTGATTCTTGCCCCGATATGCTTCTTAGTATTAGGTGTATTGTATTTATATCTGGTATTGCATCTGTTATTTAAGTAACTAATAATATTTATATATATATTATTATCTATATTATCTTTCTTTTTATTTACTATATTATTATTAACAGAAACAGAATCAGATACAGTATCAGAATCAGAAACAGATGTCTCCATAGGGTATGTATACCCTATGTATAGGGTATCATTTTTAATAGAATCAACCATATCATTAACATATTTTCTAAATTCGTCAGATTTAATATGTTTGGCAACTCCTAAAACCCCTGCCAAGACTTTCTCTGATTTGCTCCAATTATACTTATACCAATGTAATATCAGCACTTCTTTAGTTTCTGAATCAAACTTAATAACCTTGTGCACCTTATCAAACCTTTCTAACAGCCTGATAACAGTATCTTTGTTATAACCTGTCTGCCTTGTCATTTGTGAATAACTAACCTCATAACACCCACATATATTTGTCTGTGGATTTGTTAGCAAATATATGTAGAAATACTTGTCCTCTGGCGTAAAATCATCTTCAACCTTGTTATCGGTCCAAAATGATAATTGAACATTTCTATATATTGCCATATTATTGCTCCTATTCTTCAAGTTCTGTCACATTGTTACTTCACTAAATCGTTGATATTAACTCTGAATCCGTCAAATTCCTTGCCTTCACTTCTAACATAGGCAGACGTATCAAAGAACATCAAGTTACCATCTCTGTCTGTTGCCATACTTACGCCATTCCTTGTAAGGCTGCCTTTGAGTAGGTCAAGTAGAATCTGTATTTCCTGCTTTGTTTCGTCTTTCATTATTTGCCTCTCCATATTGCTTCATCAAGAATATATTGTCTGATAAATCTATCTGCGTACTGTGGGTGTATCATTGACCTTGCTGTTTTCGTATTATCTGCCCCTGTTTTTACGTAATGCTCTTTTGCCATTGTTTTTATAGCGTCCTTACATTCGATAGCGTTATAACTAATTGGCTCAAAAATAAGATTGTTCTGTGGCTCACAATTCAGAAACCAATACTGTGTAGGCTTTTTAAAGTAATCTCCATTATCTCTTCTATCTCTGTCAATTACCGCTGGGGAATAGCACCAATATCGTCTTAAAAAATGCTCTTCTGAATAAGGGTTTTCCATTACCAGCTTTAATCCTTTTCTCATGCAAATAATAAACATTTTGTTTACCAAATCATACATAAGTGAAACTTCTTTAAGCAAATTCATATCAAATTCGCATTTTTCTTCTAAAGGCCATTTTTTCTGACTTGCCGACTGTCCTCTGAACCACAGCATTATCTGATTTTCAAACCTTATGCAAGGGAAAAACGCAAATATCAAATCATCAGGGCTTATATTATCGAACAAACTTGGCTTACCTTGATGCCCCCCTCTATCTCTTTAAAAAGGTCAGTAACATAGTCAGTTTCGTTAAATTCATTCTGAATATCATAGTCGTAGGCTTCAATTCCATACTTCTTGAAAGCATTCTTGAATGTTCCTGACTGTTCAAATAAACAATGTACTATCATTCTAAATCCACCAAAAGGAAACCTCGGTTTTATGTCGCGACAACCTATTCCTTTCTTTGATTTTTAGTTAGTTATCTTCTTTTCTTTCAAAGCTCTCACAAGACACATCAAGTAGGCAGCCACACCGCTCAATTTCTGTTGTTCCCCAATATGTCTTGTATCTGTAAGAGTTTGCACAATTAAAACAGAAGTCTTTTCCGTTATTCATTTTGCAACTTGTCTTTTTATCTTCTAACTTTTTTCCAAGGCTCTCGTTTATCCTTTCGAGTTTCTCGACCTTTTTCTGTGATTTTTCAAAATCTTCAATGAGTTTATTGTATTTCTTTTTGCTTAAAATCTTCATTCTGAATCGCCCACTTTCTTATCTCCAATTAGTTCCGATAGTTCCATCGGGATGGATAATAATATTTGAGTATCCATCTTTATAATCATTGTTTCTCTGCTGCCACATATCCCCTAATGTCAACCTTGCATGTTTCCCCATATAGTCAAATGTTGCATATGCAAAGAAATCACCGATTCTAAATGTATGAATATCAATATCATCATCATTCTGTAAATCATTCCAAATTTTTACAGGATAATCTTTCTTTTCAAGTCCACTTAAAAATCTGAACGAAAAATTATCAGCTTCCATTTTCATAAAATCTTTAATATACTCAATCGTTGGATTTTCAACTACTGTTTGGACTGTGCAATTAGGAAAATCACTAGGGCTTTTATGCACATAATCGTTATATGATAAGTTGATATGTGCTAATCCGTTAAGTTCCTTTGAATATCCAGTAGTATTGATTGAACAAAACACATTATTGCTATGCTTTTTGTATGTATCAATAAGTTCTGAAACATGGTTAGGATATAGCCCCGGCTCTCCGCCTGTAATTGTGAGCCTTGCATTGGGATGTTCCGACAGTATCTTTTTTAACGACTCAATCTGTGCCTTAAAATTATTATCGCCCTGCATAGGGTTCTTCCTCTCTAAGCAGAACGGACAGTTATAAGGACATTCCTGTGTTAATATCAACTGTACATTTATTCGATAATATAAAGGTCTACCAAGAGATGTTTCATCCGTTCTATTCGCAAGCCTGTACTGTAAATCGTTTTGCATTTCAACTCTTATATCATCATAAGTGTTGAAATGCGGTATTTTGTGCAACTTACTGCTCATCGCTTTCACCTACTTTCAATAAATCCATAAATTTCTCATACTGTTTCTGTGACACCTTATTATTAGCCTTGTCTTCTCTCAACTCGATTTTAAGGTGCTTTTCTGCTATAGAGGATAATTCCCTTGCTAACGCCTTTTTACCTTGCTGTATGCCCTGCATATAGCCTTTAGGTGCTTTTCTCTCGCCTATTGAACCACTAGCACGATTCTCTCCTTGACCGCCTAAACTGACATTTCTAAGTTGATAACCCTTATCGGCATATAGCTTGATGTAATACTTCTCTTTCTCGTCAAGCTGACTTTCGGGGAAATTCAGAAATTCAACTCGCCAGCCATAAGGATTTTTCTCTTTATCGTATAGCTTATGTTTGCGTAAGCTAAGATCTATGTGCTGTTCGTAGCCTACAAGGTGGCTTGCCAATCTGCTAAGTGTATGTACCGCCTGTCCGATATACGCATACTTAAATCCGTTTTCATCTTCTCGGAGTAAGAAGTATATTCCACTTTTGTCATTCAGTTTTGGATTCAACTTCAACAGTCGCTTTTTGTTTTCCTGTTCTATTGCCTTGGCTCTTGCTATGTTCTGATAACTCAAGAATTGCCACCTGCCTTTACTTCAAAAGGATTCACAAAATTATCAATAGGTTTAGCTCCCATACTAAAAGCCGTTGGTTGCTCATCAATGATAGTTTCAAATATTTCAGATAAAGCCTTATTGATATAATTTCTTTTGTGAATATCCTCAATTAGTTTATCTGCATCAATCAATCTCATATATTGTCTCCTACCTTTACTATCTCTATTGCCTTTTCAAGAGGAATAAGATAATTATTGCTGTTGCCGCTTCCATACAATCTTACAGAAGAGTCTGTTTTCAACTGCTCTACAACCTTATTCACATCATAGGCAGTTGGAGTTTGCGTTTCATCATTGATAATACTCTTTACGATATTCAGACCGGCATTTATGCCTTTTGCGTATGCCCCTATCTCTCGTTCTTTCTGGTCTTTCATCAGTTCTAATAATTTATCTGCGTCAATCAGTCTCATACTCACACCTCTTTAATTAAATGGTAATCCCTCGTCAGCTACGCCATCTGGAATTGACATAAAGCTGTCTGAACTAGCATTACCGCCCATAATTCCGTTGTTATTATTCTGCTGATTAGCACGACTTTCACAAAATTCGTGTTTTTCAACAACGCAATCATTAGTGTAGACTTTCTGTCCGTCCTTGTTAGTGTAATTGCCTGTCTGCCATCTACCCTCAACGATAATCTTAGTTCCCTGGTGTAAATACTTCTCTGCAAACTCTCCATTTTTGCCAAATGCAATACAGTTAATAAAGTCTGCTGCCTGTTCGCCCTCTTTCTTGAAAGCTCTGTCAACGGCTAATGTGTATCTTGCTACTGCCATACTTCCATTTGCCGTCTGTGAATATCTAATTTCCGGTTCTCTAACAACTCTTCCGCATAAAATCACACGATTCATCTATTTTCCTCACTTTCTACTAACTCAAATCTGTATTTCTGTTCTGCATTAGGATATTTTTCCTCATCAACCTCGCTCATAAACATTTCAAGAGGTCTATTCCAGATATGCCTCTCATATTCATATACAACTGAAATTTCCTCGGTTTCGGTGTGCCTTGAAATACCGATAATAGTAACAATCTTGCCAATCTTAAAATGCTTATATTTCTCGCCTTTCTGTGGTAAAGGTCTGTCAAATTCTGTACTGATGTTATCTGCCTTAAAATGCCTTGTGAGTAATGCAAGGTCACAGTTTGGCTTATCTTCGCCATCAAGATTAAATTCTTCCGACTGTTCAATATGAAACTGCTGCCACCATTCGCCAGGCATAGTATCAAAATAACTTTCCAATTCTTTTGCTGTAGTTTCTCTATCGCAAACTAAATAGCCACTAACTCTAAATATTCTTGCCATATTCTCTCCTATCCGCTTCTGATTGAAGCCATTCCATACAACTAGCTTCTCCCTCGTATTCTTCGCCAAATGTGTTCTTAAAAGCTATAAGAAACTCTGCCAATTCTTCATCCGACATATTTCTTATCCTGTCGGCATTGGTCTTTCTACTATCACATCTGCAACAAGGCTCATCGTCTCTTGAATTGCTGTTATGCTGGCAGTTGCAAGTGTGAACATCATCAACCCCACCTCTTAATTCAGCCAATTTGTTGTAAAAATGTCTGACATATTCATCTGTAAATTCGCCATATATCTTTTTAAATTTATTAAATTCATATATAGCATTGTCTTCTGCTAGTTCTCTTATATCTTCTTTACTCATTTTCTACACCTCTCAATTCTTCAAAATAGAATTTCACATCGTCCGACAAATGCTTTACGATTCCAAACCGCTCCGCCACTTGATAAGGTATGCTGTCACGCATAAGCCTTTTATGTATTTCTGAAAGATACTTTCTAAATCCCTCGACATCTAAAGTGGCTTTATAATGGTTGCAGCTCCTACAAGCTGGCATGTAATTTGAAATGTCGTCTGCTCCACCTATCCTAAGCGGTGTTGCATGGTCTACCTGCATATCTTTGTAAGCTATTTCTATACCACAGTAAGCACAATGTCCGTTATACATGAGATATACAGATTGTCTTACTTTTTTAGGTATTGCTTTTCGTTTGCTCATTACTGCCCTCTCAATTCTTTCAGTTTTGCTTCTGCTTCGGATTTTGTGAGGAATACTGAAATCCCCAAGTATCCGCTATGACTTTTAAGAGAGTTATCGTCGTATCGAACAACTAACAAAGGCTTTCTGCTTATATGATATGTTTCTTCTAACACAAAACCCTTTCGTACCTCAAAATCCACAATACAGTACGCTTCAGGCGGTATCTTGATTAGTTTCCTTCGTTGTTCTAAGTCCTCATAATCTTTCAGCTTAAAATACACTTTCAGCCAATATTCAGCATTGTTAACTAATGTTGGTATTTCTTTTTCGCTATTTGTTAATCTCTCCATTACTGCTCCTTTCCAAATTCAATATTCAAATTCTCTGTTTGAAATAAACTTTACAATTTCTCCATTTTCGATAATTACAAATTCTGCATAGAAATTGTCCATATTGTCTTTCATAGAACATTCTAAATATTCGTCTTGTTTATCATCATATCGCTCAAACCATCTTTCCACCCCATCATCGCAACTCGTATTTTTAAATACAAAGAATGGGTACTCGCTTTCGTCAAGCTCTAAAATACTATCTGCAATCTCATTAAATCTTTCGATAATATTTTCTCTTTCAAGGGGAGACAGTCCATCTTCGTCCGATTTATCGTAATCTTTATTTTGCTTGACAAATTTTCTAATACTATCAGAAACAAGTTGCCTGTCTTTTGTGAAAAATATCTGTTGATTTGCAAGTTCCCAACAAATTCTATCCACCGTATTCTTGCAGATATTTACCTCGTGATTTGTTCGCTTATATACCTCTCCTGTTACGTCTAATATAATGCTTTTCTTAAAGCCAAAGGGTGTTGTAATAAACTCGGGGATATATTTATCCGGAAGAATCCCCATAACTACAGGCGAGAATAGCCATGAATTTTTAAAATCACAAATAATTTCTCGTGTATAATTTTCTTTAATTCCAAACAAACTGCTATGACTCATACTGTTCTCTCCTTTCTATCTTTAATTATTGTCAAAACTCCTATCTGTCATAATTTCAGCAAATCTCTTAGCAAGAATTTCTTTGATATTCTTTTCTACAAAATCGCCGATAGTTTTTTCGGTCCTTTCTTTCACAAACTGTTCAAAAGAAACACCCTGTATTTTCCTGTCACTACTCCAGCTTGAAGCAGATGTAAGTTTTTCAATTCTTTTGTCAACAATTTTTGTAATTTCTTCATCAAGATTTTTATAAATAACTTTCTCTACATATTCGTCCATAGCAATCTTGACCTTTTCTTCAATTTCCTCGCTATTGAGAGATATATTTAAAATCATTTTTGGTTCAGATTTCTTCATTTCAATTCTCCTTTCTAAAACGGACACTCGCCAGGATTTTTCAAATCCCAACCTTTCCCTGCTACCGCAACATCCACATTTGCCACATAAGCAACTTTTTTCATCCTCTCGATAAAACTATCTCTATCAGAATTTTCACTTGATAGATGGCACATTATGACGTTCTGTAAGCTATCTGAATGATTTGCCTTAACAAAATCGCAAGCTGTGTCAATGGATAAATGACCTCTGAATACATGTCTTGCCTTTGGGTCATTATCCTTATCAACCAAATCTTTGTCATAATTCACGCCTAAGAGAATGTGGTTTATGTCTTTAAACTTCCACTTGATTAGTTCACAATCGGTTATGTAAAGCATTCTCCCCATTTCCTTGTGAGTAATCAAAAAGCCATATATCGGGCAAGGTTCACCATTTGCGTCTGTGTGCGTCCAGTTCCCATCTATTGTTGTTAGGTCAAATGCCTTAACTTTAAAACCGCTAAATGGTATCGTGTGATAACGATGTATGCCCTCGTGTTGTGCGTATTGTATATATGGTGCATAAATCGGTATTCCCATTGACTTAAAATCGTTCAATGACTTGCTGTGGTCTAGAGGTGGGTGTGACTTATAATCACACCCTTTATCCCCCTTATGTTCCAATCTAAGCCTTTTTTAATCTCCTTAAGCGGTATTCCACAATCAAGGATAAGTGTTTCTCCACTGTTGGAAATTAGGGTGTAGCAATTACCTGTGCTTCCTGTTGCTATACATTTAAGTTTCATCATTTCACACCTACTGTCATAATCGCTGGATTTACAACTCCGTCTCCGTCATATCCATACTCTTTGTTATGCCACTTTCTTAAATACTCTCCGTATTCCCAACATTGTGAAAGAATACTAACTGCGTATCCGTACATAACCCCTGTTATGCCCTCTGTGTCTGCTTCGTGACTTAATCTGTCGGCATTATCAACGAGGCACTTCTTAATATCATTGCTCTTGTCAATTTCTGCTTCTAACAGTTCAGCCCACCTTTCAGCATAAGCGAAGCAAGCTCTGCTGTATCCGTCACTATTCTCGTCGTACCAATCCTTGTATTCTTTCTCTTTACCTTTAATAATTTTCATACTCACACCTCGATTTCATCATCCTGTGGGAACTGAAAGTACTCTGTTGTAGCTTTCCGAAATTGTTCCTCGCTCAAAATACGCTGTACTTCTTCAAAACGCTTTGAACCGGCTGTGCAATGATAAAACACATTGTTTTCATATACTTTTCTAAGCATTTCCATAGCCTTAATTGCCTTTGCTTTGGTGGAATATTCAGCTAACATAATGTCGCTAGTCAAGTCTTCTACTCCTGATAAATTACGGTTCAAAAAATAAATAGCATTTCTGAACTCCTGAATAACTACCATTTCATAAGGAACATCTATTGTTCCGTCCTGTGAAATTACTCTCATGGTTTCCAAAACCTCCCACATATTTTGCACTCATAGCCCCATCTATGATGCTTACAAATCTTAAACCAGTCGTGTCGATGCATTACTTAATCCTCCTCACTCTGCATAAATGGCGGTAATGTGCTATCTTCTGCCTGTTCTTCGGTTACTTCTGTTGCTGTGCCCTCAATAATGTCGCTTTCTTCAAAATCAACGCTATTTGCGTTTTCTTTAATCTCATCAGCAACAACCTTTTCTGTATCAAGTTTCACATCTGATATATTCTGAAATTCTTCCTGCGCATATAACCCTTGAAATCTGTCCGGGAAAGCTTCTCTCAAAGCCTGTACAACAGCTACTTTTCTAATCATTGTAGCCGGTTTTTTCGCCCATTGACTATTGAGCGAGCCGTCTTTTTTTCTTCCTGCATATTCATCAAAGCCTACTGACTGATACTCGTCCTCTTTTCCGTCGATAAAGATTTTCGCCCAGCCACCTACGACAGTTTCGTTAGGTAAAACCATTGTTCCCTCTCGTTCTTCAACTGTTCCGTCCTTTTTAATTACAACGATTCCTGCTTTCTTTCCCTTATATCGTGGGTCTGCATTGGCTCTCTTTGTGAAAACATCTTTTCCGGTAACTATTGTGGCTGGGTCGTTGCTTCCGTACTTAATAAGGTATGCTTCTCTCAAAAACGGATTTAAGTGCTGGTATCTGCATAATGACATAAACATCATTACTTCTCCGTCAGATACATTACCGCCGCCATTTACAAGGTATCTTCTTATCATTGTTGGAGAAATTTTTACCATTTCTCCATTTGATTCATATTCAACTAACTGTGCATTCTCTGCCATAATTATTCCTCACTTTCTACTTCTTTAAATTCGCCATCAACTAATTTATAGAATATATCTTCTTTGATACGTTCTCCGTCTACATATTCTGTTTTTACGCACTTAGGAATCCATATATAGTTACCGTTATCGTCTGTCTTATTGGTTCTAATCCATTCAGCCAACGTTATCCAACTACCGATTTTTGCTTTTGCTATTGAATTATAGCCCGCTGCCATAACAACTGAATTTTTACCCTTGGATGTTATCTTTGCGTAATCTCCACTTGAACCTATCTGTGCGGAATTTCCACTTGAACCTATCTGTGCGGAATATCCACTTGAACCTATCTGTGCGGAATTTCCACTTGAACCTATCTTTGCGTAATCTCCACTTGAACCTATCTGTGCGGAATTTCCACTTGAACCTATCTGTGCGGAATATCCACTTGAACCTATCTGTGCGGAATATCCACTTGAACCTATCTGTGCGGAATTTCCACTTGAACCTATCTTTGCGTAATATCCACTTGAACCTATCTGTGCGGAATATCCACTTGAACCTATCTGTGCGGAATATCCACTTGAACCTATCTGTGCGGAATTTCCACTTGAACCTATCTTTGCGTAATCTCCACTTGAACCTATCTTTGCGTAATCTCCACTTGAACCTATCTGTGCGGAATATCCACTTGAACCTATCTTTGCGTAATATCCACTTGAACCTATCTTTGCGTAATCTCCACTTGAACCTATCTTTGCGTAATCTCCACTTGAACCTATCTGTGCGGAATATCCACT
>ERZ773229.226-NODE-226-length-60677-cov-35.626951_pt1 | contig 60677 bp, 50 predicted proteins | sample MGYA00580992_ERZ773229 | MGnify/ENA primary metagenome ERZ773229 (study PRJEB29015, sample SAMEA2737795) | human gut metagenome | biome: human gut; feature: human-associated habitat; material: faeces | place: China | collected 2012 ... | reverse complement strand
AAGCACGGTAACGTGTGGAGCTGACTGTTACTAATCGGTCGAGGGCTTGACCAAAAAGCAGTAAGATGGTAGGACGGATGAAGAGATGTGGAGCAGATTTATCTGCGGAAACAGCTCTTAAGCCGGACGAACATTTGCCTGCAAATGACATCGAAAATGCGAAGCATTTGAGATGACCATCTTAGAAATAAAGTTTTCGGATTCCTGTATGAAGTTTTGAAGGTATGTTACAAAACAAACCTATTGTGACGTACTTGTACGTCATTTTAGCATATAGGGGTGTAGTTCATCGGTAGAATAAGAGTCTCCAAAACTCCAGAGGAGGGTTCGATTCCTTCCACCCCTGTTCTTTAAAAGAAAGTATATTCTATACTTTCTTTTTTTACTTTACAGGAAATTGCTTTCCTGTAAAATAAAAAACGCTCTGCGAGGATGCACACTGCGGCGTATAAGGTAGATGTCGCAAGCGACCGCCGCAGGCGCAAGAATGCGCCAAGGCACATTCTTTGTTATACGAGTAGCGAGAACCTTGCAAAGCGTGTTTCTCGTAGTTGTGCCAGGTATTCGTAAGAAGCTACTGGCAGACTTAGCATGAATTCACAAACAGCTATTAGCAGTAAATTTTGTATAAAAAAGAAAAGTGGTATAAAAGAGACAAAGAGTGTTAAAATCTAAGAGAAAGTAATGAAAGAAAATTTTTATAAAGGGCAGTCTGCTGACATAGAAGAAAATATGTGATGAATGAAAACAGGATTGTGAGGAAGGGAGCTGTAAGAGAAATGAACAGGTATTGGTTGCATGCGGCATCAGGAGAACTTTCTTTAGCAAGGGATAATGGGAAAAATATAGAAAAGGAATCTGAACCGCAGATAATACTATTAAATATGGAAGAATTTCAGCAATTAGAAGGAAATTATCCGCATCGAAAGAATCTGATTAGCAGCATGCGTTTTATCCGCTATAGCAAAGTAGAGGCATTTCATGAATGTGTACAGGGGATTATACATGTACCAAAACAGGGAAGTAAAAAGGAAAAAGAGTTTTCCTTTGGCTTTTATCTCTTTGAAAATAAACTATTTTTAATAGAAGAAGATGAGGAATTACAGGAAATATTGGCAAAGGTCAAAAATGATATGTTTGATGGCTGCACACTTCATATGGTGTTGCTATTTATTTGTAATGCATTAATTGACAATGATATTCTTTATCTGCAAAAGATAGAGGAAAATTTGGAGAAGGTAGAGGATGTTGTAATTAAGAGGATACCGGAGCATTTTAATGAAGTAATTATGCGTTATCGGAAGCAGCTTTCAGAGAGCCGGGCATATTATGAACAGTTAATGAATATGGGAGATTTCATGCAGATGTATATGAACCGGGAGTCTTTAGTAGAGGAGGAACAGGGCTGGGAACGCTATATGAATCGTGTGGAACGGCTGCATAATTATGTAGAGACAATCCGCGAGTATTTACAGCAAATCCGTGAAATGTATCAGACGCAGATTGATATTCACCAGAACCGGATTATGAGTATTCTGACCATTGTAACAACTCTCTTTTTGCCATTGACACTAATTACAGGCTGGTATGGAATGAATTTTCCGGGAATGCCGGAATTTCAATGGAAATATGGTTATCTGGCAGTAATCGGAGTGTCCGTTCTTCTTATTATTATAGAGATAGTATATTTCAAGAAAAAGCAGATCTGGATATCTTCGAAAGACGTAATGTAATGAGTGCAAGCGAGTCAACATATTTGCATGATTGACAATCGGCGAAATTAATGAGTGATACAATCACGTTATAATACACAAAATGTCCACTTATATGGAAAACAGCTGAATGTACGGAAAAAAGTGCAATAGTAAGTATTATGTAAATGTTATGTGTAGAAAGAAGTTTAGGAATAATGATGGAATTTGGAGCTTTTTTGAAGACTTTTGAAGGAATGCGAGGCTTATTACCTTATTTTTTGACACAAAAATTTGTGAAAAACGATAAAAAATATTGACTGAGTAAAAAAAAACTTGTAAATGTGACTAAAGTACCATAAAAAACGACAAAATGTGACAGGCAAACTAATTTTGGTAAGACCAAAATTGAGAAAAACAGAAAAATTTATTGTGTAAAATGCTCATAAAATTCATATACTAAGATGGTAAGCGAAAATTGACAAAAAAAAGAAATGGTGTCATAATGCTCAAGAATCAAAAGTAAATCAGTTTATTTTTTTGAGGATGGTGAAAAAAATGAATGAAAAGAAAATCAAATTAGCTGGCACAGAAGAGGTTAGAGACTTTGTACGTGAGGCAGGAAAATGTGATTTTGACATTGATATTTCATACAATAGAGTAATAATTGACGCAAAGTCTTTTCTTGGAGTATTAAGTCTTGATCTGAATCGAGAGCTTACTGTTAAGTATGGCGGACATGATATGAACTTTGAGAATGTATTAAGCAAGTATGCAACTGCTTAAATGATGGCACAGGTTTTCTGGCAGCCAGAAAATACAGGTTCATAAGGTAAGAAGAAATACCGGGTAGCGGACAATTTGGATATTGTCTTTTCTATCTGGTATTTTTTTGTTATTATGAAATGAGAGTACGTTTCAATTCCTTTAAAGTCTGCTAGAAAAATGAGATTTTTCAAAAATTGATAAATAGAAAAAATAGTGAATAGCATAAATAGAAATAAGTATAAGATGGGATGAAAAGGGGTGACAGCGGAATGGAACGTGAGCAGATAAGAATATCGGTACGAAATCTGGTGGAGTTTATCTTGCGTTCCGGAGACATTGATAACCGCAGAGCCAGTCTTGATACGATGGAAGCCATGCAGGCGGGCAGCAGACTCCATCGGAAGATTCAAAAGAAGATGGGAAGCACTTACCATGCCGAGGTTCCTTTAAATATTATCATTGAGGAAGAAAATTATGAGCTTGGAATCTGGGGACGGGCAGACGGCATTATAATAGAAGAAACAGTTACCATTGATGAGATAAAAGGCGTATATTTAAGCCTTGACTTATTGGAAGAACCCGTAAAGGTACATCTGGCACAGGCAAAGTGCTATGCGTACATATATGGAATCCAGAATGATTTACAGAAAATCAATGTTCAGATGACATATGGAAATCTCGATACCGGAGATTTAAAATATTTTTCTTATGAATATACCATACAGCAGCTGCAGGAATGGTTTTCAGATTTGATTTTAAAATATAAGAAATGGGCGGATTTTCAGTATGAGTGGCGGAAGAAACGGCAGGCATCCATTAAAGAACTGGCATTTCCGTTTCCGTACCGGGAGGGACAGAAAGAGTTGGCTGCCGGGGTTTACCGTACGATAGCCAGAAAAAAGAATCTGTTTATTCAGGCACCCACCGGAGTAGGCAAGACCATTTCTACATTATATCCGGCAATCAAAGCGGTGGGAGAAGGATTAGGTGATAAGATTTTTTACTTAACTGCCAAGACTGTTACCGCAAATGTGGCAAAAGAGACCCTTGGTATTTTATGTGAAAAGGGCTATCGGGCAAAGAGTGTGCAGATTACAGCGAAAGAAAAATTATGCCCTTGTGAGGAAGTGGACTGTAATCCCGTAAGCTGCCCTTATGCAAAGGGGCATTTTGACCGGGTAAATGATGCGGTTTACGATTTATTACAGAAAGAAAATAATATGGCAAGAGAAGTTTTGCTGGCACATGCAAAAGAATATCAGGTCTGCCCGTTTGAAATGTGTCTGGACACGGCAACCTGGGCGGATAATATTATCTGCGATTATAATTATGTCTTTGACCCGAATGTGTATCTAAAGCGTTTTTTCGCAGATGGCATCAAGGGTGATTACATCTTTCTGGTAGATGAGGCACACAATCTTGTGGAACGTGGACGGGAGATGTATAGTGCCGCCCTTGTCAAAGAGGATATTCTTGCGGTGCGGAAAATTATGAAGCCAAGAAGCTCTGCCATTGAGAAAGAACTGGGTAAATGCAATAAGCTGATGTTGGAATATAAGAGAGAATGCGAAACTTATCAGATTTACGAAAGCATTCCGAATCTCATTTTCTCCTGTATGCGTCTTGCAGCAAAAATCGAAGAATATATGCAGAAGAATCCGGAGTTTCCGGGGCGGGATGTGGTTCTTGATTTTTATTTTGAATTGCGCAATTTCTTGAATATCTATGAGCGTGTGGATGAGCATTATGTAATTTACGGGCAGCATGATGAAGAGGGCAGATTTGTCATAAAGCTTTTTTGCGTGGATCCGTCCTTTAATCTGCAGGAGTGTCTGGATAAGGGAAATGCTACGATTTTCTTCTCGGCAACGCTGCTGCCGGTTCAGTATTATAAGGAGCTTTTGACGAATAAAACGGATAATTATGCGGTTTATGCAAAGACAACATTTTCCCAGGATAAGAGACTTTTGTTAATCGGAAATGATGTCAGCAGTAAATATACCAGAAGAACACCGGAAGAATACGGAAGGATTGCAGATTACATTTATCGTACAATAAAGAAGAAAAAGGGCAATTATATGGTGTTTTTCCCATCCTATCTTTTCCTGAAAAAAGTGCATGAGGCATTTGAACTGCGGACGGATGAAACAATTACCTGCATCTGTCAGGAATCCGGCATGCGGGAAGAAGAAAGAGAAGCTTTTTTAGAAGCATTTCAGGGAGAAAAAGAAGAGTCCCTGGTGGCATTTTGTGTTATGGGCGGCATCTTTGGAGAAGGAATTGACTTAAAGAGGGAGCAGTTGATTGGCGCAATTATCGTAGGAACCGGTCTGCCGCAGATTAGCAATGAGCGGGAAATTTTAAAAGAGTATTATGATAAGAAAGAGGGCATGGGATTCGACTATGCCTATCGGTATCCGGGGATGAATAAGGTACTTCAGGCAGCGGGACGTGTTATCCGGACTGCAGAAGATGTGGGAATTATCGAGCTTTTGGATGAACGCTTTCTGCAGAATGATTATCAGCGGCTGTTCCCAAGAGAGTGGGAACAGCGGAGCGTGTGCCAGCTTTCCAATCTGGAAGAGAAACTGACAACCTTCTGGGAGGAAATGCATTTATAATGTCGGCAGCAGGTTTAAGAATTCTTCCGTAGAAGTAAGAATCGGAAGATTCGGATTTACGGAGACAGCAAGCTGTCTTCGTGGAAGAGGTTCTAAAGTTTTTAAGATAAACAAATCCTTAGATTCATGTTTCAAGCAATAGTCCGGAATGCAGGCGATACCAAGACCGATACGGGCAAGGTCAATCAGAAGGTCATTACTGCTCAGTTCAATTTCCGGAATCAGCTCCAACTGATGGGAGAGGAAGAGATTGTGCATGAATTCGCTGGTGGTACTCTTGTTATCGAGCATCAGCAGAGGATATTTTGTTAAATCCCGGAAACTTAATTCCTGTTGTTTTAAATTAAAGTAGGATGGATTCGCAATAAATACATCCGTAAAATCCAGTACCATTTTGCGGATGTAGGATTGATTTAATCGTACATTCGGGCAGTTGGTAACGGCAATATCGACTTTTCCCTGCTCTAAGAGGTCAACGCAGCCAAGAGAGGTTGCATTGGTAACCTTGATGGGAACGCTGGGAAATTTTTTATGAAATTCTTTTAAATAAGGTACTAAAAAATAGCGGCAGATAGTATCACTGGCAGCAATATGAAGCTGACCCAATCCAAGAGTATTGGACTCTAAGAGCTGGTTTTCCCCGCGGGCGATGAGATTCATGGCAGGTTCAATGTGTTTTAACAGAACCTGTCCTGCCGGAGTAAGCTGGACTTTCTTGGTGCTCCGGATAAAAAGCGGCTGCTCTAATTTCTTTTCTAAGGTCTTGATGGACTGGCTTACTGCAGACTGGGAAATGTAAAGCTGCTTGCTGGCTTCCGAGAAGCTTAAGGAAGTAGCAACGTGATAGAATACTTTATATAATTCGTAATTAATATCCATAATGGCTCCTTTATCATATCAGAATGCATATCTTGCATATTTTCCTTTATTATAAGTGACGCTTATAACTGTGTCAACATTAGTAACTCTTATAAATAAAATTAAATATATTAATTGTTCTTATTCATAATGCCGTGCTATAATGAACATAAGAAAGTAAACATTCAGGAGGTAGAAGATGAGTAAGGTAAGAAGAGTGTATGTAGAGAAAAAAGACGCTTACGCAGTACGCGCCAAAGAGTTACATGCAGAGATTAAGAGTTATCTTGGAATCAGCGCAGTAGATAAGGTACGTGTCCTGATTCGTTATGATATTGAAAACATTTCCGATGATGTATATAAAAGAGCAGTTCAGACTGTATTTTCAGAGCCGCCGGTAGATGATGTCTATGAAGAGAATTTTGAAATGGGGGATGGAAAAGTATTTTCCGTTGAATTCCTTCCGGGACAGTTCGACCAGAGAGCAGATTCTGCAGAGCAGTGTGTGAAGCTTTTAAAAGAGGATGAAGAGCCGGTTATCCGTACCGCAACAACGTATGTTATTTACGGAGATATCAACGCTGAGCAGTTAGAGGCAATCAAGCATCACTGCATCAACCCGGTAGATTCCAGAGAGACCGGCATGGAGAAGCCTGAGACTTTGGTAACAGAGTTCCCGGAGCCTGCAGATGTTAAGATTATGACCGGATTTAAGGATATGCCGGAGCAGGAATTAAAAGCACTCTATGATTCCCTTGGACTGGCTATGACATTCAAGGATTTCTTACATATTCAGAACTATTTCCATGGAGAAGAAGATAGAGACCCATCCATGACCGAGATTCGTGTGCTGGATACCTACTGGTCAGACCATTGCCGTCATACCACATTTTCTACCGAACTGAAAAATGTTGCATTTGAAGATGGTTTCTACAAAGAGCCAATGGAAAAGACATATGAGGATTATCTTGATACACATAAGAAAATGTATGAAGGCAGAGATGACAAATTTGTCTGCTTAATGGACATTGCATTAATGGCAATGAAGCGTCTGAAAAAAGAAGGAAAATTACAGGATCAGGAAGAGTCCGATGAGATTAATGCCTGCTCTATTGTAGTGCCTGTTGAAGTAGATGGCAAGACAGAAGAATGGCTTGTAAACTTTAAAAATGAGACCCACAACCACCCAACCGAAATCGAGCCGTTTGGTGGAGCTGCAACCTGTCTTGGTGGAGCAATCCGTGACCCGTTGTCAGGACGTACCTATGTATATCAGGCAATGCGTGTAACCGGAGCTGCTGACCCTACCGTATCTGTAAAAGATACCATGGAAGGAAAGCTTCCTCAGAAGAAACTGGTTCGCGGCGCAGCACAGGGATACAGTTCCTATGGTAACCAGATTGGACTTGCTACCGGATATGTCAAAGAAGTATATCATCCGGATTATGTTGCTAAGAGAATGGAAATCGGAGCCGTTATGGGAGCAGCACCTCGTCGTGCCGTTCAGAGACTGACTTCTGATCCGGGGGATATTATTATCCTCTTAGGCGGACGTACCGGACGTGATGGCTGCGGTGGAGCAACCGGTTCCTCCAAAGCACACAATACAGAATCCATTGATACCTGTGGAGCAGAGGTTCAGAAAGGTAACCCACCTACCGAGCGTAAGATTCAGAGACTTTTCCGCAGAGAAGAAGTTGCCCACATTATTAAGAAATGTAATGACTTTGGTGCCGGTGGAGTGTCCGTAGCAATCGGAGAGCTTGCAGACGGATTACAGGTTGATTTGGATAAAGTACCAAAGAAATATGCCGGACTGGACGGAACAGAACTTGCTATTTCCGAGTCTCAGGAGCGTATGGCAGTTGTTGTTGCACCGGAAGATGCACAGCAGTTCTTAGATTATGCAAAAGAAGAAAACTTAGAGGCTGTGAAAGTTGCCGTTGTAACCGAAGAGCCAAGATTAGTATTATCCTGGAGAGGAAAAGAAATTGTAAATCTTTCCAGAGCATTCTTAGACACCAACGGAGCACATCAGGAGACTGATGTAAAGGTAGAGCTTCCGGTAAAAGAAGAGAATTATTTAAATAAAATCAGCACAAAGGCTGTAGAAGAAGCAGTTGCAGCAGGCGATATGAAAGCAGCATGGTTAAATGAATTAAAAGACCTTAACGTATGTTCCCAGAAGGGTCTCGTAGAAATGTTTGATGGTTCCATCGGAGCAGGCAGTGTATACATGCCATATGGTGGAAAATATCAGTTGACCGAGACACAGAGTATGGTTGCAAAACTTCCGGTTATGAATGGAAAATGCGATACAGTAACCATGATGAGCTACGGATTTGATCCATATTTATCTTCATGGAGCCCATACCATGGAGCAGCTTATGCAGTATTAGAGTCTGTTTCCCGTATCGTAACAGCCGGTGGTGATTTCCACAAGATTCGTTTCACATTCCAGGAATACTTCCGCAGAATGTCGGAGGAGCCAAGTCGTTGGAGCCAGCCATTTGCAGCACTGCTTGGTGCTTATAATGCGCAGATTGGTTTCGGACTTCCATCCATCGGTGGAAAGGACTCCATGTCCGGTTCCTTCAATGAAATTGATGTACCGCCAACACTGGTATCCTTTGCAGTTGATGTAGCAAAAGAAAAAGATGTTATCACACCGGAGCTTAAGAAAGAAAATGATAAGCTGATGTTATTTACCATCGAAAAAGATGCTTATGATATGCCGGATTACGCACAGGTTATGAAGCTTTATGATGCAATTCATGAAATGACTGAGACAGGCGTTATCGTAGCAGCTTATGCATTAGACGGAAAAGGTCTTGCAGCAGCAGTCAGCAAGATGGCATTTGGTAATAAACTTGGCGTTACTGTAAATGCAGATGTAACAAAAGAAACATTATTTGCACCGGGCTTTGGAAATATCGTAGCAGAAGTTCCGGAAAATAAAGTTGTAAAAGCGCAGGAAATCCTTGCAGCAGCAGGCCTTGCAGCAAACGAAGCTGTTGTGGGTGCAGTAAATGACAGCAAGAACTTTATCTATGGTGATATGAGCATTTCCATGGATGAAGCAATCGAAGCATGGGGACAGACTTTAGAGAAAGTATTCCCAACCAGAGCAACCACCGGAACAGAAGAAGTGAAGAGCGGACTTTACGATACCAAAGACATTTACGTCTGCAAGCACAAGGTTGCCCGCCCACATGTATTTATTCCGGTATTCCCGGGAACCAACTGCGAGTACGACAGTGCGAAAGCATTTGAAAATGCAGGTGCAGATGTAACCGTAAAGGTATTTAAGAACTTAAATGCAGAAGACATCCGTGATTCTGTTGATGTATTTGTAAAAGCAATTGATGAAGCACAGATTATCATGTTCCCTGGTGGATTCTCCGCAGGAGATGAACCGGAAGGCTCAGCAAAATTCTTTGCAACAGCATTCCGTAATGAGAAGATGAAAGAAGCTGTAAACAAGCTTTTAAATGAGCGTGACGGTCTTGCACTTGGTATCTGTAACGGATTCCAGGCACTGATTAAATTAGGTCTGGTTCCTTACGGCAAGATTACACACCAGAGACCGGATTCACCGACTCTGACCTACAATACCATCGGACGTCATATTTCCAAGATGGTATATACCAAGGTAGTGACCAACAAGTCTCCATGGTTAGCACAGGCTGAGCTTGGCGGCGTATACTGTAACCCGGCATCTCATGGAGAAGGTCGTTTCGTTGCTCCAAAGGAGTGGTTAGACAAGCTTTTCGAGAATGGTCAGGTGGCAACCCAGTATGTAAACGAAACCGGTGTTCCAACCATGGATGAAGAATGGAACGTAAACGGTTCTTACATGGCAATCGAAGGTATCACCAGTCCGGACGGACGTGTCCTTGGTAAGATGGCACATGCAGAGCGTCGTGGAGAGTCTGTTGCAGTCAACATTTACGGCGAGCAGGATATGAAGCTGTTCGAAAGTGGAGTAGCATACTTCAAATAAAAAATAGGAATAAAGAAGAGCAAGACCTTGTAGATAGGAGAAATCCTTTCTGCAAGGTCTTTTTTTAGTAGAAGATGGTAAGTACATGAAACATTAAAAATTGTGGTGAGCAGGAGAAAGCGGCGAATCGTTTCGCAGAAGATAGTCTGATTCCGAAAGGGTATTATCAGGAATTTATAAGACAGGGTGAATTTGATTTACAGGCTATTAAGAAATTTGCAAATAAAATAAATCGTGATCCAGGTATTGTATTAGGAAGACTTCAGAAGGATAAGATAATAGATTATAACAACTATACGATGAATACTTTACGACATAAATATAAAGTATGTACAAAGTTCTAGCGTATACAACGAGCGGTTCTGTTAAAAGCAGAGCCGCTCGATTGCGTATGCAACACCATCTTCTTCATTGGAAAGGGAAATGAAATCAGCCGAATCTTTTAAGAGCTGTTGTGCATTTCCCATGGCAACGCCAATGCCGGCAGCTTTGACGATATCGAGATCATTTTCGCTGTCACCTACCGCCATAGTATCTTCCATGGAAATGTGGAGGTAATCACAGAGGAATTTAAGACCCTTGGATTTGGCAATGCCGCATCTGGTAACTTCTAAGTTATGAAAACCGCCGGACACATAAGTGACTTCCGGGAAGGTGTCTAAGATTTCTTTTGTTTTTTCTCTTGTGGTATAGCTTCCATCTGCATCCGGTGCAAAGTTTAAAGTCAGTTTTGAAACACAAAGTTTATGTTCTTCGATATAAGCAGCTAAGTCAGTAATCGTCTTCCGGGTGGTCTGGATATATTTTTTTAAGGAATCCGGAATATCTAATAGGTTGGTAAGCTCGCTGGTGGAAAACTGGGTATAGCCGTCACCATTGATAAAGGCATCGATATGAAGAGACTGCGTATAGAGCTTGCGTAACAGCCGGACACTTAAATCGGTATCCATGCTTTCATCTAAGAGCAGTTCCTTTTCCGGGACGCGGTATACCGCAGAACCGTTGGCAGTAATGGCATATTGGATGCCAAGCTCCTTCATTTCATCCACAGGAAGACCGATATAAGGCCGGCCGGTGGAGATAATAACGGTAATCCCGTTTTCTACGGCTTTTCGAATCATTTCTTTATTATAAGAGGTAATGACACCGGCTTTATTATAGAGGGTGCCATCGATGTCTAAGGCAATTAGCTTTACTGAATTCATCAAGAGTACTCCTTTGTATTTGAAAATATCATTGTCAATGAATAACAGTGTAGCACAGAAAATGAAAAAAGCAACTCACCGGATTAAATTTATATTTTTAAGTTGCAGGAAAAGGAGCTTACATATATAATTAGTAGGAATTCAAATGTAAGATAAACTGGAGCATATTATGAATATAAAAGAATATATCAAAGAACAAAGACTGATAACCGATGGTGCCATGGGCACTTATTATGAGGAAAAATACAGCGAAGATACCGTGATTGCAGAAAAGGAGAATCTTAAGAATCCGGAGCAGATTAAGGAGATTCATTTAGAATATCTGCGTGCGGGAGCAAGGCTGATCCGCACCAATACATTTGCAGCAAATACCATGTTTCTTGCAGATATGCAGGAAGTAAAAGAGACAGTCCGGGCGGGCTATGAGATTGCAAAGGAAGCAGTAGCCTCATTTCAGGCAGAAAATGGAAAAGAGATTCCGGTATTTATCGGAGCAGATTTAGGACCGATTTATGATCTTGACCATCAGGACTATGACAATGTGTTACAGGAGTACAAAGAAATTTGTGACACCTTCCTTTCTTGTGGCGCAGACTGTTTTGTATTTGAGACACAGAGTGACTTTACCTATATTGAGCCGGTGACGGCATATATCAAAGAAAAATCAGACGCATTTATTCTGGTGCAGTTCGCATTTGACAAGAGTGGATACACCCGCTCAGGTCTTTCCATGCAGCGTGTGGCAGTAGAAGCTTCCGAGATGGAAAATGTGGATGCCTATGGATTTAACTGTGAACTGGACAGTACCCACATGTATCAGTTTATGAAGAACCTGAAGTTCTCCAGTGACAAATTCGTATCAGCACTTCCAAATGCAGGATACCCATATACTTTGCGAGGAAAGACAATTTATTCCAATAATGCATCTTATTATGCAGAAAAAATGAAGGATATTGCAGCCCTTGGCACAGATATTTTAGGTGGCTGCTGTGGAACCACACCGGAATATATTGCTTTGCTTTCTGGCGAGTTACAGGATGTGCCGAAGGCAGCAAAGAAAATTGAAAATGTAGTAACGCAGGAGGTTACAAGAACTCCATCTATTTTTGAAGAGAAGCTTTCCCGTGGGGAGAAGGCTTATATTGTAGAATTGGACCCGCCATTTTCCGAGGATGCATCCAAGGTTATGAAAGGAGCAGAAGATTTAAGAAAATGTAATGTGGATCTGATTACCCTTTCCGATTCCCCGATGGCGCGGGCGAGAATGGATGCCGGACAGCTGGCAGTGAAAATCCAGCAGAAGACCGGTGTGGCAGTAATGCCACATATCAGCTGCCGTGACCGCAATGTGATTGCGTTGCGTGCAGGTCTTTTAGGCATGCATATGAATGATGTCCGCCATTTTCTGATTGTGACCGGAGACCCGGTTTCAAGGGCAGACCGCGAAAGAGTGACTTCTGTTTTTGATTTCAATTCCATCAAACTGATGCAGTATGTTAAGGAAATGAATTTAGAAGTTTTTGCACAGGAGCCGGTTTATTATGGTGGTGCATTGAATTATCATGGCGCCAATCCGGATGCGATTATTGAACGGATGAAGCGTAAAGCGGAAGCAGGATGCGGTTATTTCCTGACACAGCCGGTATATACCGAGAAAGATGTGGAAAGACTGACTTATATCAAGGAACACATTGACACCAAAATCATGTGCGGTATTATGCCGCTGGTAAGCTATAAGAATGCAATGTTTGTGAAAAATGAGATGCCGGGCATCCATGTTTCCGATGAAATTGTAAACCGGTATCGGGAAGATATGACAAGAGAAGAGGCAGAAGAAGTGGCAATTGAATTATCTGTTGAAATCGCAGCAAAATTATATGATATTGCAGACGGATTTTATTTTATGACACCATTTAACCGGACGGGCTTAATTGCGAGAATTATTGAGGCAATCCGACAGGAGGAAGAACGCAGATGACAAGAGAGGAATTTAAGGAATTAGTAAAAAATGGACCGGTTATCTTAGATGGTGCAACCGGAAGCAATCTTCAGAATGCAGGAATGCCGGTAGGAGTCTGCCCGGAGCAGTGGATTTTAGAGCATCCACAGACCATGATAGATTTGCAGCGGGCTTATGTGGAGGCTGGAACACAGATTCTTTTGGCACCGACCTTTACTGCAAACCGCATTAAATTAGAAGAATATGGACTGGCAGATAAGCTGGTAGAGATGAACCAGCAATTAGTTGCCATTTCCAAAGAGGCAGCAGGCGGAAAAGCGCTGGTAGCCGGTGATATTACCATGACCGGTCAGCAGCTTTATCCGATGGGTGAATTGCAGTTTGAAGAACTGGTAGATATTTATAAAGAACAGGTCAAAGTTGTGGCAGATGCGGGAGTAGACTTATTTATCATTGAGACCATGATGAGTCTGCAGGAAACAAGAGCCGCTGTGCTGGCAATCCGTGAAACCTGTGAGTTGCCGATTATGGCAAGTATGACTTATAACGAGGATGGCAGAAGCTTGTATGGAACAGATCCGGTAACTGCGGTAGTTACGTTGCAGAGCCTGGGTGCTGATGCAGTGGGAATGAACTGCTCCACAGGACCAGAGGAAATGTTAGAGCCGATTCGCCAGACCGTAGAATATGCCTATGTTCCTGTTTTGGCAAAGCCAAATGCCGGATTACCGGAATTAGAGGATGGCGTAACGGTATACAAGACCACACCGGAAGAATTTGCGGAAGTTGGTGCAAAATTAATCGAAGAAGGCGTTTCGATTATTGGTGGATGCTGTGGAACGACCCCGGCACATATCAAGGCATTGGCAGATAAAGTAAAACCAATGGGAATCCATCATGCGGAAGCACCAAGACGAAGAGTGCTTACTTCCGAGCGTAAGACGGTAGAAATTGATTTGGACGGACCATTTATGGTAATTGGTGAGCGGATTAATCCGACCGGAAAGAAGAAATTGCAGGCAGAGCTTCGGGAAGGCAGCCTTAATATGGTTCGTGATATGGCACGGGCACAGGAAGAAAATGGTGCAGCCATTCTGGATGTCAATATGGGTATGAATGGAATCGATGAGAAACAGATGATGTTAAATACCATTCATGAGGTTACTTATACAGTGGATTGTCCGCTTTGTATCGATTCATCCCATGTGGATATTATTGAAGCAGCACTTCGTATTTATCCGGGACGAGCTTTGATTAACTCTATTTCCTTAGAAAAAGAGAAATTCGAAAAATTGCTTCCGATTGCAAAGAAATATGGAGCAATGTTTATTTTGCTTCCGCTTTCTGACGAGGGACTTCCAAAAGACGCAGAAGAGAAGCGGCAGATTGTCCGTACCATTTTAGATGCCGCCTTAAAAATCGGTCTTCATAAAGAAGATATTATCGTGGACGGACTGGTAGCAACGGTAGGTGCCAATCCGCTGGCAGCATTGGAATGTTTCGATACCATCCAGTATTGTAAGGATGAATTGGGCCTTGCCACAGCCTGTGGACTTTCCAATATTTCTTTCGGTCTGCCGGAACGTATTTATGTAAACAGTGCATTTCTTACCATGGCAATTGCAAAAGGACTTACGATGGCAATTGCAAATCCATCCCAGGATTTATTAATGAATGCGGCAGTGGCTTCGGATATGCTTTTACATAAAGAAGGTTCCGATATCCTCTATATCAATCGGATGAACCAACGGGCACAGAAGGAAGCTCCGGCAACCGATAACGCAGCTTCGGCAGGCACTTTAGAGCCGGCAAATCCGGTATTTGACTGTGTATTAAAGGGAAATAAGGGCAATATTTTAAAAGAAGTAGATAAAGCTTTGGCAGCAGGAGAAGAACCGGGAGCGATTATTAATGGACAGTTGATTCCTGCCATTAATGAAGTAGGTGTTCTTTTTGACAAGCAGATTTATTTCCTGCCGCAGCTGATTTCCAGTGCGCAGACCATGCAGCATGCCATTGAATACTTGGAGCCAATGCTTTCCAAAGATAAGGACGCAGAGCCAAAGGCAACTATTGTTATTGCAACAGTAGAAGGAGATATCCATGATATCGGTAAGAATCTGGTAGCACTGATGCTCCGTAACTATGGTTATCGTGTTTTAGATTTGGGCAAAGATGTAGCGGCAGATATTATTGTTGATACTGCATTGAAAGAGCATGCGCAGATTATCGGACTTTCCGCCCTGATGACCACTACCATGATGCGTATGAAGGATGTGGTAGAACTGGCAAAAGAGCGCGGCTGCAACAGCAAGATTATCGTAGGCGGCGCAGCAATTACACAGAGCTTTGCAGATGAAATCGGTGCAGATGGCTATTCCCCGGATGCAGCTGATTGTGTAAAACTGGTAGAGCGTCTACTGGAAGAAATGTAAATTTTTATTTTGGGAGGTTTTTGATATGGTAAAGATAATTTCAGATAGTACCTGTGATTTATCTGAAGAACTGGTAAAACGTTATGATATTACCATTCTTCCGCTTCACATTTTATTAGGTGACGAAGAATATCTGGATGGAGTAAATATTACTCCGCAGGAGATTTTTGACTGGTCGGATGAACACAAGACCACTCCAAAGACTTCAGCACCATCCGCAGAGCAGGCAGTAGAATTGTTAAAGCCTTATGTAGAAAAAGGTCAGGAGGTTATCTGTTTTGCCATTGCGTCCGGGATGTCTTCTTCCATGAATGTGATGCGTCTTGCAGCGGAAGAACTGAATGCGGAAAATCTGGTTACAGTAATTGATTCTGCAAATCTTTCTACCGGTATCGGACTTCTTGTCATAGAAGCAGCCGAAATGGCACATCAGGGAAAGAGCGCGGCAGAGATTACTGCACGCATTGAAGAATTAAAGCCTCTGGTTCGGGCAAGCTTTGTGGTAGACACCTTAACCTATCTTTATCGTGGTGGCAGATGCAGTGGACTGGCTGCCTTAGCCGGTGGTGCGTTAAAACTCCATCCCCGCATCAGTGTGGAAGATGGTAAAATGGGACCGGGCAAGAAATACCGTGGCAATATGGAAAAGGTTGTTCTCTCTTATGTGAAAGACATGGAAGAAGCAATGAAGAATGCCCGGCCGGAACGTGTATTTATCACTCATTCCGGCAGTGCTCCGGAAATCGTAGATAAGGTACGTGCTTATCTCAATGACCTGCATGTCTTTCATGAAATTTTAGAAACAAGAGCCGGCGGTGTAGTATCCAGCCATTGTGGACCGGGAACACTGGGTGTTTTGTTTATTGCGAAGGAGTAGGGAGTACGGAGAGATATATGATTTGCAAAGGTATCTCATAAGGCAGGTATCCGGCAGCTTGACAGAATTATTGGAGTAATTTTGAATCTTGAAATATTTTCAAAAATTTTAAATATTTCAAAAATATTTTTGAAAAAGTGCTTGACTTCACTATTCCTATATAGTATACTAGCAAAGCGGGTTGCAGATGAGTAACCCGCAGGAATATGGGATCTTAGCTCAGCTGGGAGAGCATCTGCCTTACAAGCAGAGGGTCACAGGTTCGAGCCCTGTAGGTCCCATTCCAAAACAAATAATTGAATATGGCGGAATAGCTCAGTTGGCTAGAGCACACGGTTCATACCCGTGGTGTCGAGAGTTCAAATCTCCCTTCCGCTACTGAAAAAGAATCTTGCAGATGCAAGATTCTTTTTTTGCGAGTAGCAAGAAAAAATCTGGCATCAGGAAAGAACTGTAGGTGAGAATTTCTTGTAAATCCCTTACCGACCTGTTTTCCTATTTAAAAATAGCTTATGGCTCCTGAAAAAGTCCAATCCCAGGCGGATAGTAACTAAAGATAAAAAACAGAATTGCAAGAATTACAAGGCAGGTAAGTAGCAGTCCCCTGCGGTTGGCAAGTTTGCGGTTATCTTTCAGAAACCATCCGGTAAGAAAGACACCCAGAACACTGATGTAGAAAATTGCAATATCAATCGCCATGACAGAGAAGCCCAGCACACCGGTGTATGTGTAGAAGAGAATTGGAATCAATGCCAACCCAACCAGCGTCCCAATGGAGAGTGCTACTGGAATCGGATTTTGTTCCGGCAGTTTGAAAAAGAGAAAAAGCACAAGAACCAGCATTGGAAAGAAAAGAAGCTTCATGTGTTCCCATGTGGACTCATTCCATGGCGCAAAAAGTCGTACAATAGAATTATTGCCAGACCAGTCATAGATAAAATGGAATAAAGTTCCAACGATAGCCACAAAGATAAATCCCCAGATAAAAATTTTTTTAGAATTCATAAATATACCTCCTGATACTATAGTATGAAACAAAACAGGAAATAATATGAAAAAAGAAATCTATAAACCTGTATCAGAAAATAATCAAAGTATGCTATAATGTTCGTAAGCATTGAGCAGTGCCAAAATCAAGGAAAATCCAGATTGACTGCTTGCAGGCAAAGATGGATTTTTCTTGATTTTGATAGGGCGAAAGCCCGGGAGCGCGAAGAGGCGAAGCCGCTTCGTGCGTGCATTGCGGAGGAAGAGAAAGGAAATAGGGCGAAAGCCCGGGAGCGCGAAGAGGTGGAGCCGCTTCGTGTGCGCACTGCGGAGGAAGGTAAAGAAGAAAGCGGAAAAAGAAAGGAAAAATCACATGCGAGTAGGAATGGGATATGATGTTCATAAATTGGTAGAAGGAAGAAAATTGATAATCGGAGGCGTTGAGATACCGCACAGTCTTGGCTTGCTGGGACATTCGGATGCAGATGTATTGTTACATGCCATCATGGATGCGTTGCTGGGGGCAGCGGCTTTAGGAGATATCGGAAAGCATTTTCCGGATACAGACCCGGCATATGAGGGGATTTCCAGTATAAAATTATTGGAAGAAGTGGGACAGCTTTTAGAGAAAGAGAATTATGTCATTGATAATATCGATGCTACGATTATTGCCCAGAAGCCAAAGATGCGTCCACACATTGAGAAGATGGAAGAAAATATTGCACAGGCATTGAAGATAGACGTCAGTCAGGTAAATGTAAAGGCAACCACAGAGGAAGGGCTTGGCTTTACCGGAAGCGAAGATGGAATCAGCTCCCAGGCAATCTGTGCTATCTCAAGTATCTATGAAAACAGCATAGCAGTGGGAGGCAGTGAACGAAATTGTGCAGGCTGCCCGGGATGCGGAAAATAACTTTTCTATTGACAAAATGGCAATTCGTGCATAAACTAGTAGCGTAAAAAGAATTTAAAAATGATTCAGAAATGAATTGATAAATGCAGTGAACGGAAAGAGTAGTATACATGCGTGAATAAAAGAGAGAGACTGTCATCGGCTGAAAGCAGTCTTGATTCCAAAGTATATGAAGTGCATCCGGAAGCAGTCCCGGTGAAAGCAAGTAGCCAGGAACGAATAGCACATGTTACGTGTATTGAGGGAAAGCAGCAATGCTTTACTTAGAGTGGAACCGCGGAATAACTTCGTCTCTATATTTATATAGAGACGATTTTTTACTTTATAGGAAATTGCTTTTCTGTAAAGTAAAAAATCGCTCCGCGAGAAAAATTGCAGGCTTGCATGCATAAAGGAAAGAATCTATACAGTGAACAGGAGGCTGTAATCATGGGTTTTATAAAAGAATTAAAAGAGGAATTTGAGATTATCAAGGAGCGTGATCCGGCATTAAAATCTCCAATGGAGGTTTTGCTTTATCCGTCATTTCGTGTTATGCTTAGTTATAGGCGTGCACATAAGCATTACCTGAAGGGACATTTCTTCCGGGCAAGATATATTTCACAGAAAGCAGCAAGAAAAACCGGAATTGAGATACATCCGGGCGCAGTAATTGGAAAAGGATTCTTTATCGACCATGGTACCGGCGTTATCATCGGAGAGACATCAATTATCGGAGATAATGTAACCTTATATCAGGGTGTAACCCTGGGCGGAACCGGTAAGGAGACCGGAAAGCGTCATCCGACCTTAGAGGATAATGTAATGGTAAGTGCAGGAGCAAAAATCATCGGTTCCTTTACGGTAGGCGAGAATTCGAAAATCGGTGCCGGAAGTGTGGTAATTGAAGAGGTGCCGCCAAATTGTACCGTAGTAGGTGTTCCGGGACGAATCGTAAAACGTAACAATGTAAAAATTCCGCGCAGTGATATGGATCAGTGCAATCTGCCGGATCCGGTACAGGAAGATATCAATGTATTGCAGCGGGAAAATTCAGAATTATGCAACCGTATCATTGATATGGAAAAAGAGATAAAAGCATTAAAGCAGGAAGTAGAAAAGAATTAAATAAGTAATTCCAGGAACGATGGAGGATAACATGGAGAACAACGTAAAGATTTTTAATACCCTTACAAGAAAAGTAGAGACCTTTGTGCCAAACGAAGATGGCAAAGTGAAAATGTATACCTGCGGACCAACCGTATATCATTTTGCACATATCGGAAATCTGCGCAGTTATATTATGGAAGATGTATTAGAGAAAACACTTCGCTACGCAGGTTATGATGTAAAGCGTGTCATGAACATAACAGACGTAGGACATCTTTCCAGTGATGCAGATACCGGTGAGGATAAAATGTTAAAGGGCGCAAAGCGTGAGCACAAGACCGTTATGGAGATTGCAAAGTATTATACCGATGCATTCTTTTCCGATTGCTCCAAATTAAATATCAAACGTCCGGATGTGGTAGAGCCGGCAACCAATTGTATCCCGGAATTTATTCATATGATAGAGGTACTTTTAGAGAAAGGCTATGCATATATTGCCGGAGAAAATGTATATTTTGATACATCAAAATTAGATGATTATTATGTATTCTCCAGCCAGAGCGAAAAAGAGCTGATGGTAGGTGTCCGTGATGACGTATCTGAGGATGAAAATAAGCGCAACAAGAGTGATTTTGTATTGTGGTTTACCAAGTCCAAATTCGATAACCAGGAACTGAAATGGGATAGTCCATGGGGCGTTGGTTATCCGGGCTGGCATATCGAGTGCTCCTGCATCAGCATGAAGCATTTAGGCGAATATATGGATATTCACTGTGGTGGTGTGGATAATATTTTCCCACATCATACCAATGAGATTGCACAGAGTGAAGCATATCTTGGACACAAATGGTGTAATTACTGGTTCCATGTGCATCATCTGAATGATAAATCAGGAAAAATGAGTAAATCCAAGGGAGATTTCCTGACCGTTTCCTTATTGGAAGAAAAAGGTTATCTGCCGCTGGTATATCGTATGTTCTGTCTGCAGTCCCATTACAGAAAGCCATTGGAATTCTCTTATGAAGTAATGGATAATATGGAAAATTCCTATGTAAAGCTTCGTAAGACCATTGCAAAACTGGATGCGTCTACAGAAGTAGAGCAGGATAAATTTGATGCATACAAAGAGAAATTCCTGCAGGCATTAGAGGATGATTTAAATACTTCCATGGCACTGACTGTAGTATATGAAGTATTGAAAGCCGATATGACCGATGCAACCAAGCTTGCACTGGTAAAAGATTTTGATTATGTATTATCTCTTGATTTAGCAGCGGGAGAAGCAGCAAATCCTGCCGATGAGATCGATGCAGATTTAGAAGCATATGTATTAGAAAAAATCGAAGAGCGTAAGGCTGCAAAGAAGGAAAAAGATTTTGCCAAAGCAGATGCAATTCGTAATGAACTTTTGGAAAAAGGAATTGTCTTAGAGGATACCAGAGAGGGTGTAAAATGGAAAAAGGCATAGATTCCCATATCAAAGAATATTTTGACCTGCCAAAGGTGGATGTAGCAACCTACTCCCCTTTGGCACTTGCCTACATAGGAGATGGCATTTATGACCTTGTCATAAGAAGCATTGTAGTTGGAAAAGGCAATACCAAGGCATCCCGTCTGCATCAGACCACCAGCCATCTGGTGAAAGCACATGCGCAGGCAACGATGATGGAGACACTGACTCCGATGCTTACGGAAGACGAAACGGAAATTTACCGCAGAGGCAGAAATGCCAAGTCTCCGACCATGGCAAAAAACGCAACTATGTCAGATTATCGCCGTGCCACCGGCTTTGAAGCATTGATGGGCTATTTATATCTGACGGATCAGTTTGAGCGGATTTTGGAACTGGCGAAAGAAGCAATCAGACACTATAATGTGAAGACCGGAAAGAATGATCTGGCAGGAGGAAAGTAGAATGGAAGAAATGCAGATAGAAAACACACAGGCAGAAAGCACGAAGATAGAAGGAAGAAATGCAGTTTTAGAAGCATTTCGTTCAGGAAAAACCATAGACAAGCTGTTTGTATTAGATGGCTGTAAAGACGGTCCCATTCAGACCATTTTAAGAGAAGCAAAAAAACATGATACGCTGGTACAGTTTGTGGCAAAAGAGCGTTTAGAGCAGTTGTCAGAGACGAAGAAGCATCAGGGTGTCATTGCCATGGCAGCAGCATTTTCCTATGCAACGGTAGAAGATATTTTAGAAAATGCCAGAAAGAAAAATGAAGCACCATTTGTCATTTTGCTGGATAATATTGAAGACCCGCACAATTTGGGTGCAATTATCCGTACTGCCAATCTGGCAGGTGCCCATGGCGTCATTATTCCAAAGCGCCGTGCAGTGGGACTGACCGCCACCGTAGCAAAGGCTTCTGCAGGAGCCATTTATTATACACCGGTAGCAAAGGTAACCAATCTTACCAATACCATCCGGGAACTAAAGGAGCAGGGCATGTGGTTTGTCTGTGCAGATATGGGTGGCACAACCATGTATGATCTGGATTTAAAAGGTTCTATCGGACTGGTTATCGGAAATGAAGGAGAAGGTGTCAGCAAATTAGTAAAAGAAAACTGTGACTTTGTGGCATCGATTCCAATGAAGGGAGATATTGACTCCTTAAATGCATCGGTAGCAACAGGTGTTTTAGCTTATGAAATTGTAAGACAGAGATTAAGTTAACAGGAGAGAGAGATGCAATCTTATCAGAATATGAGTGATGAGGAATTAATTGCAGCACTTCGTAGTGGTGAAAAAGAAATTACAGATTATCTGATGGACAAATACAAGAGTCTGGTTAAGAAAAAAGCAAAAGCACTTTATCTCATTGGTGGTGAGACGGACGATTTGATTCAGGAGGGAATGATTGGTCTGTTTAAAGCTGTCCGGGATTATCAGCCGGATAAAGACAGCAGCTTTTTTCATTTCGCAGACCTTTGTATTGCAAGGCAGATGTATACAGCGGTGGAGGCTTCCAATCGGAAAAAGCATGCACCGCTCAATTCGTATGTACCACTTTATGCAGACAGTGAGGATTCGGAAGGCAGGAATCTGGCGGATGTGTTAGAGACTATAGATGAGGCGAATCCGGAGAATTTATTTATCAGTCAGGAAGACCGGGAAGATTTCAAGCGGAAAGTAAATGAAACTTTAAGCAAAATGGAACAGGAAGTGTTGTCGTATTATCTGCAGGGCTTTCGCTATGAGCAGATTGCAGAAGCTATGGGAAAAGAGCCGAAGGCTGTGGATAATGCGTTGCAGCGTTTAAAGAAGAAGTTGAAAGGGAAGTAACAGCATGAAAAATATCATTCACATTTTTCGTAAGGACGTAAGAGGACTTTGCAGGAATTTTTTCGCACTGGTCATTGCAATCGGATTGTGTTTTATTCCATCTTTGTATGCATGGTTTAATATTTATTCCAACGAGGATCCTTATGCCAACACCGGAAATATCTATATTGCAGTGGCATCTGAAGATGAAGGAATGAAATTAGAGGATGGCACAACCGTCAACATGGGTGTTCAGGTGATTGAGCAGTTGAAGGAGAATAAGTCCATAGGCTGGCAGTTTGTAGACAGCTCGGATGAAGCAATCAGCGGAGTAGAAAGTGGAAAATATTATGCGGCAGTAGTTATTGGTGACCGCTTTTCCGAGAGCATGTTCAGCATCTTTTCTGAAGGACTGGAGAATCCGACCATTACATATTATGAGAATGAGAAGAAAAATGCCATTGCAACGAAAATTACCGATACTGCAGTGAGCACATTAAAGTCCAGTATCAATGAGACATTTCTTGAGACAGCGGCAAGTGCCATGTTTGCCCAGATGGATAATCTTTCTGAGAAAATAAGTGAAGATGGCGGTGTGGATGGATTCCGCCAGAAATTAGAGCAGCTCAGCCAGAATTTAAAGGACTATGATGCCATGATAGACAGCTTCCTGTCTGGAAATGAAGAGCTGAGCGCAGGGATTGATGAAGCCAATTCCAGTGTGTCAAAGGTGGAAGATAAAATTGATTCAGCTGTAAATTCCCTGAATGGAACAAAGACACAATTAGACAGTACGGATACTACACTTTCAGATTTTTCCAAGAATGTGGAGACAACCTTAACGGATATTGAGAATTCTTTGAATAAGATTTCAACGGATATTACCAATGCCGGACTGGGAGATTCTGCCAAGAAGACAACTGAAAGTATTGAGACAACAACGAATGATATCAAGACGTTAAATGACCAGTTGCAGTCGCTTTATGGAGCAATCAGTGGACTCAAGACAGATGAGAACTTTACGGACGAGCAGAAAACGGATATGGATGATGTGATGTCACAGATTGATGCGTTGAAGCAGGATGCAGAAGAAATGCAGAAGCTTTTAGAGACACTGATGCCGGACAATGCATCAGATGCAGTAAAAGATGCGGTAGATACTGTGACAGGCGGAATGAATACAGCATTGTCTACCTGCAGCAAGACCATTGAAAATATGAAGAATGTATACACCAATAATCTGGTGCCTGGAGTATCCGGAATTCTGGATACGGCATCCCAGATACTGGTTAATGTAACCAATCTTTTGAATAATCTGAATAATACATTAGGTGACATGGGAACCATTTTCGATGGAACCTTGGATATGGTAGATGCTACAGATGAAAGCTTTACACAGATTCAGACATTGCTGCAGACCTGTGATACAAAGATAGAAAAAGCAATCAGCAAGCTGAATGAAGCATCGGAAGATGAACAGATGCAGATTATCATGGAGCTTTTGGGCGGAGATCCGGAATCCTATGGTAAATTCTTTGCACAGCCGGTAAAAGTGGAGACAAAGCAGGTTTATGAGATTAAAAATTATGGTTCTGCGGTAGCACCATTTTATACGACATTGGCACTCTGGGTAGGCGGTATCGTACTGGTTTCCCTGATTAAGGTGAAGGCTTCTGAGAAGGATCTGACGAATCCGAAGCGTTATCAGCTTTTCTTTGGAAGATATCTCATTTTCTTTGTGATGGGACAGATACAGGCATTGATTATTGTGCTGGGTAATATTTATCTGCTGCATTGTCAGGTGAAGAATCCGGTACTGTTCTGGTTTGCGTCATCGTTGACGAGTTTTACTTTTACCCTATTAATCTATGCGCTGACACTTTCCTTTGGAGACATCGGAAAAGCACTGGTGGTTGTAATGGTCGTTATCCAGATCGCAGGTTCCGGTGGAACTTATCCGATTGAGATATTGCCGGAATTTTACCGGCGGGTATATATTTTCTTCCCATTCCCATATGCAATTAATGCCATGCGTGAAACTATTGGCGGCATGTATGGCGGAGTCTATGAGAAGAATCTGGCAGAGCTGTTGATTTTCGCAGTAGCGGCATTGTTGATCGGACTGCTGATTCGCGTACCATTTATGGGTATCAATCATTTCGTAGAAAAGCGAATGAAAGATACGAAGATGATGTAAGAGAGCAGGTGAAGAGCGGATGGAAAAGAAAGAAGATTATGAAAAGCTTTATGACATGCTTTTAGGCTATGAGCAGGAGATACATAAGAAGAATCAGAAACGTATCCGCATCGGATTGCGGTGCCTTATCATTATTCCACTGATTTTCCTGGCATTGTTATTCTGGACAGAAAGCTCAAAAATTGTATTTTTGATTCTGTGGATTGTATCGCTGTTTATTCTGGCAGGATATTTAATTTTTGTAGAATATTCGGACTATAAATTACAGGAAAAATTAAATGAGATTTCTAACCGGGAGCAGCAGGAGAGAGATGCACTGATTGGCGATGGAATTGCCCAGGTAGAAGAACGGATTCGTACCGTACTTCAGACGGCAGAGCAGGAACTTTTAACGGATAGCACAAAGGAGTAGCAGAGGGATAACACATGAAAAATATTTTTAGAATCTTTTACCGGGATTTTAAGAGAGTCAGCACCAATGTGGTAGCAGTAGTTATTGTAATAGGCCTTTCCATTATTCCATCACTGTACGCATGGTTTAATATATTGTCCAACTGGGATCCATATGGACCGGAATCCACGTCGAATCTTAAGATAGCAGTATATTCTGCAGATGCGGGAATAGACATGGGAGGTCTGTCTTTAAATATCGGAGACAGCGTCATTGATGCCCTGAAAGCTAATCAGACTATGGGCTGGCAGTTTACCGATACCATGGATGAAGCAACGGATGGTGTATACAGCAGTGAATATTATGCGGCACTGATTATTCCGGAGGATTTCTCCGAGAAAATGATAAGCTTCCTTAACGGAGAAGTACAGAATCCACAGATTATTTATTATGAAAATGAGAAGAAAAATGCCATTGCACCAAAGATTACATCCAAGGCAAAAACGGCAGTACAGGAGCAGGTTAATGCAACCTTTGTCAGCACTCTGGCAGAAGTCATGTTAAAGGTAAATGATGTCATGGTAGAAAATGGAATGGATTCCGGCTCTATGATGAATCTTTTCCTGACACAGCTTAATGATTTAAGCGGAGATTTGGACAGCTATATTGCATTGCTGAATTCTTTTGTCAGCATTACCAATTCGGCATCCAGCCTGATTGATACGACACAGGTTATGCTGCCGAATCTGAATACGATGGTTGATGATGGTTCGAATACGGTAAATACCATGCAGGGAGCATTGAATTCCGGCAGCCTTAATGCCAGTGCTTTGGCTGAGGTTATTTCAGCAAATCTTAATACAGCAGCCGACAGCCTTGACAATATCAATACGCTGATACAGAATGCCTTAGATCAGTTGGATAACTATGGTGATTTATCTTCCGGCGGACTGCAGAGCGCAATTAATATGATGCCGCTGATCCGTCAGTTATTTGAAAACAGTGTGGCAGACTGGAAGGATGATGAAAGTGTTTCCGGTCAGATTGCAGAAATCGAAGCACAGTTAGATAAAATTGAAGCAGATTTAAACAGTGTCCAGAATAATGTCACAGATTTAAATACTGCAAAGGATACTTTAAACACTGAAATATCTACCGAAATAACTTCCTGTAAGACCAAAATAAAAGCTTTAAAAGATACATTTGACTATTCGGTAAAAGGTCAGCTGGAGACAACCATTCAGTCCATGCAGGGGTCGCTGAATCAGACACAGGCAATTTTAAATGGTGTCGATGGAGATTTTGATGAAGTATCGGAAGTGTTGGATGCTTATAGTGAAACCCTCGATAAGGGAAATGAAAGCTTAAGTGATTCACTGGCAGCAGCACAGGAAATGAAGACCGGACTTGACAGTGTGATTACAAGTCTCAGTGCTCTGGAAATCAGTGACCAGTATCAGGCTTTGATGAAAATTTTAGAGACCGACCCGACTTTGTTAGGAGATTTCTTATCTTCTCCGGTCAATATGGAGACGAAAGAGATTTATCCGATTTCCAATTATGGTTCGGCAATGTCACCGTTCTATACGGTACTGGCATTGTGGGTAGGTGCGTTGATTCTGGTGGCAATCATTCATGTAAAGGTACTTCCGGATGAGAAAATACCGGATGCAAAACCTTACCAGAAATTCTTTGGAAGATATATTACATTCTTTCTGATTGGACAGGTGCAGGCATTGATTACTGCACTGGGAGATTTGTTTTATATTAAGATACAATGCCATAACCCGTTCTTATTCTGGCTTGCCTGCGCATGCTGCAGCTTTGTATTTACCTTATTTATGTACGCATTAACGGTAGCCTTTGAAAATGTCGGAGAGGCTTTGGCGGTAGTCATTATGGTTATCCAGGTAGCAGGAGCAGGCGGTTCCTTCCCAATCGAAGTACTGCCGGCAATCTATCAGCGGATTTACCGTTTCTTCCCATTCCCTTATGGAATGGATGCACTCCGGGAGACCATCGGTGGTATGTATGGAATGACTTATTGGAAATGCATTGGCATCTTAGGCATCTATATTATAATCTCACTTCTGATTGGACTTGTAATTGCAATTCCGTTCCGGAAGTTAAATATGAAGATTGAGCATAGCAAAGAAAAATCTGACATTATGCTGTAGAAAAGTATTGACAATCATAGCTCTCTATAGTATAGTATTACAAGTCGGGATTAGTTCCGACAGAATTGCTGGCATGGCTCAGTCGGTAGAGCGTCGCATTGGTAGTGCGGAGGTCACGGGTCCGATTCCCGTTGCCAGCTTAACTAGAAAAAAGGCTGTAATCCTTGATCTTTCAAGGGTTACAGCCTTTTTGGTTGCAGGCATCCGTAAGAAGCTGCCAGTGGCAGGTTCTGTAGGTAATAGGTACAAGTAGGTGCAAATGAGACAAAATAAATATCGAGTAAAAATGGGAGTTAAGAGTAGAAGAGGCAAAGATTTGCTAGTTGTTATAGTAGAGAATAAATAAATATAAAAAAGAAGATACTTCTCAAACGAGTAATGATGATAACATCCTTCCTCTTACGTCCGAAACGCACCTTGATACTGTATCTTCTAAAAAGTATTATATCATATGTTAGATAAAACAACATGCTTTATTAGCAATATTTTTGAAAAAATGTTAAAAAAGCAGGTTCACTACCAAACCCCCAGAGGCTTTACGACGGTAGTAAAACTGCTTTTTACAAGTAGTATATCACAAAATTCTCAAAAATAGAATATAGAGATTATAAAATTGCTTTATGCGATGTATTTACAGCTTTGCTCCAATTTTTTGAATAAGAGCATCCTGCAGTACCTGTGAAAAATTAATGTTGAGCGAGATAGCCTCTTCATTTAACCATTCCGGAATGGTAAGGGTCTTTTTTACTGCTTTTGAGTTATTGCGTTTTTGATAAGCAAGCATATCGAATTCTATGATAATGCAGTATTCATTTTCTGAAACGTTAATATCTTTTGGCTGGGAAGGAACCGGAATCTCCTGATGTTCCTGCTTACGGCTTATCAGGGCAAGACCTAAGGCATCAACAGCCATTTCATAAGCATTTTGCATATCATCTCCCTGGGTCATACATTCCGGTAAATCTGGAAAAGTAACCCAAAATCCACCTTCTTCTGCAATATGAAAAATGGAAGGATAAAATAATTTGTTCATAAGAACCTCCTTTCGATAGAAATTGGATTATCGTAGACCGGCTTCTTTTAAAATTGCCTGTTCTAATCCTTTCTTCAAGTCTTTGTTATGATAAGGAACAATAACGGTTCTATTCGTAACGGGATGAAATAATTTTATATGAGAACCGCTCTGGTTGGTTATGATAAAACCATGTTTCTTAAGGTAGTTTACCATTTCTCTGGAAGTCATTGGCATATACGCAATTCTCCTTTGATCAATATTATATTAATACGTGTTAATACGTGTGTCAAGAGTGGAATAAACTAAAACAAAAAAGATAATAAAAATGCATGGAATAATCTGAAATAAGAAGATTAAAAGAACTACTTAAAATGATATGCACATAATATGTAAAGAAAAAGAACCAATAATGGTTCTAGTAGAAAACTAACATATAAGAAAGAAACTGTCAATCAAAAAGACAATATCTTTACCCAGAAAAAAGCTGCCCATCGGCAGCTTTTTTTAGGTTATGCAAATCGCATAAAACATATTAACATCCGAGTCTGAATAATTTGCAGATTGTGTTAAATAACTCGGAACAGCTATTGAAATTAAAACACATAGTTTCGTCCTCCTTATTTTCTTTGAAATCATGTCTTAGCTAAGTACAAATGAATTGTAACAAGTCTGTAACATTTTCGCAATAGGAGTACATTGGAAACATGGGAAATATCTGGCTCTAGGATAAGCCGGGATGAGTTGGCTCTTTCTCAAGCTTTGCAAACCAGCTATTAACGGCCTTGCTTACCTCGTCACGTTTACGAAAAGGAATCTGCACAATGGAGTGGTCTTCCATAATAAGGTCGTGCTGTAGAATTCCGGTGACATGATTTAAGTTTACCAGATAGCTGCGGCCAACCGGAAGAAAACAGGCAACAGAGGCAAAGTCTTCGGTAAGCTGTGTCAGGTTTCCGGGAATCGTAAAAGTCTCTGATATAGCGTGCAGAAGGACATTGTGCTGCCCGGTTTCAAAAAAGAGAATATCTGAGTAAGGAAGAGAATATTCCTTCCTACGGACAGAAAAGGTAAATACTTCATTGGATTCCTCTAAAAGAGTATCGCAGCGGCTCATGGCATTGAGAAAATCTGTGTGTGAGTAAGGCTTTTGCAGATAGTAAAGAGCATTTACCTCATAGCTTGCCATGGCATGTTCCGTAGAAGAAGTGGTGAAAATAATGCCACCCTCATAGCCCAGTGAGCGAAGGATACGTGCTGTTTCCACACCGTCCTGGTTATTCATATAGATATCTAAAAACAGCAGAGCCGGATAACGCTTTTCTTCCTTATAATATTGAATCATCTCTTCGCCCGAAGAAAAAAGTAGAATCTCCATATTACAATGATGTTTCGTGGCATATGTATTCAGATGATGTTTCAGCCGTAAGGCATCGCTTTCAGAATCTTCGCATAAGTAAATCAGCATAATTATTCTCCTGTATATAAAAAGTAAAAAACACCGGATACGAAACAAGTATAACATATTGAAAGAAAATAAAAATCATTTTTTATCGACAATCAGGAAGATAAAATCACAATTTGGAAGAATTGGTTGCAAAATTTCAAGCGTTTTCTTAAGATAGAAACTGTGTGAACAAAAGAAATAGAAATAAAAAAAGGAGAGGAAATATGGGAAAAAAACGAAAAAAACGATGTCTGGCATTTTTGATGGCATTGGCTATGATGACAGGCTTATTTATGGGAGATGCTGCCGGACTATTGGTAAAGGCAGAGGATACGCCGGCATCCGTTCAAATAGGAATTACAACATTAGAGACGGGCTGGTATGTGAAGGCGGTGGATCCTCCTTCTACACCGGGACCAGCTGCAATGTACCGTGGCGTCGATAAAGTAGGGGAAGAACCGGAAAGTGGTGGTTATATTTATTTTGATAAAGATACGGCAACCATGACTGTATACAATGATATGGAGATTGCTACTTCCGGACCGCAACCGGTGACAGTAACGGATGGAAATCTAACAATTTCCGGGGCGGGAAATCTTACTGTTACAGGAACCTATAGTCCGGCATTTAACTTATCTGGAACCAGTGCAGCCGTTCTCACAAGGGATTTTACCGGAAATTTCAAGGTAACAAGTAATAGTAATGTAATAAACGGTGGCAGCAGATTTCAGATAGATACAACCGGTGATATTACACTGGAAACTGCATCAACGTCTTCAGAGCCAATTGTTTTGAGCAGTGGAGTGGTTGATTTAAGTGGAAAGAAAGTTACGATAACTGCACCATGTGGTATGATTGACAGTGGAGTATCCACACTGAACCTGACACAGACAGAAGGAGACCTTGCATTAAGTTCTGCATCTGATTATTATCCAATTTTCCATGCAGAAAATGTTACCCTGAAAAATACCGGTGGAAAGGTGGAACTGGAAAATACCAGCACAGGGGTGTTGACTGACAGTAATCTTACGATTGAAGCTGCAGGAGATATTTCTTTAAAATCAGCGAAGGGAATAACAAGCAAGAGTAATCCACAGGTGAGCTTAACTTCAACCAATGGGGATGTTACAATAGAACAGACTGCAAACTCTGTCATGCAAGATGGTAAGCTGACGATTCGGGCATTGGCAGGAGCAGTAAGCATTTCAACTAATGCAACTGTACCGATGTTTCAGGCAGAACTTGATATAAAGGCAAAGAATGATGTAACACTGAAACAGAATGGAACAACAAATTCATCACTTACCTGGGGTGGAGCAGGTGGAAGTATTGAGTGTACTGATGGGGATATTACAATAGAACAGGAAGGCAGCACATATGTAATTTCGACTTTGAATGCAGTCGACCTGAATGCAGGTGGAACGGTTACGTTAAAGAGAAATACGGAAGGAACAGCATTAACTTCCATGGTGAACGGGATTCCTGCAACAGGTGTAATCCAGCTTGTAGACGGCACAAAGAAAGGAGCCATCGTAGATGGAACCGTATATACTGCCAGCGGATGTACGCATCCAAAGCGTATCAATGGAAAATGTGTTGTTTGTGATGACCAGGAGCCGGTGGCTGCTATTGTAGATGCCAGCGGAAATGTAACAAATTATAACAGCCTGTCCGATGCATTCCATAATGCCAATGCAGACAATACTGTAAAATTATTCGTTGATTATAAGAACAGCAGTGAAACAATTGATTTATCCTCTGTATATAAGGCTGTAAATCTTGATTTAAATGGGAAGAGTTTAACATTAGATGCATTTAATATCATGAATCACTTAAGCGTTTCCAATGGAAAGCTTAACCTGAGAATGCTCAATGATGCAAATACTAGTCTTTCTGATAAATGTACATTAGAAAATGTGGAAGCGGATATCCATGAGATAAGTTGGACTGCAAATGGTGGTCTGGAATTAAAGAGCAGTAGACTTCATGTAGGTTCACAGGCATCCCCTTGCTCATTCTTTGTAGAAATGATTACAATAGCACCGGATGACGATTCTGTAATTACAGTAGAAAACATGATAAGTGGTCTGGCAAACTATAAAAATGTACCAGCAATGGAACAGGCATTGGACAAATTAATTCCTTTCGGATATTCAGTTTTTGTTGATACTGATATTACAGTACTGGATGAATCCGGAAATCGTGCCAAAAATCTGGTACTTCGTAATAAGAAGCTGGCAGAAGCGGATATTACTTTAAGCCCGGCTGCCTTTGTCTATGATGGCACAGGAAAAGAGCCGGCTGTAACCGTAACGTATGATGGAATGACATTAACTGAAGGAAGGGATTTTACGGTTACTTATATTGACAATATTGAAGTGGGTGATACAGCTGCAGCAATTATCAGTGGTTCCCGCTTTTTAGGCAGTGTAACAAAATACTTCAGCATTACCAAAGCACATCGTGGAGCACCAACAGGACTTACCGCAGTAGCAGAAACCATTGATGGCAAAAATGATGGAAAGATTCGTGGTGTGAATGCGGAGATGGAATACAGTATTGATGGAACTACCTATACCGCAATTACAGAAAATGAATTGACCGGACTTGCCGACGGAACTTATCTGGTACGTTATCAGGAAACACGCAATTATTATGCGTCTTCTGCAACACAGATTGTAGTAGAAAAAGGACTTCCTTCTTCCGACAGCTTAAACCCGTCAAACCCGGGCGGCGGAAACAATCAGGAAAATACACCAGGTGGAAGCACACCAAATGGAAATAATAATGGAACTACATTAACCGGCGGAAGTAATATTGATACAACATTGCCGGGTGCATCTTCGGTACAGACACCGACAGCAGCAACATCTGATAGCAGCACACAGGTTAAAACCGGAGACGACAATCAGATATTCCTGTATCTTCTTGTACTGATTGCTGCGGCAGGAGTGGCTGCGGGAGCATATGGCAGATTAAATGCAGGACGCCGTATGAAATAAGTGAAAAGGGATATATCGGAAATAGAAAAGACATGAAATAAAAAAGAAAAATGCTGTACTTCCAGAAATGGTGGTGCGGCATTTTTCTGTTGCAAAGAACATAAGGACGCGGTAAAATGTAGCGTAGTCAAAGAAGAGGAGATAGAAGATGCTGACACAGTTTTCAAGAACCGAACTATTGCTTGGAAAAGAAGCAATGGAAAAATTAAAGAATGCAAAGGTTGCAGTATTCGGAATCGGCGGAGTAGGTGGATATGTCTGCGAAGCACTGGTAAGGAGCGGAGTTGGAGCTTTTGATCTGATTGATGATGACAAGGTATGTCTGACGAATCTCAACCGTCAGATTATTGCAACCAGAAAGACCGTTGGAAAATATAAAACAGACGTCATGAAAGACCGTATTTTAGAGATTAATCCGGATGCCAGGGTAGAAGTGCATAAATGCTTTTTCCTGCCGGAAAATGCGGATGAATTTCCTTTTGAAGAGTATGATTATATCGTAGATGCAGTAGATACGGTAACAGCGAAGATTTCACTGGTTATGAAGGCACAGGAGATGAATGTGCCGATTATCAGCAGTATGGGAGCCGGAAATAAGTTAGATGCCAGTCAGTTCCGTGTGGCAGACATTTATAAGACAAAGGTATGCCCGCTGGCAAAAGTAATGCGCCGTGAGTTAAAGAAACGTGGTGTAAAGAAGCTTAAGGTAGTTTATTCCGAAGAGCAGCCAACCAGACCAATCGAAGATATGGCAATCAGCTGTAGAACTAACTGTATCTGTCCACCCGGAGCAGCTCATAAATGTACGGAGCGGCGTGATATTCCGGGCAGTGTGGCATTTGTGCCATCTGTCGCTGGACTGATTATCGCAGGTGAAGTAGTAAAGGATCTGGCAGCAAAATAAAAAAGCAGATAAAGAAAACCGGATGTGGAATCACATCCGGTTTTCCATTTCTATTGATTTCCTTATCAGGAAAATTATTTCTGAGGGCCTGCAGAAACAAGAGCTTTACCAGCTTCGTTTCCTTCGTATTTAGCAAAGTTCTTGATGAATCTGTCAGCAAGATCTAATGCTTTTGTCTCCCATTCAGAAGCATCTGCATAAGTATCACGAGGATCTAAGATGCCTGAATCAACACCTGGAAGCTCTGTAGGAACTTCAAAGTTGAAGAATGGAATCTGTTTTGTAGGAGCGGTTAAGATAGCTCCGCTTAAGATAGCATCGATGATACCACGGGTATCTTTGATGGAGATACGTTTTCCGGTTCCGTTCCATCCTGTATTTACGAGGTAAGCCTTAGCGCCGCTCTTTTCCATTTTCTTAACAAGCTCTGCAGCGTATTTTGTAGGATGCAGCTCTAAGAAAGCCTGTCCGAAACATGCTGAGAAAGTAGGTGTAGGCTCTGTGATTCCACGCTCTGTACCAGCAAGTTTTGCTGTAAATCCAGACAGGAAGTAGTACTGAGTCTGCTCTGGAGTTAAGATAGATACTGGAGGCAGTACTCCGAATGCATCTGCGGAAAGGAAGATTACATTCTTAGCTGCTGGAGCAGAAGAAATCGGGCGGACAATGTTCTCAATGTGGTTGATTGGGTAAGATACACGGGTGTTTTCTGTTACGCTCTTATCAGCAAAATCGATTTTTCCGTTAGCATCTAATGTTACGTTCTCAAGAAGAGCGTCACGTCTGATCGCATTGTAGATATCCGGTTCGGAATCTTTGTCAAGGTCGATAACCTTAGCATAGCATCCACCCTCGAAGTTGAATACGCCGTTGTCATCCCAGCCATGCTCGTCATCACCGATTAAGAGACGCTTAGGATCGGTTGAAAGGGTTGTCTTACCTGTTCCGGAAAGTCCGAAGAAGATAGCGGTGTTTTCACCGTTCATATCTGTGTTAGCAGAGCAGTGCATGGAAGCGATGCCCTTTAATGGAAGATAGTAGTTCATCATAGAGAACATACCTTTTTTCATTTCTCCGCCGTACCATGTATTAACGATAACCTGCTCACGGCTTGTAATGTTGAACATTACTGCTGTCTCAGAGTTTAATCCTAATTCTTTGTAGTTTTCAACTTTTGCTTTAGAAGCATTGTAAACGATGAAGTCCGGCTCAAAGTTCTTTAATTCTTCTTCAGTAGGCTGGATGAACATATTTGTTACGAAATGTGCCTGCCAAGCTACTTCTACGATGAAACGGATAGCCATACGGGTATCTTTGTTAGCACCACAGAAAGCATCTACTACATAAAGTTTTTTGTTGGAAAGCTCTTTGATAGCGATGTCTTTTACGGCGCTCCATGCTTCCTCAGATGCTGGATGGTTGTCGTTCTTGTATTCATCAGATGTCCACCATACAGTGCCTTTGGAGTTCTCGTCCATAACGATGAATTTGTCTTTAGGGGAACGACCTGTATAGATACCAGTCATAACATTGACTGCGCCAAGTTCACTTTCCTGACCTTTTTCATAGCCTTCCAGTTCTGGCTTGGTCTCTTCTGCGAATAATGTTTCGTAGGATGGGTTGTAGACAATTTCTGTTGTTCCAGTAATGCCATACTTGCTTAAATTGATTTCTGCCATTTTGTTTTTTACCTCTTTCCTTTAAATATAGTAATATGATAATCGCCCGCAAAAAGCAGGTTTTTATGATATCTTGACTGAGAAACTATAAATCCTAGTTACGTCATCATAATTATTATACATAAATAAGTCATAAAATCAATAAAAAAACTGCGAAATTTTTGTGAAGTGAAGGAAGTTGAAAGATTTTCCACCTAAAGAATTAGCCTCCTGCTTAAAAATGCTGCCATATAATTCTGCAGAAGTCCGTTGCGGCAGAACCATAGACAAGCTATAATACAAAGTAAGGGAAAAATATAATCTCACTTTGCAGGATAATCTTGTATAGAAAAGGAGCACGTGGGCTATGAAGATATTTCACTTATCCGACCTTCACATCGGATTGAAATTAATGAATCATGATTTAAGGGAAGACCAGGAATATATCCTGCATCAGATTGTAGAGCGGGCCAGAGAAGAAAAACCGGATGCCATTTTGATTGCAGGAGATATTTATGATAAAGCAGTGCCGGCGGCAGAGGCAGTAGAGGTATTCGATCATTTTATCAATGAACTGACGGAGATGGTGCCGGAGGCTGTCCTTATGATGATTAGCGGAAACCATGACAGCGCACCAAGAGTGAACTGTTTTCGAAGCATTTTATCAAGACAGCATTTATATATGATAGGAAAGCCGCCTGAGACGAAAGAGGAATACATTGAGAAAGTGACATTGACGGATAAGTATGGAAAAGTGAATTTTTATCTTCTGCCATTTGTGAAGCCGTCTATGGTAAAGCAGATTGTGGGAACGGATGAAAATGATAACAATCTTTCGTATGATGCAACTTTGCATAAACTTCTGGAAAGAGAAAATGTAAATGAAGCAGAGCGGAATGTGCTGGTGAGCCACCAGTTCTATCTGCCAGCAGGAAAAGCGGCGGAGGATGTCGAGCGGATGGATTCCGAAATCCGCACCGTGGGAAATATTGATGAAGTGTCTGCGGATGTGTTGGAGCGGTTTGACTATGCGGCATTGGGACATATTCATAAGCCTATGACCGTGGGAAAAGAGTGTTATCGTTACTGTGGAACACCTCTTGCCTGCTCCGTCAGTGAAGCGGGACAGAAAAAAGGCATTATTATGGTGGAACTGGAAGAAAAGGGCAAGCTTTCCACCGGAGTAATTCCGTTAAAACCACTGCGTCAGGTGCGTATTGTGGAAGGGGAATTAGAAGAAGTATTAAAGCAGCCATCCGATAATTTTGTAACTGTGATTCTTACCGATAAGGTGGATGTCAATGTCTTTGACATGCAGGACCGGCTGCGTCATGCATTTCCCAATTTGCTGGAAATCCGAAGAGAAACGCTGCACAAAGCCAATTATGAAATGGAAAAATTCCGGCATGAGGCAGAGCTTGATGCCTTTTCGCTATGCTGTGAGTTTATCGGAGAGATGAACGAGGAAGAGAGAGAAATTCTTAAGGAAGTCATCAATAAAGTAGAGGAGGAGGCTGAGTTATGAGACCATTAACTTTGGAAATGCAGGCATTTGGTTCTTATGGAGACCGGACGAAAATTGATTTTCGAAAACCATCCCAGAATTTATTTCTGATTACCGGAGATACCGGTTCCGGCAAGTCTACTATTTTTGATGCCATAGCCTTTGCGTTATATGGAGAAGCCAGTTCCACAGCTAATAAAAAAAGTGGAACAGAGCTGCAGAGTCAGTTTGCCACAGCAGGCGCAGAGCCTTATGTGGAATTGAAATTCTGTGAAGGAACAGAAGAAAGCGGCGTCTATACAGTGCGCCGTGTGCCAAGACATGTCCGCCCATTGAAGCGGGGAAGCGGTGAAAAAGAAGAAAGCGAATCCGTTACCTTAATCATGCCGGATGAAATCGTTTATTCGCAGAAGGAAACGAATCAGAAAATCATTGATATTGTCGGGCTGAACAAGGGGCAGTTTATGCAGGTGGCAATGATTGCCCAGGGAGAATTTATGGAACTGCTCCGGGCAAAATCCGATGAGAAAAAAGTGATTTTCCGAAAATTATTCCACACAGAAAAATATGAAAAGATTGCCAATGAATTAGGAGACCGGAAAAGAAAATTAGATGCAGAGATTGCCACAATCCGCACGAAGTTTCATGCCAAAGCTGAGAATGCGGACATACCGGAAGCCTTTGAAGAAGCCGAAGCCCTGTTGGCATTGAAAAAGAAGATGCAGCAGGCGGATGCAAAAGCACCGGAGATGGAACGCTTTTTAGAATTGATGCAGCAATTGTGCCAGTATCTTAAGGAAGAGGGAAAGAAGAAAAAGAAGGAAGCAAAAGAAGCGGAAAAACTGCGGGAGCATTGCAGGAGTGCGTTGCAGGAAGCGGAAAATCTGCAAAAATCCTTTACCCAGATGGAAGAAGCACAGCGGGAGTTAGCACGCCTTCTTGAAGCGGAAGAGGAGATAAAAGAGACTGCCCGGTTAGAGCAGATGATAAAGCTTGCCTATGATGCAAAGCAGCTCTATCAGCAGTATGAAGAAGCGGTAAAGAGGCTGGAGAATTTAAAGGCAGAACAGCAGAAATTAGAAGAAAAGCTGCCGGAGATAAAGAAAGCTTTAAAAGAGGCAGAAAAGGAAAGAAACTTAGCAGAGGCGGAAAAGGAAACACAGCAGAAAAATTACAGTATTATAGAAGAAAAAGTAAATCGCACGAAAGCGGCATTGAAAGAAATAAGAAAAGCCGCACAGGAAGTAGAGCAGAGTAAAGATGCTTTGCAGCAGGCGGAAGAGACGGAAAAAGAGACAAAAGAAAAAAGCACTGTCTTAGAGCAGAATATCGTGCAGTGGAAGAAAGAAGCGGAAGCCTTCGAAGAAATTGAAGTAAGGCAGTTACAGATTACCGGAAAGAAAAATGCTCTTGCAGAAATCGAAGATGCCGTAGCAGAGATTACAGAATCAAAGCAGCTTCTTGGTAAAGAAAAGAAACAGGAGGAACATGCAAAAGGGATTTATCGGGAAGCATCCGGACAGTATCAGGCAAAGCAGCAGGAATACGAAGCATATCGTAAGCGATTTTTCGATGCGCAGGCAGGTATTTTAGCAAAGGAATTAAAAGAGGGAGAGCCATGCCCGGTCTGCGGTTCCATGGAACATCCAAAGCCATGCATTGCGGTAGAAATGCAGGAAGAATTAAGCCGGGAAATGTTAGAAGCTTTAGAAAAAACGATTGCAAAGTTACAACAGAAGCAGGAAGCGGCATCTACAGAAGCCGGTGCATGCCACGTAAGAAGAGAGAACCGGGAGAAAGAGTTGGCAGAAAGAAAGGAAAAGTGCCGGAATAAAATAGAAGACTTTGGAAAGGAAGCAAACCCGGCAGCCGATAATGAAATAGAACCGTGGCTTGTCGCGCAAAAGAAAAAGCTTGCAAAAGAAGAAGAAACACTTTCTCAGGAGATAAAAAAGAAGAAGGAATTGTCTCATAAATTAGAAGAGGCAGAAGCAAAAAAGATTGCACTTCAAAAAGAAGAGACAGAAGCAACAGAAAAGAAGCTATTGGCAAAAGAGCAGTTTGACCGTTGTCAGGCAGCTTACACAGAGCGGAACCGCACCCTTGACTATACATCTGAAAAAGAAGCGGATGAAGTCTTGGCAGAAGCACAGCAGAAGAAGGCTTCTGCAGAAAGTGCATATGCAAAGGCTGATAAAGAAAAGAGCCGTTTAGAGGAAGAGAAAACCGGTACACAGACAGGCATTGTCCGTTGTGAAAGAGAACTTCCGGAACGGAAAAAGGAAGCAGAAGCCAAGCAGCAAAAATATGATTTATATATAGAAGAAAAAGATATTTCCAAACTGGAATGGCAGACTCTGGTGGAGCAGTATTCGATAGATGCCATGGAAGAGATGCGGCAGAAAAGGGAAGATTATCAGAATCAGAAGACGATGTATCAGAGCCGCTATGAGACAGCGAAAGAAACTGTAGGAGAGAAAGAAAAACCGGACGTAGAGAAGCTTTCAGAGGAACTTAAGGCAGCAGAGGAGCAGAGTAAGCTTGCAGGCAGGGCGGCCAATGAGTGGGAGATTTCTAATCAGAAGGATACGGAAATCTTAGAAGCGGTAGAGGAAATATGGAGCGGGCGGCAGCAGGTATTAGAGCAGCACAACCGTATAACACGGCTTTATACCGTCATTTCCGGAAATGTGTCAGGCAGCCGTATGGATTTAGAAACCTTTGTTCAGCGTTATTATCTGGAGAGGATTCTTTATGCAGCAAACCGCCGTTTTGAAGAAATGTCAGCAGGACAGTTTGAATTTAGAATGTTTGATGAGAAGAAGGCTGCAATTGGAAAGAATAAGGGACTTGACCTTATGGTATATTCCAATGTAACCGGAAAAGAGCGGGAAGTCCGTACACTTTCCGGAGGAGAATCCTTTATGGCGGCGTTATCCATGGCACTGGGCATGGCAGATGAGATTCAGGAAAATTCTGCTGCCATACATCTTGATATGATGTTTATTGATGAGGGTTTTGGCTCTTTAGACGAGCATGCAAGAGAGCAGGCAGTCCGGGTATTGAAGGAGATGGCAGGCGGCTCAAAGCTTATTGGAATCATTTCCCATGTAACAGAACTAAAGCAGGAAATGGAAGACCAGCTTCTTATCACAAAAGATGAGGAAGGAAGCCATGTCCGCTGGCAGTTAAGCTAGCGGATAGGCTCCCTGTTCTAACATTTCCGCCACCATGGTAGCCATAGCGGAAGGATGCTCCTTCATTCCGTTTTGCAGCCATTTTAAAAAAACATTATAAAGTGCGCCGGAATAGAAGTAGACTTTATACCGGTGAATATCATTATAAGGCATGTCACCCATATGATTTTCTAATTCCTGATCAAAAAGGTCTAAGTAAATGTATGCAAGACCTGCCTTATATACACTTAAAATAAATTTCTTGTAAGTCTTAAAATACCGGAAAATCAGTAAAATTGCCTCATAGCTGAAAAAGTCATTTTCAAGCTGTTCTGCCCGCTTCCGGTATTCTTCCATAATATCGTCCGTAATTTTAATCAACACTTCTTCCTTGGAATGAAAATTCCGGTAATAGGAAGCTCTTGCTACTCCGGCAGTGGTAATAATATCGGTTACGGATATATCGGAAAATGCTTTGGTGTCCATGAGTTTGGTCAGGGCACGGGCAATCTTTAATTTTACCTGGCGGTTTGCTTCGTATCGTTTGTCTGTTTCTTTCATTTGAATGCTCCTGTTCGTATGTGCTATGGATGTGTGCTGGTGGGTGGGACAGAATATGATATTCGTTTCTTACGATTTGCATTTGATATGTGCATTGGTTCATTACGCAAAGAGCGTTATTTTTCTTAGCACTGTATTTTTCTTGCTGTCAGGCTGTCCTTTCCGTTGCTTTGACCGGATGCCGGCTCTGTCCGTCTGATGCGGATACCACATTCCGTCTGAAAGAGACGCTAAGAATTCCGTTAAAGTTTCCGTATCTTCCGGCACCCGGCACATATTCGCATCCATGCTTAAGATGTGCCTCGCTGGCACGTCCCTGTGCCAGCGTTGCCGGTTGCTGCCGGAATTCTAAGCGTCTCTAACAGACTGCATATATCGTATCCGCATTCAGGCGAACAGAGTCCGGCATACTGTCAAACATTGGAAAGACAGGCTTTATCGGCAAAAGAAAAATGCAGTGCAAGAAAAACCGCTCTTTGACGTTAGAAGCAATGTATGTATCAAATACAAATCGTAATAACAAATATAAAACGACTGTCCCACCCACCGGCACCACATCCGTATCATGATACAAAATGATATAAAATGTCTCACATCAAACCGTTGAAAAAAGGGAAAACTATGCTACAATGCTACTTATGCAGCCACAACAATGTGATATAAATTATCTCACATATAGTGTGGCATAGATACAGACAACAGTCAAGAGATGGAGACGAAAATGAAGATAATTACAGATACAGGATCTGATATATTAGAAATCGAAGCAAAGGCAATGGGTGTGGATCTGGTGCCGATTTCGGCAAACTTTGCAGATGTTATATTCGACCGGAATACAGAAGAGAATTTCAAAGCATTTTATGAGAAACTGCGTAGCGAGGAACAACTTCCGGTATCCAGCCAGCCATCACCGGCAGCATTTTTAGAAAAGTATGAAGCGGCAGAAGAAGCAGGCGAAGAAGTGCTGGTGATACTCATTTCCTCAAAACTTTCAGGAACTTATAACGGAGCGGTGCTGGCGAAGGAAATGTGCGGATATGAAAAGATATATATCGTGGATTCCCTGCAGGCATCCTTATCCCTGCGGCTTCTGGTGGAGTATGCCGTGAAGTTAAAAGAAGAAGGCAAAAGTGCAGAAGAGATTGCAGGAATCTTAGAAGAAGTAAAGAACCGCACCTATCTTACCGGTGTTCCGTCCACATTATTATATTTGAAAAAGGGCGGACGTATTTCTCCGGTAGTTGCAGCAGTGGGAAATGTAATGGGAATCAAGCCGGTGCTGCTGCTCCGGAATGGAGAGATTGAAGGCTATTCCAAAGCCCGCGGCATGAAAGCAGCGAAAAGCGGAATGCAGGCTTTCTTAAAAAAAGGAGAAGTGGATAGCTGCATGCCGGTAGAATTTGCTCACAGCAATAACCCGGAAATGGGAGAGGAATTCCGGAAAGAAACCATGGAAGCATTTTCCCTAACAGAAAGCAGCTTACATGAAGTTGGAATGGCAATCGGAACCCATATCGGACCGGATGCACTTCTGATGGCATTTATTTTAAAAGAAAGCATGAAATAAGAATTTTCAGATTTAAGGATTCTTTAATAATTGATTCGTTATAGTAGAACCAGCAAAGGAAATAAAACTTTGCCGGTTCTTTTTTTTTCTTTACAGGAAATTGCCTGCAAAGTAAAAAAACGCGAGGATGCACACTGCGGCGTATAAGGTAGATGTCGCAAGCGACCGCCGCAGGCGCAGGAATGTGCCAAGGCACATTCTTTGTTACAAGCAGCGAGAAAATTGCAAAGCGTGTTTCGCGTAGTTGAGGTATACTAAGAGGATAGAAAGGAGCAGAAGATGTTTTGGGATATCTTACGCAAAGACTTAAAGCGAAAGAAAACAATTAATATTGTAATTTTGCTGTTTATTATTTTAGCTGCCATGTTTGTGGCAAGCGGGCTGAACAATGTACTGACGGTAGTAAATGGAACCGATTATTATCTTAATCAGGCAGACATTGGAGATTATGTAGTACTGACCCAGCAGGGGGATGGCGGTGTGCCGGAGCTTTTGGATACCTGTCAGTATGTAAAAGACTACCGCATGGATCATATTATGTATGCAGCCAAGGGGAATATCAAGGCAGAGGGAAAAGAACTTGATATGGCAAACAAGGCAATGATCATAGAATCCATTTCCGAAAGTGAGATACATTTTTTCACAAAGGATAATAAGGAGCTTACAAAAGTGCCTGAGGGTGAGGTCTATGTCACAGGAAATTTCTTGGATGCAAATGATTTAAAAGAGGGAGATAAACTTACGATTACCCATGGCAAAAACAGTGTGGAGCTTACGATTGCCGGAAAAGCAAAAGATGCGCTGCTGGGTTCTGAATTTATGGGAAATAAAAGATTTATTTTAAATGAAGCGGATTATCAGAAATTTGCATCGGATGAAAGTCTTGCAGAATACCGGGGCGAGATCATTTATATTGACACAGACAATTCATCGGAAATAGCTTCTTTATTAAGCAATGCATCCGACATCCGATTCAACCGGGGACGGGGCATTTTTAAATTGTGTTATGTCATGGATATGATTGTGGCATTTGTGGTACTGGTTTTAAGTGTATGCCTGATGATTGTATCCTTTGCAGTGTTGAAATTTACGATTACTTTTACGGTGACAGAAGAATACCGGGAAATCGGTGTCATGAAAGCCATCGGAATTACGGACTTTAAGATACGAAGCCTTTATCTTGTAAAATATCTGATGCTGGCTGTTGTGGGAGCAGCAATTGGATTCCTGGCAAGCATCCCATTTGGCAATATGCTTCTGCAGTCTGTGACAGAAAATATGATGTTGGGAAACAGTCATGCCATTACGGTAAATTTCATAGGAGCAGTCATTGTTATTGCAGTTACTATCTGGTTTGCATACCGGTGTACCGGAAAAGTAAAGAAGCTGACACCGGTGGATGCCATCCGAAACGGTCAGTCCGGAGAACGCTTTAAAAAGAAATCCATTTACCGGCTGGAAAAAAGCCGTTTTAACAGTACCTGGTATCTGGCAGTCAATGATATTTTAAGCAGTCCAAGACGGTTCCTTACGATTATATTGTCCTTTTTCCTCTGTTCCGTTTTTATGCTGGGAGTGGTTATTACAACAGATACCATGAAAAGTAAGAATCTGATTACGACATTTGGAAAAGAAAGTGATGTCTATGTATTAGATGTATCACAGACAATGGAGAATATGGCAGGAAAGACCCGGGCTGATTTGGCAAAAGAATTAGATTGCCTGGCAGAAGAACTTACGGAAGAAGGCATGCCATCGGAAATGTCTGTCGAGATACAGTATACTATAAAGATAAACTTTCACAGCTTCATATAGGGTTTAACATGGGGGAGTATCAGAATTCTCTGGTGAAAGCAGATACAGAACGTTTGCTGGAAGTATTGCAGAATATCATAGAAAATGCTATAAAATATGGTAGTGGCAAAAAAATTGGTATATCAATTTCAAAAGAAGAAGACTGTGTGCTGATTACCGTGGAAAATACAGGAGAAGTTCTTCCGGCAGAAGAACTTCCGCATCTTTTTGACAGCTTCTATCGTGGCTCCAATGCAGGAAGCCAGGAAGGAAGCGGACTGGGGCTTTATATATGCAGAAAGCTGATGCATAAAATGAATGGGGATGTTTTTCTGAAACAGGAGGAAAATCTTTTTTCGGTAACTGTGGTAGTGGGTATGGCAAATTAGTCAATGAAAAAGGCAGGAAGAAAATGTAATATGATAAAAGCAGTTTTATTTGATATGGACGGAACACTCATTGATACAGAGAAATACTATAGAATCTGCTGGCCTAAGGCAATGGCGCATTTTGGCTATGAAATGAGTGATGAGCAGGCATTGTCCATGCGTTCCTTAGGACAACCCTTTGCACCGGCGCATTTAGAGGAAATGTTTGCAGATGAGAATCTTGACTATCCGGCTATCCGGGCTTACCGGAAGGAATTGATGGAGGAATATCTTGCAAAGAACGGTATTGAGATAAAAAGAGGAGCTATTGAGTTATTGAATTTCTTAAAAGAAAAGAAAATCCGGCGGGCAGTTGCAACGGCAACCGACATGGAACGGACAGAAAGATATTTAAAGCAGATAGGACTATATCCGTACTTTGATGAAATCATCAGTGCAACCATGGTAGAACACGGAAAGCCGGCACCGGATATCTATACTTTTGCATGTGCACAACTTGGACTTGCTCCGGAAGAATGCCTTGCGGTGGAGGATTCGCCCAATGGGGTTATGAGTGCTTGTCAGGCAGGCTGTCAGGTGGCAATGGTTCCGGATCAGACACAGCCGGATGATGAATTAAAAAAGAAACTTACGATATGTGCAAATACACTGGATAAATTGAAAATTTTATTTTCATAAAATGAGAGAGGTAAGATGAATTTTTTATTTGATACTTCAATTGATGTGAACCGCAGACAGTTTTATGTGCTGGCAATGGGAAGCTGTATCGGAAATCTGGCAGGATTTATTGGAAATGCATTGATTTTCGGATGGAACGGAACAACGATTTTCTGTGGAATCTGTATGTTACTTATGGCCGCAGGAAGTTTCATTGGAATTAAAAAAGGTCAGATACGTTATGCGTCTTATTTGATGATAGCAGTATTAAGCCTTGTGGAATTTCCAACACTATATTATATATATCAGACGGGAACAATTGTATACATGGTACTTGCGATGGTAGCAATTGCGATTTTTATTCCAACCGGAAATGCAATCCGGTTTGCCGGCGTGGTAATTGTAGCAGATGTGGCAGCAGTTATTTTAGCCTATATGAGACCGCTGGAAAGTGAAAAACTGTCAAAAGAAGTCGTGCTGCAGAGCACACTTTGTTCCCTGCTTATCGTTTTACTTTGTGTCTTTTTGATTTCTATCCTGCTTCAGATGCAGAGACAGAGACAGGAAGAAGAAGTAAAGAAGTTGAATGAACAGTTGAAAGATGCCGCAGATAAAGATGCACTGACCGGAATCTATAATCGTCGTTATTTAAATCAGTATCTGGGAGACCTTATTCTGGATGAGAAGGAAGAATTTGATGCGGTACTGATTGACCTTGACTTCTTTAAACATGTGAATGACACATACGGACATGGATTTGGAGACATTATTCTGGTGGAATTTGCAAGACTTCTAACAAAGCATGTGAAGAACAAAGGGATTGCAGTACGCTTTGGCGGAGAAGAATTTATGCTGGTTTTAAAGGGTATGAACACGGATGAAATCGGTAAAATGCTAGAGCATATAAGACGGGAATATAAGGAATTTACAAAGCATGAAAAGAATATCGAATGCTCTTTCAGCAGTGGTGTACAGCATTATACAGAAGGAATTGCTGTTACGGTATTATACCGCTTAGCGGATGAGAAACTCTATGCGGCAAAGGAGCGGGGAAGAAACCAGGATGTCTTTGATTTAGAATCATAGAAAGATAAAAAAGGGGCGAGAAATGAAAAGGAACATCAGGAGGATTCGTTTATGAAAGGGAAAAAGTTTTTAGCAATGATATTAAGTGCAGCGTTGGGAATGTCAACGTTTGCGGCTTGTGGAAGAAGAGTCGTGGAGCCGGAGAAAAAGACCACAGAAACAGAGGCTGAGACTGAGACGGAAGAAACGGAAAACTCAGAAGAGATGACAGAGGAGACAGAAACGGAAAATGTGGATGAAGATGACATTTTTGCACAGCTTGCAGGAGAAAGCTTTATGTTTACCAGCGGAGCCGGTGCATGGGATTCTACATTGATTTTATCCGAGGATGGCTCTTTTGTGGGAAATTATCATGATGCAGATGCGGGAGATAGCGGGGATGGATATCCAAATGGAACCCTTTACTATTGTGATTTCTATGGAAAATTCACCCAGCCGGAAAAGATAAATGATTATACCTATGAGATGCAGTTGGAGAATATTGCAACGAAGGAAACAGAAGGCGACACGGAAATTAAAGGCGGCGTGAAATATATTTACACGGGACCGGCTGGTTTGGAAGAGGTTTATGATTTATATATTTATCTGCCGGGTGCACCGTTAGATGAATTGCCGGAAAGATTCCTGGACTGGGCATCCATTGGTCTTACCGATGAGGATACGACGCTTCCATTCTATGCAATTTTTAATACGCTGACCTTTGATACCTTTTTAGGACCGAGTGGAGATAAGGTTACGGTAAATGATAAAACCACAACTTCCGATGTATCCATAGAGAGTGAATTGCAGAAAATCGAGGAGAAAGCAGCAGCCATGCAGGAAGACCTTTCCAGTGGAGAACTGGCACAGCAGGAAATGAATACCCTGTCTCTGCAGTTGTATCAGTTGTGGGATAATGAGCTGAATTCTATCTGGAGCCGTTTAAAAGAGACTTTGGATGAGGACACTATGACGACTCTTACCCAGGAAGAGCGTGACTGGATTAAGACAAAAGACAGTGCAGTAGAGGAAGCTGGCAAAGATGCCGAGGGCGGAAGCCTGCAGCCATTATTGGAAAATGATAAGGCGGCAGAATTAACAAGAAACAGGGTATATGAACTGGCAGAGTATTTGAAATAAAAAGATATTTTAGCGAGGAAAAATGGTTACATTAAATGATTACTTATACTCCGGAGCAACGGTGTTCCGGATATTGAAAAAGTATACGCAGGACCTCCGGGCATCCGCAAAAGTATCAAAAAATGAAGTGGATCTGGTGCACTGCAATTTCCTGATTCAGATTATGGAGCTGTTAGAGCACAATGATTTCCTGACAGCGCAGTCCCAGAAAATCCGTGAGTTCTACAAATATATGGCAATGGAATATCCTTATCTTTCCTTTACTTTTAAAGGAAGAATCAAGTCACTGATTCGTGCGGAGGGCAAATTCAACGGCTATATTGTAGAGTACATTTATGATTATTATAAAAAGAATAAAAGCTATCCGGACATTGCAGAATTAAAGGAAAAGCTGAACTGCTTCCGTGATCTGATTGCATACCGGATTGTGATTTCCATGCCACGGTGTCATTTGAAAAATCATGAGAACCGCGAAGAAGAGGAATTAAAGCACCTTTATCAGATTGCAAATGTGTTGCCACAGTTTTTAGAGGAGCGTGGATTTACGGCAGAGCCGACAGGCGGTGTCTTAAGAAGCAGTTCCCCGCTTTTGGATGATGCTGTAAAACCATATTACCGGGATTATATCACCAGCGAAAATGAGGACGATTACAAATCCTTACATATTACTTTTTATGATAACAGTGCGAGATGTTATGTGGAAATGCAGCTTCGCACAAAGCAGATGGACGATATTGCAGAAATCGGTTCCGCCAATCATATTAATTATGAGAAAAAGCAGGAAGCATCCAGAGCACGCCGGGATACCATCCCGGAGGGAGAATGCATTTATTTTGATGAAGCTTATGAGCGTTGCAGGCGTTTGCAGGAACTGGAGCTTTCCGGTGTGGATGTCGACATGTTTACAGCAGCAAGCAACAGCCTGATGAATGACGGCTGCGGCTTATACCGGGGAAGACTGATTCTTCCTTATGAGCATTTGTCGAGATTTCAGAATGATTTGATTGATTAGAAATAGAACAGAATGGAAGCGTACGAAACGGAGAAGGCAGCTATGGGTGAAAATATGGAAAAGGAACAATGGATGAAAGAGAGTCTCCAGATGCAGAAGGCAAGCTGGATTCAGGATGAAATTACAAAGCGCAGAGAGCGGGAAGATGAGTTGTTGCAGCAGATTTTTATGGAACAGAAAATGTTGCAGGAACTGGACGAAGACATGGACGAAAATATGGCACATGCCAGAGAAGGCCGCAAATACCGGGAGGACATGAAGGAGCGGGTCAATGACCGGGTATATGAAATCCATGACCTGAGTGCAGATAAGCGAGAGGGAATGCGGGAATACAAATATGCATATCGCAGAGGCTACGCCCTTGCCATGTTTTTCTTTTCACTGGCATTGTGCGTCTTTGTAGGCTTTTTACATGGAATCACATCACAAATCTGTCTGATGCTGATGTTCTTTACCGGCGTGCAGGCAGCCATTTTTGTACACCAGAAGCAGTGCTTCTTTCTCTGGAGACTCATCTGCGATATTTTCTCAGCAGTAGTTTTCCCGGTGATGCTGGTTCTCTTTATCGGTTATGAATTAAAGTACGGCTTCTACGATTTCCTGCTTCCAATCTGCCTTATCGTAGGACTGGTGCTGCTGGCACTTACCACAGCATCCTATTTCCTCTACGATCCATACCGCAGTGCCCGCCGCAGAGTCGGTGATGCCAAGAGCATGATCCGTTCTATTGAGCGTTCCGCCAAAAAGCAGGTCAAGAAGAGCCAGAAGCAGCAGGCGAAAGACGAGCTTCGCCAGAACCACCTGCAGCAGAAGGAGCAGGATAAAGCCGAGAAGCTTCGCATCAAAGAAGAGCAGCGCAAGGAAAAAGAGCTTAAGAAAGCCGCGCAGCGCGAAGAACAGCAAAAACTCCGTGACGCAAAGAAGCAGGAAGCCTTAGAAAACCGCGAAGAGAAGAAGCTTGCCCTCATGGACGCTGTGGTAGCCAAGAAGGAGCAGCTCCGGGAGAAGTTCCGGAAGGATGGGGGAGTGGAAGAAACGGAAGAGGAGGAGAAGGAGAAAGCGGAAGAGGGCGTTTTTGCTTTGGATGAAGGCACGGAAGATGCAGAAAATACAGAGCAGGGTGAGACAGTAGTTGTGGAAGATGCAGCGCAGGAAGAAGATGGGGGGTTAGAGTAGATTGAAAATATGGCAGATTTTCAAGATCCGTCTATTAATTTTCCACAGTAAATTTGCACTACAAAACAATACAAATGTATTGAAATAGATATGATTTAGCATTATAATGAAGAAAACAGATGGAAGAGAGGTGCTGAACATGGCTAGTACAATTCAGGTTAGAGTAGAAGATGAGTTAAAGAGTAAATCAGATGCACTATTTAAAGATTTGGGCACAGATACAACAACAGCAATCAGAATGTTTTTAACACAGGCTGTTGCGGCAAATGGATTTCCTTTTGAAATAAAAAGACAGGTAGAATCAAATCCATATGCACCGATGACTGAGAACGAGATGCTTGCAAAATTGAAAAAGTCCAGAGAACAGGGAATGTTCAGGGAAGCAGATTGTGTGATTTCTGATATGAGGTCAAAGTATGGATTATAAGGTTGTTTTGATGAAGGATGCGGAGGAGGATCTTGATAGATTCATCACATATCTTTTGCTTGAAAAGAAAAGTGAGCAGGCTGCAAGAAATTTATTAAATGATTTTGAAGCAACAAAAATAAGTCTGTCAAATGTTGCAGGGAGCCTGAAACTTTGTGATAATCTCAAACTAAGAGAATTAGGATATCGAAGAATCAATTTTTTATCGCATCGATATTTTATGCTTTATCGTATTGAAAACGATACTGTTTATGTGGACAATATTTTTCATGAATTGCAAGACTATGAAAATAAAATGAATTAAATGTTTGAATACAAAATCCTACCCATGGGGTCGTCTCTTAATTTTGCATATGAGTTAGGAGATAGCCTGGATGGGTTGGATTTTTCTATGAGGAAAGTTATCTGTAAGAGTGATATATGTTGCAGAGAATCAGATATGCGATACATCATAGAAACTACAAAGACGGATGCCGGAACTAGAGTATTGCCGATTACAGAGGAAGTGGCACAGATGTTTCAGACAATCATCGAGGACAAAAATGCTCCGAAAGTAGAGAAAACCATAGATGGATATAGTGGATTCCTATTTTACGATGATAATGGAATGCCACTTGTTGCGATGCATTGGCAACATCGATTAATCATATGGTCGGCAGATACAATGACATTTACCGAGTACAGATGCCGAACATTACACCTCATGTATGCCGACACACCTATTGCTCGAATATGGCGAAATCGGGAATGAATCCTAAGACGCTACAGTACCTTATGGGGCATTCGGATATCGGATATATCGGTCATAATGAATTGGTACACACATATCGGATTCGATGACGCAGAGGAAGAATTGAAACGAATGGAAGAGTTTAGGAAGGCGCAGGCAGAGGTTGAGCAGAAGAAAGAGAAACCGATGTTGCAGAAGATGTTTAAGGTAGTTTAATTTAGAAAAAAGCTGACGCTCTAACTTTAGTTGGAGCGTTTTTTCTATAGAAAAAGGTGAATTGAGAATGTATAATAATATAGAATAAGGTTGCATAAAGGTGGTATTCTGATATGAAAAAAAACAATGTGATAGATGAATCAAAAAAGGAATTACTTCGAGAGGTTCTTAATTATAGTGATGAGTTCCTTTTTGAAGAATTGACTCCTAGAACATTGAAAAAGATGCACAATTTCCTTGTGGAACATAAATGTGCTGAAACATTTAAGGAGATTAAGAGTAAGAATCAAATTAATATAAAAGGTTGTGGTCCTAATGGCTTAGAGCGTTTGATAGGAAAGGAAATCAGAGAACAATATGGTTTAGACATTTTAGAAGCAAGTGAAAAATTTACTACTTTTTACCCGATTTTTAGTGAAGGGGTTATAAAGTATGAAAGTGTTAATGGATTACATTATACTCATTTTAAGGTTTCCGGTCAGACTGAAAAGACATTTGGAATGGAAATAAAGGAATATAAGTTGTACCATAATGTGTTTTATCTAACATATTCTATTAGAATAAAGGAAATGAGCAAGCATATTCCTTTTTATTTGTCGGAAACAGTAGGAGAAGACATAAGGCATCTTTTATTTAGCGGACCACTTAGTGAAGAAGTTGACAAGGAATTTTCTGAATTAGAGAAACTAATGATAAGGCATACAATAAATAACGAACAAAATTATGAGGAAGAAATGACAATTATATTATATAACACAATTGCTAATTTTCGTGCAGTAAATTTTTTGTGGGAAAAATATAATCATGATTTGCTATTGCACAGTATTTCTTCGGATTGGTTTTATGATAATGATTTTTTCAAAATCAATAACTGGAGATATGAGATACAAGGGATAAATGATTTAGATGAACTGTATCAAAAAAGACTTGAAGATTATTGTGATTATATTTTAAATTCGAAAGATGATATGATGGTGCTTAGGAAGAATACAATTGATAGTGTTATCAATGGGATTGTTAGAAAGGCAAATATTACTAAATTATATGCGGCAACGGGATTTGTATTTAGTAGTGGTTTAAGGTTATTGCAGGAATCATTAAATATAATTAATGACAGAAATGGAAAATGTAGGATAGTAGCAGGTTCCTTGAATAGTTGTGCAAATGAGAATGTGAATAATAAGATTGATAAAACTACTGTTAATTATTTAAATGCTTTAATCAGGGATAAAAAAATTGAATTGTATTCGTATATTGGGGCTTTTTATCATGGTAAGTTTTATTATCTCTGTAATGAAGATTATGCGTATATTATTATAGGTTCAAGTAATATTAGTAAAACGGCGTTTCGCAGCAATTTTGAATTAGATATATTGTATAAGGTAAAATTAGGGAGTAGTCAAGATAAATTATTTTCAAATTGGTTTAATGGATTTATTTCACAGTGTGATAAGATAACAAATTTAGATGAGAAACAGTTTGAGGACTTTACTTGGAATAATGAATTAGATGTATTTAAACCTTTAAATAGAAAGATAGTTTCATCTAACGAAATTAAGAAAAGAATTGCTGCTTTAACAGATGAAGAAACACAGTTTAGACTAAATATTTGGATGGATTATAGACCAGATATTATTTGTGATGATATTTCTATAGAGGCGTTAAAATCATATACAATGTTTGCATTTTTGGAGGAGGAACTTGTTGTCTTTGAATCGTTTGAACCACAGAATGCATTTTACGTATTCGGTTGTCCTAATGGCCTTGAAAATCTTATAAATAGTATTGCAAAATTAACTAAATCACAGATGACACTTTCAAAGTGGTATGTTGATAGAGGTAACCATATATCTAATCGGAAGAGTTTGCAACAAAGAATATCAAGATTATTTAAGCTCTAAGATATACCTAAGCCCTTAGTAGTAAACACACCTCGTTTTACTACCATTTCTACTACCAAGCAGTAGTAATAACTTGCAAAACTATGCTCAAATTTGCCACAATCTGCATTTTTGAGCCAAACTACAAAATTCCCGAAATCCCTTGCAAAACAGGGCACTTCAGGGCAAAACAAGGAGAAACAAAACTATGATAAAAATACTATTCATCTGCCACGGCAAGAAGTTGCTTTTCCGGAAGAATGCAGGAAAATCAAGGGTTTTGGGAGATTGAGAGAGGATTTTTATACCAGATTTATACCAAAAGGATGTGGATTTGGGGCTGTGACATGGTGGAAGAAAGTGTAAAGTAAAATCGGCTATTTCTAAGTGTTACTTAGAGATAGCCGAAAAAATATAGTCTAATGAAATTATGTTTATATTTGCAAACATGATATAATATTGAGGTGTAACAAGATTTGCAAGAAATAGGAAAGGACGAGCATGGAATTTATACAGAGTGTATTTAATAATCGAGAGATTGCAATTGCATTTTGGGTTATTATAGTTGTAACGATACTAATATTTACTAAGGCAGGAAAAGATTTTCTAAAGTCAGTTACTCCAATTCTATTTTGCAAGAAGTTTGTTATTTTTTATTTTGTTTTTATTTCTTTCCTGTGTCTTGTTATATATGGCTTGTATAAAATTGAAATCTGGAGTCTGAAATTGGTAAAGGATACTATTTTTTGGGTCATGTTTGTAGAATTGCCGTTATTCGCAAAAACTATTGAAGAGGCTAAGGATGCACGCTTTTTTAGGAAATTGATAAAAGATAATATAGCTATTTCGGTTGCTGTAGAGTTTTTAATAGGATTTTGGACATTTGATTTGTGGGTGGAAATATTGCTTATTCCATTCCTGGTATTTATTTCTGCATTATACGCGGTTGCTGAAAGAGAAAAGAAAAATAAGCCGGCGAAAAGTTTTCTGCAGGGAATCTTAACATTATTAGGTGTAATTTCATTTATATACGCAATATACAATTTAGTACATTTTCCACAAGACTTCTTTTCTGTAGATACATTAAAAGTGTTTGTATTACCTCTTATTTTGTTGATTTTGAATTTACCTGTTGTATATGGATTGGCTATATATAATGTTTATGAACAAATATTTATACATTTAAAAGGAACAGCTAGAGAAAAGCGTAAGATGAAGGTTAGCCTTGTTCTTTTTGCAGGGATAAACTTACATAAGCTATCTATGATTAGATCAAATATGCATAAAACAATCATAATTAGCTTAACAAACAAAGAACTGAAGGATAATCTTCATAAATTACAAAAGGAATTGGATTCACAGATTGGAGATAATTATATGAAACGTTCAAAATTTTATGTAAGAGTTTGTATCGTAGCACTATTTGTAAGTGTAGTGGGGCTCATTGGAGTTAATGCAGAGGTATCAATAAAAGATTTATTTACCTTTAATTTTGTATTAGATATTGTACGTGTTAAGGAGATATTTACATATATTTTTTCTACTATGCTCGTGGTTACTATGGCACTACTTGTCTTGGCAATAGGATTTAAAAAGAAGAGATATGAAGAGATTAGCCAAATAAAAAAGTTTGCATTGTATGAAGTACTGACGGCTGTGAAGAGACAAGAGGAGTTGTTGATGGAATATCCGCCGATAGAGGATCCAGTTAGTTTATTTACATCTTACGTGTATAATGCACATGAAATAAAAAAAATAACTACAAAAGTGCTGGTGGCCTATGAAAATTTATTGACTTCGTGGGAACGTGAAACAATGGAAAGTTTGCAGGAAAAAGCAATTCTCTTTCTTGCAAATTTTGTTAGTGGAGATAGTGAAATTCTTCCATATAATGCAGAAACTTTTAAGGAATATTACGAAGATAAAGTTAGAAATGCACCACAGAATGAAAAGATAAATACATTTGAATATGATGTAAAGAGAGATTTGGAACAATATGTAGACCAAATTAAAAGATTTAGTAGGGATTTTAAATCGTACTATTGAGAATGCCTAATTAAGAGCATAATATGTGAATGCTTTAGGTGGAGGTAGATATGGTAGAAGCGCGAAACAACATTGAAAAAGGAAACCAAGGTGAAGCGTATGTCAGAGATATTATAGAGCAAGCTTCTAAATTTGTGGGAAAAACAATTAGAGTTTTTAATCATGTAATTTTGGACTTTCCTTCTGTGTATGGAACAAGAACGGCAGAAATTGATCATATTATTGTGACAGATGACAGGATTATTATTGGAGAAACCAAAGCGGCAAAATATGTTCAAACGGATTATAGCGAGGAGACATGGACTCTTTTAAACGGTTTTACAACAGATAATCCTATTGAACAGAACCATTTTCACAAGCTAATTTTTTGTTCGCATTTTGATATTCCAAGAGAACAAGTAGTAACTGTTGAGTTTTTGTTAGAGTATTCTGAACGTAGCTTAAGAAGCCATTATCCAAACGATTATGTTTTGGGAAAAGATAATCTGTTGAAGGGGCTCTGTTTGCTACTTTATGACGGTAATGAGAAACTGGATTTTGAGGAATTGTGTAAGCAACTTGAGAAGATAGAAGTGAAGTCTGTATGGAGAGATGCCGAACATAAAGAGAATCTAGAAGAGATAAGAGAGATTGAAGAGAAAACTCGAACGAGGGATAAACATTATAGGTTTAAAAGAACAGATATAGTAAACTGTCCATTATGTGATGGTTTTTTGGTATTTAGATATAAGACTTGGGTGAAGAAAGAACTTGGAAATAAAAAGAATACATGGAACATTGCATTAGGATGTAGTAATTATCCGGAAACAGGATGTAATGCATTCATTAAACCTAAAAAAGACGGAGGTCAAGGGTTTGATGATGTAGAAGAAATCCATATAGAGGATAGAATGGGGTGGACGATGGAAGAAAGGCATGTGGGGACTATACTAGATGAGTATATTAACCTAAGGAAAGAAAATGAAAGATTAAAGAGTAGTCTGCAAGAGGAACGGTCAAAAAATCAAGCTAAAGATAAACTGATTTTAGATTTGCAAAAAAATAATAGTTATTTGAGAAGTGACGTTGATAAAGCAAATATTCGTGCACACGAAGCAGAAAAGGAATGCAAAAGTTTTCAAAGATTATTGGGGAAACTTTACGTAAAAAAGTGATGCCGGAGGGATTGTGTTGGGGAATAATAAAAAAGAGAAGACAAAGAAAGAACACTTTGTTCCTAGATGTTATTTAGAAAGATGGAAGAGTGACAAAGGCCAGGTTTGGGTATACGATAAGAAATTAAAAAAATCTAGATTGAATAACGTTTATGATGTTGCCTGCGAACGTTACTTTTATGATATTGACTATAAGGAGTTATCTGCTCAAAAAATCAAATTACTAAAGAAATTAGGAATTGAAGTATCACAGGATGAGCAGTTTTTAGAGCATTTTTTCTCTAGGCATGTGGAGGGAGTATTCTCAGACTTATTATCAAAGATTTTGGATGTCGATATTACACCTTGGTATGAGAAAGAATGTTTTTTTCTTTCAGAGCGAGATAAATTAGATTTGTCAATATTCGCATCTTTTCAATACATAAGGACTGCTGAAACGAGAAGAATGCTGAAAGATATGTCAAATTGTTTGGAGCAGGTACTGAGAGAAATGAAGGTATCTGATGAGGTTATAGATAAGTATACAATGAAAGATGGCGATGAGAGAAATATACATGGGAATATGATTTTGGATATAGATCATATAAGAGATATGGCGTTGTGCTTTTATAATTTGACATGGATATTGGGAATAAATAGAACTTCGGTCGATTTTTATACATCAGATAATCCAATTGGAACTATCCCACATGTTAAGAATGATTTTATATCTATGTCAGGAATTAGAAGTGAAGGAGTAGAGGTGTTTTTCCCTTTATCACCCAAACATATTTTGATAATGTACGATGGTTCATATCATAAATGGGTTGCCCCCTATGACCGAAGGTATGTCTCTATAGATGAAATCGATTGGGTGCAGGAGTATAATAGACGGAGTGTTTATAATTGTAATAGATGCGTATTTTCGAAAGATGGAGATTTATCTGTGGTTGATAAAATTTCTAAAGAGAATCCGCAAGTACTAGATATACCGAAAACAAGATTGTCATGGGGTGGAAAAGAATTTTTGCCTAAATAGAAATACTGCTAAAGAGATTGGCTTTGGGGAAAAGAGAGAACTGGGTGCTCGTAAATTTACGACTACTACAACTAAGAACCATAACTAGGAAAGGAATGTAAGAATGAGGCATAAACCAACCTACCCAAACATAGACATGCAAAGAACCGGAAGAAAAATAAAACACATGATTGAATCATCAGGTTATACTCCACGAATGATTCAAGACTACCTGCAATTGTCATGCGTACAGCCAATTTATCGTTGGTACAAGGGATTGATATTGCCATCGGTGGATCATCTGTTTATGCTTAGTGAACTGCTGAACGTTCATATGGAAGATTTCTTGGTAAAGAAAAATGCAGTACCAGTGATATACGATATAGAGCAGCACTATTCTCAGGTTGCACAACAACGACTTATCGCATATTACAAGATAATATATCAATCAGTGGCATAAATGGTTTTGGACTAACCGTCCAATGAAAATACTATTGACAAATGATATCCTCTTATCATAAACCCGCAAAGGGCCTATGATAGGAGGATATTTTTATGCAAAGAAAAGTAAATGTAGTTGAAGATTTGGACGGAAACAAGATTGTATTTATTCACGACATTGTATTCAAAGGGAAGCGTTCGGTAGAGTGGTCAGATGTAGAAGCATATTTGAAGCGATTCGTTGGAGAAGAGCATATTGTTGAGGATACCGGAGATTTGGTTTATATTGGCCCAGACCTTCCGGATGAATATACGCATTCGAATTATACGATGCTTCTTAGAGGTGCAAATGCAAAAGCGAAAGCCAATGCAGCACAAGGAATCCCAGAGATGTTGTTAATTGCTAATGAAAGAGAGTTTGAGGAGAATCGTAAGGATAAACATTCAAAGAATGCAAAGTATGGATGGTGGCTGATGAAGCTGATAAAGATATTCGTGACAATTATAAAAACATGAGACCAATTACCGAAGTAGAAGATGAGGAATATGATCCATATATTATTAAGGATGAAAAAGTACGAAATGAGATAGATACAATTATCAATTGTTTATTCTTTATTAATTTACCTGTTCCAGATGTAAAACAAAATCCTTAGTAGTAAACATTTTCCTTTTACTACTAAGCGGTAGTAATAACTTGCTAAAGCTTGCTCTGATTTGCCACATTCACACATTTCAGAGCATAACAAAAAATCCTCGAAATTCCTTGTAAAACAGGGCATTTCCGAGCAAATCAAGGAGAAACATAACTATGATAAAAGTCTTATTCATCTGCCACGGCAGTATTTAATGTATACTATGAAAAACTTGATTTATTGGCTTTTCTGTGGATTAAGCAATAATTTACACCTTATTTATACCTTTGGAAGATCGAATCGGAATAGTTAAAATAGTTGCCACAATTTAGTTGGATAAAAAAGATACTATACTCAAAACCAATCAAAAAATCAATTGTAAATTTTTACGATTGATTTTTTGCACATTTATGCATATAATGTAATCATTAAGGTTGGAAAGGAGTTGATTATTATGCGTGAAACAAGAATATTGGAATTCAAGGAAACAATTACGAATACTTTTTTGAAAACAGTCAGTGCCTTTGCAAATTATAATGGTGGAACAATTCTTTTTGGTGTTGATGATAATGGAAATGTGAAAGGAGTGCCGGATGTAAAGCTGGCTTGCCTGAGTATTGAAAATAAAATTAATGACAGTATATCACCTCAACCAAACTATACACTTGAAATACAGAATAATGACCAGACGATAAAACTCACTATAAAAAGTGGTCTTCAGAAGCCGTATTTATATAAATCAAAAGCATACAAAAGAAATGATACTGCAACGATAGAAGCAGATACACTGGAATTTTCAAGGCTTGTATTAGCTGGGAAAAATATTAGTTTCGAAGAATTACCTTGTAAAGATCAGAAACTATCTTTTGAAATTTTACATCGTAAGTTGAAAGAAAATATTCAGATTGAAACTTTCAATCAGGATACTTTAAAGACATTGAATCTGTATGACAATGTAAAAGGTTTTAATAATACAGCAGGACTTTTAGCAGATAAAAATCATTTTTCGGGAATTGATATTGTTAGGTTCGGTGAGAATATCAGTATTATTCAAAAAAGAGTAACATTTGAACATATATCGGTTTTAGAAGTATATGAAAAAGCACTTGCAGTATTTAGAGATTATTACCAATATGAAGTAATACAGGGCGCTGACAGAAAGATGATAGAGAAAATACCGGAGGCAGCTTTCAGAGAAGCAATTGCAAATGCTTTGATTCATAGGGTATGGGATGTTAATTCACACATCAGAGTTTCTATGTTTGATGATAGAATAGAAGTAGTATCTCCTGGTGGATTGCCAGATGGAATAACAACAGAAGAATATTTATCAGGTAAACTTTCTGTTTTAAGAAATAGAAATCTTGCAAATGTATTTTACAGACTGGGATTTGTAGAGATATTTGGAACAGGAATTACACGAATAAAACAATTGTATGTAGATAGTCTGATAAAACCAGATTTTGAAGTGTCAGAAAATGCTATAAAAATTGTATTACCGGTATTTGAAACGAATTCTAATTTAACCGAAGATGAAAAAGTAATTTACAAATTCTTAAGTAAGACCATGTTGAAACCAATAAGTGAAATTGCCCCATATGTTCCATTTGGTAAATCCAAAACAACACAGTTATTGAAAGCTATGGGGGAAAAAGGTGTGGTTACAGTTGAAGGAAAAGGCAGAGGAACAAAATATATAATTAAGTGAGTGGGGATACCATAATACAGAATGCAGGCCGATATTGGTAAATGTGCTGCTGGATAGAGACTATATTGGTATGGATAATGATTTAGAAATTAGTGCCAAGGAAATTGTAATAAAAATGGACATTGGAAAATACAAAGCAAGGAGTAAACAAAACCATGATAAAAGTGCTCTTCATCTGCCACGGCAGTGTTTAATGGATGCTGTGAAAGCCTAGGCTTTAAAGGATTTTTTGATGATTGACGAATAATTTACACCTTATTTATACCTTTGGAAGACCGGATCGGAATAATAGAGAAATAAAGAAATAGATAAATATAACAGGAAGCAATTTTGTCATATTGGAAATAATTAAAATTTGCTGAACCGTGTTGATTTTATTGATTGAGTATAATAAAAGTAAGAACAGAAACTTCCATGTTTGAAGCGGTTACCAGAATTGACAAAGAAATGCAAGTTAGCCAATCCGGTAGTCCAGTATATTTTTTCATTGTCACCCGACGTTTTTACAAAACATATACTTATTCCGCTTGATGCGTCATTCTTGTTCTGAAAACAGGAACAGAATCCTTACAGCGACTGTAAGTGTTATTTATTGTGCTTCTGTGCTATCATTTACCCAGAAATGGATAGGAGGCATTCACATGAAACCAATTTTGAATATTGAAAATCTTACCAAAGTCTATGGGACGTTGCCAAACCAGACGAGAGCACTGAACGGAATCACTTTTCAGGTCATGCCGGGAGAGTTTCTCGGTATTATGGGAAGCAGTGGTTCCGGCAAATCCACGCTTCTCAACTGTATTGCAACTGTGATTCAGCCTACAGGTGGAAGCATTCAGGTGGAGGGAGGTACTCTGCAATCCCTCAAGGAAAAGGCTCTTGCCGAGTACCGTGGCAAAAAAGTTGGTTATCTATTCCAGAACTTTGAATTGCTGGACA
>ERZ773229.217-NODE-217-length-61638-cov-6.252261_pt1 | contig 61638 bp, 97 predicted proteins | sample MGYA00580992_ERZ773229 | MGnify/ENA primary metagenome ERZ773229 (study PRJEB29015, sample SAMEA2737795) | human gut metagenome | biome: human gut; feature: human-associated habitat; material: faeces | place: China | collected 2012 ... | reverse complement strand
CCTTGATATTTCTCCGGCGGGATTTTTTGGAAAAACAGTCTGAGTTATATTTTCACAGAGTGCATAATAGAGCGTCCGGGCCAGTCTCTTCACCATCCCCAATTCGGGGATCTCGATTATGGTTTCTACCATACTACCTCCAAAGGTCTTGCCCTCACCTCCTCTAAATTATGTTTGATTGTGCTTTGCTCCTTTCAGCATCGAATCGTCTAGCATCTTGCTCGGACGTTCTAGTATGCACTCTGTGATTTTTGCAAAAACTACAGGAGGTATTTACTGTGGCTAGCGGAACGTATAATCTCAATTTACTTCCGCATCGGTTTTCAATTGGTCGACAAGGCGAGAACCGTTATCGTAAAGTATCGTTCGATGTCTATAAGTTCGTAGAGCCTGTCCTTCGGGATTCGGTAGATGGTGTGATTTTCTTGGTCGGTGTTTTTCGTCGACCGGATGGTGCCATCTATAATGCGATTGTCGAGAAGATCGATCGAAACGATTTCGATAACGTGATCGATTGGTATCCGACCATTACTGAGACATACTATGCCGGAGAGGGATCTCTTCAGTTTGTAATCTCGAAGATGCCGGTGACCGGGGATACGACAGTTCCCGAAGAGTACATTTTGGGCAAGTCAAATGTCGCCCAAGTGACGATTGAAGAATCGTCTACTGAATCTGGCCCACTCCCGCCCACTCCCGATTCCCCGATCCAGGTAACTGTGACCGCGGACGTCGATGCTGCTAAGAAGGCAGCTACTATGGCGGAGAGTTATGCGACGCATCCCGCACTTCCGGATGAGTCCGGATATTACAAAGTGTGGAATGCCGAGACCAAAGAGTACGACATCACGAAGATTCCGGTTGCGCCGGGACCTACTGGATTGATGGCGCTCTTTGTTCCCATTCAGAAGCTCGATAGTCAGCCGATTGTAGGCCAGCTCTACAACGTGACGAATGCGAACTTCAATCGTGAGCCTCTCGAAGGAGAGGAATCTGTTTGTTACATTGTCCCAACAGACGCAGAAGCGGCTAAGGGTGCGAATTGGTTGTGTGTATGTTTCGTACGGGTCGATGTAATCCCTGTTCCCAATCGCGAGAAGAAGTATGCCCTCATGATCGAGGACATGTATTCCCTTACAAGTGGGGGCGGTAGCGGTGACGGAAATCTGAAAAGCGATGACTTCGATCGAATCAAGGTCATGGACCGCGGTGAATACGAAGCCCTCGAGACGAAGGATCCCCGTACCGCATATTTCATCCGGGGGTAATCGGCTATGATTGCTATCGATGAAAAGGAAATTACCGAGATGTTTATCGGTACACAAGGCATTAAAACTGTTATTGTGGGAGAAGATTCTGTGTATGAGCGGAAAGGTGGATATTTCTACTTAGTGCTCGACACAAAAAGTTAAATCTATGATGAAGGGAAAGATGCTATATGGCTAGCTTCTTTAAACTTATTCTCGATACCACTGCGCCTGCTGGCGTAACTCTGTCTCTGAACGATGATGCTCGTTATACCACCAAGGCTTCCATTACGGCTAAGATCGGCTGCGAGGATGCTGAGACTACCGGCTATCAGATGAAGATCTGGGGCGGCGTTGATGGCGCCGCTACCGAAGCCGATGCTGCTTGGGTCAACTTCGCTGCGACCAAGGAGATTACTCTCACCACCGGCGATGGTAAGAAGACCGTCAACCTGAAGGTTCGTGATGATGTCGGCAATGAGTCCGCTGTTGTTACGAAGGAGATCATCCTCGATACCGCTGTTCCTGTGGTCACCATCACTGGCCCCGACAAGAGCAAGATCTCGAAGGTCGCTACCTTCAACGTTGCTGCGATCAGCTTCACCTGCGATGTCGACTTCGTCGAGTACAAGGTCAAGGTCGTCCCCGCCACCACGTCCCTGCAGGATGCGGGTGTCGTGATCGGCACCGACAACGGCTCCACCAATATGAGCGGTACTGGCGAGTATCCTGATGCTCAGGCTATCGACTGCACCATCAACGCTGCCGACCTCGAGGTTGCTTCTGCTGGCGACGGCGAGAAGGTCATCAAGGTCTTCGTCCGTAACGCCGCTGGCACCTGGAGCGTGGCGTAATCGCCAGGAGGTAACACTCTATGGCTGTACCGACTTTAACGTTCAGTACGACGGGATCTAAGATTTCGTCTGTAGAAGGACACGACCACATCACTGTGACTTTCACGGCAAATGGAGCGTACAAGTCCTTCGAGTGTCGAGCAACGAAGAGCGGCGAATCCTGGGGAGTTGGTATTGGGACGCTCATTGCCTCGTTTTCCCAGACGCCTGCGAACACATCGCGATCCTTTGACATCTATGATGACTATTTGGTGAACGGTGATGGAGAGTACCGCATTTCGCTGTTTGCACAGGGAACGGATGGAAGTTGGTACACTTTGACTCCGCTCTTTGAGTTTGTCTTCTCGAATGAAAGTTTGAGTGATAATCTCATTGAGTTTGGAGCACTCTCCTATTGATTTCGCACCGTCAATTGGATACACGGGAGGGGTCCTATGAGTATAGCTACATATTTGTAGGGCCTCTCCTTTGTTAAAAATTTTAGAAGGAGGAACATCAGCAATGAAAATTATCGAATGTCTGAACGATAAGATTAGTGAAGAACTTAGCGATAGCGAGTCTTATGCTAATCTCGCCCTTAAGTATAAGGAAAGCGATAAAGAGACAGCGAAGCTTTTCTATGATCTTTCTCTGGAAGAAACTAAACACTATAACAAACTTCATGATCGCGTCGTTGCATTAATCAACGACTATAAGGCCAAGAATGGCGCGCCTCCGGCCGATATGCTCGCGGTTTATAATTACGTGCATGGCCAGATGATCAAGCGTGCCAAAGAGAACAAGATCCTTCAGGATATGTTCAACTCCTAAGGAGCGTAAATATGGCGGATAAAGTAGATGACCTGATGATTAAGACACTCAACAAGGTGTCTGAGACAGGTACCATTACGACCGGCGATATTTTCGTTCTTAAATATTGTAAACACGAACGTGCGAAACAGTCTCAGTCTCCGGCTTACAAGCAACTCCTAACAGGAGCGGGAGAGGTTCTAACCTTTCTAAGAACTGCTTTTGGAGGTGAATGAGAATGCCTGGTCCAATGTTTAACCCCGGAATGGGGAATCGTTGTGGGATGATGAAAAGCCCTGAGCAGATTCAGCAAGAGATAAATCAACTGATGCAGCAATACAACAGTATGTATCAGAATATGGGTAATCGAATGCAAATGAATGATCCTGCTCAGATCGTTAATGACACGTTCGCCAATCGCCGTAGAGGCGAATATAGCGAAGTGCATGATCCGAGTGAAGTAGAGCAAGCTTCTGTCCCGATGGATGGCACTCCTCGTTTGTTCTTCGATTTTAAGAATAAGCGATTTTGGGCTAAGAAGTATGAGAATGGTCAGACATATATTACGCCATACTCATTTGGCTCTCTTATGCAAAACTCTTCGGATGCCGTATCCTTTACTCCTTCGAGTGAATCCTCTGTGGACTATACGAAGGAACTTTCCACTCAAAATGAGCCCAAAGAGGAATCCTCTGACGCTCGACTCAATCGCTTAGAAGCGATGATGGGTCAGATCTTGGAAAGGATGACTTTAAATGAGTCTAATGGATCTGGTGAAACTTGCGAACGCGGTAAGCAATCCGCAGGAAGCGCAAGGAATGGCACTAAACGCTCTGGCAAAGAGATCCCCGGAGACAGCAGCAATGTTGTCAACGATGATCAAGCGGGGTGATGATCCCGCGAAAGCATTACGGCAGTTTGCCCAAGAAGGAAAGATAAGTTCAAAGCAGTTAGATGAGCTTCAGCAAGTTTACAGAATGGCTAGAAAAATGGGTCTACGTAACTTTAATGTTCCCGACAGTGTTTGGGAAGAAGCTCGACAGGCAATTGGTGGAGTAGCTTCCAATCAATTGCGGCCCAACAGTGGTTCCGATTGGTTTTAATATTGGTTTTAACTCAGTAGGGTGGTCAACTATTGAGTTGAAATAATATTTTTATTAGGAGGACACTAACAATGGCAGAACTGAGCGATGTTCTTATGATGAAGGCTCTCGAGGATGACAACGGTCATGATACGTGGGGTAGCGCTGGCTTCCTCTGGGTTATCCTGATCTTCCTGTTCTTCCTGGCTTTCAATGGCGGTGGTCTCTTCGGCAATCGCGGTTTCGGTAATGGCGCCGCGGTCGTTGCGAATGATCTTTCTCAGGTTGAGCGTGATGTCCTCACGGGCAATTGCGCGACCCAGAAGGAGGTTCTTGAGAACCGTTATGCTAACCAGCTTTCCTTCAATCAGCTTGGTTCTCAGCTGCAGTCTTGCTGCTGCGACATCAAGACGACCATCATTGAGCAGAATCAGCTGACACGTGACCTGATCCAGTCCCAGTATCTGGATGAGCTCCGTACCAAGCTATCTGATGCCAAGTCTCAGATCAGCAACATGGAGCAGAACCAGTATATTCTGGGTCAGCTTGGTAATTTCTATTCCAAGCCGAGTGTGAATCCCAATACCTGCTACAATAACTACGGCTGCGGCGGCTGCAATGGTTGCAACGGTTGCGGTTGCAACTGAGTCACCTCGTAGTGCTTTGACAAGCAAGGAGGGAATTCAAAATGGCAAGTAACTGCTATCGCAAGTCTACTTTAACAGCGCTCAACACCACGGCCCAGACATTCGTCACGGCTGGTACCATTCTGTCTCCTGGAGGACAGTTGGAGAAGACGGGTTGTTCGCTGACCACGAGTCTCCAGGGTATCCGAATTCTTTCGGATGGTCTTTATACGGCTAGTGGTGCCGTTGCATTTACGCCCTCTGATGCTGGCGTTGTCGTTGTTGCACTTTATAAGGATGGCAATTTGCTTCCTTGTTCCGTGCGTACGATGAACGTCAACAGCGGAGTGTTGTATATGCTCGATGCCATTGCTCCGGCGTTTGAAGGCGAGGCTTGCCGGGTGATCCACCCCGAAATCACTGTAAGAATCAGTGGTGTTGATGGTACGGTCAGCCGTGTCTGTCTCAATGTTACGCGCCTTGCGTGAGTTATGTATGAGGGGTCTGGGGGTCCATTGCGGGCCCCCTCCCTTCTATTTTTAGTTTTGAGCATTGACTAGAATTCGTGGTATGGCCACGATTACGAGTTCTATTAAGTGCTCAACTCTAAAATAGAAAGGGTGAAGTGTATGCCTGTAGTTATTTCCTGGCAAACCATCATTTCCTTTGCAGCTGTTCTTGGCGCAGGTGCAGTCGTATGGAATTACATTACTCGAGTTGTCCACAAATTGGAATATGATCGGGAACAAGATGAACGAATTACTCGTTTAGAAGAAGCTCATTCTCGTGACATTGCTGATTTGCGACGACATCACGATGAAGACATGGCTGCAACGCGGAAAGAAATGGCGATTATTTGCAGAGGTATTTTGGCGTCATTGAAAAATGACGAGAAGGCGAAACAGTCCTCTATCAAGGAGATGGAGGACTATTTAAATTCTTCTGCGCATCATATTGTCAATCAAAATGGCAAACGGAAAACGAATTAAGAAGTTAAAGACTCGAAATCGAATTCTTCGAGCTTTTTACATCTTTATCGGTATCTTTATCATATATACCGTCGGGTTCTATTCATACAAAGGTTGGCAATGGGATAACTTGTTCCAATATGTGTTAGGCGTTGGCGGAATCACATCGATTGCCAGTGCCGCCTTGGGACTAGCCGACAAACTTGTCGGTATTAAGCATAAGAAGGAGGATGAAAACGATGAAGTTCGAGATGAACAACAAGGTATATGATGTCCTCAAATGGCTCGTTGTTGTTGTTCTTCCTGCTTGTTCTGTATTGTATGCAGGACTTGCAAAAGCTTGGGGCTTCGGTTATGTAACAGAAGTCGTAACAACAATTACTGCAATTGAACTGTTTATTGGCTCTTTGATCGGCGTTTCGACTGCCAGCTACAATAAGTCTCTCGAAGAGTCAACAAGTAAGTCGAAGGTGAAGTAAGATGATGCATTCTCGTGATCTGAAGTACTTGCGCCCCGACGTTCGTGTAAATTGCGAAACGTTTCTCCAACTCTGTAAAGATGCTGGTCTGAATGTTCTTGTGACGGAGACCGTCCGTGACGAGGAGTATCAGCGTGATCTTGTGAAGAAGGGATACGCTTCTAAGAGAGCAACAAAACCGACTTTTCATTCTGTAAAAGCTGGTTTGGCGTTCGATATTTGCAAGAATGTAAAAGGACATGAGTATGACGACCCAAATTTCTTCATGAAGTGTGGGCAGATCGGTAAGCAAGTCGGATTCACTTGGGGCGGTGATTGGACGTCTTTTGTTGATCGCCCTCACTTTCAGTGGGATGCTCACAAGAAATGGACCGGCTCGATGATTTTAGCGGGGAAACTTCCCCCAGAAATGGATGAGTATATGGATCAGAGTACTTTTAACAAAATGATGGACAACTATCTGGCGCAGCGGTCTACTAAGCCCGTTGGCAATATTTTTCAGAATGCCTGGAATAGAGCCAAACAGCGTAAAATCCTGGATGGCTCAAATCCGAATGGTTTCCTGACAAGAGAGCAGTTCGCCATCGTTTTGGATCGACTTGGTTTGATCAAGTAAAATTCAAAGTGGATGAAAGGAGACTGTGAGACATGGCTATCAGTCGTAAACCGCCGTTGACGGAAGAAGCTCAAGAGAAGCATATGATTGCTCTTGCCATGGATCTTGCTGAAAAGCAGTTAAGAGAGGGCACTGCGTCTTCGCAAGTCATCACTCATTATCTGAAGTTGGCTTCTACTAAGGAGCAGAAGGAACTTGAACTTTTGGAAACTCAGAAAAAGTTGATGGATGCAAAGGCAGAGGCGATTACATCGATGAAGAGTCAGGAGGAGCTCTTCAAAAGTGCAATCAAGGCGTTTAAAACCTATAGTGGACAAGGGAGCGAAGATGATGAGCCGGAATATTAAATGTTATTCCGAACTGATTACTTTACCTACCTTGGTTGAACGATATGAGTATCTTCGAATTGGTGGAAATGTCGGAGAGGATACCTTCGGTTATGATCGATGGATTAATCAGATATTTTACAATTCTGAAGAGTGGAAACGAGTACGAAGAGAAGTTATCCTACGCGATACGATAGGACGCGAGTGTTGCGATCTAGGAATTGAAAAGTTCCCCATATATGGACGAATCCTCGTTCATCATATGGTCCCTTTGCTGGTAGATGACATTGCTCAATCGAGTGAGTTCTTACTCAATCCAGAGTATCTCATATGCTGTTCTGACAACACACACCGGGCAATTCATTATGGTGATGCGAAGTTGCTCCCTCAGGACTATACTCCGCGTTCGCTATTCGATACTTGCCCTTGGAAGCATTAGGAGGAAATATGGCTAAGAAGGCAAAAGCACCGGAAGTCCAGACTGAAGAAGTTAAGGCTGGCCAGGGTGTCGTGGTCGGTACCGACCTCCTCAACATTCGTAAGGGTCCGAGTGTCAATGATCGAGTCCTTTATGTAATCCAGAAGGATACGACTGTTGAGATTGTTTCCGAACCGAACCCCGAGTGGTATGAAGTGATCACTCCTTCGGGTCACGGTTATTGTATGCAGATCTTCATTAAGCGTACGTAAGGAGGATCCATATGATCGATAGCATCCTCAATACGATCAAGAAAAAGATCGGAGTCTCTGAGGATGATACTTGTTTCGACGAGGCTATTCTTACGGAGATTAACACAGCAGGTTCTTTCTTGTCCCAATTAGGCGTAACGAGTTTTGATAGCTTTACTGTGTGTGATTCGAGTAATACGTGGGATGAATGTATTTCTGACAGAGTTAAGCTAGCGGACATCAAGACATACATCTATCTCTACACAAAGCTCAACTTCGATCCACCGACAAATGCGTTTCTTGTTCAGCTTATGAAGGACCAGATGAAAGAATGCGAATGGCGAATTAATGTCGCCGTTGATCCTTAAGGAAGGAGAGAATTCAAAATGGTTGTTTATAGTGATGAACTTTGCCATTATGGAATTCGCGGCATGAAATGGGGCGTCCGTCGTTATCAGAATTCCGACGGTAGTCTCACCACCGCTGGCCGAAATCGCTATTCTACGGGTAAGCATCATTCGATTTTTACTCGTAAAAAAACGACTTCCAAGGTTACAACCAAGCCAGCGGAAGAGAAACCGAAACAGAAGTCTGTAAGTGAGATGACCGACGCTGAACTGAATGCATTTCTGAATCGAAAGCGTTTGGAACAGCAGTATTATCAGCTTATGGCGACGCCTCAAAAGAAATCTGCGGTTGCCAAGGGTAAGGAAATGGTTGGAAAAGCACTGGAAAATGCTGCCCAGGATACCCTTACCCAAATCGCTAAGTACACAATGGCAAAGAGCGTTAACAAGGTGCTTGGCGACAACGTTGTCAATGCAAAGGTAACCGATAAGGAAAAAGAGGCCAAGAACAAGTAGGTGACCTAAATGGCATTATCGAACATAGCGGTACCACGGTATTACGGTATGTTCCGTGATGCCGTAGTTAGAGGAGAAATACCGGTAAATCGAGAAGTTTCTTTGCAGATGAATCTCATTGATGATCTGATCGATGATCCGGGATGCTACTATGATGACGAAGCCGTGGAGGGCTTTCTTGCTTTCTGTGAAAATGAGCTAACCCTGACCGACGGCGGAGACTTAGACCTTCTCGACACATTCAAACTTTGGGCCGAGGATGTCTTTGGCTGGTTTTACTTTACGGAAAAGAGTATACCGGTTCCCAGTCCTGATGGTCGCGGTGTTCGTTTTGTTCGAAAGCGAGTTAAGAAAAGGCTTCGCAATAAGCAGTACTTGATTGTTGGTCGAGGTGCTGCAAAATCACTATACGATGCATGTATACAGAGTTACGGACTTTGTATCGACACGACGACTACTCACCAAATTACAACTGCTCCAACAATGAAGCAGGCAGACGAGGTTTTATCTCCAATTCGAACTGCCATTACTCGTTCAAGAGGTCCGCTATTCCAATTTCTCACAGATGGTTCACTCCAGAATACAACTGGATCGAAAGCCAATCGCGTGAAGTTGACCTCCACCAAGAAGGGTATTGAGAATTTCCTGACGGGTTCTTTGCTCGAGATTCGTCCTATGAGTATTGCTAAGCTTCAGGGCTTACGATGCAAGTATGCGAGTATTGATGAATGGCTTTCTGGTGACATTCGAGAGGATGTTATTGGCGCTATAGAGCAAGGTGCATCTAAGATCGATGATTATCTTATCTTAGCCACGAGCTCGGAAGGAACGGTTCGAAATGGCAGTGGCGATACAATCAAAATGGAGCTGGAAAGCATCCTAAGAGGAGAGTATCGCAACCCGCATGTTTCCATTTGGTGGTACAAGCTCGATAACATCGATGAAGTTGCAGATCCTTCCATGTGGATGAAGGCAAATCCAAACCTTGGAAAGACCGTTACCTATGAAGTGTATCAATTGGATGTGGAGCGAGCAGAAAAGGCTCCTGCCGCACGCAATGATATTCTTGCAAAGCGTTTCGGTATTCCAATGGAGGGTTATACCTACTTCTTCCCCTATGAAGAGACCATTCCCCATAAGCATCGCGAGTTTTGGAAAATGCCTTGTTCGCTTGGCATGGACCTTTCTCAGGGCGACGACTTCTGTGCATTTACGTTCCTATTTCCTTTACCGAATGGAACGTTTGGTGTGAAGACTCGAAATTATATTTCGTCGACCACGCTTAATAAATTGCCTCCGGCAATGTATCAGAAGTACTGCGACTTTATTCGAGAAGGTAGTCTGATTGTTCTCGAAGGTGTAAATCTGAACATGATGGTCGTGTATGACGATCTCGATCGATTTATCTCTGAGGCACAATACGATATCCGATGCGTTGGATTTGACCCGTACAATGCTAAAGAATTTATTGAGAAATGGATTTCAGAAAATGGTCCGTTCGGTATCGAGAAAGTTATACAAGGTGCAAAAACTGAGTCTGTTCCTCTTGGTGAGTTGAAGAAACTCTCTGAAGAGAGGATGCTTCTCTTTGATGAGGAACTTATGTCCTTTACGATGGGTAACTGCATCGTAATCGAGGATACTAATGGCAATCGAAAGCTTCATAAGAAGCGCTACGATCAAAAGATCGATGCTGTTTCTGCAATGATGGACGCATTCGTTGCTTACAAGTTGAATATCGAAGCTTTTGATTAATGAGGTGACCGTATGGCAGAAACGCTCTTTAGTAAAGTGAAGCGTGCGTGGAATGCATTCTCAGATTCTGACTGGGATCGTTATGTTCCGGCAGGTCAGATGATTAGCTCATCTCGTCCGGATCGGGTGATTCTATCCCGTGGTAATGAAAAAACTATCGTAACCGCGATTTACAATCGTATTGCGATGGACGTTGCTGCACTGGATTACCTTCATGTTCAATTGGATGAAAATGGCCGATTTGTTAAGAAGATTGACGATGATCTGAATCATTGTCTTGAAGTCGAAGCAAATATTGATCAGACCTCCCGAGCATTTGTACAGGATGCGATCCTAAGTATGTTCGATTGGGGAACGATTGCCATCTGTCCAATTGATACAGACCAAGAGCCGGATCAAGAGGGTGACATTGTCACACGCTACTATACGATGCGTATTGGTGAAATTATCGAATGGCGTCCAAGACAGGTATTGGTTCGTTGCTATAACGATCGTACCGGTCAGTTCGAGAACGTTACATTCGATAAAGCCAATGTCGGCATTGTTCAAAATCCTTTCTATGCGATAATCAACGAGCCCAACAGCATGATGAAGCGTCTTGTGCATAAGCTTAACTTGCTTGATGCCATTGACGAACAGTCTGCTAGTGGTAAACTCGATCTGATTATACAACTCCCCTATGTCATTAAGACAGAAGCCCGTAAGACCCAGGCCGAATCTCGTCGAAAACAGATTGAGGAACAGCTTATGGGTTCAAAGTACGGCATTGCTTACACAGATGGTACGGAGAAGATCACACAGTTGAATCGTGCTGTGGAAAACAACCTCATGACTCAGATTGAATATCTTACGAGTATGGTATACGCCCAGTTAGGTATCACTCAGAGTGTATTGGATGGAACCGCGGACGAATCAACGATGCTGAACTACAACAACCGCTCTGTGGAGCCATGTGCTTCTGCTCTTACCGATGAGCTCTATCGTAAATTCCTTACGACATCTCAGCGAAAGAAGATGGAATCGATCTCCTTCTTTAGAGATCCCTTTAAACTCGTACCGGTTAGCCAGATTGCCGAAATTGCAGATAAGTTTACTCGTAATGAGATTCTTACCTCCAATGAGATCCGTCAGGTTATTGGTATGAAGCCGTCTAAGGATCCGAAGGCAGATGAGCTCCGTAACAAGAACTTGTCACAGTCTAAAGTGGATCAGCAAACCCCTACGGTCCCAACCAAAGCGGACCAAACCGTATCGGTCAAAAATTCTAAAGAAGGAGGAAAAACATAATGCCCGATATCGATCACGTTCGTCCGGGTCCTGGTAATTCCGATTTTCAGGGCTGGGCGTCCAAGAACAATCTTCTGTGCACAGATGGTCGAGTAATTCGTGAGAACGCGTTCGCGCATCAGAACGGTGCTGTTGTTCCGCTCATCTGGAACCATCGTCATGATACCCCGAGTGCCGTTATCGGTAAGGCCACCCTGGTCAATAAGCCCGATGGCGTGTATTGCTATGGTCTGTTCAACAACACCAAATTCGGCAACATGTGCAAAGAGCTTGTCTCTCATGGTGACGTCACCTCTCTGTCGATTCTTGCCAATCAGCTGAAGCAGAAGGGCCACGACGTTATGCACGGTATGATCCGTGAAGTCAGTCTTGTTCTGGCGGGTGCGAACCCCAAGGCATTTATCGAGGACATGGATCTGGCACATGGTGAAGATGCCGAGTACGAAGCTCGCATCTACCCCCAGGAGCCGATCATTTGTCATGGCGATGATGACTTCGAGGAACAGGAACCGGAAAATACGCCGGCCGAGGAAAATCCGGAAGGAAATCCAACCAACGAAAGTGAGCCGGAATCCAATCCGACATCAACCGAGGAAAATCCGGAAGGAAATCCGACCAATGAGGGTGAGCCGGAATCTGATCCGACTCAGGCAAATCAAAATGGGGAGGAAAATCCCATTACGAATCCTGAACTTCAGCATGCCGATGGTTCCAAAGAGACCATTCGGGATATCATTAACACTATGAACGAGAAGCAGAAAAACGTTATGTATTATCTGGTTGCAACAGCCAGAGAAGAAAATAAGGAGGATCCCACTATGGCTCACAACGCCTTTGAGAGCGGTGCGAACAAGACCGCTCAGCTCACTCGTGAGAACTTCGCTCTTCTTGCGAAGGAAGCTAAAGCCTGCAGCTCCCTGAAGGAAGCCGTTCTGGCTCATATGGACGACATGGAGGGTCTGTCTGACGCTCTGATGCATGCCGATTACGGCATCGAGAACATCGAGTATCTGTTCCCCGACGATCGCAATGTCACCCGTCAGCCTCAGTTCATCCAGCGCGACATGACCTGGGTCTCCGGCGTTATGTCCGGTGTCCACCATGTTCCGTTCTCCCGCATCAAGTCTGTGTTCGCTGACATCACTGCCGACGAGGCCCGCGCCAAGGGTTACCTGAAGGGCAAGCTGAAGAAGGAAGAGGTCTTCACCCTGCTCAAGCGTTCTACCACGCCTCAGACCATCTACAAGAAGCAGAAGCTCGATCGCGATGATATCATCGACATCGTCGACTTCGACGTCGTCGCCTGGCTCAAGAGCGAGATGCGTATGATGCTCAATGAGGAAATCGCCCGTGCGATCCTGGTGTCCGATGGCCGTTCCACTGCTTCTGACGACAAGATCAAGGAAGACAACATCCGCCCGATCTGGACCGATGCGGACCTGTACACCATCAAGGTCGGTATCGACTCCGTTACCTACAATGACGACGACAAGCTGGCCAAGGAGTTCATCCGTCAGTGCATCAAGTCCCGCAAGGACTACAAGGGTAGCGGCAATCCCGCTCTCTACACCACCGAAGAGATGCTCACCAACATGCTTCTTCTCGAGGACGGCATCGGCCATCGTCTGTACAAGACCGAGGAAGAGCTTCGTACCGCTCTGCGCGTGAGCAAGATCGTCACCGTTCCCGTCATGGAGGGTCTGACCCGTGAGGTGACCCACGAGGCCGATTCCAAGGCATACATCCACAGCCTGATGGGTATCATCGTCAACCTGACCGACTACACTGTCGGTGCCGACAAGGGTGGCGCGGTCTCCATGTTTGACGATTTCGATATCGATATCAACCAGCAGAAGTACCTGATGGAGACCCGTTGCTCCGGCGCTCTCACCAAGCCCTACAGCGCCATCACCATCGAGTCCTACGCGGTCAAGGCCGGCGGCTAATTCAAAATGGCGAAGTTTTGTGGGAAAATCGGCTATGCAACAATGGTCGAAGAGAGCCCAGGCGTATGGATCGAGAAGATCGTTGAACGTCAACACTTCGGCGATTGGGTGTCGAACACCGCGAAGCTTCAAGCTCAGGAAGGTCTGAATGACGATCTGGTGATTGCGAACGATTTAAGCATCGTTGCCGATCCCTATGCCAAAAAGAACTTCCACTCGATCCGTTATGCAACATACATGGGAACCAAGTGGCGGGTGCGTATGGTCAAAGAGGCCTACCCCCGCCTCACCCTTGTGTTAGGAGGAGTATACAATGACTCGAATGGAAACCAATAGGCGGAAGTTTCATGAACTCCTTCGAAAGCTTCTTGGGTCCAATCAGGTTTATTACCAGAGGCCTGAGAACAAGCAAATGACGTATCCTGCTATTGTCTATAACCGTGATGAGATCAGCAATGGCCATGCGGACAATAGTATTTATAAGCAGGAATATGTCTATGCTGTCACCGTGATTGATCCAAATCCCGACAGTATTGTCGTTGATAAAGTATCGAAGATCCCCAGGACTCGATTCGTTCGACATTACACGCAGGATCGTCTCAATCATGACTTGTTTACCATATATTTCTAAGGAGGATCACATCCTATGGCTAATAAGCGTCTTATCTGGGATGCTGTTGGTGAGCGCCTGTATGAAACCGGCGTGGACCATGGCGTTCTGTACGTTATGGGTGACAACAATACCTATGGCGAGGGCATCGCTTGGAACGGTCTGACCGCGGTCAACGAATCTCCTTCCGGTGCTGAGTCTACTGCTCTGTATGCGGACAACATCAAGTATCTCAACATGATTTCTGCGGAAGAGTACGGCTACACCATTGAAGCCTACTATTCCCCTGAGGAATTCGATCAGTGCGATGGTCTGGCGAGCCCGGTTGCCGGCATGACAATCGGTCAGCAGAAGCGCAAGATGTTCGGCTTTGTGTATCGTTCCCTGATCGGCAATGATACTGATGGCCAGGATCATGGCTATAAGCTGCACATCAGCTACGGTTGCCAGGCATCTCCCTCCGAGCGCAACCACCAGACGGTCAATGACAGCCCCGAGGCTACCACTCTGAGCTGGACGGTCTCCACCACCCCGGTGAATGTGACTGGCTATAAGCCCACTGCGTCCATCGTGATTGATTCCACCAAGATCGATAAGCAGAAGCTCGCTGCTCTCGAGGATGTCCTATTCGGTAAGGATCCCACTACGACCGGTGGCGACGACGGCGTGGCTCCGAAGCTGCTGATGCCCGATGAGGTTATCGCGCTTCTTAAGGCTGGCGGCTAAGTCTATCTTTACGGAGGGGCCTCTTTGCGGGGGCTCCTCCTATCATTTTTATTTTTTGAAAAGGAGAAAGCACAATGTATAGGAGACCTATCACTTTTACGGATTACGACGGTAATCAGGTTACGGAGAATTTCGAGTTCAATCTGTCCAAGGCTGAGCTCGTGGAAATGGAAGCCGAGTATCCCGGTGGGATGCAGGCCATGATTCAGAGAATTACGAAGGAGCGTGATGGTAAGGCCATCGTTTCGGTCATCAAGGACATCATCCTTCGTTCCTACGGTGAGCGTTCTCTCGACGGTCGTCGCTTCGTTAAGAACGAGGATATGCGCGAGAAGTTCTCTCAGACCGATGCATATTCTGAGCTTTTCATGGAGCTCGCGATGAACCCCGATAAGACGGCCGAGTTCATCAACAACATCATTCCGAAGATCCCCGACGCTCCCAAACCGGTGGAGTAAATTCAAAATGGTTGAAATGGAGGCTAGGGAATGCTTCGGCTGACGATACCTGAACAAGAGGTGTTCAACGATGACACACAAGAGTTTAGCTTTACTAAAGAAGTAACGCTCCAACTTGAACATTCTCTAGTCTCTATTTCGAAATGGGAAGCCAAATGGCACATTCCCTTTCTTCGTAGGGAACCGATGACTCGTGAACAGACGATTGATTACATTCGCTGCATGACGATCACCCAGAATGTTCCAAAAGAAGCGTACGAATTCTTGACAAATGAGAATATTAGGACCGTTATGGCGTACATCGATGACTCGATGACCGCTACTACCGTGAGACATCGTAAGAAATCGACTTCTCGTGATGTTATCACATCTGAGCTCATCTATTATTGGATGGTAACGCTTAATATTCCATCACAATATGAGAAATGGCATTTGAACCGGCTCCTGACACTAATTGACGTGTGCAATGCAAAGAATGGAAAACCCGAAAAGATGTCTCGTCGAGAGACCGCTGACGAGTATCGTTCCATCAATGCGCGTCGACGTGCAGAAGCCAAATTAGCTAGGAGATAACAGCAATGGCCCTTGTCGTTATGAAACAATCCGGCAGTTTGAAGAACTTTGAAGGGTTTCTTTATAAAAACCGGAAAAGGCGTCTCTACCAACTGCTGAACGAATATGGCAAGCAGGGGGTTGAACTTCTTCGTGATGCTACACCGGTAGATACGGGTAAAACCGCTACCGGATGGGATTACGAAATCGAGGTGAGCTCCCAAGGTGTTTCGCTTTATTGGGTCAACAATAACGTGAATGAGGGAGTTCCTATTGCTATTCTTATACAATACGGTCATGCGACTCGAAGTGGCTCCTATGTGCAAGGCATTGATTATATCAATCCGGCATTAAGACCCCTGTTCGAGTCTATGGCTACTAAGCTCTGGAAGGAAGTGAGTTGACGATGGCAACTAGTATTGACTATAGAATTGTCGAAGCTCAATTTCGAAATTCGAATTTTGAGAAGAACATTGCCCAGTCGACTGAGTCTCTGGAGCGATTCAAACGATCCCTTGATGTCGATCAACAGGCTAAGAGTTTAGCGAAGCTTGATGACGCTGCTGATCTGGCCGGTATGAAGGGACTCGCACAGCAGGTCGACAAAGTAGCAGATAAATTTTCTGCTATGGGTGTTGTTGCATTTACGGCCCTTCAGCGAATCACAAATGCGGCAATCGACACCGGCGTTTCTTTGGTTAAGTCACTTTCAATTGATCAGGTCACAGCTGGCTGGAACAAGTACGAGCAAAAGACGTCAAACGTTCAGACACTTGTTAATGCAACCGGCAAGTCTGTTGACGAGATTAATGGATATTTAGAGAAGCTTATGATGTTCTCGGATGAGACATCGTATGACTTCACAACAATGGCACAATCCCTTGGTCAAATGGTCACCAGTGGTGGTGACATTGATCATCTGATTCCGATGATTGAGGGTATTGCGAATGCAACCTCTTTTGCTGGTAAAGGTGCCGCAGAATTCTCTCGCTCAATCTACAACCTAAACCAGTCTTACGGTCAGGGATTCTTGACTCTTATGGACTGGCGAAGTGTCGAACTTTCCGGCGTTGCGTCTCAGCAGCTGAAAGAGACATTCATTGACGTTGGTAAAGCCCTCGGTACTTTGGATAAAAATGGGAGAACTGCAAAAGGTACTCTTGTTGATATTGGTAACTTCTCGACTACACTTGCCGATAAGTGGGCTTCTCGAGAGGTTATGGAGCAGGCATTCGGTCGCTTTGCTCAAGTGACAGAAGCGGCCTATAAGCTTGTTCAAAATGGTATGGCTGATACTTATAGTGAAGCCTATGCCATGCTGGATGGAGCCTTTGAGCAGGTTTACTATCGTGCGGCATTGGCTGCTCAGGAAGCCAAGACTTTCGGAGAAGCCATCAACTCCGTTAAGGATGCAGTCAGTTCTGGCTGGATGACCACGTTCGATTATATTTTCGGTGGTTACGATAAGGCAAAAGAAATCTGGACAAATCTGGCGAATGATTTGTGGGATGTCTTTGCCGCTCCGGCACAGGAACGAAATAGCATCCTGAAAGAGTGGGTTGAACTTGGCGGTCAGACTGCTTTGTGGGAAGGCTTAATGAATATTTTCAAATCGCTCTTGAGCGTCATTGAGGCTATTCGAGAGGGATTTAGCGAGATATTCCCCGCTAAGACAGGTCAGCAGTTAGCAGACCTTACATTCCGATTCCGGGACTTCAGCGAGAAACTTGTTGCAAGCGAAGATACGCTGGCGAAAGTGAAACAAGTTGCATCTGGTCTCGCATCGATTGTTAAGTTGATGATTACCCCAATTAAACTCGTTCTGGGGTTAGTCGGAAAGATTATAACGCAGGCTGCTCCGCTTACAAGTTATCTTCTTTCCTTCTCTGCGACCATTGGCGGTTTGTTAACGAATCTTGTTAAGATGGTTGATGAATCGCGAGTGATTGAAGGTATATTTGCCACTCTAAAGAGTGCGATAGAAGCCGTTGGTGGGGCGTTTATGTTCCTTGGAGGAATGCTTTCCACGAGCATTTCCGCTTTTACGGGGATCAATGTCCTTGACATTAATAACGTCACGACGTCTCTTGCCGAGATTCCTCCGATTGGTGAGCAGATCGCTAAGGTATTTGACACCATTGGCGAATCCGGAAAGAATGCATTCGGTAAGGCATCCCAGTGGGTGTCTCAGCTGAAGGGCTGGGCAACCAGCGCTGCTTCGACTATCGGGTCGTTCGCAAAATCCATTGCTGCTACGTTGAAGCCCATTGGCGATCGCATCAAATCGATTTTTGAAGGTGTCACCTTAACGGATGCAATTGGCACAACGCTTCTTTTCGGTCTTTATGAGCAGATAAAGAAGATTGCTAAGGCGTTTGCGGCAATGAAAACCAATTGGGCTGGCGTTGCTAAGGCGCTCACTAACGTTCTCAATACAGCCGGCGATACGCTAAAAGCATTCCAGAACAAAGTAAATGCTGAAGTTCTTAAGTCGATTGCTATCTCGATTGGCATCTTGGCGGCTTCCTTGTTCTTGATTTCCCGTGTAAAACCTAAAAACATGGGTAAGTCTCTTGCAGCTGTCGCATTGCTCTTTGGCGAACTGACTGCTATTCTTGGCATTATGAGTGGTAAGAAGATGACTGCTGGTAAGGCAGAGCTTCTTACATTATCCGGTGCTCTGATCGGTATGTCCGTTGCTATTTCGATTCTGGCTGGTGCATTGGCTAAGTTAACGGAATCAGCAAAGGATACATGGGTGTTTGCCAAAGCGACCTTTGCAATTATCGCCATACTAGTAGCTTTGGAAAAGGTTGGTGTTGCACTTTCCACTAAAGTTGGCGAGAAGCAGGTTATGAAACTTGCTCTTGTCTTCCTGTCCTTAGCCACAGCGGTTCGAATCCTAGCAAGCGCGTTCCAGGCATTTGATGGAATTAGCTGGGCTGAATTCGGCATGGGAATCGCATCGTTGATCATTGGAATCGGTGCTATAACCGGTTCTATCGCTGTCATGAAGGCAGTCCCGGGTCAGCTTTCAAGTGTAGCATCGAGTCTAATTGCATTTGGACTTGCACTGTCTGCATTGATATTGCCGATTAAGATTCTTGGAGAGATGGATACTAAGGACCTTCAGCAAGGTCTGATTACCACTGCAAAACTTCTCGTTGGTGTCGTCGCTTCGATTAGTGGAATATCCATTGCCATGAAGGGGTTTGCTGGTATTTCCGGAAAAGGCATGCTGGCAATAACGCAGGGATCTCTTGCTGGACTAGCTAAGAGCCTCCTTGCTTTGTCCGTATCTATCTCCTTGCTGGTTGTTCCTCTTCGTATTCTTGGCGCATTACCGATCGAGCAGATTCGGCAGGGGTTGATATCCATCGGGCTTCTGATGGGTGGACTGACCGCCAGTTTGTCGATCATGGGTAATAACCATGTTGCTGGAACGGCAAGCGGAATAATTGCATTTGCACTCGCACTCAATATGCTGGTTATTCCAATCAAGGCTTTCTCTACCCTCAAACTCCCGGCCATTGGAGCTGGTCTTTTAACTCTTGCTGGTGCTATTACCATTATGCTTGGTTCGGCATTCGGATTAGGCATTCTGGCTAAGACGTTCGCTGGTCTGGAGAAGTCAATGCTGGCATTCGGCCTTGCTGCACTTGGCGTAGGAGCTGCTGTTGCCGCTTTGTCCGTCCTTTTAGGTACTTTGTCTGCAATTGGTGCGGCTGGTGTAGCAGCTATTGTTGCTGCTATCGCTGCATTCTTCCAAGCAGTCAAGGTCATGCTTCCCGTTATTGAGGAAGGCTTGACTGATATTCTTATCACCATCGGACACGTTCTCAAGAGAGGCGCTCCGGCTGTTGTGGAGGGTCTTATCGTTATGTTCGACGAGGCCATGAAGCAACTTCGCGAGTATGCGCCCTCGTTGATTGCAAGTCTTGGTGATCTGATCGTCGTTCTCATTAACGGACTAAGCACGTATGCCCCTCAAATCCGAGATGCTCTGAAGAGCTTGTTCGCTGTCTGGTTTGGCGATGCAAGTCGCGAAGAGGTCATCCTTGATATTCTCGCATCTGCAACGGCTCTTGTTGCTGTCCTTAAGATGCTGAGCGTTGCCAAGGCATGGGGTAAGAATGCTATCATCGGAGCCGGATTTGCGGCCGCTGCTACTCTGATTCTTGGTGGGGCATTGGCCGTTCTCGAGAATCTCGGTAATACGGACAAAATGTTGACTGCTGCTTTGACCCTTGGCACCATCATAACTGCCATGAGTGTAGCGATGCGAGTTACAGCACCCCTTGGCAAGATGGGTCTCGGCGCGCTTAAGGGCATTGGTATGGTTGTGGCGGTTGTCACGGCATTGAGTGCTTTGTTTGGTGTATTCCAGGCCTTCTTTGGCGAGAACGAAGTCGTCAAGAAGATCATGGAAGGCAACGTCAAATTCATGGAATACATCGGTACTGCTCTTGGATCCTTTATCGGGGGTATTAAGAAAGGTATTTCCGATGTAGTCGGTGAGAGAGATTCGTTCCTTACGAAGTTCGGCAAAGACCTTAAGGAATTCTGGTCAAATGCGTCGGTTTTCTTCCAGGGAATCAATGGTCTGAAGGATAGCGTATTCAGTAACATGGTATCTCTTGGCGAAGCCATGTTGATATTTACTGGAACGAAATTCTTGGATGGTCTTGCGTCGATCATCGGCAGAAGTGATCTGCTTGATTTCTCGAAGCAACTGGCCAATTCAGCTCCATATCTCAAGACGTTCTATACTGAGGTTGGCGTAATCGATCAGTCGTCAATCGAGAATGCGATCTATGCAATTGGCGGTATGGCAGAGGCAGCATCTAAGATTCCGACATTTGGCGGCCTCAAGGGTGCTGTCTTTGGAAATTCCTTCATTGCCGCATTCGCTGCTGAACTGGATTTGGCGGCACCGCACATCAAGGGCTTCTTGACTAAGAGTGAGGGTCTCCCCGCAGATAGTAAGACGCTAGTCGACATGGTATCTGACATTGTCACAACAATGGCAACTGCCGTCGCCGTCACGCCGAAATATTCTGCGTTTAAGGCGTTCTTCACCGGTGAGAATCTAATCTCTTTGTTTGCAGCAGAGCTTGCTTTGGCGGCTCCAAACATGATCGATTTCTTGACTATTATGGCTGGTGCCCCGGTCAATAGTAACGAGATCGCCATGAAGACGAGTAACATCATCGCAAATCTTGCCGTAGCCGTCAATCAAGTCCCGAATACGGGTGCTGGTCGTAGCAAGGGTTCGCTCAGCAATTTCGCCAAGCAGCTTAAGGACATGGGTGAGGCACTGGTTCAATATTCCGGTGTCGTTGCCGAAGTCAACACTGATGCGATGAATGCCGCTAACGAAGCACTTGCCAATCTTGTCAAGTCCATTCAAAATGCCGATGTTTTAACGACCGTTCAGCAGAGAATGAAGGATATTGAGTCCGGTATTTATGCCGTGGCGACCAATATTGCCAACAATCTCTTCACTCAGTTCTCGAATCGTACAGCCGAGTACAAAGACATTGGCATGAACTATCTCAAGGGTATCCGTAAGGGTCTTATGGACGTGCCTACCGTTAATTCTCTTACCGGTGCTGCTCGCGACGTTGCGAAAGCCATCGATCGTACCGTTCGTGATGAGCTCGATATTCACTCTCCTTCCGGACAGGGTGAGTTGATCGGTAAGTATTACGATATGGGTGTCCGTTATGGTCTTGATGGCAGTAAAAAGACTGTTCTCGTTGCTGCTCGAAATCTTGCGAATGAGATGCTGAAGAGTGGTCAGATCACTTACGAGGAACTTCAGGAGGTCTACAACAAATTCAATGTCTCGATCGCGAGTGCCGAGAACAAACGTCTGTTTGTCCTGAATGCGGCCAATCGTGCATCTATGGGTGAACTCAAAGAGATCGTCGGTGATGGATACGATGATATCGTGAAGGAAACGTACGATGCATTCCATCGAACCGGAACGGCGATTGATGAAGCTTCTGAAGAGACTACTGCAAAGGCTGGTAAGGCCGGTAAGTCTGCCGGTGCATCTTATATCGAGGGTCTTCAGTCCGAGCTCAACAAACTCGGCACTCGACTCACGAGTTACGGTCTCGAGCAGAAAGTCTGGACAACGCTCTTCGGTGGTACCGCTACTGATGCCGATAAGACTGCTGTGGACGAAGCCCTTAAGGTTAAGGAGCTTAACAATCTAACGCAGCAGCTTGGCAAGGCTGAGGAAGAGTATGCGGCAACCGTTAAGGCATACGGCAGTGAGTCGAAGAATGCTCTGGATGCCTACAACAAGCTCCTCAATGCCCAAATAACTCTCGCCGAGAAGGCTCAGGAAGTCAAATCCAACCAAGAGCAGGTCACGACGAGCGAGAAGGATCGTATGGTTGCTTATGCCAACTGGATGGTCGAATACAAAGACATGCTCCTTGAACAGGGATTTGCTTTGGAACAGATCAATCGCGTTGCCGCAAAGGATACCGGTTACGACCCTTACCATCTTCTGAATACCACCGCAAGCGAGGCGACGAAGGCTGCAGACGCTGCACTTGAAGCTGCTAGACAGTCTTACACCAATAGTGCGGATGATGTCCTCGGTAGTCTTACCCCGACATTCCTCAAATACGGTCAGACGATGTCTACCACATTTGCACAGGGTATTGTTGAGAAGACCGATGCTGTCTCGACTTCTACGGGGCAGGCGATCAATGGCGGTCTCCAAATGGCACAATCGAAGGAAGAGCAGTGGGTTGCTTGCGGTGAGGTTATTTCTGAGCGAATTGCTGATGGTATCCTTGCCAATGCCGGGAATGTCCAGGCGGCTCTCAATAGTGTTCTCGGTGATATCATCAATATGGTCTCTGGTGGGGTGGTTAACGGCTACACGGATAACCTCTCCATCGGCATCCAGACTCTTAACCGTGATATTACGGATGGTATTGAGACTGCTCCGGTTATCACCCCCGTTATCGACGATAGTAAGGTGAAATCCGGTGTAAGTGCGATGAATTCCCTAATCGGTTCGACTCCGATGGGATTTACAGCTGTTCTTGCGGGTCAGGTAGCCGGTGGATTCAAGGATGTTGTGAATGGTATTACCGGATCGAGTACGGTGAATAAGACATACAACTTCACGCAGAACAACACCAGCCCGAAGGCTCTGAGCCGTGCCGAGATCTATCGCGATAGCAAGAACCTCTTCTCGAATGTGAAAAATAGCTACCAATAAGGAAGGAGTGGGCTTATGATTAAGGCCTTAACGGTAACCAATCCGAAAGGTGAAACACTTCGTCTGGAGCTCACGAACCCGGACCCCTCGGGTCTTTATATTAAGGACATCGAGGGGCTCGGTCCTCCCAAGGCGAATATCAACACATCAGAACTAGCGACAATTGATGGAAGTCTCTATGCTTCTTCTCGTTGTGAGAACCGTAATATCGTCATTACACTCGGTATGCTGTTCGCACCGACAATTGAAGACTCGAGACAGAAGACCTATAAGTTCTTCCCGATTAAAAAGCAAATCACGCTTGAAATTGAGACAGACAACCGCCTGGCAGAGATCAGTGGTTATGTGGAGTCCAACGAGCCGAATATATTCTCCTCTGAGGAGTCGACACAAATCAGTATCATCTGTCCGGATCCTTATTTCTACGAGGTTGGCGGTAATGAGAAGGTCTACACCAATGTCGAACCGCTATTTGAATTCCCATTCTCCAATGAGTCTCTTACCGAGAATCTTCTCGAAATGGGTAGACTAGTGGACGATCCGAGAGCAGTTCTGAACTATGTCGGTGATATGGACACGGGTGTTGTCATTACGATTCATGCACTGACCAAATCAGGAGATATTACCCTCTACAATGTCGATACCAGAGAACACTTTAAGATATTTGATGCTCAAATCAAGGCTCTGACGGGTGCGGTATTCGATGCTGGCGATGATATTATCATCTCGACTATGAAGGGTAATAAGTATGCTCGACTTTTGCGCGAGGGTAAGGAGACGAACATTATTTCTGCTGTTGATATGGATGCCGATTGGTTCCAGGTCTCCAATGGCGTGAATATGTTCAACTTCGTCACCCAGGAGAAGGAAGCAAATCTGTTGATTACCTTCTCCTATAAGAACGCATACGGAGGTATCTAAGATGGATGCATTGATTCTCGATAAGAATTGGGAAGTCGTTGCTATCTTAGATGCCTTCCAGTCGTTCATCTGGACGGATCGATTCCTTGGCTATGGCGACTTCGAGGTCTATGTACCGGCAGACATGCCAATCGGGAAGGAGTTCGAGCAGGACTACTACCTTTGGTGTCGGGAGAAATCCGATCGACTGATGGTCATTGAAACCATCGAGACCAAGGTGGACGTGGAGAATGGTAATTTCCTAACGGTCACAGGCCGTTCCTTGGAGTCCATTCTCGAGCGTCGTATCATCTGGGGTTATCGTCAGTGTTACGGCGATCTTCAGAAGTCGATCCGGAATCTCTTAAATCAAAATGCGATCTCTCCGAGTAATGCTGACCGGAAAATCCCAAATCTGGTATTCCGCGAGACCACCGATACGCGCATCACGACCCTTACGGTCGATACACAGTATTTTGGTGACAACCTCTACGAGGCAATTTATGGGATTTGCGAAGAGAAGAAGATTGGATTCCGGATTTTACCCGATTTCTCGACGAAACAAATGATATTTGAGTTGTATGCTGGCGAAGACCGTGCATATGGCCAGACAAAGAATCCCTATGTTGTCTTTTCTCCTAGTTTCGACAACTTCTTATCCAGTAACTATATCGAGTCGAAGAAGGCCCTTAAGAATGCTACTCTGATCGGCGGTTCTGGTGAGGGTTTTGCTCGTAAAACGACTGAGGTGACTGGCGAGAATTATGGCACTGGTTTGGAGCGCCGTGAAGTGTTTACGGACGATTCTGGTGCAAGTGATGATGTCGATACCTATGACATTGAGCATGATGAGGACCTCACGGAAGAAGAGAAAGCCGCGGCGATTGCTGAACGGCAACAGCAGGCAACGGCCAATATGCTTGCCGAAATGCAGCAGAAGGGACGAGAGGAACTAGCCAAGACGAGTATCACTCAGTCTTTTGAAGGCGAAGTGGAAGCTCGACTTCAGTTCATCTACAAACGAGACTTTACCATTGGAGATCTTGTCCAAGTTCAGAACGAATACGGACAATCTGGTAAGGCCCGTGTTTCTGAGATTGTATTCTCGGAAGATACATCTGGTGAGAGTATGACTCCTACCTTCACCGCCGAAGTCTAATATAGGAGGAATCAAAATGGCATTCACATGCGGATTCTTTAACTCCGAAAATGGTGATCGAAAATACAACGCCGAACAGATGTCTGCTATCTTCGATGGCATCATCGCTGACGGTGTATTCACCACAATTGGCGACCATATGGCCGTCTCTGCCGGCACGGGTATGCAGGTGCTGGTCGGTACTGGCAAGGCATGGTTTGACCATACGTGGAATGTGAACGACGCGGCTTATCCCTTGGCCATCGCTGCTTCGGACGTGACGCTCAGTCGTATCGATGCGATCGTGCTTGAGACCAATCACTCCGACAGCGTTCGTCTCAATAAGCTCCGTGTTGTTCAGGGTACTGTGGCATCCTCTCCGGTGAAGCCGACCCTGACGAATAGCGAAAAAGTCCACCAGCATCCTCTGGCATGGGTGACTGTGGCGCCTGGCGTGACCCAGATCGCTGCGAGTGCGATTGAGAACGCCGTCGGCACCTCGGCTTGCCCGTTTGTCACCGGCGTTATTGAGACGACCGCGATCGACGACCTCTTCAACCAGTGGAATGGGGAATTCGATGAGTGGTTTGAGAATCTCAAGGCTCAGCTCTCCGACAACGTCGTCGCCAACCTCCAGAAGCAGATTGATGAATGTAAAAAAGGTTTAACAGCAAAGGGCACCATCATTGATTCAACGACTGCTCAGGTTCTGCAACTTACTGAAGGTTCTAATGTTGACGACGCTTTGCTTAAACTGGCAATGCCAGAAGGCAAATATGCGCTTCAGATTACCCTCCTTTCTCCGGGAAGTCGTCCGATTCCAAATGTAGCAATTACTGGCATCACGACCATCACCGGTGGAGCGGTGAGCACAGATGCAAATGGTAAAGCATTTGGATTTGCAACCTCCAATCCGGTTGCCGTTACTGCCGATTTGAGTAAATTCCTGGATTTAACAGGTAACATTTCTCAGTCTTTTTCTTTGACATCGGGCATCGTGAATCAAGGGGTTATGACGGCAACACGCTCGTCTGAAACTCAGAAGCTGCTTACTACTAGCGGTTCGTTCTACTTCTCTCCCGACGTTGCCGAGTACGATTGGTCCGCTATCGGTGGCGGATATAATGGAGGAAATGGACGGTATGAGGAAGAGATCGTCACTCCACCAGGAGCTACCTATTCTGATACACGATATGTTGCTTATGCCGGTAATGGTGGCGATGCGGGTGGAGTTATCAATCGGGAAAAAATAGTCTCTAATAATGATTCTATAGTAGTTGTTGTCGGTGCAAAGAATGGCGGCAAAAGCTCGGTAAATGGAACCGAAACAGGTAATGGAGTATCTGGCGGTCTTGGCGGTTACGTAGGTGCGAGATATAGCGTAGATAAAAAACGTGCCGCCTCTGTTGGAGTAGATCAAAATGACCCATTCCTTTATCCCCCAACAAGTGTTGGCGGATCTGGCGGTGGTGGAAAAGCCAGAATTCAAGATGGTGATACGGTCTTCGATAACGAAGATAGCAATATGTATAAACGAGTTTCAGGCGGCTCTCCGGGAGGAGGAGCAGGAGGCTGCATGGATAATGGGAGCGATGCTAATTATTATGGAGAACCTGCAACAAAATATGGCGCTGGAGGCGGTGGCGGATTTTCATGGGCACGTAAAATTAGCGGGATGCGATCTGATATCCCAAACTCCGGCGGTGCCGGTAAACAAGGCGTTGTCGGATTTATGTGGAGGTTCAAATCATGAATTACTGTATTGTAAACGATGAAAATGTCATCCAAAACATCATTGTGGCGGATGAAGAATTTGCCTTGTCTATCGGTGCCAAAGAGAGTTATGAGGGAGCCGTAATCGGGGATACTTATTCTCCTCCTGCTCCCCCGCCGACTACAGAGGAACGTGTTACGGCTCTTGAATCGGAGAATGATCTCCTCAAGCAGCAGATTAAGGCGGCTTCGGACCAGAATGACTTCCTCGAGGACTGTATTGCCGAAATGGCGGGCATTGTCTATGCGTAAGGTTATCGCTAATTTAGCGTTAAACCTATATTTATTTCTAGAGAAAGGAGATCGTGAAATGATGGCTATGCTTTTCGCTCAGCGCGTCATTCTCGGCAAGACCGAGTTTGAGCAGGTCCCCAACAAGCTTAAGCAGCAGGTTGCGGACATCCTGATCAACGAGTGCGGTTTGCCCGAGCTGGTGACCGAGGAGTACGGTGGCACGAAGAAGGTCGAAGCCTAATTCGCTCCGTAACCGTCTTATCCAAATGAGATAGGGCAAAGAAAAAGAGGGGTTGCGCCATTCGCGACGTTTCCCCTCTCTTTTCTTTTTCACAACACTCGCAAGAGTGGGGTGAAGTTCCGCTTACGCATTCAACAGCAGATCACGAAGCTCAGTGTACTGAGCCTCCGTAATCTTACCGAGTGCATAGAAGAGATCGAGCTTCTCCTCCATGCCATCCGTCTGACCGCGTTCGATCATACGCTTCAGGGTACGATACAGCATTACTTTGTCACCTCACTTTCATCTTTAGAATCAAGACCGAGTTCGACCATAGACAGTCGCAACTCGTGGTCAACAAGCATGGCATCCATATCATCTTCTTTGGTTCGATATGGTTGTCCAACTATGGCACCATCATAATGATCTGTCGCTAGTCCGGACGCGACTAATGCATACACTTTTCTTTTTTCCTGTATCAAATAGATTGGCGCACGCGAAAAATACAATCACTATTATGGAAGAAAGGAATATACTTATATACAATATATGGAGGTATTTATTATGAAGACGAATAAAAATATTATTAGAATGATTATTTCTTGGATTCTTATAGCGGCAGTTATGGCAACTATTATGGTTGGCACAGCATTGTATATGCTTGGTTTTGGTATTAGTATCAAAGACGGCATCTACAAAGAATGTACTAGCACATATGACTTGTTTACTTACCGATATACGAATCTGGCATTTGATGACGTTATAATGTTTGAAGCGGCTAACGATAATGCGATTCTATTAGCAGCATATGGATATCATCCTTCTTCCGTAGAGATTAGAGGTTAACAACCTCTTTTCTCTTTCTCCGGCCTCTAAAGGATTAAAACCCGCGAAATAAACAACTCCTGTAATGGAGGTGATATGAATGAATGAAACGTATAAGATCAATGATAGTTTATATGTCGTGTCATTGGGACGTGGTAAAGTCCAACTTCGAACCTTGATCCAAAAGGATGAAGGCCAGGAAGAATGGAGATGCAACAATCTTTCAAGGCAAGACACCGATAAACTCATGATATTCTTACGAAATGAGATTCTATATCGATGTTAAGGAGGGCTCTAACAAGGGCTCTTCTTTTTTTAATCAAACTAGAGCGCGAATTTTACAACTTCTATAATGGAGATAATTCCAAAATTATATTTTATGGAGGTATTGAATTATGATGAAGAAGTATCGTGAGTGGGCGGCTAAGCCGTATACCCGTGGTGACATGATGAAACAGTATAAGTGGTCACTGATCATTACGTTGATCTGTGAGGCTGTGCTGTGGACCTGGTACTACTGGGATGCGATTAGCTGCTGGTTCGAGAGCGTCAAACTCAAGTTCAAGAAGCATAAGAATAATGAGAGTGATCTCTTTGAGGATGAGGGCTAACAAGCCCTCTTCTCTTTTCATTTGTTCTGTCCAGAATAAATGCGCGAAATTTTCAATGCCTTTAATGGAAGAGAATTCCAAAATTATATTTTATGGAGGTATTAGAAATGACGAACGATTATTTGAAGATGTTGCTCGAGAAGGAGGAAGACGTCCGTAATCGTACGAATCGGCTTATGAATCGCTCGAAGGAGAAGGATGACGTGGAAAACATGTCTGATTCCGAATTCGAGGAGAAGAGGCTTTCGTATGGTTTGGCGACGGATCTGATCGAGGAGAACAAACTTCTGTGTCGTATCATCATCGGCATTGCCAACAAGCAAGACATCATTTTGGAGAAACTCGAAAAACTGGAGAACAGGGCCTAACAAGCCCTTTTCTCTTTAATTTTTGATTATACGAAGTATAAGCAACTAGTTCACGCGAAATTTACAGCTCCTATTATGGAGAGAAGTATACTAAAATTTAATAATTTTAGGAGCGTGATATTATGATGATTCTTAGTGGCATTACTCTGGTCGCTGGCATTATTGCTATGACGATGATGGAAAATGAAAACAAGGAGTTCTAATGATAACGAAGCTATACAAATTAGTATGCTTCTTTTCATTTTGTCCGTATTGGTCCTTAGGAGCAATATGGCATAATATCACGCGAAAAAAACACATCCTTTTATGGAAGACAAAACACTACATTTATCAATAAAAGGAGAATGATTATGTATCGTCAGATGATTAACTTTATCGAATTGATGGTAGTCTCGTTACTGGCTATTGTTGCAACAAGCATTAGCATGTTAACTTGGTACCAGGTTGTCGGTATGTTCTTCGCTGCTATATTCATGTTGTTCATCAGCATTGAATTGGAGTGTGGAGAAAACAAAAAGGAGGAGCTCTAACAAGGGCTTCTCTTTTTCTTCTGTCTCGAAGAGATTGGAGTACGCGAAATTTACAATCTACTTTATGGAGGTGATATGAATGATCCTATTCACAATTTTACTCTGCGGTATCATTGCATTGGCGGTGGTCACGGCGTTAATCGTCTTGACCGGCGGAACGGTGTTTATGCTCATCGCGGGAGATTTAATCGTGTGTATCGCGATTTTCTATGCACTGTTCAAAAGGAAAAAGAGGTCCTAACAAGGCCTCTTTCCTTTCGACTGTTACGAAGTAATTGACGCGCAGAATAAGCAGATTCTATTATGGACATAAGTCCACATTAATTTATGGAGGTAATATTTATGAAAACGTTTCTTGGTTTTGTGACTGGTTTGCTTACTGGTGCGATTGCTTATGCAACGCTCGAGCAGTATTGCATGCGTGTCGATGAAGACTATGCTAAGCGTGTTGTGAAGTTTGCCGGCTATGAGCATGTGTTTCTTATCAAGTCCAAAAAGGAGGACGAGGCCAAGTAAGGCCTCTTCTCTTTATCACGCCAAAATTACAAGTCGTTTTACGGAGAAATCTAAATCATATTTGGAGGTATTCGATATGGAGATGATTCTTGGCGTGATAATCGGTTTATTGATCGGCTGCGCTTGGGGCATGTTGTTTATCAAGTTGCTTTGTTCGAAAAATCCCGATTACATGAAGAGCTTCGAAGAGTCCTGTGGTTATATTTATGAGGAATCCGAAGAGGATGAGGCCAAGTAAGGCCTCTTCTCTTTATTTTTGAAAGGGGTAAAGCACAATGAAATTCAATTGGAAAAAGGAAATTCGTCTGGCACAGCGATGGTTAAAGCGTAATGGGTCAACCGTCTCGTCTCTTGCGGCGTCATTGGGTGTCATCGCGACGGGATATTTTGGTTGGAAAGCGCATGATGACTATACGATGTGCCCAATGGATCCGACACCAGAAGAAGCGGTAAAGATATTCTGGAAGCCCACCATATCTGCTACCGGAACCATTGCTTGCATTTGGTTGGGGCATGGTTTAGACCAGAAGCAGATTGCTGCTATGACTGCGGCCTATGTCGCCCTTCGAAAATCGTATCAAGAGTATCGTGACGAAATCCGATCGACGAATCCGGAACTCGATAAAATGGCGCGAGAAAATATTGCTCGTTCCCATTGGGATAAGACATATCCGAATGAGGACGAACTCTATTGGGATGCTATCTCAGAACGATATTTCACAGCAAGTCCGCTGGTTGTTGAAAAAGCGAAGTACAACCTCAACAAGCTCTTCCAGCAAACCGGCGTTGTGACCATCAATGATTTCTATGGGTTTCTTGGTATCGATAAAGTTCCTGGCGGCGATGAACGCGGCTGGGACGTTGGTATGTTCGACGCTATCGTATCCATGTGTCTGGAGGATTACTGGATCGACTTCATGGACGAGGAACCCTACGAGATTGACGATGGTGAAGGGGGTACGGTGAAAGTCACAGCAATTGAGACTCAGTTCTATCCGGTTTCGCTCCATTAATTCACGCGAAATTTGCAAGATCTATTATGGAAAGGAGATGCGAGGTAACTCGAAGGGCCCGTGTAGACGGAAAACGGATCCGAAAGGATTGCTAGTGAACCTAATCTAGCCATCTTCTTTTTCGTTCGTTCTGTTGAGAATGGATGCGCAAAATTTGCAAGACCTATTATGGAAAGGAGGTAAGAACAGATGACAAAGAAATGGAATGTGCTTGCCAACATCGGCCTCGCTTGTACGGCGCTTCTCAGTATCGTTACTGGGATCATCGAACAGCGACAGATGGAGGAGCAGATCCGTGAAACCGTCGACGAGGTTCTCGCCGAACGCCAAAATGAAGAGGGCTAACAAGCTCTCTTCGCTTTTGAAAGGAGATTCGATGTGGAATATTGTATTAAAATTTATCGTGAAGATGAAAGGCTCGATCGTTTGATTGTAGATCGACTTTGCACAGAATTAAGCGACAATCCATATTACCGTGAGCGAAGGATTATATTAAATACTTTATCCCCTCGGGCAATCATTATCTGGATTCAATTCGGTATTGAAATCCCGTCTTGTCTGGAGATGTCCAATCTGGATAAGATTGTGAAAGAGTGTAAGGAGGCTCTGAAATGAAGAAAATCCCCATGAAAACGATCACCAATTCGATCAAGGTCTATATGACCAAGCATAGCCCGGAAATCCTGACCGGCATTGGCATCGGAGGATTCCTTACGACTATCGGTATGACGATGAAAATCGCACCGAGAGCCAAAGCGGAAATCGAAGATGCTGAGTACTATGCAGACAAGTACAATGAGCCAATTCGGACGCGTGATCGTATGAAGATCTATGCGAAGAATTATTGGCCCGTTGCACTGTCTACCGGTCTCAGTACTGCTTGTATTGTCATGGGCAATCGCCAGCAGCATAAGCGTAACGCTGCTCTCGCGGCCGCCTATACCATTTCGCAGGAGACTCTGAAAGACTACCAGTCCGCTATCACGGAGTCTCTGGACGAGAAGAAGGCAAACGAGATTCGTGAGAAAGTCTCGCAGAAGACATCGGAGCGGGTTAGCGTAAACGATCAGGAGATCCCGGATGTTCCTTCAGGGAAGAGTCTCTATTTTGATCGCTGGTCCGGACGATATTTCATCTCAGACCGAGAGACATTGCGTGAGATTTGTAACAATCTATCTCGGCAGATGTTGGGTGATATGTACATAACACTCAACGATGTCTACGATGCCATCGATTTGGACCGCATTCCATTTGGTAATGATATCGGATGGGATGTCAACAAGTCATTCATTGAGCCGATGTTCAGTTCGAAGCTCAATGAGAAGGGAGAACCCTGTGTTGTGTTCGACTACACAACGCAGCCGGAAGTTCTCAAATAAAGCACGCGAAATTTACAAGATGTATTATGGAGAAATCCACAACAAAATTTTTATGGAGGTATTCTAAAATGGAAGAGAACAATGTTGTCATGGAGAACGAGGAGCTCGAGACTGAAACGGTTCCGGCGGAAGAAACCTATGATGAGTCCAATGGTGGCAGCACCCTGATCGGTGTCGCAATCGGCGTGGCGGGAACTCTTGGAGCCCAGTGGCTTTACAAGAAGGCCCTCAAGCCGCTTGGTGGCAAGATCAAGGATGGCATCGAGGCTCACAAGGCTAAGAAGCTGGCCAAGAAGGCGAGCAAGGCGGACAATGGCGAGGACTCTACTGAGGAGTAATCCAAGCACGTTGTGATTCGACGAGCGTTGAGACCTAACAAGGTCTCTTCGCTTTTTATTTTTGGAGGTTGTATGAACGAATATCGATATAGGGGTCCTGTCCGGAACTTGTTTGGTGATATCCGAAAGTCGTCATGGGATTCTGTGACGATGGCTGTTAGCAAAGAGAAGGCGCTGTCGAATCTCTGCTATCGGTATTCGGTCATCAACCATTGCCCGGTTTGGGAAGTCAAGCTAAACCCAAAATACCTCACTATGGTGAGAGAAGGAGTGTAACAATGGCAGAATACCCGAACAATTCGAATGCCGCACGGAATGAGACTCCGGAGAGTCCAAAAAAGGAGATCAATAAGGTCTCTTTATCTGCTCCGGCAAAGACAAAGAAACGTTCTCCATTAAGCAAGATCGGAGATAATATCCTTTCCGACGATCGCGGAAGTATCGGTAGCCATATCTGGAATGATGTTGCTGTTCCGATGTTGAAGGACTTCTTTGCCAATTCCCTGACGGATGCGGTCAACATTATATTCTACGGTTCGACTCGTCGAAGTGACCGAAGACCCGGGGGAACCTATGTCAGTTATCGTACGGACTATGGTTCCTATAGTCGCGATCCCAGACGAGATGATCCTCCTCAGAGAAGAAGCGCCTATGATTTCGATGAATTCTCGTTCCGAACGCGTCGAGATGCGGAAGGTGTCCTGGACGAGCTCGACAACATCCTGAGGCGATATAAGATCGTCTCGGTTGCCGACTTCTATGAAGTAGTTGATCAGACACCTCCGTTTACAGCACATCGTTATGGCTGGACGGATCTACGTCAGGCAGACATCGCAAGTGGCCGTGATGGCTATTATATTCGTATGCCGAAGCCTGCACCGCTGGATTAAAGGAGTGACCATATCATGATCACAACGAAAAAAGAATTCCGTAGCGATCCATCAACGTTATATTTGGCGAAATCTCGCATCGAGACGCTCAAGCGTATGGCGGACCGTTACGGACGAATTACGGTGCACGATGTGCAACTGATATTCGGGAAACTCGATGGCGATTGGACAACTTTGGAAGCGGTCTCACATGGATGGAGTAATACACGATTCTTCATCCCGGTTTGGCTGAAAGATGGATGGTATGTTGCCATGCCGAATCCTAAGAAATTTTAAGAAAGGGTAAAAGCACAATGAAACTCTCTACCAAGACAATTGCAAATACGGCAAAGTCTGTTTTTTATCGGTCGAAGTTCTTCATTCGGAAGAATTCTCCGCAGATTCTTACGGGCGCCGGTATCACACTCGGCGTTACGTCCACAGTTATGGCCTGCAAGGCAACCCTTAAGGTTACCGAGGTAATGGATGGCCATGAAACCATGAAACAGAACATCGAAGAGTCCGTCGGCGGTAAGCTGGAAGACGGTGGCACCTATACCCGTGAACTGGCGGATGCGGATCAGAAGATCCTTGTCCGTATCACGGCGTGGAAGGTCATCAAGCTCTATGCTCCGGCCGTTGGTGTTGGTGCTCTCGGCATTACTTCGATCCTCTACGGCCACAAGATCCTCTCCAAGCGTAATGCATCTCTGGCGGCTGCCTATCAGCTCCTCGATAAGGGATTCAAGGAATATCGTCAGAATGTCCGCGATCGCTACGGCGATGAGGTTGACAAGGAGCTTCGCTATGGCCTCGTGAAAGAGAAGATCGAGGAGGAGACGATCGATCCAGAAACCGGTAAGAAGAAGAAGACCAAGAAAGAGGTTACCGTTCTTCCCGATGGCCGTGTTCCCTCGGTTTATGCTCGCATCTTCGATGAGCTCAATGACAATTGGGAAAAGGATGCCGAGCTGAATCTCTTCTTCATCAATGGTCAGCTCAACTACTGGAATCATATTCTCCAGACAAGAGGGTATGTATTCCTGAACGAAGTCTATAAGGCTCTCGGATTTGATCCGACGAAGGCCGGTCAGCATGTGGGTTGGTACTATGATGTCAAGAATCCCAAGGCTGACAATTATATCGATTTCGGTATCTATGACGTAAATCGTCGCGGCGCTTCTGAGTTCGTCAATGGCATGGAGCGTAGCGTGATTCTCGACTTCAATGTTCAGGGTCCTATCGATTCTCTGATCGGCGAAGAAATCTAACATAAGGAGGCCCCGTTATGGGACACATTAGAAAAAGTCTGCGTGAATGGTTTGTATCTGGTTTGGTTGGATTGGCGTTAGGGCTCGTAGTTGGCTCTAGTGCCACCACCATGCACGAGTTGGTAACCTATGAGAAGCCAATGCCGGAACCAGTTCAAATGCAGACCGAAGAAGTGACAATGCCCGAAGCCCCTCTTTCGGCGGCTGATTTATATTTGGAAGCACCCAGATTCGCTGGGCTCGAGAACTACAGTGAGTATGAGATCGAGATGTTGACACGAGTCACGTATGCCGAGGCAGGAAATCAATCGGAATATGGTCAACGTTTGGTCGTCGATACGATACTAAATCGAGTGGACAGCGAACGCTTTGCAGGGGATGATATTTTGTCGATCCTTACAGCAAAGAACCAATTTGACTGTGTCACCACCGGAGCAATCTATTGCTATCCGGAATGGGACTCAATTCGTTGGTTGGTGATTGAAGAATTATGTGATCGGACGAATTCGGACGTTATCGCATTTCGAACTAATCGGTACCATAGCTGGGCAACGCCAGCCTTTAAAGAAGGCGACCACTATTTCTCGATTTGAGGAGGTAAACGATGAAAAACGTTATTTGGTTCGTTCTCGGCGCCGTCGTTGGTGCTGCAGGCGGATATTACTATGCCTATCGTAAGGCAGAAGCTCGTGCTGACGAAGAAATCGATGAGATGCGCGAGTACTATCGCGATAAGATCAATGCGATGGCCGATAAGGAGGAGCAGTCTGATTCCAATCCGGAAAAGGAATCCTCTCCTCTGGAGCATGTCGTTGAGCAGCGTAAGTCTGTCGAAGAGGAGATTACCGAGGCTTACGAGAAGCGCCGTGTCAATTACGGTAAATACTTCACGCCACTCAATGCTCCTCCTCAGGACCGGGGTGATATCGAGCAGGATCCTTACAAGGATAAGGAAATGAACGCCTACGGCGGGATCTATCTCATCGCTCCGGAGGAATTCGGTCGAGAAGACGGATATTCGGAAGTCAGTCTGACCTGGTATGAGGGTGACAAGGTTCTTGCCGATGAAGAGGACGATCCGGTCGACAACATCTCTGAGGCCATCGGTGAGGTCTTCATGGGTCACTTCGGTGATTTCCAGGAAGGCGTCTGTCACGTACGTAACGAGAATACGATGACAGACTACGAGATCACACTGGATGAGCGTTCTTACGATGCTATTTATCCGGAGCGCCATATTCATGAGCTGGAGGTTGACGAGTAAATGACCAGAGCTGATGCACTGCACGAGCGTTACTTCCAATGGATGTGCGGTCTCGTGATGGGTGATCAGCAGTATTCAAGAAATCTATCGTATGAGAAACTCATGCGTCATTTAGATGCTCGAGCATTCACATGGATCATCCCAATGGATGAATACAGAGCAAGGCATGGCGTAGATTTGCGGTATGATTTTGGTTATGAAAATCACTATCCGGATCGTACAATAGAGCATTTGCTTGATATTCGAGAGTGTTCTATTTTGGAAATGATGGTAGCCCTCGCCAGAACATGTGAGGAGCGAATTATGGAAGACGACACGGTCGGTAATCGAACCGGTCAATGGTTTTGGAATATGATTGTCTCTCTTGGGCTTGGTTCAATGAGCGATAGCCGATACAACGAGAGAGAAGTCGATCGTATTCTTGATATTTTCCTGAATCGCACTTACGATGCTAACGGACGAGGAGGACTATTCACAATTGAAGATTGTCCCTACGATCTTCGAGCTGTGGACATCTGGTATCAGATGATGTGGTACCTGAATACGATTTTGTAAAGGAGACGCTAACATGGATGAAAAAAAGATGGCCGAAGAATTCGCCAAGATTTGGAAGGCCGTAGGCGAGAACAGCGGTGCGATTATTGAGACCAATAAGGATCTCAAAAAGTTGGCTAGTTGTCAGGCATCGCTCGCTCGTCACTACAGTCGTCATATCGATCTTTTCAACGAGAATGTTGATATCACGAACCAGAATTTGCGCATGCTTCAAAAGTATGCAAAGCGTCAGAACGTCGCTATTCTCGCCGGCATCGGCGGATTCCTGTATCTCTGTAAAAAGATCCAGAAACTGGAGGACGCTACGAAGAAGGAGTAAGGCATGGATTTCTTGATGGTCGCCACCAGATGTCCTAGAGGTGGAGGCATTGAGGTATATCCGAAATTCATCGTCTCGAAATCGAACGATTTGATGATTCGAGGCGGCGCGTTCTATGCAATTTGGGATGAAGAAAAGCGTCTGTGGTCGACTGACGAATACGATGCAGTCCGCTTAATCGACGCAGAACTTGACCAATTTGTCAAGGACAACTATCCCAATACGCCTGGAATCCGAGTTCTTCATCTATGGGATTCGGAAACGCGCATGATCGACCGGTTTCACACATTCTGTCAAAGGGATATGCGAGATTCCTTCCATATGCTCGATGAGAAATTGATATTTGCAAATACCGATGTCAAGAAGCGAGACTATGCATCGAAAAAGCTCCCGTATCCCTTAGAGGATGGTGAATGCCCGAGTTATGACAAACTCATGTCTACTCTGTATGATCCAGAAGAGCGACATAAGCTCGAATGGGCAATCGGAGCAATTGTATCTGGTGACTCCAAGACAATCCAGAAATTCGAGGTGCTGTATGGTCCAGCTGGTAGCGGTAAGTCAACCGTTATCAACATCATACAGCAACTGTTTGAAGGGTACTATGCGGTATTTGATGCAAAAGCATTGGGTAGCGCAAATGCAGCCTTTGCTCTGGAATCGTTTAAAACCAATCCGTTGGTAGCCATTCAGCACGATGGCGATTTATCTCGAATCGAAGACAACACTCGGCTGAACAGTGTCGTTTCTCACGAACTTATGACAGTAAATGAGAAATTTAAGTCTGCATATTCGAGTAAATTCAAAGCATTCCTATTCATGGGAACCAATAAACCCGTAAAGATCACGGACGCGAAGTCAGGTCTCATTCGACGACTTATCGACGTATCTCCATCTGGTCGTAAGGTTCCTACACGAGAATACAATCAGCTTGTCAAACAGGTTGAATTCGAATTGGGTGCTATTGCCACACGCTGTTTGAATGTCTATATGGAGTCTCCCGGATATTATGACGGATATATACCGACCTCCATGCTTGATGAAAGTAATGACTTCTACAACTTTGTTGCGGATTCGTACTTTATATTCAAGAAAGAGCCTTCTACGTCCCTCAAGCAAGCTTGGGAGATGTATAAGACCTATTGCGAGGAAGCAAAAATGCAATTCCTGCTCAATAAGCGTAACTTCAAATCGGAGATGAAGAACTATTTCGAAGAGTATTACGATCGAACTGCTCCGGAAGGGAAAGAACCGTTCACCTTCTATGGGTTTAAGATCGAGAAATTCGACTCCATCACCACCGCAGAGAAGCCGGAAAAGAAGAAAAAAAACACTGAACCGGACGACTCGTGGTTGAAGTTCCGCGAACAGCCGTCTATCTTTGACATGGAATGCAAGGATTGCTTCGCGCAGTATGCGAGCGACAACGAGACACCCATGAAAAAATGGTCAGATGTTCGAGTAACATTGAAAGATGTTGATACGCATCGTCTTCATTATGTGAAGGTGCCAATCCATCACATCGTGATCGACTTTGATATTCCGGACCAAGATGGAAAGAAGTGCTTCGAAAAGAATTTGGAAGCCGCCAGTAAGTGGCCTCAGACTTATGCAGAACTCTCTAAGTCTGGAGCCGGAATTCATCTCCATTATATTTATACAGGGGATCCGGAGAAGCTGAGTGCGGTCTATAAGGACCATGTGGAAATTAAGGTATTTTCGGGCCTGAGTAGCTTGCGAAGAAAGTTGACAAAGTGCAACAACCTTCCGATTGCAAGCCTGAGTTCGGGCTTGCCGTTGAAAGGAGATGGTAAAGTGATCAACTTCGAAGGAGTGAAATCAGAGAAGGAACTGAGAACCAAGATCCGCAGAAACCTCAATAAGGAGTATCACGCGGCGACAAAGCCTTCTGTTGATTTCATCTACAAAATCCTGGAAGATGCCTACAATAGCGGACTTCACTATGATGTGACGAACATGCGAAACGCAGTCCTCGTATTCGCGGCCAACAGTACCAATCAGGCGAACTATTGCATCAAGCTGGTCAACAAGATGCGATTTAAGTCTGAAGAACCCTCCAAGCCTGGAGAAGATGGGGACCAGCCGATCGTATTCTACGATGTGGAGGTATTCCCGAATCTCTTTTTGGTGAACTGGAAGGTACAAGGTGCAGGCAAGCAAGTTGTCCGCATGATCAACCCAAAGCCAAAAGATATCGAGGAACTCATCAAGTTCAAGTTGGTTGGATTCAACTGCCGTCGTTACGATAACCACATTCTCTATGCTCGTATGATTGGATATTCGAATGAGCAGCTCTATACGCTCTCACAGAGGATTATCAACGGCTCTCCGAATGCGATGTTTGGAGAAGCGTATAATATCTCTTACACGGATGTCTATGACTACTGTGCTAAGAAGCAGAGCTTGAAGAAGTGGGAAATCGAGCTTGGCATTCACCATAAGGAGCTTGGTTTTCCTTGGGACAAACCGGTTCCGGAAGAACTTTGGCCGGAGGTTGCCGCATACTGCGATAACGACGTTATTGCAACGGAAGCGGTCTGGGATCACACGCAAGGCGACTTTGCTGCACGTAAGATCCTGGCACAGATTGCCAAGATGACCGTCAACGATACGACCAATCAGCTCACCACCAGAATTATATTTGGTACAAACAAGCATCCGCAGGATGCCTTCAATTATCGCAATATGGGTGACGTTTCGCAGGTCTATGACGAGTTTGCGGACGTGCCCTTCGTGATGGAGAAGGAGTTCGACGACTTCACGGTATTCGACAAGCAGGGTCGACCGATATTCCCTGGCTACAAATACAAAAACGGGAAATCGAGCTATCGTGACGTCGAGGATGTCGGTGAGGGCGGCCGTGTCTCTGCAAAGCCTGGCATGTATGGGTTTATCGCACTACTTGATATTGCATCCATGCATCCCAGTTCGGCAATTGCAGAAAAGATATTTGGCGAAGTCTATACACAAAGGTTTAAGGATCTGAAAGACGCTCGTGTGGCGATTAAGCATGAGGATTGGGACACCGGTCGAGTCATTCTCGGCGGTGCTCTTGCGCCCTTCATTGATCAGTTGGTTGCGGGCACAGCCGACTTCACGAAGGATGATCTCACGCAGGCTCTGAAGATCGCAATCAACTCTGTGTATGGTCTCACCGCCGCGAACTTCGACAATCCGTTCCACGATCCTCGTAATAAGGACAACATCGTAGCGAAGCGTGGCGCTCTGTTCATGATTAATCTCGAGCATGAGGTGGAGAAGCGCGGTTATACGGTTGCTCATATTAAGACCGATTCGATTAAGATTCCGGATGCAGATCTGCATATTATCGAGTTCGTTCAGCGATATGGCAAGATGTATGACTATGACTTCGAGCACGAGGCAACATATGAGCGTATGTGTCTCGTTAACAATGCTGTTTATATTGCTCGCTATGCGACAGTGGAACAGTGTTGCGCACTTTATGGCGAGGATTACGTCATGAGCAAGAAAGATATTTGCAAGGACAATAAGAAGCATCCTGGTCAGTGGACTGCTACTGGCACTCAGTTTGCTGTTCCGTACGTCTTCAAAACCCTCTTCACACACGAGGATATTGTATTCGAGGATATGTGCGAAACAAAATCCGTGCAAACAGCACTCTATCTGGACTTCAATGAGAATTTGCCAGATGTGAGTCAGTATGAGTTGGTTCGATCTCTTCGATTTAAGGATCCGGAGAAGTTAACAAGATCGGAACAGCGTCTATTGGACGAGTTCGCATCTCTTACGGACGAAATACTTCGTGAGAAGATTGCAGAAGGTCATAATTACCAGTTTGTTGGTCGTGTTGGTCAATTCACACCGATTAAGGATGGTGCGGGTGGTGCTATCCTTCTTCGTGAGGATGCCAACAAGATGAAGAAGACTGGTGAACAAGAATTCGCTTCCGCTACTGGTGCCGATGGCTATCGATGGATGGAATCCGAGATGGTTAAGGTGAATCACAAAGAGGCAGACATCGATCGAACTTACTATGACTATTTAGTCAGCAATGCTCGCTATGAGATCGCACAGTATGGTGACGTCGAATGGTTTGTTTCCGATGACCCTTATACACCGGAGCGCATTCATCCTTGGGAGACTGCTGAGGATGATGCCAAGATATTCGCCGTAAGGTAGTTCACGCGAAATAAACAACTCCTGTAATGGAGGTGATATGAATGAAATCTATTGTTCTATATGGATTGAAATCAGAAAAAGAAGCATACGTATGCTCTCGCTATGAGATTCTCGGATGCGAGCGTATGAGCGTGACAGATTTACTGTTCACAGCAAGTGACTTTGCTGACCATTATGGGGTCAACACAGTTTATGCCGTGAATGATCATCACGGTCTACGCGACCATTACAGAGAGGCGATTTGCGAAGGACATACGGAGCAGGATTCTATCGATTTCAAACTGTACCTGGAGCAAGTAGGCGTTCGTGTCTATTAACCAAATAAGAGAGATCTAGATATTCTAGGTCTCTCAACTTTTGAAAGGGGATGCTAAAGTGATCAACTTTGAAGGCATTCGGTCGGAGAAGGAAATTCGTACGTGTATTCGACGGAACCTGAATAAGGAATACCATAGCGCGACAAAACCTTCTGTCGACTTCATTTACAAGATCCTGGAATATGCCTATAGCAGTGGACTCCACTATGATGTTACGGATATGTATAATGCTGTTTTGGCTTTTGCTGCAAATAGCGCCAATCAGGCCGATTCCTGTATCAAGCTGGTAAACAAGATGCAATTCAAATCCGTTTAAAAAATGAAAGGAGATTCGTCATGGCTAACCGTGTCGAAAGAATTCTCGAGATCCCCAATGCACACATTTTCTATCGCAATTTCTCTGGTGTAGAGAAGAAGTACAATCCGGCCGGCAACCGAAACTTCTGCGTCGAAATCCCCGAAGATGCAATGGTCGACAACACTCCTCTTTACCAGGTTCTTCTGGAAGAGGGCTGGAATGTTCGCCTGATGCCTCCTCGTAACGAGGGCGATGCGCCGATGCATTATATTCAGGTGAACGTCAGCTACAAGAACGTTCCTCCGAACATCTGGATGATCGCTGGTCGTCGTAAGACTCGTCTGGATGAAGGCAGCGTCGATTCTCTCGATTATGCTGAGATCAAGACCGTGGATCTGGTGATCAACCCCTACAACTGGGAGCCGGGTCGAGTTAAGGCCTACCTCAAGACGATGTACATCGAGATCGTGCAGGATGCATTCGCAGACAAATGGGCGGCCCTCGAAGGACCGGATATGTGAGGGGGTATTGACGTGGTTTACTACGAAAACAAGTATACCAATCGCATTTTCGACGACAATGCCCTGAAGTTTGCCAAGGAAGTCTACGGCGATGAGGTCGACAAGGATATTGCGTGTGGATATTTGCGTAAACTCGATGCCGAACCGGATTGTGTAACCCTGATTCGCAGGGCCTCCTTCTCCACTGCAGTTCGCCGTTATATGGAACTCAACAACGTTGGCTATAAGGAAGCCCAGGCTGGTGTTCGCAAGATCGTTGATACGATGAGCGGCACCAAGAAGAAGCACAAGCATACTAAAAAGAACAAGGAGGAAAAGAAGAATGTCTGATCGTAAGTTTGCTCGCAACGCTCTCCGCCTGGAACGAGCTCCAGATCGAGAAGGTCGGCGCCACGGCTCGTAAGATCCATCAGGCCATCGGGACGGCACCTCGCCGTCTTTGGAAGTTCCGTATTCAGAGCGTTGTCGAGGGCTAACCCCGCGAAATAAACAGCCTCTGTTATGGAAGGAGTTGATATTATGTTGAAATGGTGGATCAAATTCAAGAATGAATGGCTCGATTATGTCATACTTGGTATACTTGGGCTAGCACTTGTGTGTTGGTTTAACATGGACGCAATTATGCTCGCAACAGGACGTTGAGACCGAACTAGGTCTCTTCGTTCTTCGCGATATTTACAACTCCTATAATGGAGGTGAATATATGAAATGGTTAACTGAGTTTTTAGACAGAGTGGCAGAATTCCTGATAACGGGACTGATCTGTACGATTCTGGCTGGAATGTGGGTTTACGTATTGTTGTATATGTAATCTCATAGAGGAGAGATCTGGATATTCTGGGTCTCTCCTTTTTACGCTCCCTTAGCTCAGCTGGTTAGAGCAGTCGGCTCATAACCGAACGGTCCCGGGTTCGAATCCCCGAGGGAGCACCATCCATATTTTTAAAAAGGAGGAAGCGCATATGGCTGAGAACAAGAAGGAGGTTTACTTCAATTACTTTTGCTGTAGTTGTAAGTATGCTCCGAGAAAGGAATCGAAAGATCCCTGTAACGATTGTCTGAACCAGCCCTGGAATACGGACAGTCACAAACCGGTCAATTATGAGGAGGCAAAGTAATGCAAAGCGATTATCTGTCTTATCCGCACCGTTGCCGTAACTGTGAGTACGCCAATGAACTGAAAAACTACAAAGCCGGCATCACAACCTATAAGTGCGAGAAAACGGGACTTATCGTCGAAGGAAGTCGAATCCCGGAATGCTATGCATGCACATTCTTTAAGGAGCGAGCCGTATGAAAGCAAAAGAATACTACGAGAAGTATCAGGGCATCATTTTCACCGAACTGAAGAACAAGAAAGTCGACAAGATTCAGGAACTGGTGGCGGAACTCTATAACGAGACGATCCAGCTGATTGGGAATTCGAAGTCCCATGCTGATTCGGCAGTTATCGGAATTTGCAAGCAGCAGTGCCAGAAATTTGATCGCATTGCGGAACTATTCGAACGCGATTACGGACGTCGGATTCTGAAGAAAGGTGGTTTCAACACCACCCTGATGAAGAGAATTCCTGAATTGGAGGGTAGGCTATGATCATCCGAGCGATTAGGGTCAATGATGATGGCTTCTGTGCCAATTGTCCGTATCAACTCGAGAAAGCGTCAGAGTCTTCTTGCATTCCTCCGAGTCGATCTACATGCATTTCCTGTCGCATGAAGGAGAAAGACCCTCGAATCATCCTTTCTGAATTCGGAGTTGCTTCGTATCTAGGCAGTAAGTATCTCGTGTGTTGTGATAATGCCGGTTATATTGGCTACGAACTCCCAGAAAATCTTCGAGTGATGATTATCGAAAAATGATTCGAGGAAATCTAACCGATTATCAGCTCGAGGCAATCGGAAAGATGTTCAACGGATGCATCCTCAATGGCGGTGTTGGTAGTGGTAAATCCAGAACATCCATTGCATACTATTATATTCGTAATGGCGGGCGATTGGAAAAGGAAAAAGATCCCGGGATGAAAAATCCGAAAGACCTTTACATTATCACGACTGCCAAAAAGCGAGATACATGTGAATGGGAGGCAGAGTTTCCGTATTTTTTAATGTCGACCGATCCAGAAGTTAGTCGATATAAGAATAAGATCGTCATCGATTCGTGGAACAACATACATAAGTATGAAACCGTGAGCGATGCCTTTTTTATATTCGATGAACAACGATTGGTCGGAACCGGAGCCTGGACAAAGTCATTTCAAAAGATCGTTAAACGGAATGAGTGGATATTACTCACAGCAACTGCTGGCGATCAATGGACAGACTACGCTCAGGTGTTTATTGCCAATGGATATTTCCGAAACATTACGGAATTTCGGAATAATCATGTTATCTATAATCACCATGTTGACTTTCCGCAGATCGATCGCTACGTGAATGAGGGTCGACTCATCCGACTTCGGAACCATTTGCTCATTCCGATGGATTTTGAACGCGAAACCGTACGTCATAACCAGGATATTCACGTCTCCTATGACACGGTCGCGTACCATGATATTTGGAAAAACCGTTGGAATTATGAGAAAAATGAACCGATGAAGTCTGCTTCGGAAGTCTGTTTTGCAGTGCGGAAGCTTGTAAATTCTGATGTATCCCGTCAAATTGCGGTATTGGAGCTCTTTGAGGATCATCCGCGAATGATTATCTTCTACAGCTTCGATTACGAGCTTGATATTCTGAAAGGACTATTTGAAAATGTGGAGTCTTGTGATACCGCTGAATGGAACGGGCATAAACACCAGCCCATACCAGAAAGTAGCTCCTGGGTCTACTTGGTACAATATACTGCTGGATGCGAGGGCTGGAATTGTATCAAGACGGACACAATTGTATTCTACTCTCAAACCTACTCTTATAAAGTGCTCGAACAGGCGCGAGGTCGGATTGACCGACTCAACACACCTTTCCGGGACCTATATTACTATCACCTTAAATCCAGAGCTGGAATTGATTTAGCAATTTCCCAAGCTCTAGCGAAAAAGAAGACCTTTAACGAAGGTCGGTTCTTTGAAAGGAGAACAAAAAATGCTCTATAACTTCATTCAAATCCTAATTTTCATAGTGGCACTATGCTGTCTTATGTCGGTTATTTTCCGCATGTCGACCAAAGATGATCCTGTATGTTTGATGTTCGATTTCGCAGGATTTATTTTAGCTATCATAACCTTCGTACTCACGATCGTTTGGGCAGGAGGTTGGGTTGGATGAGTCAGATTATTGTCAACATCATCGTCGCCATTCTGGGCATGGCAATCGGATTTACTGTCTGCTCTAAGGTGGTTGCAAATGGTCTATTCCAGAAATTCTATTCCGGATTCCTGAATGTGACGATTGACCCGGATGATGGGCAGGTCTACATGTCGCTCGGACTGGACAAGCATCCAAAAGATATTTGCAAATCCAAATTCGCTCTCTTCTGCATCAATCAAATTGACCCTTCCAAAGAGGACACGCAAAATAAACAAACTCCTTAATGGAGGTAACTCTAATATTTGAAAGGAGAGAAATTATGGAGGATAAACGTAATTTACTGGAAGATCAGATTGAGGAGCATCTAAAGAAGATGAAGACCCTTGATCCGGGAAGCTCGGAGATGGGAAAGGCAATAAATGAGCTTGATACTCTGTACAAGCTTGCTCAGGAAGCGGACTCTGATAAGAGAAAGGCTCTTGCAGAAGACGAAGAGGTCGTTCGGAATGAACGCCGATTCGAATTCGAGCAGGAGAAGTTCGCGTATCAGAAGAAGCAGGATCGAGTCAAGTCTGGCATTGAGATCGGCGGTTTGTTGCTCGGAACTGGAACGAGCATCTGGGCATTCGTGAAGGGCATGAAGTTCGAAATGGATGGCGTCTTCAAAACGACCACGGTTAAGAACGTGTTCAACAAAATTCTGAAGTTCAAGTAACCCAGTTACAACCGAAGGGGATAGACCAAACAAGGTCTATTCCTTTTCTGGTTGGATTGCAGTTGGATATTTTAAAGGAGGTTTTTGAAAAAATGTTTGGATGGTGCTATGGATTCTCAATCGACAAGGATGCTCCGCCTATCACAAAACCGCATCTCATCACTGGTGAAGGACGAGCTCGTGTTCGCGGACTGGACAAAGTCGAAGCAAATCATAAGAAGCATCTTCGCAAGAAGACGAAAATGGCTAAGGCATCGAAAAGGAGGAATCGGTCATGAAAGTTGTATTTCGTCCATGCTGCAATAACTGCGGCTATGAATTTCAAGAATTACATGGCGTGACATTCCAAGATGGATCTTGTCGCAATACAGTGTTTGAGCCATCGCATTGCCCGAAATGCCATGAGCCAATTGAGGGGATTATATATTTCACAGAATATAACGATGGGTTCATCTTCAACTATTCAAAGTCATTTAGTGATCAGTATGCGAAGGGGTTAAATCTATGAAAGGAGAATTCAGATGCTGATCATCAAAAATGACACGGACAAGAAAAGGTGTATGTCCTGTTATGGCAATCATACGTTCATTTTGACCAAGGAAGAAGTTTTGGCACTTCTTGAAGGAAAAGTACTTGGAGATCCGGGTTTCCATGAATATGGGACTTTTATCACAATGGAACAGGAGGAATAGGACATGACCATAATCTTTCGTCCACATTGTGGGAACTGTGGATATACATTTGAGAAGCTTCATGGAACGACAGCAAAAGAACCACCCTTTGGTCCAGAGTTTGATCCACCTTATTGCCCACAATGCAAGGAACCTATTAAGAATATTCTCTATTTTGTGAGTCATCGTGACAAAGAGTCCTTCGATTATAGTAAGGAATCTGCTGATAATTACGCAAAGGAGCTCGAAAAGAACTATGAAACACGATAAAATCATTCTTTTAGTCGGTCGTTCCGGCTCAGGCAAGTCTACGGTGGCGGATATTCTCAGTCGCCAGTACGGACGGTCTATACTTCCGTCCTACACAACGCGTCCGAAACGCTTTGAGCGGGAAGAAGGCCACATTTTCGTCAACAACATGTTCTACGAGAAGGTCTCCCGCTCGAGGGATATTGTGGCGTACACCTACTTCGATAAACATCACTACTGGGCAACAACGCAGCAGGTCAATGAGAATGATATTTACATCATTGATCCGGACGGCGTCGCATTCTTCCGCTCTCATTATTGGGGGCCGAAGCAAGTCGTCGTTATCTGGTTGGATTGTGGTTGGATTTCTGCAGCACAACGTATGACCAAGCAAGGTCGCTCTCAGGATGAGATTGATCGACGGATCATGAACGATAATGTTGCGTTCTTTGATCCGGCACTCGTTGGCCCGAATATGATCATTCGCACAGAAGTTTATTCTCCGGAAGAGATTGCTGAACAAATCGAGGGGGTTCTCGAAACATGATCAAACTGGATATTCATGACTATTGCAATGACTGTGATGGGTTTGAGCCGGTCTTCACGCCTGGTGACAAGCTCTATCACGACTGCAATACGGAACCGATTCGGACGGATGGAATTGTCCGTTGTCGCTACCACAAACGTTGTGCTTCCATTGAGAAGTACCTGACCAAGAAATTGCCATGTCAGTCTTAACATTTGTTCCTTGTATGACACCATTTATAGAGTGTCGCAATTGCGATAATTTCGCACCCATTGTTCGTATGTGTCTTGTGGACAGCGGACTAGATGGACCAATGCCTTGCAAGTCACGATACATGTTCATGGAATGTCGAAATCGACAGCAGTGTCGAACTGCTATGGAAGGAGATATTCATGAAGAAGACGAAGAGTAGGCTGTCAAGATGACTACATTTGTCTTTGAAGTGGGTACGGACGATCCGTGCGAGGTTTATATCTTAATCGATGGTATCAAGCGGATCTATTATACTCGCTATGAAATGCCGGAGATTGCTAGAGTTGTCGTAGATGGGCAGAACAGCACTCCGGGAAGAAATTTATGATCTATAAAGGAGAAAAGAAATGATGGATAACACGATGTTCAGAGAAAATATGAAAAATGCAGTAAATGCTGCAAATGTTGAGTGCAAAATGCCGACCCGGGAACCTGGTATTCAGGACCTTCTCGTTCGTCTGGGGGAACTTACAAAGGAAAACCGAGGCCTCAGCTATCGGATTCGAGAGAATCTCTTTGGTCCGGTTCCGACCGACGGTAATTCTGGCGAGAGTACAATCAGTTGTGCAAAGGACGCCATTGAGGATGCCATCGCTCGACTTGCCGAAGCAAATGATATTCTTTGCTATATCAACGATCATATGTAAAGGAGAAGAAATATGAACTACATAATTAATCCAAGCTGGTTCTATTGCAAGGCGCAGGATGATTTCTGGGTCGGTATCTTCTATCCGAACATTTACGACCAATTTGAATTCATCGAATTGAAGTAAAGGAGAAGGAAATGATGAAATGGGAGGGATCTTAAATGACCGGGCCCGAACGAGACAAACTCATCGAAGAGAATCTACAACTCGTCTGGTATGTCATGGCCCGTTATTATCCCAGTACGATCAATTCCCCCGAGCGAGAGGACTTCTTCCAAATCGGTTGTATCGGATTGATATTTGCCGCCAACAATTATGAACCTGGTTCTGTAAAGTTCAGCACATTTGCGGCGAGGAATATTCAATGCCGACTCCGAAATGAACTCCAAAGTCGTTATAGCCAATGCCGTACCGGTGAGACTTGTTCGCTGGATTCGCCTATTCCAGAGCTTGCCGATGGGTCTCTGGATATTCTCGGTACCATATCCGATGAACGTTGGAATCCGGATCATCAGGTTTATGATCTAGAGAAGTTTGAATCGACTCTCACGGAAGCCCAACTATCGATATTTAAGTTGATGGTTGACGGATTCAATCAGTCACAAATTGCTGAAAAACTCGGATGTTCTCATCAAAATGTCGCTCAAAAGATAGACCGTATTCGGTGTGAATTTGCTGAGTTCTATAACTCTCCTGAATGGTATACAGGAAAACTCAAAACCAAACGAGAAAGGAAGACCTAGGAAAAATGCTTAAATCGATCCACGACTTCATTCGCCGCTTTACACATCCTCGAGAATGGTGTCATGAAGAAATGCAAAAGCGCGGCTCGATTGGCCAAAATGGATGCCCCGGTTTGGTTGGCGGGGATTACGAGACTGGTTTTTTGCAATACGAATGCATTGGGTGCCCATATATTGATCCAGGGGTGTATTGTATGCACCCAGTGAGCTCTAAGTAAAGGAGAAAAATAATGCTTAAAGTAACCAATACGGAAGTCTTCGGCTGGGAGGCTGCGATCCGCGGAATGCGGAATCCTAAAAACAGCTGGGAGAAAAGTGATAGCAGATGGCATGGCGAATTTATTTATGCGACGGGTATGCCTATATGGGATATCGGCCCCAACGACCTCACTCTCATGAAAAAGCTCATCGCCGCCGGTTCTGACCACAGTAAATTTATGCGTATGATCCACGTCCAGTGTGACTGGGAGGCTCCTCTCTACTGGTGGAAAGAAGCAGATACATACAAGGTCGGAACCGTCCGGAACTCCCGCAGTACGATGCATACGATCACTGAACATGAATTCACGTTTAAAGATTTCGCTTGCGAACATCTGGAACGTAGATCGTCTTTGACTCTCTCACGAGTCATTGATGATCTGAACTATTATCGCGAATATTATCTTTCTGTGAAAAAGCAAAACGTTCCTGGAGCAGATGCAAAAGCAAAAGAAATCTGGTGGCAGATCATTCAGCTTCTCCCCTCCAGCTATCTGCAGAAGGCCACAATGGATTTCAACTATGCTGTTCTACGGAACATGTATCATTCCCGCAAGGCTCATAAACAGGACGAATGGCGAGAGGACTTCTGCAACTGGGTCAAGACACTCCCGTATTCCGATCTGATCACAATGACCAAGGAAGAACTGCTGGAGAGCATTAAGGAGGAATAACCATGTGTAAAAACTGTGTTCATGAAAACGTATGCCGATACAAGACGGAGTTCGAAAATCTGAAAGACGATATCGCCAAAGTCACTCCAACGTGGGCTCCGGATCGCTATGCCATCTCCATCGAGTGTAAAAATTTCCGTAGAGGGACTGTCGTGCAAAGGCCGGCTATTGACTACGATAAACTTCCCGGAGGTAACGGATTAAGAAATCAGGGCCTCGTTTTCTCAGACGCCTGCAAACACATGGAAAAGGAGGAAGCATGATGGAAGACATTATCGCTCGTTTTAAGGAATCTTGTGGAAAAGTAGGAAACATGATGAAAGACTTTATCGCTCGTTTCAAGAAAGCCTGGTCCGCCTTTGTTCGAACTTGGAAATTCGAAAAGGATGTTGGCGGGATGACAAAACGTGTTCGCGAAGAGGTAGAATACGCCATCAACTGTGAGCGAAACAGCGCCATCGAAGAAAACGACTATTCCTTCTTGGATTATGTTGTCGAATGCTATCGCTCTGCTTTGCGAGCATACGAAACTATGGCGGCGGATGGGCATTCAGGTATGAGCTGGGGATTGACGCGTCAAATATTCAATCGTTTGGCCGAAGGTAAGCCTTTGAAGAGTCTCAATTCCTATGATGAACGTCCGGAAGAGTGGGCGTCTAGCAATATCATCCCAGATAGTTTCGGTATGCTTTACAATAATCGATATCCGTCGCTTTGTTGTAGAGTAACTAAGAATGGGAATGTCTATTCAGATTGCAATCGCTGGGTATTTGAGGCGCCTGATCATCCGAATATTCCTTGGCACAACGGTTTTCTCTCAAAATACTTGGATGAGAAGTTCCCCATTCAATTCCCATATAACCCCGTTACGATTCATGTCCGCGTAGAGGAGATTCTGACCGACCCCGCACACGGCGATTATGACGCGCAGCATATCATCGATTTTGCTGATCCGGAAACCGGCAGAAAAGTTGGTGTAGATGCCTATTTCGAAGAGGTCGATAGCAAATGGCAGGAGATCGGTAAGAGAAAGTGGTATACGCTGCGGAAAAAGCATGGTGAACGTCTTGCTGCGATCTTAAAGGCAAAGGAGGAGTAAATGCGTATTGGATTAATCATGCTCGGGATTATTCTCGGTGTAGGTCTCTTAACCGCAATTGGTTGCTACCTTTACTGGTATGAGGAGGACAAGAAACTTGATCGTGAAGCAGCACACAGCCTCGCATATGTCAAAAACCTTCGAGCACAGGTACGGTGCAACGATGCCATCGACCGAGCATTGAATGATGTTCTATTTTGGAACAACCTCGCTCAGATTTATTTAGATGCAGGTTTGCTGGATGAGTGTCGGATATATTGCAGTATGGCCTATGATATTTTAGAGGGTATTACGGGTCGTTCTGATAAGCCGCCCATTTATATTCCAAGAGGATCTAAGGTCCTATAAAAGGATCTAAGATGGGTAAAACCCATAACAGATATTTGAAAGGAGTAACTATGGAAACTAGAATTGAAAACTGGAACGGGTATGATATCCGTTTCGTCAATCTCGATGGGGACTGGTATGCAGTTCTCAAGGATATTTGCGATGCACTTCGTCTTCAAACGAAAGATGTAGCAGAAAGAATCCCAACCGAATGTATCGAGAGAATCCTTGTTGAAAAATCGGATTCAACATCGGCAGAACCGACTTTGGATCGACATGAAGCGGCGGTTGGTCTTACAAAAGCTATGATCGGAAAAGATCTGGGACGAAAGCGTGGCGATTGGAAGACTCACTGGATGCTGGCAGTAAACGAATCCGGTATCTACGAAGCTCTGTTCGCTTCTCGCAAGCTGGAGGCTCGTAAATTCAGACAGTGGACTGCCGGAGTTCTTGGGAAGCTTCGGAAGACCGTTGGCCTGGAGGGCTATGAAGTGCTGAGGATGACTGATCCGGACGTGCAATCCCAGATCGATTATATTCTCGATTCTCTTTACTACGATGAGGAGACCGGGAAAGTCATGCGGTCTGTCACGGTTGCCGGCGGCGATGTTGAGCAGGAGGAATTCCTATGACAAGGAAAGAATGGATAGAAAAGAACCTTCCAGCATACGTCAGCGATAAATCCCGTGGTGGTGTGATTGGCTGCCCTAATTGGTATCGTGAGCTCACAAGAATGGATCCGGGTATACTTGTCAATTGGCCATGCAAGACATGTCATGAAGAGAGCCCGCTCCATATGTGCGAAAAATGCTGGAATATGGAGCTGAATGTTAAAGAAGAAAGGAAAAAGACTATGACTCGTCGAGAATTTGTAATCGAGAATTATGGCAAGGAGGTTGTGGACGACCTTATCTTCTGCGGAATTCATGGTTGTCCTGGTCACTATCCGAAGCTTGTCGCACTTGATCCTTCGTATAACACAGTATGTGTTGGACAGCCAAGCTGCAAAGACAACGGCCTCACTTGTATGGAATGCTGGAATACACCGATTTCCCAGCAGCCGAACGATGAAGTTCCTATGCCGGTCGTTGGCGGACAGTTTTGGACATTTGTTCGAGTGAATTTTTCTCAAAACACCGATCTCCTGGTAGTTGGGAATTTCGTCATCGTTGCATTAATGCGGGCCAATGCTGAAATCCGAGTGGTTGCAAAGGATGAGACTTTGAATCTGGAGTATATCTTTTTCTACGATCCGGAAAAGAAGTCCATTCGAAAGCTTCCGAAAGATTGGGCCCTCGAAAAGGAGTATCCCGAAATCGATTTCACGATCTACTGGGATGAGGAATCCATGAACAAAGCAAGACGCGGGATTGTCACCGACTGCGAATATGAAAACCAGTATATTCTGCTAAAAAAGGCAGACAATAAGAAAGGAGAATAACGATGACTCGTCGAGAATTTGTAATTGAAAACTATGGTGAGAATGTTGCGAACGATGATGCCTTCGGTGGAATTTCGGGCTGTCCCAATTGCTATAATAAGCTTATCGAGGTAGATAGAACCATTGCTTCGGAAGCTTGCTTGGCTAATTGTTTTAAAAACGGGAGTATACCTAATAATGAAGTATGCACTAAGTGCTGGAATAAGGAAATCCCTGAAATAGAGAAAGCTCGTCCGCATGGGTTCCGGCTGGAAAAGGTGGAGAAAGCAGTGAAGGAAGCTGATCTTTCCATCAAAGAAGCCATCGACCGGGCCGTTTGTGACTGTGATACCTGCGCTCATCAGGATCTTTGTCGATTCGAATGCCAGTTTCGTGGGATGACAAAGGAAATATATAAGCATTGCATCGAGGAGACAGCTCGATACAATCTCACCGAACTCGGAATTCAGATGCGGCCACTTCATTGTAAGCGGTATGAGCCATCCCCGACTATCGAGGCGCTAAATACTGCGGTATTCCATCTGCAGGCGCAGCACCTTACCGACGAGATGGTTCGAAAGATCTTCGATGAAGAGCCCAAGGAGAGCAAGTAATGGATATTATGAGTCGCGTATTCCTCGTCAATGAGGTGCGTTTATATCCTCCTTCGGAGCGACGGAAACTCATTTACATCCACTCCAAACTAGTTACTCGCATTGAGGCTGACTTTACTCACGAGTGTAAGATATTTGTTGCTGGAATGGATGAGGAGTGTCGATTTGCCTGGGACTCGAGCACACATCGGTACCTAATGATCGACAAATGGAATCAGTTTAGTATGATACCAGTATTCCAAAATTATGCAGAGGCTCGCAATTGGGCGGAAGCACAAATGAAGGAAGCCATTGCCGAGGGCTACATCGTGGCATTCCCGGAGCAAAAAACAACCAAGAAACAGCCAAATCCACCAACGTGGAATCGAAAGGAGTAAAGTTATGGACATGATGGAGTACCGGCATAAAGCCATGGCCTATTTAGGCCCTCTCCCGGCCTTCTCAACACTTGCCGGTGAAGAGGAGATCTATGGTGTAAGTTCCGAAGGCGCCCCGGTTAAAGTGTGCTCTAAGAGGCTTCTAGAGGCCGTTATGGGCCTTAATGGAGAGGCGGGAGAATGCCAGGAGATCGTCAAAAAGGCTATATTCCACGGCCATGAACTCGACATCGAGGCGCTTTTACTGGAAGCAGGCGACGTTCTCTGGTATCTCACCGAGCTCTGTAATGAACTCGGGATCAGTGTGGACACCATCGCTAAGCTCAATTTGCAGAAACTGAAAAATCGGTATCCGGACGGCTTCACACATGAGGCCAGCCGTGAAAGAAAGGAGTAAATCATGATCACTTTATTATTAGCCATCGCTCTGGGGTTGGTCCTCTTGGCGGAATTCATAGACGGTTCCACGAACAAATTCGGTTTTCTCGCCGTCGTTCCTGGCGTTCTGGGAGCAATCTTCGCCCTTGTATTTGGCCTCTGGACCCTTTGGAATATCATCACTGTCGCTTCTGGATTCGGCATCCAAGAGAAAATCGAAATCTATGAAAACCAGAATGCACAAATCGAGCAGTCTATTGACGCGGCGGTTAAAGCCTATTGCGAGCATGAGCAAATCACTTATGTACAGATGTCGGACGGAGCCATTGCGCTTGTTGCGGCGGCTTATCCTGAGCTTGCGAGTAGTGAGCTCGTCAAAACTCAAATGGAGGTTTGGACATCCAATTCCCATGAACTGAAAAAAATGAAGTCCAAGCTTGTTGATTTCAACAAAGCTCGCTATTTCTTATACTTCGGAGGTGAGTTAAGTTGACTTATTGGCACGTTGAAATTACATTAGAAGGCGATAAGCGTTATGCTGCCGATATGCCGAAAACGAGTCCTGATCAGCAGGTGACAAATGTTATTCAGCAGATCTGCGGGGTTCCCTATCCAGTATTTGAAGACTCAGGAAATGAATACACGGTCATCAATACAAAGAAAATCATCCATATGCATATCAAAGAGGTAACCGAATGATCAAATACTTCTTAATTGGCAATCTGATCCTCTCCTTTTTATGCATTGCATACCATTTCGACCAATTTGCGAACTCCGACGAGAAGACTGAGCCGATTTATTACGAGAAATTACTCCTTGAAATGGGCTTCTTCTTCAATGGTCTCGTCATTTTGGTCGTTTCCCTTCTCTTTGGTTGGATTTAACAACCCATATTTTTGATATTTTGGAGGTTTTATCATGAAAGATTTCATTTGTTTACTGCTGTTTGGTCCCTTCTGGCTGATCTACAAGCTCTGTCGGTGGCTTGGAAGACACTGATATGAACAAATTTCAGAGAAAAGAGTCGAAAGCCGTCCGTAGAATCATAAATAATTCATTTGAAAAACGTAGGGAACGGACGTTTCGCATCTTAAAAGCAGAGGCTCGATATATTATATTGGGTAAAAGGTTTAACGAAAGGACAATCGAAACGCAGTATTTCAAGAAAATTCGTCGCCAATATCGTAAAGAGGTGAAAAAATGAATAAATTCCAGAGAAAAGAGTCTCGAGACATCCATAGAATGATTGCATATTATCCAATTCGATATCAAATGGATGCAAAATACAAAATTGTAAGGCGAAATTTTCGAAAAATGGCTCGCCTCTTGACGAAAAGAAACCAAAAAGCGCATAAAGAGGCCCTGTCGAAGGCCGTAAATGACTATGTGCGCCAGGATTTATTCAATACCGTCTGCGTTGCTCAGTCAATCGAGGTGAAAAATGAATAAATTTCAGAGAAGAGAGTCACGAATGATTAAACGGATGCATAATGACATTGATTTGATTGGAATGCCGTTCAATTTTGATCACTATAAGGCTTTTCGTCGTGGTCTTCGAAAAACGACTCGAATGCTCCTTAAAGCGAACAAGGAAGCCTATAAAAATGCGATTACAGGCATAGATTTGACAAATGGAAGTGATAAAACGGCTTATATTCGCCAGGATTTATTCAACACCATCTACATTGCCAAGCCAATTGAGGTGAAAAATGAGTAAATTTGGAGATAATTTGGCTCGGCGACGGGAAGAAAGAGGCATGACACAGCGTGAATTGGCCGAAATCTCGGGTGTTCCGAAGGGTTCCATTGGCAATTATGAGGCCGGACATTACCTTCCGCGCATCGGAAATATCCTAAAACTTGCGAAGGTTTTGGGAAAGGAAATCGTTGTGAAGGAGGATAATAGTGATTAGTTCGAAAGACTTTGGTCAACTGATTTGTAGTCGTCGAATGAAGCTGGGCTGGTCTCAGGCAAAGCTGGCGGAGCGTTTGGTTGTAAGCGCTCGTGCTCTTCGAAATTGGGAGCATGGAATCACCATCCCAAATTTCTTTGATGGGCTTCGTTGCTGTCGAGTGCTGGGAATTGATCCGACCGATTTGATGACTCGTCGCTGAGTAGATGAAAGAGGGGGACGCTGAGAAATCACGCCCTCTTCTTTTTTGCCGATTTTTCGTGCTGTTTAGGGGTCGTTTATGAGCTGTTTATGGACTGTTTGGAAGCCGTTTATGGACTGTTTCGGACGGCATGATCATGCCTAAAATATGCGGAACAACTATTCCGAAATTTAAGGAATAACTATTCCTCTATTTTAAGCTGTTTTTTCTCTCAAAAGTTCAAAAATCGGTCCAGCGAAAAAAGTGGCCATTTTTGAGGAATAGTTGTTCCTTAAAAATAGGAATAGTTTGCCCCGACTTTTTTGTCAGGCGAAGGTCCAAAAAACCCAGTAATATCAGGGGTTTCGGGGTTTTTTGCATGCGGAAACTTCGTTCCGAAAAGTTTAAATTTTAATTTTTTTTTCAATTACACGTAGGAGTTTTAAACATATATAGTAATATAGGCGAAAAAATATTTTTTGAACTTTTAGGAACAATCATTCCGCATACTTTTTGTTGATATTTTGGCTTAAAGGAAGCGGAATGATCCTTCCGCGCGAAAAAAACATGGTATTTAATGGGAGGAGAAGGGAAATGTGTCCGATTTAAGTAAGACACATACCATTCAGACTCTTTAAAGTTTTAAGAGAGGAGGAACTCACTTGGCAAAGGAAAGAGACTTTCAAGCAAAACTGATCAAGGAAATCATGACTCGGTTTCCTGGAGCACTTGCTTTTAAGGTCGAAACCTACATACAAGGATTTCCTGATCTCTTAGTTCTTTACGGCAAGCATTGGGCAGCGCTCGAGTGTAAAAGAGGGGCACGCGCAGCGCATCGTCCGAATCAGGACTATTGGGTAGCCTTTCTCAATAAGATGTCCTTTGCTGCCTTTATCTCACCGGAGAACAAAGAGGAGGTACTGCATGATCTTCAACGATCATTCAAAACTCGTAGGACAGCACGCATTCCTCGGAGCAAGCAAGTACCACTGGCTCAACTACAACGATGAGAAGTTAGCGAATAGTTTCTTTAACTATCGCGCTTCCGAAGAAGGTACAAAGCTTCATGAGTTTGCGGCGCTGTGTATCAAGTTAAATCAAAAGTTGGCAAGATCAAAGAAGACTTTGAATCTTTATGTCAACGATGCTATTGGATTCCGCATGACACCAGAGCAAGTTCTGTACTATTCGGAATACTGCTTTGGGACCGCGGATGCAATCTCATTTCGTGATGACTTTCTGCGAATTCACGATTTGAAAACGGGTGTTACTCCGACTCATATGGAACAGCTCATGATATATGCTGCTCTTTTCTGTTTGGAGTATGATGTGAGTCCGTTTGATATCGGGATAGAACTTCGAATCTATCAGAATGACGACTGTCAGATTTGTGTGCCCGATCCAAATGATATTCGCGCAATCATGAATCTCATCGTGAGGTTTGACAAGCAACTTAGAAAACTCGATAAACAAGGAGGCTAACCATGGATATTTATGATCCCGTTGTCGGAGATCCTATTCTTGACGGGGATGCCTCCATTGAGGCGGAAATTCTAGCCCATTATGGCGTTAAGCGAAGATCCGGGCGCTATAAATGGGGTTCTGGTGAAATTCCTTATCAGCATGAACCTTGGTTCCAGGGAACAGCAGATGCTATGCTAGCTCGTGGTGAAAAGCCTACGATTCTGGATGCAGAGAAAGCATTTCTGAAGCGTGTGGATGAGCTTCGAGCACAGGGATGGGATCCGTCTGGCGATAATATTCGTAAAGAGTTCAATATGAGCTCTACGGATTATCGTGCTTTCTATCAGCTCTCTCAGCATGAGCAACGTCGAGCAGAAGCCGAACGAGCGAAGCAACTTCGAGCAGAAGGCAAATCTCTTCAAGAGATCACGGATATTATGGGTTACAAGAATGACTCATCGATTCGTACTCTGTTGGATGAGAAAGTTGGTGCTCGTGCCAATCAGGCCATCAGCACAGCTGAAGTTCTGAAAGAGGAACTCAAGTCCAAACCCTATTTGGATGTCGGTGCTGGTGTTGAACGAGAACTTGGTGTCTCTGCTGGTAAGCTGAATGAGGCACTCACTATGCTGGAGCTTGAAGGATATGAAGTTCACGGTGTGGGTGTTCCTCAGGTAACAAACCCCGGCAAACAAACAACGATCAAAGTTCTTTGTGAGCCCGGAACGACGATTGGTGATGTCTATAGAAATCGTGATGATATTCAGCAAGTAAAGGATTACCATTCGGAAGATGGTGGATTCAATTACTTCAAGCGTGAGTATCCGGCAAGCATTGCATCTGATCGAATCAAGATCAATTATGGTGATCAAGGTGGCACATCGAAAGATGGTGTCATCGAGATTCGTCCTGGTGTAGAAGACTTGAATCTCGGGCAGTCCCATTATGCTCAGGTTCGTATCATGGTCGATGGAAGCCACTATCTGAAAGGCATGGCAATGTATTCGGATAATATTCCTGAAGGCTATGACATTGTCTTTAACACCAACAAGAGCTCCAACAAAAGTAAGATGGACGTGCTTAAGAAGATTCAGGATGATCCCGATAATCCTTTTGGTGCAACCATCAAAGCCAATGGTCAGTCTCATTACATCGGGAAAGATGGTAAAGAACATCTCTCCGCGATTAATAAACTGAAAGAAGAAGGCGACTGGCAAGATCAGTCGATCAACTTGTCTTCTCAGTTTCTTTCCAAACAGCCGATGTCTTTAATTAAGAGACAGCTTAATCTTACTTATGCTGATCTTGATGATCAGTATCAAGAGATCATGGATTACACAAATCCTACGATTAAGAGAAAGCTTCTTCTCGATTTTGCAAACTCTTGTGACTCTGCTGCTGTACATCTGAAGGCTGCTGCTCTTCCGAGACAGAGGAACCAAGTCATCTTGCCGATCGATGAACTCAAAGACAATGAGGTCTATGCTCCGAACTATAGGAATGGCGAACGCGTTGTGCTGATTCGTTATCCTCATGGTGGAACATTCGAGATCCCTGAGCTGGTCGTCAACAATAAGAATCCCACTGCTAAAAAAGCACTGGGTAATGCAATCGATGCAGTCGGTATCAACTCCAAGGTCGCAGAACGTTTGTCGGGCGCAGACTTCGATGGCGATCAAGTAGCCGTCATTCCTGTCAACGATAAGGTTAAAGTCAAGACAAGTCGTCCGCTAAAGGAATTGGAAGGCTTTGATCCCAAAGCTGCTTACTCGACAGAAGGTAAGACTGGTGTTAGGTTGATGAAAGAATCCCAGAAGCAAAAGCAAATGGGTATTGTTTCTAACCTGATCACAGACATGACTCTGAAGAATGCACCTCCTGAAGAGATTGCTATGGCTGTTAAGCATAGTATGGTAGTCATCGATGCAGTCAAGCATAAGCTGGACTATAGACAGTCTGAGAAAGACAACCATATCGAAGAACTGAAGCAGAAGTGGCAGACTCGATATGATGAGAATGGCGAACTTAAGACAGGCGGAGCTTCCACACTTCTCTCTCGTCGTAAGCAAACTGTTCGAGTGCCTGAACGTAGAGGTTCTGGTCGTATCAATCCTGAGACAGGTGAAGTCGAGTATAAAGAGTCTGGTCGTACTTACTACGACAAGAAGAGTGGAAAGATTGTTCCTGCTACAATCGAAGTATCGCAGACTCTTTACACTAAGGATGTGAACGACCTCTCGTCAGGTACCCCCCAGGAAAACGCCTATGCGGACTACGCCAACAAAGTAAAGGCCCTAGGCAATCGAGCTCGACTTTCATACCTTTCTACAGAAAAGCTTGAGCGTTCTCCTGAAGCTGCCAAAAAGTACTCTTCTGAGGTGCAGAGTCTTAATGACAAGATCGATAAGGCTGCCCGTAATGCCCCCAAAGAGAGGCAGGCCCAAATCATTGCCAATGCTGTTGTGAAGGCGAAGGTTGAGGCTAATCCGGATCTCTATGTTGAAAAGAAGGCGTACAAGAAGCTTAAGCAGAATTCGATTAACGATGCTCGCGCTGATGTCGGTGCGAGTGGTAAAGGAACTCGGTTCACCATCACTGATAAGGAATGGGAAGCCATCCAGGCAGGTGCCGTTAGTGACAGTAAACTCATGCAAATTCTTAGGTATACCGATCAAGATGCCCTTAAGGCTCGTGCTATGCCTAAGACTACCACTCAGTTGAGTGATACCAAGGTTCAGAAGATTAAATCTATGTCTGCGAGTGGATACACCAATGCTGAAATAGCCGAAGCCCTTGGTGTTTCTACATCAACGATCAATAACTACATCAAATGATGTGTTGAAATGAGGTGAATTTCGACTAAATGAGAGTTGTTGCTCTGTCTACAAAAGACAATCCTTTCAATCCAATTACTCAATTCGATGATTGGTATCGTTTTGACATGGACAAAGGTTATTCTTCTTGTTCTTATTTGGCTCGAATCACGAATTCTTCTGAATCTAATAACGAAGCTGCTAATGTTGACGATGTTGAGTCGGCTATCGATGAGATCATCAAGTATGATCCATTTGATCGTTACATTAAGGTTGTTGAAGAAGTTCAAGAAGATTCAAATTCCGAGTCTACAAATGAACAAACGTAACTTCTTTACTGTGTCTTCTCAATCATTCCTGCTTTCAATCTAAGAATTAGAAAGGACAATTAAATGACTTTTCATGTTGTCTTTGACTTTGTTTCGAACAAAAAAGAAATAAATAGGGTCAAATATAATATAAAAAGCATATGGGGGGTCACGAAAATATCAAACCCCCTCCCATGTCGCGAGTGTCCTTGATATTTCTC
>ERZ773229.212-NODE-212-length-62006-cov-8.748188_pt1 | contig 62006 bp, 63 predicted proteins | sample MGYA00580992_ERZ773229 | MGnify/ENA primary metagenome ERZ773229 (study PRJEB29015, sample SAMEA2737795) | human gut metagenome | biome: human gut; feature: human-associated habitat; material: faeces | place: China | collected 2012 ... | reverse complement strand
CCACTCCCGCCACCTGCACCACGGACGGCGTGGAGACCCGTTCCTGCGCCTGCGGTGAAACGGAGACCCGGATCATCCCGGCCACCGGCCATGCCTTCGGCGCCTGGACCGTGACTACTCCCGCCACCTGCACCACGGACGGCGTGGAGACCCGTTCCTGCGCCTGCGGCGAAACGGAGACCCGGATCATCCCGGCCACCGGCCATGCCTTCGGCGCCTGGACCGTGACTACTCCTGCCACCTGCACCAAGGACGGCGTGGAGACTCGTTCCTGCGCCTGCGGTGAAACGGAGACCCGGGCTATCCCGGCCACCGGCCATGTGGATGCCGACCACGACGGCAAGTGCGATGTCTGCCAGGCGGTCATTACGCCTGTGGATCCCGGTAAGACGGATCCCAGCGATCCCGGCAAGACCGATCCCACGAATCCCGGCACTGACACTCCCGCCACCGGCGACACCGGTGTGCTGGTGTGGGTCATCGCCCTGCCCGTGGCGCTTCTCGCCGCAGCCTTCGTGCTGAAGCGTAAGGAGCGGGAGGCGTAAGCTCTCGGGTTAGAATAATCCAATAGCGTATTTTCAAAAGAGGAGTGCAGCACTGCTGCACTCCTCTTTTGCGGTGTACAAGATAAATCGTTCTTTTATTATTGCGCGATATGTGCTATACTACTCTTGACTGTTGACAAAAAATGCAAAAAACACTTTATTATTTATGGATAGAACGGTTGATGCACCTTTGAGCGTTGCGGACAACCCTGGTTAGAAGTGCCCCAAAGAGAAAATGCGGGAATGCCGGAAAGAGCCAAGGAGGGAACAAGAAGCCTCGTTGAAGGCTCAGACATGGTTTTGAATACAGACTACTATTTGACTACTACTGCGAACCCCCCGGAGGCATTATCCTGCAAGGCCTCCGGGGTTTTCTCATAAATCACCGCAAATTTGTGCAACACACACCGAATCCTTGCGCCGAAACAGCTTGCAGTTTACGGCCTGATAACTCCGACTCTAAAGGCCGCAAAGCATGACCGCCGTCTGTGGCTGCTGCTACAAACACTCTGCGCCACAGGTATCCGTGTATCAGAATTGCAATATTTCACGGTGGAGGCTGTCCGCCGCGGGGAGGTCTCCATCACTTGCAAAAACAAAACCCGGAGCATTCTAATCCCCAGGGGATTGCAGAAGCTGCTTCTCCAATATGTGCATGTCATAGGGCTGCAAAGCGGGGTTATCTTCCGCACACGAACTGGAAAGCCGATGAACAGAAGCAATATTTGGGCGGCCATGAAGCGGCTATGTGCGCAGGTAAAAGTAATTCCGGACAAGGTGTTCCCTCATAATTTGAGGAAGCTTTTTGCCCGGACATTTTATAGTATGGAAAAAAGACATTGCAAAGCTGGCGGATATTCTCGGTCACAGCAGCATCGATACAACACGTATCTACATCATGTCCACCGGCGCAGAACACCGCCGTAGGATGGAGCGGCTGGGATTGCTGGCCATGTCTGCAACATAATTTTTCGTATGTAGTAAAAGCCGCAGGATTGCGGGTATGCGATTTCTGCAAATACACAGAGTCACCCCCAAAACGGGCGCAAAAAGGCGCGCCAATGAAAACAGCCTGTTCATTGGCGGTGCTTACTGCGCTGTTTTAACAATATTCTGGGGGGGGGATCCCCCCCAAAAAAGTTACGCAAAAACGTCATCTTCTCCTTGCAAACAAAGCAGAAATATGATAAAATCTTTCACGCACACGCAAGAAATTGCTGAGCATTTTTGCCGCAAGTCTACTACATACGAAAAATTATGCTGTACCGAAGTGTCTGCATCGATATGAAGCGCGATTACGATTTGACCTCCTGAAGTCGGCTGCATCGTGCTATTTTTTTACCAATGCGCTTTTAGCAAACACAAAAGCAATCGTTTGCACAGCTGCAAATGTGTCCGCTACACGGCAGGAAAGGAAACAGTATGGCAGGCCGATATTCAAAACAAGAGCTGAAGGACAAGCTCCAGCGCTCCGCGCTTCATCTTGTAGCGACGGAGGGTATCGAGCGTCTCTCGACGAGGAGACTGTCCGCAGGTTGCGGATTGTCCGACCCGTACATCTACCAGTGCTACAGCGATATACCGGAGCTGCTGGCGGATACATTCCTGCGGGTGGACTGCGAAGTGGCGGAGCTGATGAGAACCGTCATCGGGACGCAGTTCATCGCTCCTGCCAAGCCAGTGAAGCTGGCTGATGTGTGCCGACTGCTTTGGGGCGCGTACTGGCGATACCTGATGGAGGACCCAGAAAGAACGGTGTTCTATTGGCGCTACTATCAGTCCGGCTACTATAACCGGGATATTCTGGCTGTCCGGGAGAAGAATTTCCGGGTGTTCACCGATTTTATTGCCAATACCGGAAAAACGTTGGGTCTCTCCGACGATGCCCAGCGGCTGGCCATTGTGACCATGCTCATCGACGATACCGTTTCGGCGGCGGTGAGGATACACCTGGGCTATATACAGAAGGATGCCGTCAGCGAGGACGATATTTTTTACTCCGCCTTTTCTCTGCTACTGCGCAAGATCGACCCGCTGATTGGAATCAGCTGCGCAGCAAATCTGACGCCTGCGGAGGGAGGCCCCCGATGACGGAAAAGGAACTGAGAAAGCTCAACCGCTATGAGCTGCTGGAAATGCTGCTTGCGCAGGGGAAAAAGCTGGAGCGGCTTGAACGCGAACTGGCCGAGGCAAATGAGAGGCTGGCGCAGCGGCAGCAGATTGTTGCGACCTCCGGCACAATGGCCGAGGCAGCAATGCGTCTGAACAGAGTTTTTGAGGCTGCGGACAGTGCTGCGAAAGAATATCTCAGCAACATGGAACTGATCGCAAACAGCTTACTTGATGATGCACGACGCAAAGCGGCTCATATCATTAAGGATGCGGAACAGCAGGCGCGGATATATTCAGAGCATTTGGAGGAGCAGAATGACCCACAGCGAGAAGACAGGCAAAAAGGAACAGCCGATACCTTCACTGGAGGAATTGAGTGGTGAACTGCGCCGGGAGAAATTCCGCCGACGCTACCGAAAGCTTCTGCGAAGCACGATCTATGCGCTGGTCGTGGTGGCGGCTGTCAGTGTACTGATCGCCACCCTGCTGCTGCCGGTGCTGGAGATCTACGGCACCTCTATGAAGCCCAATCTGACGGAGGGCGACATTGTGGTTTCGGTGAAGTCATCCTCCCTTGAAACGGGCGATGTCATCGCGTTTTACTACAACAACCGCGTGCTGGTCAAGCGGGTGATCGCCACCGGCGGAGAGAGCGTATATATTGACGCCGCCGGAAATGTATCCGTGAACGGAACCCTCTTGGACGAGCCGTATCTTGCGGAAAAGGATGCCGGAATAAGCGATTTGGATTACCCTTATGTGGTGCCAGTGGGGACATACTTTGTGCTGGGTGACCATCGGGAGAGCAGCGTGGACTCCCGCAGCTCGCTGGTGGGCTGCGTGGAACAGAGCGAGGTCGTGGGGAAGATAATCTTCCGCGTCTGGCCGCTCTCATCATTTGGAAAGATAAAATGAATTTTCAGAAAGGAAATATGCGGTGAATCGGGATATTCAGCGACAAACGGAACAACTGAATAAAAAGCGCCTACTGCGGCAGCGTTGGCACCGGTGGTTCTCTATCCCCGCCTGCGTCGTGGTGTTCGTGACGGCGTATGCGCTGATCCTTCCGGCCGTCACGCTGGACACCGCGCCGGACACCTACTGCGGGCAGGAGGAACATATCCATACGGATGAATGCTATGAGATTCCGGGCGTACCGGAGCATACCGTCATCGACTGCCCGGTACAGCAGGGACTGCACATTCATACCGCAGCGTGCTATGGAGAAGGCGGTGCGTTGCTCTGTACGGAGGATTCGCCGCAGATCATCCATCACCACGACAGCTTTTGCTTCGATAGTAGCGGCGAGTTGCTCTGCACGCTACCGGAGGTGAGTGAGGAGGATGCGCCCGGCGGTATGGTACACCAGCATACGGCGGATTGCCTGACGACTGTGCCAGCTGTCGCGCCGGAGGGTCTGCTGTGCACGAAGCCGGAGCATATCCACACAGCGGACTGTCTTGACCCGGAAAAATGGGGCGTGACGGCGGTGGACGGCGAAGAGGACTGTGGGAACGACCCATATCTTATCGGACGAGACACATCGCTTATCCCTCTGACGGAGATGACAGGCGCGGAGCTGTTCGCCCTGACCGACGAGGAGCTCGCTGCGCGGACGCAGGAATTCCTATCGCTGACGGACGAGGAATTCGAGGGGCTGAACGAGCGCATGGCCGCGCTGGTAAGGGATATGGCGCCGGCGGATAACGTTGCACAGACGGGAGCGGAGATGCTCCGCATCGCACCAAAACGCGCACCGGCAGCCGCTGCCATCGACCCAACAACGGCCACGCTCAAGGTGCAGGACAACATCGCGGTAAACGGCCACTATGACCTGTCCCTCAACGGCGGAGACGCCCAAGCGGGCGGACAGGTGTCCTACCGCTGGTATCGGACGAAGGCCAACGGTACGCGGGAGGCCGTCGCGCGGAGCTTCTACCGCAACGCCGATGGTACTACCTCCTCCAACCTCGGGCCCAGCGGCAGCTACCTGTATTTGGCGCTGGATGGCGGCGGAGTGACCGATGCGGTGTCCTCCGTGGAATACGAGGCAGTCCTTGTACTGAACGGAACGGAAACCAGCGTCAATGCCAGTATCACCAATACCGACTATAACAAGTCCGTGCTGAACGGAAGCTTTGAACGCCCTCAGAACGACAGGGCGTCCACGCAGTACGAGCAGGGGCACACGGGGCTGGAATGGCGCACCACCGCCACCGACAATAAGATCGAGATCGTGCGGCTTACCAACCAGACCCTGAGCAGTTGGAGACGCAGTTACAGTTATAGCTACTATAGCTACGGAAGCGGATGGTCATACATAGATGTATGGCCCGTCGACGGCAACCAGTATGCCGAGATCAATGCGGAGCAGGACAGCGCTCTATACCAGAGCGTCCTGACTGTCCCCGGCACAACGATGAACTGGCAGCTCTATCACGCACAGAGACCAGGGTGCGGCCATAAGATCGGACGCGATAAGGACACCATGTATCTGTGCATCGTGTCGGATACGCGGGCGATGCAGTATTTCAGCAGCACCGAGGGCCTGCGCTCACATGTAAAGCAAGTGCTGGGGAACAAAGCGGTCTATAACGAGGACGGCCTTTACATCCAGAAGATCTCAGACGGCACGACCTGGGGCAAGTATACGGGCACCTATACCGTGCCGAAGGGACAGTACCTGACGCGCTTCTTCTTCCTCAGTGAAGAGTACACAGGCGGGGGATACGCCGGTAACCCGACCCTCGGCAACTTCCTGGATAATGTCTGGTTTAGTCAGGAACTGCCCGATCCCTCATCCAACGATGGCACCATCACTATTCAGAAAACGGTGCGGGGCGACCTTACCGCCGAGCACCGCGCCGAGCTGCAAAGCCGCCTCTATTTTGAAATACGGGAGGGTGACACGGTATTGCAGACCCTTCCTGCCTCCGCGCTGGGCGACTGGAAGCAGAACGGCAGCGACTGGTGGATCAGTAAGAGCATCCCCATCAGCGACGAATGGGTCGGCAGGACCGTGGATGTTGTGGAGTGCAGCTATGAGATGGACGATCTCTCCTACACCGTTACGACGGAAAAGTCTGGGCAGGCGACGACGCTCAGCACAAACAGCCGACCCCAATTCGACTTCGTCAACAACTATCGGAAATCCGCCGCGACGCTGACGGTGGAAAAAATCATCAACGGCACCGATACCTCCGGCAGTTTCCCCTTTGTCGTGTCCTGCGTCATCACTGATCCCAACACCGGGGAGAAAACGACGGTGCATGAGGAGTTCACGCTGACGAATCACGGCGTGCAGAATGTTGCCAACCTGCCCATCGGCGCGGAGGTCACGCTGACCGAGACGAAGTACGACGGCTATACCGCCGCCGTGTACCGAGGCGGCAAGCAGGTGTCGGATAGCGGCACATATACCTTTATCATCACGGAAAACACCGAGCTGACCGTGTATAACACTATGGGCGTGCCCCTGCCCGAAACAGGCGGCGCGACCCCCTACCTTTTCATCTACGGCGGACTTTTCCTGATGCTCTCCGCCGTTGTGACCGGATATATTCTCAGGCGCAGGTACAGAAAGGAGGACTTGGGGTAATTGGATCGCCTCTCCCGACCGGCGTACCGGCACGGTAGCGCCGCAGGATATATCCCGGAGATACAGCAAGCAGAAGTTTTATAAAAAGTGAAAGGAATAAGACCATGAAATACACGAAAAAAGCGCTGGCGCTGCTCATGGTGCTGGTCATATCGCTGTCGCTGTTGACGGCGACGGCCTTCGCCGCAGGAGGAGGCAAGATCACCATTGAGAACGCCACGGCGGGCATGGAGTACAAGCTCTATAAGGTTTTCGATGCCAGCTATATTGACGGCACGGCCGGCGGCACAAAGCCTGCCGGTGCGACCTACACGATCAAGGATACTGATCCGTGGTATCCCCTTGTCAGTGCATCTGGCAGTCCCTTTACGCTGACGGAGGAATCCGCACATACTGGTACTTACATCGTCTCTATCGTGGAAAACCAGCAGGAAACCGCTGCGACTTGGTTTCAGAATGTAGATGTTTCCAGTCTGACTGTAACAAAGAGTGAAACCCCCACCAACAACACCGTGATATTTGACGGGCTGGACAAGGGCTATTATTACATCAAGAGCGGAGTGGGCGCTACCGTGACACTGACCCATGCCAATGAGACAAGAACAGTGATCGACAAGAACCAGCAGCCCGGCTGGGGCACTGATCCGAGTGACAGCACCAAGCCCGGCGGCAAATTCATCAAGACCGGCGCCAACGGAGCAGGCGAGGAATACGGCACTCTCGGCACCGCCGACATCGGCGGCAAGCTGGACTACAAGATCGATATTTTCAGCGCCACCAACTATCAGGGCGATAAGATGATCAAGGAGTATATCATCGAGGATACGAAGGGCCCCGCCGTCTTCATGTACTTTAGCACCATTAAGGTTTGGGTCAACGGTACCGAGCTGACAAAGGGCTGGGTCGAGGGTGTAGACGAAACTTCTGACACCAGCCACGCCATCGGATCTTCCGCGACTCCCGCCACTTCAAAAGAAAATGCCGACTGGTATGTGCAGAACGCCAGTAATACCGACAGCAACTTTAGCATCCACATTAACTGGCTGAAAAGCGATGGAAAATTCAAGTTTGACAACAACGGTAAGCCTAATGTAATCAAGATCACCTATGAGGGCATGCTGAAAAGCGAGGGCGTGATCTACGGCGACAACGGTAACCCGAACACCGCGACGCTGTTTGTCCTGCCGAACGGCTCTACGGAAAGAGCACAGGTCGGCGATCCCAGCGTAGCCACGGCCGTTACCTACTCTGCCGAGCTGTTCAAGTACACAACGGAGAATGGCGTCAAAAAGTCTCTGGCTGGTGCAGAGTTTACGATCACGCGGGCAGGTGAAACAGAGCCGCTGGCGTTCTATCCCTCCAAGGCCTATGCCGGTGTCTATTATCTGGCAAACGATGAGAACTGGAACTCCGAGCATGTTGACCATTCTGATTCGTCGAAGAAGCAGAGCATGAAGGTCACCACGCTTGTGACCCCTACTGACGGCATGATCATCACCCGTGGTCTGGCTGGCGGCGCATACACCGTAAAGGAAACTAAGGCTCCCGATGGCTACAACAGGCTGACTGCCCCGATCACAATGCCTCTGGAGAAAAACGGCAATCCGACTGCCGGCGTTAACGTAACAGATGTCGAAAAAACACTGGCGGCTAACGGATCACCGCTGCCAACTCCCGCCGCATTTCAGAATGTCCATGTAAAGGAGATTGAGAACAACAAGGGAACCGTCCTTCCTGAGACTGGCGGCATCGGCACCACGCTGTTCATCACGCTGGGCGCACTGGCTGTCATCGGCACGGGACTGTTCCTGGTAACCAACAAGCGCATTTCCAAGGAGAATTTCTAATCAAACCACTCAACGGCGGCATGGCGGGGGAGCTTACCTCCCCCGCCTCACCGCCCCATGACCGCAGGGAGAAGCCCATGAAGATCGGACGAAAAATCACGCTGATATTGCTTGCTATATTCTTCATAGGTCTCTCCCTGCTGTTATACCCATCTATCAGCAGCTATTGGAACTCCATCACCCAGTCCAAAGTGGTGGAGGACTACGACACCATGATGAAAAGCCTGACGCCCAAGGACTACTCGGACATTTTCGCGGCGGCGGCGGACTATAACACCCGTCTCGCGGCGCTGGATTTCCCGCTTATGGAGTATACGGCGCTGACGGAGGACTATAACTCTGCGCTGAATGCCTCCGGCGACGGGGTGATGGGGTATATCGACATCGATAAAATTCAGGTGAAGCTGCCCATTTATCACGGCGTGAGCGACGGCGTGCTCAGTCACGCGGTGGGACACATCGAGGGCAGTAGCCTACCCGTTGGTGGCGAGAGTACGCACTGTGTACTGTCAGCGCACCGCGGGCTTCCCAGCGCAAAGCTGTTTACTGATCTCGACAAGCTGGAAATCGGAGACACTTTTCGAATCACCGTCCTTGATCGGGCGATGATTTATGAGGTCGATCAAATCAAAACAGTCCTGCCCACCGATGTGGGCGACCTGCTCATCACCGAGGGCGCGGACTATTGTACGCTTATCACCTGTACGCCCTACGGCATCAATACCCACCGTCTGCTGATACGGGGACACCGCGTGTCATCGGAGGATCTGCGGAAAATGCAGGTGCTGTCCGACGCCTTTATCGTGGACAGGCTCATCGTTACACCCATCGTGGCATTACCCATTATCTTTATACTGATGCTCTATGTGTTTTTCGAGCCGCCCAAGAAAAAATTGCCCATAAATGAGGAGGGAGAGATTGAATGAAAAGAAAGCTGCTCTGCCTACTGCTCTTCATGCTGCTGGTCACAACGGAGGCACAGGCTGCGGAAAAGCCGAATGCTGCCGTGGACACCTCCCGCAGCTGCACCTTGACACTGCAATACGCCGCCTCCGGACAGACCGTCCAACTGTACCGTGCGGCGGACATTTCGTCCAACGGGCGTTACACTCTCTGCGGCGCGTTCGCGGGATACGGCATCTTTATGCCCGCCGGGAACGGTCAGGCGGAGTGGGATGCCCTGCGTGACAATCTGCTGGCGTATATAGCGGCGGATGCCCTCGCACCGGACGGCACCGCCGTTACCGGCGCGGACGGAAGGGCTGTGTTTACCGGGCTTTCCGCAGGTATGTACCTTGTGGATAAGGCTGACATGGAAGTGGGCGGCAGCACCCGGCAGTATGCGCCGTCGCTCATTGCCGTTCCCGGCGTGGGCGGAGATGGAAATTGGAGATACGATGTGACCGCCGCGCCCAAGTACACCGAAAAGCCCGGCGGCGGGGACGAGCCGGACACGCCCGTCACCTACACGGCGGTAAAGCTCTGGGCGGGAGAAAAATCCTCAGACAAGCGCCCCGCCAGCGTGGAAATCGCCATCTGCAGGGACGGCGTGGAGCAGGAAAGGCGGACGCTGTCTGCCGACAACGATTGGATGTACCGCTGGACGGCTGTCGGCGGCACATGGAGCGTATTGGAGCGAAATGTCCCGGAAGGCTACACCGTCACGGTGCAGCGCAGCGGCAACAGCTTCTTTGTGACTAATACGCACAGTGCTGTACCCGACCCGATGCCCACGCCGGAGCCTACCCCAAAACCTACGCCGGGGCCGGGAGAGGGACCTCAGACGGGAGACGAGTCCCACCTGACGCTGTATATCGTCTGCATGGCGGTATCCGGGCTGGCGCTTCTACTGCTGGGAGTGTTGAACAGAAATCAGAAGCATGAAAAAAAATAGAACATTTTCCTGGCTACTCCTGCTTGCGGGAGCGATTTTGGTGGCAGCGGCGGTGGGGCTTGCCTTGCTCAGCGTATGGAAAAGCGCGGCGCAGCGGGATGAGCGAACCGAGGCTGCGCATCGGCTGCAAATGCTGACGGCTGAGCCGATCGCCGGCGTGATCGGCGACCATGCCCACGAGGAAATGCCCCGGCTGGAGCTGAACGGGCGCGACTACATCGGTCTTATAGAACTGCCGGAGTACGGCGTTTCGCTGCCAGTGGCGGCGGATTGGGACACAGGATTGTTCCCGTTCCGCCCCGCGTGCTACAGTGGAACACTGTATAGCGGGACATTGGTCATTGGCGGCAGCGGCGGTGAGGACTGCTTCGCCTTTATCAGTCAACTGGACGCCGGAGAATGCGTGATGTTCACCGATGCACGGGGCGTTCGGTATGCCTTCACCGTGTCGCGGATTACACACCACGCGGCGCTGGGCGCGGCTGAGCTGGACGACCCGGAATCGTCGTTGTTGCTTTTTGTGAAGACGGGTAGGACATATCTGCTTGCGCACTGTGTAACCGCATAAAAACAGAATAAACCGACAATATGATGCTTTGAGAGATCCGGCAGATATTCGACTATAGGCGGCATAACAACCACCGAAGCCATTTGTGCCATGACGATCCTGAATTTTCATGAAAATTTTGAGTGTGGGAGAGACTGCTGTATTGCAGTCTCTCTTATTTTTTTTCTATGGTCGCTGCAAGATCCACACGGATGCCGTATTTGTCCAACAAGGATATAGCCTTGGCTTTATGTCAGAAGGGCGGTTTCTATGGGATGTCCTCCTCCCCTCGACGCTGTCTCCTCCGAGCAAGTACATTCTTCCTCTATTTGTCCATGCGCAAGCATAAGACAAGTTGATTCGTTGCGTCTATCCGAAGATCATCCCCCTCCCCCCAGCGTCCACATTTTTGCATACTTCCATGCCCACAGCGGTGTCGCTGTGGGCTTTTTTGCGCCCTGTGCGCGACCCCGCTGCCGCGGCCCGTCACCCGTTTCTGAGATTTGCAGCCGACCAAATTTCAGAATACGGAGGAACCATATATGGGTTTTATTTATGCGGCAGAAAAGAAGAAGTTTGAAACGCTGTGGGCAAGACTCCGGCGTGAGTATAGGGCGGTCGGGATGTCCGATGCCGCCATCCGGAAGATGCATGACTTCGATTAGGAGGTATTCAAACAGGAGAGGAGAGGATCTATCGCCTTCATACGCAGGACTTGGGCATCGGTATCTTTGACGAGCCTTCCGCCGAGCAGGAGGACAAGTCCGCATTGATGAAAAAGTTTCTGGAATCGGTCAGCCGCTGGGACGATTACACGATGGCGTCAAGGTACGGCTGGATAGAGGGAATCGGTGACCAGCGGTTGGTGAGAGTGCTGAAAAGGCTTTCGATTTCGGAGAAGGAGCTCTTAACCAAGTATTGCATTGAGGACAAGACCCAGCAGGAAATTGCAGCGGAAATGGGCCTCGCCCAGAGAGCTGTCGGTAAGCAACTTCAACAACTCAAAAAATATTTCAAGAAATTTTGAAAAATGGTTCTAAAAATCGCGTTCTTGCTGCCTGCCACATGAGGGGATCTTTTTCATGATCCCTCTGAACCTTGAAAAACACCGCCCAGGCGGTCATATCCGGTGACTGGAATACCTTTGCTGACGGCGCGAGCGTCAGGCCGGGTGCGCGAGGACCACCTGTGCGGATTATTCTCCGCATATTAGGACGGCCAATGGAAGGTGCAGAGCGATACCCACCCAGGTCAAATGCAGTTTTGGCAGGCTGCTTCGCCATGACCCCGTCAGCTTACAATGATACTCCTGTACGCAGCTCCGAGAGATCCTCGGAGGGCTGAAACCCCCGTGACGCGCGCCAGCGCGGTTCCAGCCGCCGCCCTTGCCTGGGGAAGTAGTGCCGAATACAGGCAGCAACGCAAAATTCGGAAAAGAGGTGCTGACATGGATCAGAACGTCAATTATTACGGTATCATCCTTCTGCTGCGCCAGCTTCGGGAAAGCGGCTTATCCAAAACGGAGCTGCTTCGGATGATCACATCCTCTGCACATTTGGAAATTGCTCTTGGCGAAAACGAGGATACCTGCTATACTGTAGAAAATGATGAGTTTTCGGAGAAGAATCGGTATGAAGAATATCCTGTTTATCTGCCACGGCAATATCTGCCGCAGCCCCATGGCCGAGTTCGTGATGAAGGACTTGGTGAAGAAGGCTGGGCTGGCGTCGCAATTCCATATCGAGTCGGCGGCCACCAGCCGGGAGGAGATCGGCAACCCGGTTTATCCCCCGGCGCGGCGCAAGCTGGCGGAGCATGGAATCTCCTGCGACGGCCACGCGGCACGCCAGCTCACCTATCAGGATTACGATAAGTACGACCTACTGATCGGCATGGACAGCGCGAACCTGCGGAATATGTACCGCATCTGTGGCGGCGACTTTGCCGGCAAGCTGCACCTACTGATGGACTACACCGACCACCCCCGCGATGTTGCCGACCCGTGGTACACGGGCGATTTTGAGGCAACTTGGCAGGATGCGCTGGATGGGTGCCAGGGATTGCTGAAAGAATTATTGCAGGAGCGAGGTAAACAGAATGGCACAGAATGATAAGATCCAGCTGTTTGAGGACAAACGCATCCGCACGGCGTGGGACGAGGAAAAGGAAGAATGGTACTTCTCCATTGTCGATGTGGTAGCTGTTCTAACCGACCAGCCAGACCAACGCGGCGCAAGTAACTATTGGGCGAAACTGAAGCAGCGTTTGAAAGAAGAAGGCGCAGATCAGTTGCTGACAAATTGTCAGCAACTGAAAATGAAGTCTCCCAAGGATGGAAAACGCTACAATACCGATGTAGCGGACACCGAGCAGCTCCTCCGTATCGTCCAATCCATTCCCTCGCCAAAAGCAGAACCATTCCGCACCTGGTTAGCACAGGTCGGTAGAGAGCGTATCGAGGAAACCATCGACCCGGAGTTGACCATCGAGCGGGCGTTAGAAACCTATCTCAAGAAGGGCTATACCCGCGAGTGGATCAACCAGCGGCTGCAAGCCATCCAAGTTCGCAAGGAATTGACCGATGAATGGGATGCCCGCGGCGTTCAGAAGGGCGTGGAGTATGCCATCCTCACCGATGAAATATCCCGTGCATGGTCGGGAATGTCCACCCGGCAGTATAAAAATCTGAAGGGACTTAAAAAGGAAAATCTCCGCGACAACATGACTACGCTGGAGCTGGTGCTGAATATGCTGGCAGAAGCCACCACTACGGAAATTTCCAAGCAGAAAGCACCGGAGACTTTTTCGGAAAACATTAATGTGGCGCGCGCTGGAGGCAAGGTGGCCGGTGATGCACGGAAAGCTATCGAGAGCCAAACTGGCGTTCCCGTGATTACCTCCAAGAACTCTGCACAGCTCAATCAGGTTGTAACGGACTTGCTGGAAGGTGCAGTCTCTGACACAACTGAAGAATCAAAAAACAAGTGAGCTCTGCGCATCATCAAGTTATTCTTGCTGTCATACACCGATTTTTTGAAAGCAAATTTCAAAAAATCCATAGTGTTGAGTTATGACAAGGATGAGATACACAAAAGCATATTTCATCTTTCTATCTTCGGCGCGCGGGCGCAGATAAGGAGAATACATAATGACTTATTCCACCGAATATCCGTCCCCCTTGGGCACGATCACCCTGGCCTGCGATGAGGACGCTGTCATCGGCCTGTGGTTCAATGGGCAAAGACACTACGGCAATATCCTGCCCCCGGAGACCGAGAGGAGAGAGCACCCGCTGCTCCGGGAGGCAAAGCGCTGGCTGGATATTTATTTCTCCGGGCGGGAGCCGGACTTCCTGCCGCCCATGCGCTATGACTCCACGCCGTTTCGCAAGTGTATCTGCGACATTATGCTGACCATTCCCTATGGGCAGACCATGACCTACGGAGAGATTGCTGCGCAAGCGGCCCGGCGGCAGGGAATGGAGCGGATGTCTGCCCAGGCAGTGGGCGGCGCCGTGGGGCACAACCCTATTTCCCTGATGATCCCATGCCATCGTGTGGTGGGCGCCGGCGGCAATCTTACCGGATACGGCGGCGGCATAGACCGAAAGGCAAAGCTGCTGGCGTTGGAGGGCGTGGACATGAGACACTTTTTCATCCCTAAGAAGGGAACGGCCCTGTAATGGGGGGGAATTGACGCCGTTTCTATGGCATTATAAGCTGAAAAACAGGCACAGCCTACGGTATAGCCGCAGGCTGTGCCTGTTTTTTATTTTCAATCAATCCTTCGCAAACAGGGCCGCGCCGATGACACCGGCGTCATTGCCCAGGGTGCAGCAGAGGATGCGGGGGTGTTTTTTGGAGTACGCCGCACCGTATTCCCGCTGCGCGACCTCCTCTCGTAGGGGAGCCAGCAGGTTCTCTCCCTGGTTAGCGATACCTCCGGACAGCGCCACCACCTCCGGGAAGAAGATGTTAACGATGTTGCCGACGCCGATGGCAAGATAGTGGATATACTGCCGGACCACCTCGCCGCCTGCTGCATCGCCTACCTGCCGGGCCAAAAATGCCGTGCGTCCGTCCACGCCGCCGTTTTCTGCGGCGATCCGGTGCAGGGCGCTCTGCGGATGCTGTGCCATGGCCTCCCTTGTCATGCGGATAAGAGCCGTGGCCGAGGCATACGTTTCAAAGCATCCCTTTTGTCCGCAGGCGCAGGGCTCTCCGTCTGCCACAATGGTCATGTGACCCAGCTCGCTGGCGGCACCGGTGAACCCGGTGAGCAGCTTGCCGCTCAGCACCACGCCGCCCCCCACACCGGTACCCAGGGTGACCACCACTGCGCTCTGGGCGCCCTTGGCGGCCCCCACCGCAGCCTCTGCCAAGGCGGCGGCGTTGGCGTCGTTCACCAATCTTACGCTGTAGCCGGTCAGCTCCCGCAGGGCGGTGCGCACATCGTAGTGTACCCACCCGAGATTGCAGGCGTAGACCACCGTGCCCTCCTGGTCATCCACTGTGCCGGGGCAGCCCATGCCCACGCCGCTGACGGATTCGCCCTCCGCCAGAGCGCAAATCATGGCGGCAATGGTTTTCGTCACCGCCTCGGCCCCTGCCTCCGCATGGGTGGGGACGGAACGCTGCTTCAGAATTTTGCCTGTTTCACTGACCAGGGCACCCTTGATGTTGGTGCCACCCAGGTCAATGCCAATATACCGCTGCATGGTTACCACTCCAGGTTTTTGCCGGTTTCTTTGCTGAACACATGGGCTACGTTGCCGCCAAAAATGAGGTTCACCTCGCTGCCCATGGGGAAGTGCGTTGCCGCGCCGTTGGTGGGAACGATGACAATAACGTCCCTGCCGCCGGCGGTGACATGAAGATGGACACTGGAGCCCATGAGCTCACTGACGTCCACCTTACCCTTGATAGCGTCGGCGCAGAGCATCAGATGGTCGGGCCGGACGCCCAGGGTGATGTCCTGGGGCTGCACGTTGTGGGCACGCAGGCGCTCCTGCTTTTCATCGCTGAGCTCCACGGTAACGCCATCCATGACCACGGCGTATTTCTCGCCGTTTTTCACCAGCTGCGCATCGAACAGGTTCATCTGAGGTGTGCCGATGAAGCCGGCCACAAAGAGGTTGGCCGGGTGGTCAAACACCTCCTGTGGGGTGCCGATCTGCTGGATGAAGCCGTCCTTCATGATAACAATGCGGTCACCCAGAGTCATGGCCTCGGTCTGATCGTGGGTGACGTAGATAAAGGTGGTGTTGATGCGCTGGCGCAGCTTGATGATCTCCGCGCGCATCTCATTGCGCAGCTTGGCATCCAGGTTGGACAGAGGCTCGTCCATCAGCATGACCTGGGGATTGCGTACAATGGCCCGGCCGATGGCAACACGCTGCCGCTGGCCGCCGGAAAGGGCCTTGGGCTTGCGGTCGAGATACTGGGTGATGTCCAGAATCTCGGCGGCCTCGCGGACCTTCCGGTCGATCTCGTCCTTGGGGGTCTTCTTCAGCTTCAGGGAGAAGGCCATGTTCTCGTATACCGTCATATGGGGGTACAGGGCGTAGTTCTGGAAGACCATGGCGATGTCCCGATCCTTGGGCTCTACATCGTTCATGAGCTTGTCGCCGATGTACAGCTCACCATCGCTGATCTCCTCCAGACCGGCGACCATGCGCAGGGTGGTGGACTTGCCGCAGCCGGAGGGCCCGACCAGGACGATAAACTCCTTGTCGGCAATCTCCAGGTTGAAATCCTGCACGGCCACGACGCCCTCGGCCGTGATCTGCAGGTTGGATTTTTTGACCTCCTCGCCCTTTTTGCCTTTCTTTTTCTTCTCTGCGTTGGGGTAGACTTTCTTCAGGTTCTTGAGAATGACTTTTGCCATTTTGCTTGACTGCAGCTGCTCTGCCTCCGCAAGGAGCAGCCTCACGGCCACCGCTATGGGTGCGCCGCTTTACGACAGGTCTCCACACTGCCGCACCGCCAGTCACAGCGGGATTTTATTCCTCCTTTTTTTGACCGCCCGGCACCATGAAGTGGAGTGGTGCCCGGCGGCGGGAATCGGCGGCGGTCCACCGCTGCCTTGCTCTTATTGTACTCAAAATTTCCCAAAAAAACAAGGGGAAATATTTTAAAGAAATGGCTATTTTGTATAGCTTCTTCCGGGAGATTGCCCTCAAACCGCTTTTCGGGGCGGCAGCGTTATCATAAAGCCGCCTGCGCAGCTCCGGCGGGGAGGGGCAACAAACCGGTTGACATCCCACCGGCTGGTCGGTATAATGGCTCACAGGTGAAGAATTTGGCAGAGCGCAGCTTCGGATAGGGGATTGCGCTTTGTTTTTGCCCTCAGGTATAAGAAACGTCTGCACGGGCGGGAGTAGAGATCGGAGCGCGGTATGAAGAATAAAAAGCTAATAGGGGAGATTCTGTTTCTGCTCCTGGTTTTCGGGGTCACGGTGTATATGGTGTTCCGCGGGGAAGACCTGCATCAGACGCTGGCGGTCATCGCCCAGGTGCGGAAGCTTTGGCTGGCCCCGGCGGCGCTGTGCGTGGTCTTCTTCATATGGGGTGAGTCCATTATCATATACTATATGATGGGCACCCTGCATGTGCGGCTGAAAAAGTGGACCTGCTTTTTGTTTTCATCCATCGGTTTTTTTTACAGCTGCATTACTCCCTCCGCCTCCGGCGGCCAGCCCGCCCAGATATACTATATGCGGCAAAAGGATATTCCTGTCCCGGTGTCTACCCTGGTGCTGATGGTCATCACCATCACCTACAAAGCGGTGCTGGTGCTGATGGGCCTTGGATTGATGGTGTTTGGGCAGGGCTTTCTCCATACTTATCTGCAGCAGATCCTGCCGGTGTTTTATTTGGGCATTGGGCTGAACGTGATCTGTGTGGCGATACTGGTGGTGCTGGTTTTTCATAACTCCTTGGCCCGGTCCATAATGCGCGGGGGCTTGGCGCTGCTGGAGCGGCTGCATTTGCTGCGCTGTAAGGAGAGCCGCCATGAAAAGCTGGAGGCCGGCATGGAAAAATACCGGGAGACGGCGTCATATTTTAAAACCCATAAGCTTGTGGTGCTCAATGTACTGGGCATCACCTTTGCACAGCGAATTTCGCTGTTCCTGTCCACCTATTTTGTATACCGGGCCTTTGGGCTGCAGGGCGTTTCGGCCATGACCATTCTTTTGCTGCAGGCGGCGATTTCCATCTCTGTGGATATGCTGCCCCTGCCGGGTGGGATGGGCATAAGCGAAAAACTGTTTCTGACGATTTTTGTCCCTGTGTTTACAGGGCATTTGCTGCTGCCGGGTATGATTCTCAGCAGGGGATTGAGCTACTATACGGAGCTGCTGCTCAGCGCTCTGCTTACTCTGTATGCCCACTTCGCCCTGAAAAAGAGACCTATTGCAGCACAATAAAAAGTCAGGCCCGCGCCATGTGCCATGCACCCGAAAGTGCGAAAGCAGACACTCGAAAAGAGTGCCTGCTTTCTTTTGCCGGGTGCACCGGCATAGACGGATATTTTTTTACAGGATTAGTAAAAGACCCAGGGCGATGAGCAGCTCCTCGTCGGCATTCTCCCGGAACAGCATGAACAGGAGCAGCAGCACCAGCAGGTCGCCGGAGTCCAGGTCGCCCAAATGCAGCCTTTCCAGAAAGCGGTTCAGAATATCTCGCTCCGGCCGGTGGGACGGTGCAGGTATGGGCGGCGGGCAGGGAGATGGCTTCGCCTTCGGGGAGGCTCCGGGTCCCGAAGGCGGCTTGGGGCCGGGCGGAGGTGTGTCATCCTGCGGCATCCGGGTATAGGCACCGGTGTCATTGCGCATATAGCGGTTATACATCTGCTCATCCCTCCCATTCCAACAGGAAACGCTTACCCACAGTGATGAGTCGTGCCAGCCGGGCTGCCCGCTCTACCTTGGCCTGTTTCTCCTCCTTCAGGTATGGCTTCAGTGCGTTTAAAAGCTGCATGGAATGGCTTTGGTCTGCGGTGAGCGATTGCAGCATCGGCAGAAATCTGGCGATGACCTTAGGATCAACGCTGCCCAGCAGAGAGCTGAAGCCCGCGGGATTTGGGTCGGGTGCAGCGGAGGAGGGGCCCGGGGCGGCATTAGACGCCGGCTGGGGAGGAGACGCTCCCATAGTGGAGGAGAGCTGCTGAGCCAGCTGCACCACCTGCGCCATGCCGGCGGGATCCGACAGAAGGGAGTTGAGCTTGTCTTCCAGTTCCGACATGGCCGCACCCCCTTCTACTGCTGTAGCTGGCTGCCCAGGCGGCCCATGAGGGCTGCACCCTCCGGAGATTGAATAATCTTCTTCAGCATGGCGACCATTTGGGCGGTGTTGCCGCTGCTTGCCGCTGTGGCGGCCTGGCCCAGAGTGCTTCCGCCGTCTGCGCTTGTAAGCAGCTGCATCAGCTTCTGTCCATCTGGGGATTGCATGACGCGCTGTACCATCTGCGGATCATTTTTTACCTGCTGCAATACCTGCTGCATGTCCACGGGGCATCATCCTTTCTGCTTCATTCAAGGCAGTATATGATGTCCCGGGGAAATTAGTACCGCAGGGAGCTGGTCAGAACAGCTGGGCCAGGATGTCCACACATTTGTCGATGCCCAGAACGCCGCTGTTAAGGGTGATGTGGTAGTTTTGGGCGTGGCCCCACTTCATGTCGGTGTAAAAGCGGTGATAGGCCGCCCGGCGCTTATCCTTGTCCTTCAGCCGCTCCTCCGGAGATTGGTCCCGCTCGCCGTATACATCCACGATGCGGTGGGCCCGAAAGGCCATGTCCGCGTGAATGAAGACCTTCAGACAATCGGCCTTGTCTTGGAGAATATAGTCAGCGCAGCGCCCCACAATGACGCAGGGGCCCTTTTCGGCCAAAGCGGTGATGACCTTATACTGGTGCGCCCAAAGAATATCCTCATTGGTGGGGCCGAACATCCGGTTGGACAGGGCCGAGGCCAAAAAGCCGCCGGGAGCGTATTCACCGGCTTCCTTCACATAGTCTGCGGCAAAGCCGGTTTGCTTTTCCAGCTCCTGGATTAGCTCGGAATCGTAGCAGGGGATGCCCAGCTTTTCGGCGACCTTTTTGCCGATGGTGCGTCCGCCGCTGCCAAACTCGCGGCTGATGGTGATGACTCTGTTCTTCATAATACATGCGCTCCTTCCGCATTTAGTTCACGATAGGTTTTAACAATGATAAACGCTGCAGCGACAAATGTCAAGACGTCGGATACCGGCATGGAATACAGCACGCCGTCCAGGCCGAAGAACACCGGCAGCAGCAGGGCAAAGCCCACACCGAACACCACCTCACGGAACATGGACAGCAGCGTGGATGAGAGCGCCTTGCCGACTGCCTGCAAGAAGATGAAGCACGCCTTGTTGACGCAGGCGAGAATCATCATGCAGAGATAGGTGCGGAAGGCTTTAATGGCAAAATCGGTGTAGTAGCTGCTCTCGTTGTCCGCACCGAAAATGGCGATGAGCTGACGGGGAAAGCCCTCTGCCAGAATCAGCGCCACCGCGCCCACCAGCGCCTCGGCCACCAAAAGCTTCGTGAACAGCTCCCGGACACGGAACTTTTTCTCCGCACCCATGTTGTAGCCCACGATGGGGATGCAGCCTGCCGCCATACCCACCACAATGGAAATGACGATCTGGAAGAACTTCATCACGATGCCCACCACCGCCATGGGGATCTGCGCGTACTGCTCCTGCCCGAACACAGCGTCCAGCGCGCCGTATTTACGGAGCATATTGTTGATGGCCGCCATGGCCGCCACGAGGCTGATCTGGGAGAGGAAGCTGGTGATGCCCAGCGTCAGCATTCGTCCGCAGATGCTGCCCCGCAGGGCATAGTCACCGGAGGCGGGCTTGATGATCTTCATATGCAACAGATACCACAGTGCAAGGATCGCCGTGAACACCTGACCGATGACCGTGGCCACTGCCGCACCCATCATGCCCCATTTGAATACAAAGATAAAAATGGGGTCGAGGATGATGTTGATGACGGCGCCCGCCAGCGTGGAGATCATGGCGAACTTGGGATTGCCGTCGGCGCGGATGATGGGGTTCATGGCCTGCCCAAACATATAGAATGGGATGCCCATGGTGATGTAGAAGAAGTATTCCTGGGAGTGGTGGAAGGTCTCCTCATTCACCGTGCCGCCGAACATGGCGATGATGGTGTTTGCGAAAACGAGGTATACCGCCGTCAGGACAAGGCTGCTGGCGACGCTTAACACCACCGCATTGCCCACGCTGCGCTTGGCCTTGTCCACCTCATTTCTGCCCAGCGCCATGCTGACAAAGGCGCAGCAGCCGTCGCCCATCATGACGGCGATGGCCAGGGCCACCACCGTCAGCGGGAACACCACCGTATTGGCGGCGTTGCCGTAAGAGCCGAGGTAACTGGCATTGGCGATGAAGATTTGGTCAACGATGTTGTAAAGCGCGCCCACCAGCAGCGAGATGATGCAGGGGATGGCGTACTGGCGCATGAGCTTGCCGATACGCTCCGTCCCCAAAAACTGATTTCCGGTTTCCAAAAAAATCACCTTTCTTTCAAAAAAATAAGAAATGCGTAAGTCCTAACACATCCGGACTTACGCATTTCTGCTACACGATTTGCCTATGAAGTTTTTGCCCATTCTGCCGTTTCTCACCCGATTCCGCAAAAAAGGCGCGTGGCTGTTTCTCCAACTGGATTTACGCAGAAACGCCACACGCTGTACGCTTATTATAACAAGACCGACTAAAAATTTCAAATGCTTTTTGAGAAAATTTCGGGGGAAAGTCACTCGGCGGCCCGGCCTGTGTCACATAATGGACGGAGAGTGCAGGCATCGCAGTGGGGATTACGGGCGGTACACACGGCCCGGCCGTGGAGGACCATCCGGTGGCAGAAGTCGCTGGACTTTTCCGGAGGGAGGCAGGTGCGCAGCTGCTTTTCCACCCGGAGGGGGTCCTTGCTGCCGTCGGTGAGGCCTAAGCGCCCGGTGATGCGGATGCAGTGGGTGTCGCAGACATAGCCCTCCTTGCCGTAAATGTCCCCTAAAATGAGGTTGGCGGTCTTGCGGCCTACTCCGGGCAGGCGCAGGAGATCCTCCATATTATCCGGCACCTTGCCGCCAAAGTCCCGCAGAAGCATCTGGGCGGAGGCCACCAGATCGTGGGCCTTGGCCCGCCAAAAGCCGCAGGAGTGGACATACTGCCCTACCTCCTCCTCATCGGCCTGGGCGAAGGACTCCAGGGTGGGGAAGCGGGCGAAAAGGGCGGGGGTCACCTGGTTCACCCGGGCATCGGTACACTGAGCGGACAGGCGCACGGCAAAGAGCAGCTCATAGTCCTTTTTATATTCCAGGGAGCACAGGGCGTCCGGATACAGGCGCTCCAGCTCCGCAATAATGGCGTTTACCTCGACAGGATTCTTCAAAATACATCACCTCTTGCGGCTATTATATATGCCGGGAAAGAAAATTGCAATTCCCGGATCGCTGTGTTATAATGATAAAATCCTATGAAAAAGGGGGGATCGTATGCAGATGCAGCCCTTGGCCGACGCCATCCGGCCCCAAACCCTGGACGAAGTGGCGGGACAGAAGCATCTTTTAGGCCCGGGAGCCATGCTCCGGCGGATTATCGAGAGCGGAACGGCCACAAACCTGATCTTCTATGGACCCTCCGGCACGGGAAAGACCACCGTGGCGGGCATCATTGCCAAGCAGACCAATAAGACTCTCTACCATCTCAACGCCACCACCGCCTCCCTGCAGGATGTGAAGAATATCATGGCGGATGTGGGGACCATGGTGGCACCCAACGGGGCCCTGCTGTATCTGGATGAGATACAGTATTTTAATAAAAAACAGCAGCAGAGCCTGCTGGAGTATATGGAAAACGGCAAGATCACACTGGTGGCCTCCACTACGGAAAATCCGTATTTTTATGTGTACAACGCTCTGCTCTCCCGGAGCACGGTGTTTGAGTTCAAGCCCCTGACGGCGGAGGAGACCGTCCCGGCGGTAGAGCGGGCCCTGGGCATCGTACAGGGGCAGAGCGTCCTGCCCCTTTCTTGGGAGGAGGAGGTGCCTCTGACCATCGCCACCGGCTGCGGCGGCGACGTGCGCAAGGCCGTGAACGCCGTGGAGCTGCTGAGTCGGGCGGCAAAGCCCGTGGCCGGAAGGCTGCTTTTAACCACGGAGGATGCATCCCAGATCGCCCAGCACAGCGCCATGCGTTATGACCGGGAGGGGGACGACCACTATGATCTGCTTTCAGCCCTGCAAAAGTCTATCCGTGGCTCTGACCCGGATGCGGCGGTGTATTATCTGGGGCGGCTGCTGGTGGCGGGGGACCTTTTGTCTCCGTGCAGGCGGCTGCTGGTCATCGCCTCCGAGGATATCGGCCTGGCCTATCCCCAGGCCATGGCCATTACCAAGGCCTGCGTGGACGCAGCGGTGCAGCTGGGCCTGCCGGAGGCCAGGCTTCCCCTGGCGGAGGCGGCGGTGCTGCTGGCCACGGCGCCTAAGTCCAATTCTGCCCACAACGCCATCATTGCCGCCATGCAGGACATTGAAAGGGGCAGGGTGGGGGACATCCCCCGGCACCTGAAAAATGTCCACGCGGACAGCGCCGGCAGCGAAAAGCCCCAGGCGTACAAGTATCCGCATGTATATCCCAAGCACTATGTGAAGCAGCGCTACCTGCCCGAGAGCCTGGGGGACACCACCTATTACGAATACGCCGACAACAAGACTGAGCAGGCGGCCAAGCACTATTGGGACCTGATAAAGGGCGGGGGAGAATGAAATGGACCTGAAGGTAAATGATAAAGTGGAGCTGAAAAAGACCCACCCCTGCGGCAGCAAGGAGTGGCTGGTGCTGCGCATCGGCATGGACATCAAGCTCCGGTGTCTGGGCTGCGGCCATGAGATCATGGCCCCCCGGCGGAAGGTGGAAAAGAGTATCCGCAGAATTATTACGGAGGAGGAAAACGCATGAGACCCAAGTGGACAAGATATGTAGCTATGGGCATTGCACTGCTGCTGGCGGTGGTGATGCTGCTGACGCTGGTGGTTCCGTATATCGGGCTTTAAATCCGGTTGCGGCGGCAGTAGGTTTGTGGTATTATTACAAATATACTGAGCGAAAACGGACCGAAAGGAGAGCTATTTGCATATGAACGACACGGTAAAGGACATTCTCCGGCGGGTGGATCACACCCTTTTGAGCCAGAGAGCCACCTGGGAGGAGATCCGCGCCATCTGCGATGACGGCGTGAAGTACGGCTGCGCCAGCGTATGCATCCCGGCCAGCTATGTAAAACAGGCGGCGGAGTATGTGGCGGGCAAAATCGCCATCTGCACCGTCGTCGGTTTCCCCAATGGGTACAGCACCACCGCTGCCAAGTGCTTTGAGGCCCAGGATGCGGTGGAAAACGGCGCCTCGGAAATTGACATGGTCATCAACATCGGCTGGGTGAAGGACGGCCTGTATGACAAGGTGCTGGAGGAGATCAAGGCCGTTAAGGCCGCCTGCGGCGGAAAGCTGCTGAAGGTCATCATCGAGACCTGCCTGCTTACCGATGCCGAGAAGATCGAAATGTGCCGGGTGGTGTCCGACTCCGGTGCGGAGTATATCAAGACCTCCACCGGCTTTGGCGGTGGTGGCGCAACAAGGGAGGATGTAGCCCTGTTCAAGGCCCATGTCGCCCCTCATGTAAAGATCAAGGCCGCCGGCGGCATCGCCAATCTGCAGGACGCGGAGGATTTCGTGGCCCTGGGCGCCGACCGCCTGGGCACCAGCCGCATTGTCAAGGCCGTGAAGGCCATGGAAAAGTAAGGAGGAAATTAACTATGCCTACCCCCCATAATAACGCGAGCAAAGGCGATTTCGCCAAGACCGTTCTCATGCCCGGCGATCCCCTGCGGGCCAAGTTCATTGCCGAGACCTTCCTGACGGAGCCAAAGCTGGTCAATAATGTCCGGGGCGTTCAGGGCTATACCGGCACCTACAAGGGTGTGCCTGTGTCCGTCATGGCCAGCGGTATGGGCATGCCCTCCATCGGCATCTACTCCTATGAGCTGTATACCCAGTACGACGTGGAGAATATCATCCGCGTGGGCTCCGCCGGGGCCATGCGGGCCGATATGGAGCTGGGCAGCGTCATGGCCGGCCAGGGCGCCTGCACCAATTCTAATTTTGCCGATCAGTATGAGCTGGGCGGCAATTACGCCCCTATCTGCGATTTTGACCTGCTCATGGCCGCTGTGGAGAGCGCTAAGGAGTTGGGCGTGAAGATGCCCGTGGGCAACCTATATTCCTCTGATACGTTCTATGACGCTGCCGGGCGGAACATGCGCTTTGCCAAGATGGGCGTCATGGCCGTGGAGATGGAGGCCGCCGCTCTGTACTGCACCGCTGCCTACACGGGAAAGCGTGCCTTGGCCATCTGCTCTATTTCTGATAACCTGGTCAACGGTACCGAGCTTTCTGCCGATGAGCGCCAGACCACCTTCACCAACATGATGAAGATCGCCCTGGAGGTCGCCGTGAAAATGGAAGGCAAGTAAGAGACGTCACCACAAACCACTGTAAAGCACAGCCCTTTGTGCATTTTGCACACACAAGGGGCTGTGCTTTTACGATCGGTTTGTAAATTGGGACTTGCTTTTTTAAAGAAGAACTGGTAAAATGGCACCAGGCATGGTAGAGATACCATGCAAATCTATCCGCCCAAGCAGCGGAAAAAATGAAGAAAGGTAGATTAGACATGAAAAAGTATCTTGCTCTGCTCCTGGCTCTTGTTATGTCCCTGTCCCTCTTTGCCTGCGGCAAAAAGGAAGGCGATGATAACAAGGACAAGGACAAAACCGAGTACAAGGTCGCTATGATCACCGACTACGGTGACATCACCGACCAGTCCTTCAACCAGACCACCTATGAGGCCTGCAAGGCTTTTGCCGAGAAGAACAAAATCGAGTTCAAGTATTATAAGCCCGCCGGCGATAATACCGCTGACCGTGTGGCTATGATCGAGAGCGCCGTGGAAGAGGGCTTCAATGTCATCGTGATGCCCGGCTATGCTTTCGGCGGCGCCATCGTTGAGGCCGCTCCTCAGCACAAGGATGTTAAGTTCATCGCGCTGGACGTCGCTAAGGGCGACCTGCTGGAGGCCGGTGTGGCCAAGGCCGGCGAGAAGTATGACTACAATCCCGACAACTGGGAACTGTCCAAGTATGTGGACATGAGCAACGTGTACTGCGCCATCTATCAGGAAGAGCTGTGCGGCTACATGGCCGGCTACGCTGCTGTGAAGCTGGGCTACAAGAACCTGGGCTTCCTGGGCGGCATGGCTGTCCCCGCCGTTGTCCGCTATGGTTACGGCTTCGTGCAGGGTGTTGACGCTGCCGCCGCTGAGCTGAAGCTCACCGACGTGAAGGTCAACTACATCTATGGCGGTCAGTTCTTCGGCGATGCCGACATCACCGCTGTGATGGATACCTGGTACAATGGCGGCACTGAGGTCGTGTTCGCCTGCGGCGGCGGTATCTACACCTCCGCTGTTGACGCTGCCAAGAAGGTCAACGGCGCCAAGGTCATCGGCGTTGACGTGGACCAGGCCGGCGTGATCGCCAAGTATGCTGCCGGTGAGGGTGCCGATCAGGCTACCATCGATGGCTTCAAGGCTCTGACCGTTACCTCCGCTATGAAGGGCCTGTATCCCGCTACCTTCGACACCCTGACCGATGTTATCGTGAAGGGCAACTGGGACAACTACAAGGGTAAGATCCAGAACCTGGGCCTGGTGTCCGGCGACGATCCCACTCTGAACTATGTCCAGATCCCCATGGAGAGCACCCAGTGGAAGGACGGCGCCTTTACGCAGGACGACTACAAGGCTATGGTGAAGAATATGTTTGACGGCAAGATCACCGTCAGCAATGATACCACCAAGGCTGCTAAGGACTTCGCCACCGTCATTACTCTGGATGACCAGGGCAAGATCAAGGGCTAATCCAAACCTTACATAAAGAAAGACCGCTTAGGCAGGTGCGCGTAAAGCAGGCGTAGGCCGAAATTACGAAATGAGCATCTGCCGGGCAGGGTTAAAAAAAATAACGGGTATCCGGCGAAAGCCGGATACCCGTTATTATTTTGTCGCCATATAAAGTGAAGGAATGAATACAGAAGCGATTGGAGGTGGCGCCGCTGCAGGCGCCAATGGACATTAAAGCTTAAAAAATGAATAGGAAGAGCTAAAAAGGGAATAATTACTTATGAAGGAAAGGGGTGACCGGATGGACGGTCTTGCGGATTCCGGCAGGGAACGTTCTTCGCTCAGGGAGATAAAGAATGTGGTAATTGACACATCAATTCCGCGCAGGGAGAGAATACGGGACTATGTTGCACAAATCGGCGATCCATACTGTTATTTAGATGATGGCATTGTGGTGGAAATCGGTTATACAGATACTGAGATAAGCCTGCAAGATAGACTTTTAGCTTACGCAAACACCATGGACCGCACATCAGGAAAGTTGTGGTAGCGTGTGATTCCATTGACAAATGCACGTTTTTAATGCATAATCAATATGGTCAATGAGGATGGACGGTCATCCATCCGGACAGGCACCGGAAACGAATTTCCTGAGATAATTAGGAGGTTTGTTATGGCGCTTTATTTTGACGGGCAAAAAACGCTCGGTTTAGAACAATATGATGCAGTTGCATATTACCGTTTATCTAAGGATGATGGTGCAAAGCACGAGAGTGACAGCATTGCGAATCAACGCAAGGTCATTCGCGCATTTCTTCAGAATAACCCCAACATTCATTTGGTTGAGGAAGCACAGGACGACGGCTATACCGGGACGAATTATGACCGCCCCGGTTTTCGCAGTGTTCTGCATGCGATACAATCAAAAAGAGTCAACTGCGTTATTGTTAAGGATCTGTCCAGATTGGGCCGAGAGTATATCGAAACGGGAAAGTATCTTGAAATGATTTTCCCGTCCTTCGGCGTGCGCTTCATTGCCATCAATGATGATGTAGACAGTGAAAATAGCCGCGCCGGTGACGATATTATTATTCCGGTAAAAAATATAATGAACGAGGCCTATTGCCGCGAGTTATCAAAAAAACTGCGAAGGCAGTTTCAGATTCAGCGCGGCAATGGCGAGTTTTTAGGTGCCTTTGCCAACTATGGGTACTGTAAGTCTCCTGATGATAAGCATAAGCTTGTCGTGGACGATTATGCAGCCGAGGTTGTCAGGGGCATTTTTTCATTGAAGCTTCAGGGATATAATCAGCAGGCAATTGCAGACTTTCTGAATAACGAGAAGGTCCTTTCACCGGCGGACTATAAAAGGAGCCAGGGACTGAAGTATAAAACGGGCTTCAGGACCTCATCTCAATCGCGTTGGTCGGCTGTGTCAATCAGCAGGATACTGACAAATCCCATTTACATTGGAAGGCTGGTCCAAGGCAAACGGGGAACACCAAATTATAAGATCAAAACCATGCGGATGCGGGAAGAAAAGGATTGGGTTGTCGTGGAGAATAACCATGCTCCGATCATTGAGCCGCTGACCTTCACGCTTGTGCAGCGCATGCTGGAAAGGGATACTCGTACAGCGCCTCAAAACGAAATTGTATACCCACTGTCCGGGATGGTATTCTGCGCTGATTGCAAGGCTTCCATGCTGCGCAGAACAGTAAGACGTGGGAATAAGGTATTCAGCTATTATGTTTGCTCGACCAACAAAAGAGGAAATGGCTGCAGCAGCCATAGCCTTGAACAGGGCAAATTGGAGCAAGCGGTTTTGCGGGCAATTACCAAGCAGATTGATATCATTTTAGATACCGATGAGCTGCTGAAGGCAATGGGAAAAAGCAAAATTGAAAATGCCCATATTAAGCGTTTGAATCTGGCAATTGCTCAGAAAAACAGCGAGCTTGACCGATACCGTGATTTTCGCATGAAATTATATGAGGCTCTCAACGATGATTTAATTGATCGGGATGAATACGAGAGAATGCGGGGCAAATATGCCGGTATGATAGAGGAGACGGAGCGTGTAATCCGGCAGTTATCTGCCGATAGAGAGAACTCCCTGGCAAACTCCACCCCCCGGGATTGGATGGCCTCTATTGCAGAATTCAGGGGCATTACAGAGCTATCAAGAGAGGTCGTCATTACCCTTGTGGATAAAATCTATGTATATAAGGATAAGCATATCCGAATTGACTTTAATTTCAGGAATGAACTTGCTTATTATAAGGAAATTCTTCAGCAGAAGGAGGTGGGCTGAAATGGCGCGAAAAAGTCGGGCAAACAATGTCCTGATACTATCTGATGCAAAAAATATGATGTGGAAAGCCGGCCTTTATAGCCGCCTTTCTGTAGAAGACGGAGATGACACGGAGCAAAATTCCATCGGAAACCAAAAGAAAATCGGCAGGCATTACCTTGCAGATAAGACGGATATTGTTCTTGCTGACACATACTCGGATAGTGGCTGCACGGGGATGGATTTTGAACGCCCGGACTTTAAGAGGATGATAGGGGATATACGATCCGGCAGGATCAACTGCGTTATTGTTAAGGACATTTCCAGATTGGGCCGTCATTTTGTAATGACGAGCAATTATGTGGAACGCATATTCCCGGAAATGGGGGTGCGGCTGATTTGTATTAACGATGGTTATGACAGCTCCGCACCGGATGCGGATTCGTCGGCTTTGACGCTTCCGCTGAAAATGGTGATGAATGACTACTATGTCAAGGACATATCCAGGAAAATCCGCTCATCCATACACGCTAAAATGGACAGTGGTGAATACCTGCCCTCGTCAGGCAGTATTCCATACGGATACATCAGAGATCCGAAAAACAACACCTTCAGAGCCGATGGGGAGACATCGCCGATTGTTTTGCGGATTTTTCAAATGCGGGCTGACGGAGCCAGCTTTAACGGAATATGCCGTGAACTGAATTTAGAGGGAATTCCGTGCCCGGGAAGGCTTCGTTATGAGCGCGGTGTGACCAGGGCGGAAAAGTATAAGGATGCGCTGTGGATACGAGGTACTGTGCGCAAAATTACACAGGATGCGGTGTATATCGGCTGCCGTATTCACGGCAGGGTGATGCGGAGCAGGGTCGATCTCGAAAAAAAGCGGCGCCCGGTGGAGGAATGGAAAATCATTGAAAATGCACATCCGGCGCTTGTGCCTAAAGAATTATTTGACCAGGTTCAGAAGGTAAACCTCCGGGAGCTTGAAAAGCGAAAGCATTATGGCCAGCGGAACAGCGCGGAGGAAGATTACAGAGATTTGTTTCGGGGATTGGTCTATTGCGCAGATTGCCATAGCCTCATGTCGGCCGGTAAGGGCTGTGCCCGGGTGGGTGTGCATACGCCGAGCCGCATCTTTTATGATTGCAGCACTTATCGATATTCCGGGCACATACACTGCACAAGCCACTACGTCAGGCAGGAGCAGATCTATGCTGTGGTCAGGAATGCCATCGATCAGCAAGTGAAGGTGGCGGTGGATATTGAACAGCTGGTGGAAAGCATAAGAACTTCGCCGAAAGCTAAGCGGGCCTTTGCAGAGGCATCCGAAACCTCTGAAGGTATAACCGCGAAGCGTAAAAGAATAGAAAACAGAATCGAAGGTCTTCTTATTGCCTTAACTGAGCGGATTATTGATCGGAATGAGTACGAGTATATGAAGGCAAAGTATTCTCAGCAGCTGAAGACCCTATTGAAAGCGGAGGAGGCAGCTGCAGCCCGAAGGAATGTGGTACAGGAGCAGCTGGCTGTTACACAGGAATGGCTGCGTGTCATAAAGGAATATCAAGCTCTGCCGACGCTAACACCGGAAATTCTGAAACAGCTTATAAAGGAAGTTCTGGTTCATAACAACCAAAGCATCACCATTGCCTTCAATTTCAGCGATCCGTATAGGTCGATCGCCGAGCTGCAAAACTGCGTGGAGGGGGTGGGTCAGGTTGGATGAGCGAATGGATATTCTGTATTTGCGATTGTCAAAAGAAGACGGCGATGCTGAAGACGGTAGTATAGATGAAAGCTGCAGTATTCAGGCGCAGCGCACATGTATCAAGCAGTATCTGCGTAGCAAGGGCTTTTCGGTTGAGCATTTTTCGGAAATTATAGATGACGGCTATAGCGGGACAACGATGGACCGACCCGGGATGAATCGCCTGATAAAGCTGGTGGGATCCGGGAAAGTACGGACGATCATCGTGCGCGATCTCTCCCGATTTGCCCGCAACTATTTGGAAGCCGGACATTACCTTGAGTTTGTTTTTCCGGCTTATAATGTCCGGTTCATATCCATAAACGATCAGTTTGACAGCATGGAGCTGGGAGAATCGACCGGCGGACTTGACCTTGCAATACGCAACCTAATCAACCAAATGTACTCTAAAGACATTGCAAGGAAAATCAAAAGTGCTGTTGATCTGAAAAAACTAAGCGGCGAGTTCGTTTACGGGACAGCCCCTTTTGGCTATAAAAAAGGAGAGGTGCGCAATACGATTGTAATTGACGAGCCGGCTGCGCAGATTGTCAGACAGATATTTAAATGGGCTGCAGAGGGGATTACCGTAACCAATATTGCGCAAAGGCTGAACATCGCATCGGTACCTACACCATCCGTATACCTTGCCGATATTAGGGGAAAATATAAAACTCGCTCCTCCTGGAGCTATGATTCGGTCCGGAACATATTGTACAATCGTATTTATACCGGGGATACCGTGCCGTTTAAATCGCATGTTGTGCGTGTCGGCAGCAAGCGTGTAAAGCAGGTGCCGCCGGAGCTGCAGCAGGTGATCCCCAACACGCACGAGGCGATTATTAGTCATGAACAGTATGACCGGGCTTTAGCGGTTATAAAGTCGGTAAAAAAGAGCCGAAGTGCAGGCTCGGATAATCCCTTCACTTCACTGCTCATATGCGGTTGCTGCGGAAACCGGTTGAGCAAGGGGAGAGAAAAAAACAAGACCTGGCTCTGCTCTATGCACCGTTACAATCCTAAAGCGGATTGCAAAAGCGTGCGCATAGATAACGGCCGGCTTGAACAGATTGTTTTGCGGGCCATCACAACACAGTGCGCCTTGTTGGATGCGAAGGTGCGATCCATAGAAAAAGAAAGCTATTCAGCAAAAGCCGCGGAGCAGATACTTCGGAACGAAAGTCAATCGTTATATAAGCAAATAGACCGTATCCAGGCCGATAAGATGGCGCTCTATGAGCGATATGCTTGCGGAAATATTATGAAGGAAGCATATGCCGCAGAAAAGAATCTGCTGCTTGCACAAGAGGAAGAGCTAAAGGCACGGTATGTAATAGCTGAGCAGAGGCAGGCATTGCTGAAAGAAAAAATCCATATGAGTACTGAGCAAATTTCCGCGGCCGAAAAAATTGCCCCGTATCAGGAGCTGACAAAGCTAACGCCGGGGCTTGCAAGGGAACTCATAAAAAGGATCGTTATTCAGCCGGGTGAACGCATACGCATTGAGTGGAATTTCTCGGACGAGCTTTTCGGTTTAGTGGAATTCCCGGAAATTTGTTTTAAAAAGCAAGCGATATAAAAAGCACCTCAAAAATTTGTTGTCCCTATATTGACACAGCCATGAGCGGCAGCCCCATCCTACAAAACGGCAAGTTGGTGGGTGCGGTGACCCATGTGATGATCAATGATCCCGCTCAGGGCTACGGCATTTTCGCGGAGAATATGCTGACCCGGGCCGGATAAGGGGTGAACAGAGATGAGATCGATTTTGATCCGGGATACCACCCGGGAACAGCGCGAACAGATCGTCCGGCAGGGCTTGGCCGCCTGCGGCAGCAGCTGTGAAGGCTGCAATGGCTGTGACAATCTGGGCGGCGGCCGGGTGGAGACCATCTATCAGCCGTATATCGACGGGGAAAAGGAACTGTTCGAGATCAACGCCGAGTACCGCCGCAGCCTGGTGCGGTAAGCGGCAAGAGAAAAGCTGCAGGGACGCCGGCAGAATAGCCGGTGTCCCTGCTTTCTTCGTTGACAGAAATGACCCCATAGGGTACAATGGGAAAAAACCAATGAAGGGAGCGAAACCGATGATAGAAGGTGAGGAGAGGCAGTTTAAGAAGGGGCAGATCATTCTCAAGGAAAAGAGCTTTGAGCTGGCTATCTACAATGTCCTGCTGGGCCGGGCAGGCGTGTATGTGAACTACGGCACACCGGAGGAGCGCCTGGTGGTGGAGATTGAGGCGGGAGATTTTCTCAATGTCATCAGTTTCCTGGAGAGCAGACCCCGCAACACCACTGCCGTGGCTCTGGAGCCCACGGTGGTCCGGGTCATCACCCACGATAATTTCAGTACATTTTTCCGGGACAATTCCGCCAAGATTATGAGCCTGCTGGAGCATATGTCCGCCCGGATGCGCGCGCTGCAGCGGGCCTATATCCGGGCCTGCCATGCCCTTGAAAAGTATGCCGATACCGATAAGATCAAGCAGGATAATAGCGAATGGTACGCCGAGCACAGCCACACCTATCAGTTCTGGGCCAACATGTTTTTCAGCGACCTGGAGCATAATAAGAAGTGAACCGGTGAAAGGAGCGCGCAATGGACGGATTTTATGAAAAGGTGCAGCAATCGGCGGAGTATATCCTGAGCCACAGCGCCCTGCGGCCCACCTGCGGCATTGTCCTGGGCAGCGGCCTGGGCAGCCTGGTGGACAAAATGACGGACAAAACCATTATTCCCTATGCCGATATTCCCCATTTTCCCCGCTCAACCGTGGCGGGCCATGCGGGCAATCTGGTCCTGGGTACCTTGGCCGGGCAAACAGTGGCCGCTCTTCAAGGCCGGTTTCACTATTACGAGGGCTTTTCCATGCGGCAGGTCACCTATCCCGTGTATGTGCTCAGGCTGCTGGGGGTTAGGACCCTGGTTATCACCAATGCCTGCGGTGGCATTGACCGCGGTCTTGCGCCGGGAGAGCTGATGCTTTTGTCGGATTATATCAATATGCTGGGCAGCAACTCACTTATGGGCCCTAATGACGAGCGCTTCGGCCCTCGCTTCCCGGATATGACCGAGGCATACTCTCTGCGCCTGCGGGCGCTGGCAAAATCTGCCGCCGCCGAACTGGGGATCGCCTGCAAGGAGGGGGTCTACGCCATCTTCTCTGGTCCCTGCTACGAGACCGCCGCCGAGATCAGAGCCTATCGGGCCCTGGGGGCGGATGCCATCGGCATGTCCACTGTGCCGGAAACCATTGCCGCCAACTACCTGGGGCTGGAGGTGCTGGGCATTGCCTGCATCACCAATATGGCCACCGGCATCGCAGAAAGAAAGCATTCCCACGAGGAGGTCTTGGCTGTGGCCGACCAGGCCAGCGCAGATCTGTGCCGCCTGGTAGAGCGGGTCATCGAAAAGCTGTGAATCTATTTATATTGCGAAAAGGGCCACCCCTCGGGGTGGCCCTTTTTCTGTCAAGTCGTGTGATAGTATCCCTGTACAAAGGACAAAAACAGCTTCTCCGCAGCGCTGGCGGTCATACCCTGTCGGTGCGCCAGGTAGATAGTCCGCTGCAGCCCCATCTCGTCCATAGGGAATACTAGCACCCGGCCCTCCTGCTGCTCCTGCATCACGGATAGAGCCGACAGCACCGATACGCCGGCGCCCTGAACCACCATGCGTTTAATGGCCTCGGGGTCCTCCAGACGGGCCACGATACGCAGCTTGCCGGTGCTATAGCCCATGCGGGCCATATACTGCAGCAGCGTCCGATCGGTGCCGGAGCCCTGCTCTCGGGCGATGGTCGGCTCGCCCAGTAGATCCAGCCCCCGGGCGCCCCGCCGATGCGCCGCCTGATAGTGGGGCGTGTTGGGCGTCACCATCACCAATTCGTCTCGCAGCAGGGGATGATAGGCCATACCGGTCGTATCCATCCGTGAGCCCACAAAGCCCATGCGGATCTGCCCGTTCTGCAGCAGCCGATGGATTTGCGCTGAGTCACCATGGCGCAGCTCGCAGCGGTATTGGGGATGCTTTCGGCAAAAGGCGGCCATGAGCGCTGGCAGCATATACTGCCCCGGCACGGTGGATGCCCCCAGCATAAGCGGCAGGGAGGCCAGCCGCCGAGGGTCTCCTGCGGCGTCCGCCAGGGCCTGACACTGGGTCAGTATCTTTTTAGCCAGGGGATATAGTCTTTGGCCGTCCTCTGTCAGGTTCACGCCGCCCTGTCCTCTGCGCAGCAGCAGCGTCGTACCCAGGCACTGCTCCAGTGAGCGCAGATGGGTACTGGCGGTGGATTGGGTCAGATGCAGCTGATCGGCGGCCCGGGTCAGGCTTTCCTGCTCCGTAGCTGCCGTGAACACCTCCAGCTGCCGCAGCGTGTATTCGATCATGGACCATTGCCTCCCCTCCGGACTTTGGTCATATTATACAAAAATCGTTATTTCCTGTCAAGATGAACGAATTTTCTTTCCATTGATGGAAGAAATGAATAATTGAAAAAATTCATGGAAAAAGACCGTTGGACGGGGAAAAAACCGCCCTATATAATGAAAATTACAAACCAACAATTGTAAATAGAGAAAGGATTATTCACATTATGAAAAGGTTTTTCAAGGAAAACTGGCTGGTGATTGTCACGGGCATTGTGGTGGGCGCAGCGGCTCTGCTGCTGCAGGCCCTGGGCAATCCCAAGAACATGGGCTTCTGCATCGCCTGCTTCGAGCGTGACATCGTGGGTGCCGTGGGTCTGCACAGTGCCGAGGTCGTGCAGTATGTCCGTCCCGAGATCATCGGCATCGTCCTGGGCTCCTGCATCATGGCCCTCATCGGTAAGGAGTTCCGGGCCCAGGCCGGCTCCGCTCCCGCCACCCGCTTTGCCGTGGGTGCGCTGGTGATGATCGGCGCCCTGGTATTTTTGGGCTGCCCGCTTCGTATGCTGCTGCGTATGGGTGGCGGCGACCTCAATGCCTTCGTGGGTCTGCTGGGCTTCATTATTGGGGCATTGGTGGGCACCATCTTTCTTAAGAAGGGCTTCAATCTGGGTCGTGCCTATCAGGCCAAGAAGACCGAGGGCTTTGTGCTGCCGGTGATTATGCTGGTGCTGTTTGCCTTGGCTCTGCTGGTCCCCAGCCTGTTCCACGCCTCTGAGAAGGGTCCCGGCTCCATGCACGCTCCCGTGCTGGCGGCCTTCGCCGCTGCACTGGTGGTGGGTGCCCTGGCCCAGCGTTCCCGCCTTTGCATGGCCGGCGGCGTGCGTGATACCCTCATGCTGAAGGATCCTCACCTGCTGTGGGGCTCCGTGGCCATCTTCGTAGTGGTGCTGGTGGGCAACCTGATCATGGGCAATTTCACCGCCTTCTCCTTCCTGTCTCAGCCCATTGCCCACTCCAACCACATCTGGAACCTGCTGGGCATGGTCATCGTCGGCTGGGGCTCCGTGCTGCTGGGCGGCTGCCCCCTGCGCCAGCTGGTTTTGGCCGGCTCCGGCAATGGCGACAGTGCCGTTACCGTCCTGGGGATGATGGCCGGTGCGGCTCTGGCTCACAACCTGAAGTTGGCCAGCGGCGCAGATCCTGGCCTCAATGAGTCCGGCGAGTACGTCAAGTACGCCGTCACCACCAATGCCAAGGTGGCCGTGGCCATGGCCCTGGTGGTGCTTCTGGTGGTCTCCCTGTGCAATGTGATGCGAAAGAAGAAGGAGGCATAATATGGCAACCGTAGATGCAAGAGGCTTTTCCTGCCCAGTCCCCCTGCTGATGGTGCAGGAGGAGATCAAAAAGACCGATCCCGCAGAGCTGGAGGTGCTTATCGATGCCCCCTGCGCCGTGGAAAACATCCAGCGCTTTGCCTATCACAACGGTTACACGTTCCGGGCTGAAGAAAACGGAGACGAGTGGATACTGAGGCTTATCAAGAAATAAGACACATCCCGGCGCCCCTGCCCGGCAAAACCGGGCAGGGGAACTGCCATGTTCAGGAGAGAAACAAATGCTGCAGAAGAAAACCTGGCTGCTCGTGACCTTTTATACCACCGCCGGGGTCATGGCCATGGAGCGCGCCTGCAAGGCGGCCAGCCTTCCGGGCCGCATCGTGCCGGTACCCCGCTCCATCACTGCGGATTGCGGCCTGGCCTGGCGCTGTGAGCCGACTCTGCGGGGCCCGGTGGAGGCCCTGGCGGACCCGGAGGAGGTCATGGGCATCTATGAGCTGGAAATATAGAAACAGGAATACCGCCCCAAAGCGCTGCCTTGGGGCGGTATTCCTGTTTCCAATATGTTCCGTAAACCGGATTCGTCGGACTTTATAAAGGTGCCGCCCCGGGGGCTGCGGTCCCCGGGGCGGCGATTAAAGGAGATGGTCTCTTGTTTGCTTATGAGTGACTTATCAGATCTTAGCGGAGAGCTTGGTAGCTTCCTTGTAGGGACGGACCAGCATGTAGACCATTAGCACCAGGGCAGCCACGGCGAAGATGAGACCGATGATATTCATGTTGCCGGTGAACAGGCCGCCAAACTGGTTGATCATCAGACCGATGACATAGGCAAAGCCGCACTGATAGCCGATGGCGAACCAGGTCCACTTGTGGTTATTCATCTCCCGCTTGATGGCGCCGATAGCTGCGAAGCAGGGGGCGCACAGCAGGTTGAACACCAGGAAGCTGTAACCGCTGATGCCGGTGAAGGCCTGGGCAATGTTCTGATACACGGTTCCATCGCCGCCGCCATAGAGGATACCCAGCGTACCCACAATATTTTCCTTGGCCACCAGGCCGGTGATGGAAGCCACGGTAGCCTGCCAGTTGCCCCAGCCCAGAGGCTGGAAGATCCAGCAGATAGCGCCTCCAATGGCAGCCAGGATGGAGAAGTCGATCTCGCTCTCGTCCAGCATCCGGAAGGTGCCATCCACCCAGCCGAAGTAGGTGGTGAACCAAACGAAGATGGTGCTCAGCAGGATGATGGTGCCGGCCTTCTTGATGAAGGACCAGCCGCGCTCCCACATGCTGCGCAGAACGTTACCCAGAGTGGGCCAGTGATAGGCGGGCAGCTCCATAACAAAGGGAGCGGGGTCGCCGGCGAACATCTTAGTCTTTTTCAGCATGATGCCGGACACGATGATGGCGGCCATGCCGATGAAGTAAGCGGAGGTGGAGACCCATGCGCTGCCGCCGAACAGAGCGCCGGCGATCATGGCGATGAAGGGCACCTTAGCGCCGCAGGGAATAAAGGTGGTGGTCATAATGGTCATACGGCGATCCCGTTCATTTTCGATGGTACGGGAGGCCATGATGCCGGGCACACCGCAGCCCACGCCGATGAGCATGGGGATGAAGCTCTTACCGGACAGACCGAACTTGCGGAACACGCGGTCCAGCACGAAGGCGATACGGGCCATGTAGCCACAGGCCTCCAGGAAGGCCAGCATCAGGAACAGCACCAGCATCTGAGGCACGAAGCCCAGCACGGCGCCGACACCGGCAACAATACCGTCATTGATCAGCCCGCTGAGCCAGGGCGCCGCGTTGGCAGCATCCAGGCCATCGCCCACCAGCACGGGGATGCCGGGTACCCACACGCCGTAGTCAGCGGGATCCGGCGCATCAAAGCCATTCTTTTCCAGGTAGGCCACGGCGTCCACATAGGTCATCTGTACTACGTTGTCCAGCTTGTCGGCACCCTCGGGCAGGGCATCGTAATAAGCGGTCATGGTGTTGATGGCCAGAGTCTCCTCATCCTCCACATCCAAGGTGGCAGTAGAGGAGGAAGGAACAAAGGCCTTCATCTCGGCCAGGGCGGCAGCGGCGTCAAAGTCCTCGGCCTCGGTGTCCAGACCCAGGAAAGCATCCACAGCCTGCACAGCAGCGGTGTACTCGTCGTTGACCTCGTTATACTCCTTGGAGCCGATGCCCAGCAGATGCCAGCCATCGCCGAACACGCCGTCGTTGGCCCAATCCGTAGCCGGTGCGCCCACACCCACCATGGCGATCCAGTATACCAGGAACATTACCACGGCGAAGATGGGCAGGCCCAGCCAGCGATTGGTGACGATTTTGTCGATTTTGTCGGATGCAGACAGAGCGCCCGTGTTCTTTTTCTTATAGCAGCCCTTAATAAGCTCGGCAATGTAGATGTAACGCTCACCGGTGATGATGCTCTCGGCGTCATCGTCCAGCTCCTTCTCGGCGGACTTGATGTCCTCCTCAATGTGGGACATAACGTCCTCGGGGATGCTCAGCTGGGAGAGGACCTTGTCGTCCCGCTCAAAGATCTTAATGGCGTACCAGCGCTGCTGCTCCTCAGGCATGTTGTGCACGGCGGCCTCCTCAATGTGGGCAATGGCGTGCTCCACGGGGCCGGAGAAGGTGTGCATGGGCACGGTCTTGCCGCCGTTGGCGGCCCGGACAGCCTCCTCGGCCGCCAGCATCACGCCGTCGCCCTTCAGAGCGGAGATCTCCACCACTTTGCAGCCCAGCTCCCGGGCCAGCTCCTGGGTATTGATGCTATCGCCGTTCTTCTTCACCACATCCATCATGTTGATGGCCACTACCACAGGGATGCCCAGCTCGGTGAGCTGGGTGGTCAGATAGAGGTTACGCTCCAGGTTGGTGCCGTCGATGATGTTCAGGATGGCATCGGGGCGCTCCTTGATGAGGTAGTTACGGGCTACCACCTCCTCCAGGGTGTAGGGGGACAGAGAATAGATGCCCGGCAGGTCCATGATGACTACATCTTCGTGTTTTTTCAGCTTGCCTTCCTTCTTCTCCACCGTAACGCCGGGCCAGTTACCAACAAACTGGTTGGAGCCGGTGAGAGCGTTGAAAAGGGTGGTTTTGCCGCAGTTGGGGTTGCCCGCCAACGCGATCTTGATTTGTTTATCCATGTGTCTCTCCTTTCGGTTAGTATAAACTAACCAGTGCTTAAAAAAATTAATGGGAGCCTGAGAGCCTCGGTAAAAAATTGAAATCATTTTTCGCCGCAACAAGTGTGTGGAAAAAATACCTCTCAGGCTGCAAGCTTTTTGGCAGTAAAATCAAAGATTTTCCGCCAGAGGTCATTCCACCTCGATCATCTCGGTGTCGGCCTTGCGCAGGCTCAGCTCGTAGCCCCGCACGGTCACCTCCATGGGGTCGCCCAGGGGAGCCACCTTGCGCACATAGACCTCCACACCCTTGGTGATGCCCATGTCCATAATGCGGCGCTTCACGGGACCTTCGCCGTGGAGCTTTACCACCTTGGCGGTATCGCCGATTTTAACATCCTTCAGTGTTTTCATTGTACCTTCTCCTTCTTATATCATAATTTTTCTTGCCATTTCTTCGCTGATGGCTACCCGGGCCTCCTTCACCTTCACAATGAGGTTGCCGCCCAGGGCGGACACCACGGTTGCCGTGCCGCCGGCCACAAAGCCCAGATCCTCCAGGTGCTTGCGCACCTCCGGGCTGCCGCCAATGTGCCGGATGATGTTCTCCGAACCCATATCAGCCAGTGCCAAGGGCATCATTGTCATCCCTCCTGAATGTTTGATTACTCTAACTACTTCTCAAAAGAAAAGCAGTTAAAATCCTTTAACTGCCGATAGTTTAATATCTTTAACCTCTTTTGTCAACCCCTCTGTTAAAAAATATTTAAAAATTAGCAGGGTGTCCAAAACGGCCGCATTTTGTCAAAAATTCCTCGTTAACGATGCCAATAGACGGGGAGAGCGGAGAAAAGAGGAAACCAAAAAGATGGAAGATTGGTGCGTAGGGGCCGATGCCTACATCGGCCCGCCCCCACCGCATTCCCAGTCAAATGCCTCCGGCGGCGGCCTTTCTTTCTGCGGCGAAAGAAAGGGCGGAAAGAACGCCGTCAAAACCAAGGTTTTGAAATCCTTTCCGCGGCTGAAGTGCTGCCTGTACCGGTCTCCTTCAGCCACGCGAATCAAGATAAGCAAATCTCGTGCCTTGCTTTCACATGGCCTCTGCGTCTACATCTGCGATGCGCTCCGCGCTTGTGCTGGCCCATTCTAACTGGGCTATTCTCTGCTTCTCTGGTAGGGCGGGGTGCCCACACCCCGCCGCATTTTGCAGGGCGGGGCCCATGTGCCCCGCTGAGCGAGGCGGGGGGGCATTTGCGCAAAAAGAGACCGCCCCTCCGGGCGGTCTCCCTTTGTGTGACTAAATTTGAAGCCTCACAGATCCAGCTTTAAGTCGTCCTCTCCGATCCAGCCCCACTTGCGCAGCGGCAGGGCAATGAGCCAGCTCAAGATGGCAGGCAGCACGAAGCATACCAGCACCAGCCCGATCCAGTCCATAGCGGTGATGGCGGCCTTGGTCCCGGCCTCTATGTCCGCCAACCATCCGGTATACACGCCGATCTGCCCCACCAGACCGCAGGTGCCCATGCCGCTGGACACCGCAGCGCCGTTCATCTCCATGCGGAAGATGCAGGTGGCAATAGGGCCTGTGATGGCGGAGGCCAAGGTGGGCGGGATCCAGATTCTGGGATTGCGGACGATGTTGCCCATCTGCAGCATGCTGGTGCCCAGGCCCTGGGCCGCCAGGCCGCCCCAGCGGTTTTCCCGGAAGCTCATGACAGCGAAGCCCACCATCTGAGCGCAGCAGCCTGCCACGGCGGCGCCGCCGGCCAGGCCCGTTAGGCCCAAAGCGGCGCAGATAGCGGCAGAGGAGATGGGCAGCGTCAGAGCGATGCCGATGACCACGGAGACGATAATGCCCATGAAGAAGGGCTGCAGCTCCGTGGCCCACATGATGGCCTTGCCCACGGCACTGGCGGCGGTGCCGATGGGGGCGGCAATCAGGGCTGCAGCGCCGATACCGCAGAGGATGGTGACAATGGGGGTCACCAGAATGTCAATTTTTGTCTCCTTGCTCACGGCCTTGCCGATCTCAGAGGCGATGATGGCCACGAACAGCACTGCCAAGGGTCCGCCGGCCCCACCCATGGCATTGGTGGCAAAGCCTACCGGAATCAGGGAAAACAGCACCATGGGCGGGGCATTCAGGGCTTGTCCGATGGCCACGGCCATACCCGGGCCCACCATAGCCGAGCACAGGCCGCCGATGGTGTAGGCCACTGCGCCGTCGCCCTTGCCCAGAGTGACGATGATGTCCGTTAAAAATCCGATGTGCAGCTGGGTGCCCAGCGTGTTGAGAATGGTGCCCACCAGCAGCGTGCAGAACAGGCCCTGGGCCATGGCGCTCATGGCGTCAATGAAGTAACGCTTGGGAGAGAAAACAATGTCCTTGCGCCGCAGGAAAGCGGATACTTTTTGCATGATACACCTCAAATATAATGGAGTAGTAAGGTGTCATGACACCTTACTACTCCATTATATCCTAATTGCGGGATTTGTCAATCCTCCAGCAGCATTCCTTTTTGCCGCAGGGCAGCGCACACCCGCTGAAAGGCGTCCTCATCCGGCACGGACAGCCGATGGGCGTGGATACCATCTGTCAATAGGCTCAGGGGCTGGGCGGCATTATCCAGCATTTTTCGCACAAACTCGTCCACATCGCGGCGGCTGGAAAGCTGCAGCGGTGCTGTAATCTCCCCGTAGACCGGGTGCTCCACCGTCACGTCCAAAACGGTGCAGCCGCCGTCCACCATAACGTATAGCTCCTCCTGGGTCTGTCCGGGAGTATGCTGACATACCACCTGGCGCACCGAGCCCTCCTCCGGCGGGATCACATAGCCCCGGGAGGTGGCCACGACATGTGTGCCGGCGGCACGGAGCAGGGCCACATCACCAACGATGATCTGTCGGCTCACGCCCAGCAGCTTTGCCAAGGTAGTTGCGTTGACGGGGGTACTTTCATCCCGCAGATAGGACAAAATTGCTTTCTGCCGTTCTTTTGTTGTCATGACGAGACCCTCCCACTCAATAATATGCTATATTATAACACATATCCGGAAATAGAGCAATTCCATCCCGGGAAAAAATCAGCCGGCCGTCTGCCGAAGATGCTGAAACCTATATGTCCCCATAAGCTCCAGTGCCGGGGGCAGCAGGCAAAGTGCCGCCCAGGCCGTATAAAACAGGAAAGACATAGGCGTGATGGGCATCATCACCACCTGGGGCTTAAAGCGGATCATGGTTTGATCCAGCAGCACCGCCATCAGCAGCACACTCATCAGTGCGCACAGCCCGATAACAAAGGCCCTGTCCCGCCCATCAAAGCGGTACAGGGAGTAGGCGGTGCGTCCCCGTAGGGAGCAGCCTCGGCAGCGCATGGAATCCGAGGTGGTCACAATGCCCTCCGTGAGCCAGGTGAGCAGGATACTGCCCCGGCGCAGGGTGTTGTGCATACGCTGGAAGATGTTTCCCTGCCCCTTGCCCCGGCCGATACCCCGCTGGGCCAGCTCAATGCGCTTTCGCTGTGTGTTCAGCCGAGGTACCATCCGCAGCAGGATGGATAAGTACAGGCTCAGGTGCGGGGATACCCGGCCTAAAAGATACACGATCTTATCGGTGGTGAACACATCGTGTATGCAGCCCAGCCATAGGGCCGCTGCCACGCACACCATGGACCAGGTCCCGCCGCAGAGGAAGGACTCCAGGGTCACCTGGTTGCCGATAAAGTTGATTCCCAGCACCTTGATGCCGAAGTGGTGGTACGACCCATACCACAGGGAAAAGAGCAGCGCAAAGGGCAAAAGTCCCAGCCCCGGTATCAGGGCCCGGAGGCCCCGGAGCTTCAGCAGGAATAAAAATGCACACACATAGCTGAGGGCCAAGTATACCGGTTGGCGGAAAAGGATGGTGCCTGCCAGCACCGCCGCGAAGTACAAAAAGTTGATGGCCGGATGATAGCGTGAAAATTCCATAGCGTCAGGGCTCCATCATGCCGTACTTGATCTGAATGCGCTGCAGCCGCTCCAGCAGAGGCTTGCCGAACAGCAGCATGGTCAGAGCCACTGCCGCGCCGTGTACGCAGTTCACCGGCACACCTGCCAGGTAAACCGCCAGCACCGAGGCGGCATCATAGCTGGTGGCCACAGTAAAGAAGGTGGAGGTATCCAGCAGTGGGCCCACCACCAGCAAAATGCCGAAAAAGCCGAACACAGCCAAAATGATGACGTCTTTCCAGCCCTTGGGGGCCTTTTTCAGAATGCCCCACATGGCAAACAGCCCCGCCAGCAGTCCGCCGATGCCGTAGGCAAACATTTGCCACGGGGTCCAGGGCCCCTGGCCGAAAATAAAGTTGCTGGCAAAGCCGCTGATGGCCCCGCACAGAAAACCCGCCTCCGGCCCGAAGGCGATGCCTGTGAGCATAACGATGGCCAGCATGGGTTTGAAGTGAGGCACAGCGGCAAAGGCGGCCCGGCTGGCCACTGCCAGGGCGCATAGCACCGCTAAGATCACCAGCTCCCGGGCCTGGGGCTTCCGGCTCTCAAAATGCAGGAAGAAGGCTGCCGTGGTCAGCACGATGATGGCCAGCCCTGCCAGGTAGTATTTCCGGTCGAAGCGAGAGAAAACCAGCACCGTCAGCGGCACCAGCACCAGCAGGATCACAAGGCTCAGCCAAAAGCGCCAGGTAGTTTTTTTCGTGTTCATGTCAGCTGATTCTCCTTCATCAGTGTCACCACATCCTCCGCCGTCACCGCCTGGGGGAACAGGTGCCGGCTCATGCGGTTGGCTGCGGTGGTGTAGAAGCTGTTTTGGGCAAAGAAGCGCCGGGGTGTGTTGGTGGTGAGCAGCTGTCCGTCAAAGAACATGGACACGCTGTCTGCGTATTCCGCACAGAACTCCACATCATGGCTCACCATAACGATGGTCACGCCCTCCTCTGTCATCAGCCGGCGCAGGAGCCCTGCCAGCTGGCGCTTAAAGAAGCTGTCCAAACCCTTGGTGGGCTCATCCAAAAGCAGCAGCTTCGGCTCTGTCAGCAGCACCTTTGCCAGGGCGGAGCGCTGCTGCTCACCGCCGGACAGGTCGTAGGGATGGTGTCCTAAAAGCGCCGTAATGTCGCAGAGCCGGGCCATATCCGCAATGCGCCGGTCCTTATCCGGGCAGGAGGCGGGGAGCATTTCCTCCAAATCCTCCCGCACGGTTTTCTTCACAAACAGACACTGGGGGTCCTGAGGCAGCATGGCAAGCTTCCCGTGGAATAGATCCCTGCATTTGGCGGTGTCCTGGCCGTCCACGCGTACCTTGCCCCGGTAGGGCCTGCAGATGCCGCACACGGCCTTGAGCGTAGTGGATTTACCCGTTCCGTTGCCGCCTACAATGGAAAAGAGTGTCCCCTTAGGTACCCGGAAGCTGACGCCCTTGAGAATGTCCGGGCTGTCCTTTTCGTAGCGGAACCAAATTTCCTTTACCTCCAGGGCCGGGTCCCGGATCTCCTCCGGGAATTCCGGCTGGGGGGGCAGGGTGTCGTGCAGCTTTTTTCCGGCGGCCTTTTCCGTCAGCCAGCTGCGGCCCTCCCGCACCGTCAGGGGAGAAGCGGCGCCCTGCTCGCCTGCACCGTAGAAAATGCGCACCGGGGCAGGCATAGCGGTGAACATATCGCTCTTTTGGGCGTAGAGAAGCTGCCCCACCTTTTTGGGATCATCGTCGGCCAAAATGCGGCCGTTTTCCATAACCACGCAGCGGTCGGCGGCGTGGAAGATGTCCTCCAGCCGGTGCTCGGTGATGAGCACCGTGGTGCCCAGCTCCCGGTTGATTTTTTTCACCGTGTTGAGAAAGTCCGAGGCGGCGATGGGGTCAAGCTGGCTGGTGGGCTCGTCCAGGATCAGCACTTTTGGCTGCATAGCCATGATGGAGGCCAGGTTTAAAAGCTGCTTCTGCCCGCCGGATAGCTCTGCCACATCCCGGTGAAACCAGCTCTGAATGCCGAAATAGCTGGCCATTTCCGCCACCCGCAGGCGCATGGTTTTCTGGTCGCAGCCCAGGCTCTCCAAGCCGAAGGCCAGCTCGTGCCACACCTTGTCCGTGACGATCTGGCTGTCCGGATTCTGCATGACGAAGCCGATTTCAGACGACTGCTTGCGTAGGTCCGCCTGGTCCAAAGGCGCGCCCTCATAGAAGATAGACCCCGTGCGATTGCCGTGGGGGGTGAGGACAGTCTTCAGGTGCCGCAGGAGAGTGGTTTTTCCGCTGCCGGACTTGCCGCACAGGGCGATGTATTCCCCCTGCTCCACTTGCAGGGAAACCTCCTGCAGGGAGGGGTGCTCCGGGTCTGTTGGGTAGGAAAAGGTCAGATTTTCGATCGCAAACTGTGCCATAGTATAGCCTCCCGAATGGAATAAAAGGTGGGGATCAGTAAAAGTGCGGCGTAGGACACAAGGCCCAGAATAGGCCGCAAGCCGGCCACCCTCGCAATAGCTATTGCCGGGATAAACGCCGCCCGGGCGCTGCCGCCGGCGGCGGCATAGATGGCGGCGGCCAGGGCCGCCAGTATCAGCCCGGTGATAAACCGGTCTCGCCCGGTAAAGCGGTAAATCTGAAAGCTGGTGCGCTTGCCCGGGGCTCCATAGCCCCGGCAGCGCATGGAGTCGGCGGTGATGACGCTGCCCTCCAGGGCCCAGCCGGACAGGGACATAAGCACGTCCATGCCGCCCTGGATTTTCTCCCTTCGTGACCCGGCGCCGCTGCGCCCGATACACTTGCGGGCTCCGGCAATCTGCTTTCCCTTTCGCCAGTAGGCGGGAATCAGCCGCAGCACCATCACCAGCACCAAGGAAATGGCGGGAATCACCGCACCGAACAGGCTTGTAAACTTGTCAGAGGTCATGACGATGCCACCGCACAGGAACCACAGGCTCACCGCTGCAAACATCATCCCCGCGCAGCCGCCGTAGCACAGGGCTTGCCAGGTGTAGGGACGGCCGAACAGGGTAAAGAGGGTGGTTTCACCCAGGGTGTTGAACAGCGGGTTTACCGCCGCCACCAGCACCATGGCTATAAAAAGGAAGTCAAGGGTTTTAATGCAGCGCGCCCGGCGCAGAACGGCATAGTACGCCCCTCCGCACAGAAGGGAGACCAGCAGATACGCCGGGTGAAACAGCACCACCGTCAGCACGATGGCCGCCGCAAAGAACAGGAAATTCACCGCCGGGTGGCAGCGGGAAAGCACATCATAGTCCTGCACGGTCATAGCCTCCTTTTCATGTGTGCCGTATAGTTCAGCCCATACTGGGTGCGCCTATATCGGTGCCCAGGCCCTTGCAGGTGTAGGCCCACACAATGGTCTCGCCGCCCTCCAACTTGTAGCTGGAGCAGCCGTAGTTGGGGAACCAGCCGTTCACCTTGTACATCCAACCGGATTGCTGTCCGCAATCAAATTCATACAGGTGGTTAATGCCCTCAATGTAGTAGCTGCCGTATAGGGGGGTGTAGCTGTATTCAATCTGAATATTCCGCTCATTGCAGATCCGGTTCAGCACATCGAAAACGGTCTCTCCGGCGGTAAAGGAAACGGTGGTGGTAGCGAGAATGGTGCCGTTATCGGGCACATAAACGTCCAATCCCGGCGTCAGATCCTTCATGTTGTTTAAAATAGTGTCGCAGCGGATCTCAATGGTACAGGTCGGCCCCGCCGGCTGAGGCTTGTCGGGCGTATCCGGAGTATCGGGTGTGTCGGGCTTGCCGGGAGTGCTGGGGGTGCTGGGCGTACTGGGGGTGCTGGGCGTGCTGGGCGTACTGGGGGTGCTGGGCGTGTCCGGTTTGCCGGGCTTGCTGGAGGTATTGGGCTTGTTCGGCTTGCCCGATACATCGGGCGTATCGGTCGTGTCCGGGGTCTCCGGATTTTCGGGCCGGATGACCTCCGCCGGTACATTCCGTCCGTCCAATACGGCCTGCACCTCATCTGCCGAGCAGAAGAGGCTCCCCCCGCAGCCCAAAACGCAATCCAGGGCAAAGGAGCTCAGGGCCTGCAGATCCATATCCTGCACGGAGAGCTCCTGGCCTACATAGCAGCCGGTTTTGCCGGCGGTAAAGGTGTTCTCCCCGTCGCTGACAGCCCCGCCCAGCACATATATGGTTTCAGATCCCGTGCGTACGGTACACACCAGCACGGTATTTTGCAGTGTGGCGTTGTGTTCACCGTACTGCAGCTTAACAGGCTTGTCTCCCACCTGGCAGAAGGCCTCACCCGTTACCAGGCGCACCTGCGCCTCCGCCGCTGACACGATCTCCAGCTGGCTTCCCTGGGAGAGCATCAGGCTGCCTGTGCCTGCTTCCACAGCCACATATCCGCTGGCCACGGATATCACATCGCCTTGGCGCAGCTGCGTCTGCCCCTTGAGCTCCGAGGCGATGCCGCCGCGCTCCAGATTGGCTAGGCCCTTGCGCACGGTAGCACTGATGGCCGTGGCCTCACCCTCCGGGGCGGCCTTGTCAAACCAGCCCAGGTGCCGCCCGACCAGAAGAACGGCCACTGCGGCGATGGCGGCGATGACAGCCAACATAATGATATTATAAACCGTCTTTTTCTTCATATTTACCTCCCTGGGACAAAAAAAATCCCCCTTTGGGGGCATAGTTATTCCCTATCGGTCCTGCCGGCATCCCCCAAGAGCCAAGGACCTTCTGATTTGGGGAAAGTATTCCGGCTCCGGATGCCTGATGCCGAGCCCTTCTCGGGGCAGTGCTGCCCCAATGGCCTCGGCGGCATATAATCCGTCTACGGCGGCTTGGTACCGCTGGGATGTGACCCATTCCGTTCCGCAAATCACCTGTCGTATATCATGCCGCAGAGCGGAATGGTATACTGCGGCCACATTATTCAGGCCCCACCAAAGCGGGAAGAAAAATGACAAAACATGAAAAACATAATGGCCGCTTGCAGCTATTATACCATATGCATTTCATCGGTGCAACCGTCAATCTTCAGCCTTTTTCTCGGGATAGTTGTTTTTTTCATGGCGCCGGCATACGCAGCGGTAGATCAGTAGCCCCACCAGGGATAAAAGCAGTGTTCCGCCAAAGACAAGGGCCGCAAACAGGTAGCTCCTGCCGCCCAAGGCGCTGCCGCCCACGGTGGATGTCAGCACCGACGGCAGCCGGCCCACGGAGCATAGCAGCAGCCAAACACCCCACCTAATATCCGTCAACCCCGCGAAATAGCACAGCAGATCTTTGGGTGTGCCCGGCACGGTGAAGATCAGCCAAAATAGATAATCCCGCTTGGGAGAATGCTTGAGAAAATGCAGCTTTTCCAGCTTTTCCGGGGGGAAGAAGATCTCCGCCATAGGCTGACCCAGCTTGCGTACCAGGGCAAACACAATGACACTGCCCAAAAATAGGCCCAGCATACATAAAACGCTGCCCCACACACCGCCGAAGGCATACCCGCCGCAGATTTCCAGGGGCTCCCCGGGGATGATGGCCACCACCACCTGCAAAATGCACATACCTACATAGACGATCATACCCCATAGACCCAGGCTGTCCACCCATTGACGGAACAGCTCCGGCTGCTTGGCAAATCGGATCATGGGCCGCCCCACAAACCAACACACCGCCGCCGACAGCAGGATAAATACCGCCAGCGCACAGGCGGCGGCGATCTTTTTTTGTTTTTGAGTGAGGGACGGTTTCTGCGGCATAGCGATCTCCTTTTTAATGGGTGGAAAAACCTGCGGATTTTCTGCCAAAAGACTTGCAGTCAGCTGTGCGTAGGATTTTGCCGTAAACGGCAAAATTCCACACCGGCAGCCTGCGGGGAATTTTTTCCCCACGCATCATATGTCGCGGTGAAAAATGATCCCTATTTTGCCGCCTGCAGGCGGCAAACGCTGCGAGACTTTTACAAATGAATTTTTATCAGTATACCATAGAATACCATGGAAATATAAATATTCCGTGAATAAAAGAGGAAAAAACTGTCACATTTTCGCCGAATGTAACATTTTGTTTGACAAATGCCCGCTGTATTCCCTATAATGGGTTAACATAAAAACAAGACAATCCCCAAAAGGAGAACCATATGGATATTTTTGAAAAATGCTATGCGCCCTCCCTGGCTAATGAGCTGCAGGAAAAAGGCATTTATCCCTATTTTCACGCCCTCCAATCCCGGCAGGATGTGGAGGTTATAATGGAAGGCAAGCGCCGTATTATGCTGGGCTCCAATAACTACCTGGGCCTCACCACAGACCCACAGGTCATGGAGGCCGGGATAAAGGCACTGGAGCAGTTCGGCACCGGGTGCAGCGGCTCCCGTTTTCTCAACGGCACCCTCCAGCTGCACCTGGAGCTGGAGGAGGAGCTGGCCCGGTTCCTGCATAAGGAGGCGGTCATCACCTTTGGCACAGGCTTTCAGTCCAACGTGGGCATCATCAGTGCCCTGGTGGGCCGGCACGACTATGTGATCTGCGACCGGGAGAACCACGCCTCCATCTATGCCGGCTGCCAGATGAGCTACGGAAAGATGCTGCGCTACCGCCACAGCGATATGGAGGATTTGGAAAAGCAGCTTGCCCGTGTGCCGGAGCAGAACGGTATCCTTATCGTTACCGACGGCGTGTTCTCCATGGGCGGCGACATTGCAAGGCTCCCGGAAATCTGCGCCCTGGCCAAGAAGTACGGCGCCCGCGTCATGGTGGACGATGCCCACGGCCTGGGTGTGCTGGGCGATGGCGGCCGCGGCACCGCCAGCTATTTTGGGCTGGAGGATCAGGTGGATGTGTATATGGGCACCTTCTCCAAGTCCCTGGCTTCCCTGGGCGGCTACATGGCGGCCTCCGGGGCGGTGGCGGAGTATGTGCGCCACACCTCCCGTCCGTTTATCTTCTCCGCATCCATTCCCCCTGCCAACTGCGCCACAGCCCTGGCAGCCCTGCGCAAGCTGGAGCAGCACCCGGAGCTGCCGGAGCGGCTGCGGGAGCTGAGTCTTTATGCCCGCAAGGGCTTCACAGACCGGGGCCTCAAAATCCGGGAGTCTGCCCTCAACGCCCCCACACCCATCATCCCCATCTATACCTATGAGACCATGCGCACCCTGGATGTAGCCAAAAAGATTTACGAGCGGGGCGTGTATGTGAATCCCACCCTGCCCCCGGCTACTCCGGAGGGGGAGGCCCTGCTGCGCACCAGCTACATGGCTACCCATACCGAGGCCCTGCTGGACGAGGCTATGGATATTATGGCGGAGGTGCTGGTTCATGAGTAAGATTGCATTGGTCACCGGCGGCACCTCCGGCATCGGTAAGGAAACGGCCCTGTACCTGGCGAAAAACGGCTGCACGGTGTATGAGCTGAGCCGCCGGGCAGAGGGCGTGGCGGGTCTCCGCCATATCAGCGCCGATGTGACGGACGAGGCCTCTGTTCGCCGGGCTGTGGAGCAAATTTTGCAGGAGGCCGGGCAAATTGACATTCTGGTGAATAACGCAGGCTTCGGCATCAGCGGGGCCGTGGAGTTTACGGATACGGAGGAGGCTGAGCGCCAGTTCAATGTGAATTTCTTCGGCATGGTGCGCATGAATCGGGCAGTCATCGCCGCCATGCGCAGCCGGGGCGGCGGTCGTATCGTGAATTTAAGCTCTGTGGCGGCGCCGGTGCCTATTCCGTTCCAGACCTACTATTCCGCCTCCAAGGCCGCCATCAATTCCTATACCATGGCCCTTGCCAATGAGCTGCGGCCCTTCGGCATCACCGTCTGCGCCGTGATGCCCGGGGATATCCATACCGGCTTTACCGCTGCCCGCCGCAAGGTGGCTGAGGGGGATGAAATTTATGCCGGCCGTATCAGCCGCTCCGTAAAGCGTATGGAGCATGACGAGCAGACTGGCATGGCTCCGGCCAAGGCCGGAGCCTTTGTGGGCCGCGTGGCCTTGAAGACCGGCCATAAGCCGCTGTATACCATCGGCTTTGCCTATAAGGCGGCGGTGTTTCTGACAAAAATTTTGCCTGCCGGGGCCCTGAACTGGCTCATCGGCAAAATCTATGCCAGCTGAAATGATTATAAACGGATGCCGCCTGCATTAGCAGGCGGCATCCGTTTATTGGTGCAATCATTTTTGCTGCTGCATTTCTCTTTCGCGCTCCCAAGCGGCGATGACCGCCTCCATGGCGGCGGAGCGGAAGGACATGGACTCCAGCTTGCGGATGCCGGCGATGGTGGACCCGGCGGGAGAGCATACGGCGTCCTTCAAAGCCCCGGTATGTTCGCCGCTCTCCAGGGCTTGGGTGGCCATGCCCAGGAGCATTTGGGCCGCCATGCGCTGGGCCTTTTTCCGGGGCAGGCCGCACAGCACGCCGCCATCCGCCAGCCCCTCCAGAAACAGGCAGGCATAGGCCCCGCCGCACCCGGCCACGGCGCTGGCAGCACCCATTAGCCCTTCCTCAATCTCCTCCAGGAGTCCTGAGGCGGCCAGGGCGTCCAGCACCGTCTGCCGCTGCCGGTCCGTGACCTCGGCTGAGCAGGTGTAGGTGGTCATGCCTGCCCCCACGGCGCAGGCGGTGTTGGGCATAATGCGCACTACGGGATAGCGCCCGCCGGCCATGTTCTGCAGAGCCTCTATGGTCACGCCTGCGGCCATGGACACCAGCACGAAGGGCGTCCTGCGCCCGGTCAGAATAGGCTGCAGGGGCAGGAGCATCTGCGCCATAGTCTGGGGCTTCACACCCAGAAAGATCACATCACAATCCCGGGCGATGGTCTCATTGTCCGCCGGGATCGCACCCAGCTTCTCCGCCAGAGCCTGGGCTTTTTCCGGGCTGCGGTTGGACAGCAGAATATCTTCCGGGCCGATGGCCTTGGCGCAGGCAGTGGCCAGGGCGCCGCCCATGCAGCCGGTGCCGATAAATCCATATTTCATAGGACAATCCTCCTTGCTTTTATAGTCGAAATTTTATCACAAAAAATGGGGAATTGCAACCGAATGGCTCCTTTGCTATAATGAAAAAAACGGCAGCGGCTCCCGCTGCGGAAACGGAGAGACGGAATGCTGAAGTCATTTACACAGGCAGCGGCGGATTACTGCACCGCCGCAAAAAACAGAACGAGGCAGAGCGTTCCCCGGCTGCTGGTTTTGGGGATTCTGGCGGGGATGTTCATTGCCCTGGCGGGGACGGCGGCGTCCGTAGGCGGCGCCCTGGCGGGAAAGATCGCCTCCGCCGCGATTTTTCCGGCGGGCCTGGCCATGGTGATTTTGGCGGGGAGCGAGCTGTTCACGGGCAACTGCCTTTTTCTTCTGCCGCTGCTGCGGGGAGACATCACCGGGGGCAGGACCATGGGCAGCTGGGCCATAGTATACTGCGGGAACCTCATAGGCAGCATTGTGATAGCATTTATTGTAGTACGATGCGGTGTTTTGGATAGCATCGCACCTGCAGCCATTGCCACAGCTGCCGCCAAGGCGAGTTTACCCTTCGGCGCGGCCTTTTTGCGGGGAGTTCTGTGTAATCTCCTGGTGTGCCTGGCGGTGTGGATGGCCTTTTGCGCAGGGTCCGCCGGGGGCAAAGTGGTTTCCTTGTACGGGCCCATTTTTCTGTTCGTCCTGTGTGGCTTTGAGCACAGCATTGCCAATATGTTCTATCTCCCGGCGGGGATCCTTCTCTCCGGTGGGGCGGAAGTGACATGGCTGGACTTCTTGCGGAATCTGGGGCCTGTGACCCTGGGTAATATGGCAGGCGGCTGCGGCCTGGGGGTTATACTCTATATGCTGTATGGGAAAAGCTCCCAATAAAAAAATAAGGGTAGTCCCCGAGGGACTACCCTTATTATCTCATAAGAATCTGCACAGCAGAATGGGGAAAAGCATGGCCGGCACCAGGTTCATCAAGCGGATCTTGGTAAGGCCCAGCATATTCAGGCTGATGGCCAAAAGGAGCAGGGAGCCGATGGAGTTGATCTCCGCAATGACATCTGTGCCCAGCAGGGGCGCGAGCAGGGAAGCCGAAAGGGCGATGAGCCCTTCCCACAAAAATACCGGCACGGCGGAGCAGAGTACACCCACACCCAAGGTAGAGGCAAAGATCAGGGCAGAGATGCCGTCGATGACCGATTTGGAAAAGAGAATGGTATGGTCCCCCTGCAGGCCGCTGTTCAGCGCACCCATAATGGCCATGGCCCCCACGGCAAAGACCATGGTACCGTTGACAAAGCCGTCGGTGAACCGCCCCTTGCCGCCGGTTTTCCGCTGCAGCCAATCGCCCAGGCGGATCACCGCACTGTCCAGGTCCAAAAGCTCGCCCAGCAGGGTCCCCAGCACCATGGAGAGAATGGGGACCAGGGGCTTTTGCGAGTCATCAATGCCGGGAACGGCAATGCCGATGACCACAAGGGCCAAAGCGCACATCAGCGTTTTTTGCAGCCGATCCGGCAGGAATCTGCCTGCAAACAGGCCCACAAAGCCACCGGCTGCGATGGCGGCCCCATTGACCGCCGCACCTAATAGAATCATTATTCTACCTCCTTTTTGCACAGCTCCTGCACCACATAGCCACCCAGCATGAGCCCTGCGCAGGATGGTACCCAGGCCACACTGGCCGGGACGCTGCGGCGGCCGGGGTCGGGGGTATCCAGTTGGCGGATCTCGGCGGCCTCCTCAGGGCTGAAGACCACCGGCAGATGGCGGATGCCCCGGGCCTTCAGCTCCCGGCGCATGACCCGGGCCAGGGGACAGCCGGAGGTCTTGGAAATGTCCGAAATGCACAGGCGGGTGGGGTCCAGCTTGTTGCCGGTGCCCAGGGCGCTGATGATGGGGATGCCCCGGCCTTGGGCTTGGGAGATCAGGTCCAGCTTGCAGGAGACTAAATCAATGGCATCGATGATAAAATCGTATGGGACGGCGAAAAACTCCTCTCGATGCTCGGCATCATAGGTCTTGCAAATGGTATGAATGCGGAGGGCGGGATTGATGTCCAGGCAGCGCCGGGCGGCTGCCTCCACCTTGGGCTGGCCGATGGTGGAATGCAGGGCATAGAGCTGGCGGTTGATATTGGAGGAACTAACGGTATCCCGGTCCACAAGGGTCAGCTGGCCTACGCCGGAGCGAGCCAGAGCCTCCACGGCATAGCTGCCCACGCCGCCCAGACCGAATACCGCCACATGGCTGCCCGCCAGGGACTCCATGGCGGCATCGCCCAGGATCATGCGGGTGCGCAGAAAAATATCTTGCATAGTAAAACCTCAAAAAAGCAGGCCGGCGAAGCAAATCGCCGGCCTGCTCAGCTTTCAAAAAAATCTTGTCGGGGCTGCGGGAATAAATTGAGAAAAATCAGCCCACATACTTCATGCCGGAGCCTTCCGTGATGGTGTAGTCCTGCTGCAGGGATTCCAGCCACGTGTTCATGGCGTTGTTTTTCATGGTGTTGGTAACGCGAACCTGCCAATAGGGGAGATCCTGGCCTATAAAGTATATGATGTGATAGCCGTAGCTGGTTTCCACGATGTCGGTATCGCCGGCCTTGCGGGCGGCGTCAAAGCACCAGTCATTGAAGGCGGTAACCATCTGGCCCTTATAGACCTGCTCATACAGGCCGCCCTTGGGAGAATCGGCGGAATACTTGTCAGCCAGCTCCGCAAAGGAGGCCTCGGTGGCGGCGCCGTCCTTCCACTCCTGATAGACCTTTTCCGCCTCAGCCTTCTTCTGGCTCTTCAGGTCGGCCAGGTCCTGCTCATAGGAGTCGGACTTGGAGTCCAGGGTGGAGCTATCCACCCGAATCAGAATGTGGCGCACGTCTACAGTGTTATACTCCTGGCGGCCGACGCTGTAGAACTGCACCACATAGTAGTTGGTGCCATCGTCCAGCACGGCGGTCTCTCCGGCGGTGCGGGCCGCGTCAAAGGCCCAGGCGGAAAGAGTGTCGCCCTTGTTGGCGCCGTCGGTGACAGAGGAATAGGAGGCGATGTCATAGTCCTTGGCGATAGCCTCCAGACTTTCGCCGTTTTGGAAGCGGGTCAGAGCGGCATCAGCGCTGTCCTTGGCGGCGGCAATGGCAGCGTCCATCTGCTCCTGGGTGGCGTCTACGGTGTTGCCGTTTTCATCCTTGGTGGCGGAGGTGGTGCCGCTGAAGCGGATATAGTCATAGGCGGCAACATTGAAGGTGGATTGGTTATCCTGGTAATACTGCTCGATCTGCTCATCGGTATAGTTCAGGCTATTGAGATGATTGTTCTGGAAGGCAGAGAGCAGAACGGAATTCTTGGCCATTTCCTCGAAAACACCCGGGGTCACCAAGGTGCCGTACATGGCCTTGATATAATTCTTATAGGAGTAACCGGCCTTTTTGGCGGCCTCCTTGAAGGTCTTGATAAGATCGTCATAGTCGGCCTGCATATCGTCCGTCCAGGTGAAGCCGTCCTTTTCGGCGGCGGCCAGCAGGGATTGGCTGGACGCCAGGTTAGACTTCGCCTTGTCAAGCAGGTACTTATCCCAGGTGATGCCCTCATCGGTGACACCCAAAAGGGCTTTGGCCGTATCGGACATGGTCTGGCCGGCCAGGCTCTTACTGGTGTCAATACCCATATAGCTATAATAATTGGAGGAACGGACCTCGGTATAAGCGGCGTAGTAGCTGTACTGCACCTGAGCGGCGGAATAATTCTCGTCCCCGATGGTCAGGGCGGTCTTGCCGCGCTGAATCACATTGGAGTTCCACAGCAGGACCAAAACGGCTACTACTACGAAAGCCACGGCAACGGCGCCATAGAGCAGCGTAGACTTGCGCTGCTTGGCCTTTTCCTCCGCGGCACGGACGGCCTTGGGGTCTGCAGCACCGCTGGCGGCGAAGACCTGGCGGTTCTTTTTTTCTCTGGATGCACTCATGGATGGTTCATTCCTCTCGTTTGGTGATATATCATTCGGGTAAATAGAAGTAACATTCCCTGTCATTATATAGGCTTTGCACTACTTTTGCAAGAGAAAAAAGAAAAGTGGGAGAAAAAGTAGTGTAGGGAAAGAATCGATAGGATGCCGCCGGCGGGCAGCTGCCGGCACCTATGAAAAATAAAAAGGAGCGGACAGAATCGTCCGCCCCTGCAGGGCTTGCAAAAAAAGATCCCGCCCAGGGGGCAGCAGCCAAGTTATAACCTGCACCGAATCAGCAGGTGGGTTGTCTCCAACATGCTTCGTTGCTTCCAACTTCCAGCCGCAGACGGCAGCCGGGAGGCCTGCAGTTCACATATTGATCCGACATCCCCTATAACAAAATGTGAGGATAAACAGACTGCTGCCCACCGGACGGGATCGGTCGGAGGCCAGGGGCCGCCGGCAAGCTTATTGTAGCATATACCCCGGGAAAAAGAAAGGGGTTTTCGGCGGAATGGTCAGGAAATTTCAGGGGCGGGGAAAAGCTGTCATCGCGAAGCCGGTGCGCACACTGGCTGTGGCAATCCGCATCCAAATCGATAAAATCCAATATTTTGAAGCGGATCAGGGCCGAAAGAGCGGATTCCCACGGTCGCTGCGCTCCCTCGGAATGACAGGGAAATGATTGCCAGATTTATTCCTCGTCCTCCAAAAACTGCTGAGTGAACAGGTCGAAGACCTCGTTCAATTCCTCATCGGTATCAGGGGTGGCCAGCAGCTCCTCGCCGTTTTCCATTACGGACTTTAGAATCACCAGGCCAAAATCCTGGGCGCTCTCTGCTTCCTCCTCCGTGTCTGCTGTGGGGAAAAAGGCCATATAGGTCACACCGTTATGCTCCAGGGCGTCCACGTATTCCAGCTCGATGTCGTTGCCGTCCTCGTCGGTAATGGTGATGAAATTGGGGCCGAATTCGTCGCTCATAGGGGAATACCTCCTTGCTTATGATAGGAAACACTATAATGTATTTTGCTCCGGATTGCAAGAACGGTTTCAGACAAAAAATGGCAAATCAGAAACATTTAACGTGTAAAAAATAATTGTAATTATGTGATTTGCAAGTATAATCGCATATTTTAAACAAAAAAGTTCTTTATTCCAGGTTGACAGCCATGGTAAAATAAAATTTATAGTGGATTTTTACCGTCGTTTGCCCTTGTTGATCGATGGTATTAAAATGATTTGAATTTAAAAGAATACACAAAAATTCCGAAAGAAAGGAAGGTGCCCCGTTATGAGCCAACACAAGCGAAGCGAACATCGCCTGGGAAACGAGCTGAAGCAGAGCGCCGAAAAAATAAAAAAATCCGCTGAGAATCAGCTGCATAAGATCCAGGGAGAGGGCCATACCAAGAGATCCCCCCGGGAGGTACAGACCAGGCGGCGCAAGGCGTGGTTCATTGTGGGGACCATCTTTGCGGTGCTGCTGCTGACGATAATCTTTTTCTCCATTCTGTTCTCCATGTACATTAACCGCACTATGAAGAACAAGGTGGAGGTGGATTTGGCCGCCTATGACCTGTCCCTGGCCACCGAGATGTACGCCAAGGATTCCGACACGGGGGAATACAAGCTGTATCAGACCCTGTATGATGGCGAGAACCGCATCCTCCTTACAAGCGACCAAATCCCTCAGAGCCTGCGGGATGCGGCGGTGGCCATCGAGGACAAGCGCTTTTACAAGCACAAGGGCGTGGATTGGAAGGGCACCGCCCGGGCTGTGCTCAGCACCATCACCGGCAGCGGCGTACAGGGCGGGTCTACCATCACCCAGCAGCTTATCAAGAACATCACCGGCAACGACGAGACCACCGTCAAACGCAAGGTGACGGAGATCTACCGGGCGCTGCAGCTGGAAAAGCAGTACGACAAGGACGTGATTCTCGACACCTATCTCAATACGGTGTATTTCGGCGAGTCCTGCTACGGTGCGCAGACGGCGTCCCGGATGTATTTCGGCAAGGATGCTCAGGACCTGTCCGTGGCGGAGTGCGCCAGCCTCATTGCCATTACCAACAATCCTTCCCGCTATGATCCTCTCATCAGCGATTGGACCCTGGAGAACAACCGCACCCGCCAGCTGCTGGTGCTGGAGAATATGTATAAGCAGGGCATGATCAAGGAGAAGGAGGACTATGAGGCCGCCTGCAACGAGGAGGTGGTCTTTACCAACGGCTATAACTGCCTTGGCCAACAGGTGGAGGGCTATGTGGCACCGACCGTCGAGGAGGAGACCGGCGAAAAGGTGACAAAGGCCAACAACTCCTATTTCACCGACCAGGTGATCGAGGATGTGGCGAGGAAATTCGTGGAGATCTATGACCTGCAGGACAGCAAGCCCGACAGCGAGGGCAAGGTCATCAGCGCCTATGAGAGGGCCGTTGGTATGGTGTACAGCGGCGGCTATAAGATTTACACCACGCAGAACCTGGCGTACCAGAAGATCGCCGAGGAGGAGTTTGAGACCACGGAGTATCAGCAGCAGACCGACTCCTACGATCAGCCCCTGCAAATCGCCATGACGGTGATGGATCCGTATACCGGTGATGTGGTAGCCATGGTGGGCGGCACGGGTGTAAAGACTGCGGACCGGGCCTGGAACTGGGCTACGGAGGTGCGTCCCTGCGGCTCGGCGGCCAAGCCTGTCAGCACCTATGCCCCGGCACTGGACAACGGCACCATTACGGCGGCCGCCATCATTGACGACTATCCCATTGACCTTAACGGCAGCGCCTGGCCCAGAAACGTCACCAGGGTTTACAGCGGTCTGACCAGCATGCGCGAGGCCGTTGTGCAATCCCTGAATACCTGCGCCGTGCGGACAAATCTGATGTACGGCACCTACAATTCTTATAAATTCATGACCGAGAAGCTGGGCTTTACCACCCTGACGGATACCGATTCTCAGCAGGTGGGCAACATGGCTCTGGGCGGATTTGAAAACGGAGTGACTACCCTGGAAATGGCTGCGGCCTACAGCGCCTTTGTAAACGATGGTATCTACACCACCCCCAGGACCTATTCGCGGGTGGAGGACTCCAAGGGCAATGTTATTATCGATAATAACACGGAGTCCCATGTGGCCATGAAGAAGACCACGGCTTACCTGATGCGCAGCATCCTGCAGGATGTTGTGCGCCGCGGCTCCGGCGGCGGTGCGTACTTCTCCGGTATGTCCATCGGCGGCAAGACCGGTACCACCGATGATGCAAGAGACCGCTACTTCGCGGGCTTTACGCCCTACTACTGCGCGGCGGCCTGGAGTGGATATAAATCTAATGAGGTGGTGTATTCCGACACCAACCCATGCTCGGCTATGTTCAAGAGAGTCATGAGCCGGATTCATGAGGGGTTGGAGGACCCTGGCTTCCACAGCTGCGACGGTCTGGTGGATGTAACAGTGTGTGCCGACAGCGGCCTGCTGGCTACGGAGGCCTGCGCGGCAGATTTCCGGGGCAGCCGGGTCAAGACGGTGCAGGTGGCAGCGGATACCGCACCTACCCAGAGCTGCACCATGCACAAGATGGTGTCCTACTGCAAGGACGGGAAGCATATTGCTACCGCCAGCTGTCCGGCATCCTCTGTAATGCAGGTGGCCGTTTTGGACTATGCACGTGAGACGATATTTGACATTAAGGTGCCGGATGACGCTTATCGGCTGCAGGTGCTGTCGGAGGGGGATTGCCCCGTCCACGGCGGCGCAGCGCAAAAACCGAATGAAAAGCCGACAAAGGACCCGGAAAAGGAACCGGAGGAAGAGCCGGAGGAGGATCTGGAGGATGAAGATGTGTTCGGTGCGTGGGGAGAAAGAAGACTGTTCGCGCGATGAAATATGAGATGAAATCGGAGAGAGCCGCAGGAGCGGCTCTCTCTTTTGCTAATACACTGCTGAAAAATGATTGACAGAATGGCACGGATATGGGATAATACCCGAATAATATTCTAACGGAGCGCGGATGCACTCCGGCGCGACGGTGAGGGAGAAGAATGGGGTTTATTGAGTTGCTGCTCGTTGCGGTGGGCCTATCTATGGACGCCTTCGCAGTGGCTGTCTGCAAGGGCTTGTCCGTGCAAAAGCTGAGGTGGAAGCACTACCTGGCGGTGGGCCTTTGGTTCGGCGGCTTTCAGGCACTGATGCCCATGGTGGGGTATCTGCTGGGCACTACCTTTGAAAAGCACATCACCTCGGTGGACCACTGGGTGGCTTTTGTGCTGCTGTGCCTGATCGGCGGGAACATGCTCAAGGAGGGCCTGTCCCGGGATGAGGAGAGAGGGGGACAGGCGGAGAACGTGTCCTTCGGCTTCAAAGCCATGCTTATGCTGGCGGTGGCCACCAGTATTGACGCCCTGGCGGTGGGCATTACCTTTGCACTGCTGCCGGATGTGGACATTTTCAGCGCCGTGGGACTCATCGGCTGCACCACCTTCTGCCTGTCGGTCTTGGGCTTGAAGGTGGGCAATATCTTCGGCCTGAAATATAAGAGCAAGGCAGAGGTGGCCGGAGGCATCATTCTGATCCTCATGGGTCTGAAGATCCTACTGGAGCATCTGGGTGTTATCAATTTCTGAAACGATTTTTGACGGAGGAGAAGGGCATGGCGGATATTCGGGAAATCACGGATTTTTCTGCGCCGGAACTGGATATTTTTGCCCGGCTTCGGGAAAACCAGCTGGCTAACTGGGAGTGTGCGGAGAAGGGGATCTTCATCGCCGAGAGTCCCAAGGTCATCGGCCGGGCGCTGGCGGCCGGTTACGAGCCCATTTCGTTTCTGATGGAGCGCCGCCATGTGGAGAGCCAGGGGAAGGAGCTGCTGGAGCGCTGCGGCCCAGTGCCGGTTTTCACAGCGGAGGAGGTTGTGCTGGCGCAGATGACGGGCTTTCATCTGACCCGGGGGATGCTGTGCGCCATGAAGCGCAGGGAGCTGCCGAAGGCAGAGGAGGTTTGTGCCGGCGCCCGGCGTGTGGCGGTACTGGAGCGGGTGATGAACCCCACCAATGTGGGGGCGATCTTCCGCTCGGCGGCGGCGTTGGGCATGGACGCGGTGCTCTTGACGCCGGAGTGCAGCGATCCGCTGTACCGGCGCTGTACCCGGGTGAGCATGGGAACGGTGTTTCAGATTCCCTGGACCTATCTGCCAGATGGCAGCTGGACGGGCAAAATGCATCAGTTGGGCTTTCAAACGGCGGCAATGGCCCTGCGGGAGGATTCCCTGCGGCTGGATGATCCGCGCCTGTTGGCGGCGGAGCGGCTGGCTATTGCCTTGGGCACCGAGGGGGACGGCCTGGCGGATGGCAGCATTGAGAACTGCGACTATACCGTATGCATCCCTATGGCCCACGGAGTGGACTCGCTGAACGTGGCGGCGGCCAGCGCCGTGGCGTTCTATCAGCTGGGGCAGGTACGAAAATAAAAAGCGAAGTTTTGTGAAAAAAGTGTTGACAAATGCTCAAGAGTATACTATACTAAGCAAGTCGGCAGCCGGAGGGCTGCGGGGCAAATATGACTTGGGGGTATAGCTCAGCTGGGAGCCCGGTTGAAGCGGTAAACAACCCCCGCACTAATTGAATAAGAAATTACTCAGCGCACCCACTATATGGGGGTATAGCTCAGCTGGGAGAGCGCTTGAATGGCATTCAAGAGGTCAGC